>Ga0209039_10003602_pt1 | contig 11959 bp, 5 predicted proteins | sample BogFormECP12_OM1_FD_188238 | JGI IMG/M metagenome (GOLD analysis project Ga0209039, IMG submission 188238) | Bog forest soil microbial communities from Calvert Island, British Columbia, Canada - ECP12_OM1 (SPAdes) (version 2) | ecosystem: Environmental > Aquatic > Freshwater > Wetlands > Bog ...
CCTAAGGTCAATCGGGAAAATCGACTGGAGGCCGATCAACAGGGCAATATCTATGTGAGTTCGTTCAACAGTTCGATGATCCATGTTTACAGTCAGGAGGGTTATCCCCTTGGCTTCGTTTGGCCAGCCCGGCCAAGAACTGGGCGAGTTCTCTGAGCCCGACGGATTGTGGATCGATTCCGCCAATCGCCTTTATGTCGCTGATTCCGGCAACGGACGCGTTCAGATCTTCCAACTTGAGGCACTTCGATAGCAGCGAGCCGAGGATCGCATCAGCGATCGCCTTGGTTCCTCCTCCGCGGGGGTCTGCTCGTCATCGCTCCCAGTAAACGTACTCCCTTGATTACCACTTAGATAACCAACGCCGTTTCTGCTTGAATCCGCATCCCGCCTCCACCTACACTGAAATGGCTCTTGTGGTTCTTCCGCCTCCTCCCTTTATCTCTCCCCGGAGTCAAATCTTGCGGCTATGCTACAAGGCTAGTGCAATATAATGGGGTTTCCACAAAGAAGACCCAAAATATTGGGCTTTCTAACTTGACCCCTACCGGGTTCGCAAGTAAAGTTGCTCTGGCGTCAACAATTGGGCCTCGCGTTTGGGCATTTTGAGCGCCGGATAGGTTCTTGATAGGGCGACGGTGGGACTTGTGGCGGCGGATGGAGTTAGCCATTGACGGTATCCGGCAGGACTGAAGCATTGCGCGGAATAAGGAGTATAAGTTGCTCAAACTAAAGAAGCTGCAAATCCTGGGATTCAAGTCGTTCTGCGACCGGACGGAGTTGAAATTTCAGGGCGACGGCATCGCCGCGATTGTCGGTCCGAACGGCTGCGGCAAATCGAACATCTCCGATGCGATCTCATGGGTACTGGGCGAGCAGTCGGCTCGATCGCTGCGCGGCGTCAACATGCAAGACGTGATCTTTGCGGGCACGCGCGACCGCAAGCCCACTGGCATGGCCGAGGTGACGCTGACTCTGGTGGACCCCGGAGTCTATGGCGATGTGGGTGAGCCCGAAATCGATATTCAGGACAACCTGCCTGAAGAAGACTGGGATGAATCGGCGATTCGCACGGCCAAAGCAGAAGACGCCGAGCGTTATACCGAGGAAGTGCGCCCAGGGCAAGGCGATGAGGAAGCAACCGCGTCACCCGACGGACAAAACGCCGCACCGGCAGAAAATGCACCAGTGGAGACGGCAACGGGAACGCACGTAGTGCTGAAGATCCGCAGGCGCAAGTTCACCCGCACGTTCCGGGCAGGCGAGATCGCGGTAACGCGGCGCCTGTTCCGTTCGGGCGAGAGCGAGTACCTGCTCAACGGCAAACTTTGCCGGCTGCGCGACATTCAGGACATCTTCATGGGCACCGGGCTCGGGCCTGAGTCCTACGCCATCATTGAGCAGGGGCGCATCGGACAAATCCTCAGCAGCAAACCGACCGACCGCCGCGCCATCATTGAAGAGGCCGCCGGTATCACCAAATTCAAAACACGCAAGCGGCTGGCAGAAGCGCGACTGGAAGATGCGAAGCTGAATCTGGCACGCATTAACGACATCTTCGATGAAGTGACTCGGCAGATGAATTCGCTCAAGCGCCAAGCCACCAAGGCTGAGCGATATGCGAAGTTGCGCGATGAGATGCGCGCGAAATTGCGGGTGGTATTGGTCAGCAAGTTCGCGCAACTCGATGCCGAGAGCACGGCGCTGGAAACACAACTTGCCGAGATCGGCGAGGAGATGCGCATCCGCGGCGAGGCCGCAGGGACGATGGAAACCGAGCACCGCGACCGTACGCAGCGCGGTTATGCCATCGAGCGTGAGGGCAATGAAAATCGCGAGCGACTGAATGCGGTCGTAATGGAAATCGATCGCGCGATCGCGCGGCGGCGCACCAATGAAGAACGTTGCGCCGAACTGGATGCGCGTTCCGCAGGTGCACAAGCCGAGGTGGGCAGTACGCAAGAACAGCTTGCCCGCCTGAAGCAGGAGTTGGACGCGAACTGCGGAATTCTGGAGTCGGCCAATGCCGATGTCGCGCTGGCCCAGGAAGAGTTGCAGCAGAGGCAGCAGGAAGCATCCGCAGCCGCAGCAACCTTGATGGAAGTGGAGCGGCAGCAGGAACTGCGGCGCAGTGCGATCCTGCAAGCAGTTTCGGCAGTGTCGTCAGTCCGGAATCGCATGACCCAGGCAGAGGAGCGCGTAGCTGCTCTTGATCGCGAGGCGCGGCGGCTGGAGGAAGAGACCGGCATTGCAAATCAGCAGCTCGAGAGCTTCGGTGGACAGCGTGGGCAGCTCGGCCTGGAGTTCGAGTCGGCATCGCAGAGGGTCTCAGCGCTGACATCGCAGATTGAGGAGTCTCGTCAGATTCTCGAGCAGAAACGATTTGCCGAGACCGGTGGCAAGCAACATTTGGATTCGTTGCGAGCGGAATACGCCAGCCTGATCGGCAAGAAAGGATCGCTCGAAGCGGTGATCACGGAGCACGGCTACTCGACCGAGTCGGTGCGCAGGCTTTTCAAGTCGGGCGCCATGACAGGCGGAATGGCTCCCGTCGGTGTGCTGGCCGATTTCCTCGAAGTTGACGATCGCTATGAGCATGTGGTGGACGATTTCCTGCGCGACGAGTTGAACTTTGTGGTGGTGAAGTCGTGGGATGCCGCCGACGAAGGCCTTCGTCTTCTGCGCAGCGACGTGGACGGACGCGCCACTTTCCTGGTCCATCCGGAAGATTCGCAGGCGAAGTTTTCTTTTCTCGGGGAGGAAGGCTCATATCAGGGCGCACAGCGGGATACGGTGGTACCGCTCAAGCATTGCATCCGGGTGCTGAATGGCTTCGGCAAGTCGCTCGAGGTGATTCTGCCCAAGCTGGGTAACGGCTACATTGTGCCCGACCCGAATGTCGGCCGCGAACTCGCACTGCAAAATCCGGATGCATTTTTCCTGTCTCAGTCGGGGGAATGTTTTCACAATGTCACGGTCACCGGCGGCAAGCAGCGCAGCGAAGGGCCTCTGGCGATGAAGCGTGAGTTGCGCGAAGTGCTGCGGCAGGCGGCTGATGTAGAGCGCGCAATGGCCGAGGAACAGACTCGGGTGGCTGCGCTGACACGGGAGATTGCCGAGATCACCAGACTGGTGCAGTGCCTGGAAGACGACAAGCGGGAGGCTGAGCGTCAGGCGATGACGTCAGGCCATACGCTGCAGCAACTGGAAAATGAGATGGCGCGGGTACGCGCGCGTTTATCGACCTATGCGGGCGAGACGCAGCGTCTGGTGGCGGAATGCGAGGAGTGCGAGGTATCCATCGCATCCTGCCGGACTGAACTGGCGACGCATGAGAACCAGAAGCTGGTGCTGGAAGCCGAGATGCAAGCCGCTCAGAGCAGCCTCGACGAACTGCGTCAGCAGCGAGATGACGCGGCCCAGCATGCCAGCGACGCGCGGGCGCGCCTGGCCACGCTGGAAGAGCGCCGTCGCGGCTCTGTGGCAACGGTGGAGCGTCTGGCAACGATGGTTGCCGAGGTTTCGTCCCGCCTTGACAAGTTGAAGACGCAGATCGATTCGGCCGCCGCCGAAAAGCTGCAACGCCATTCGGAGAACTCCCGGCTCGCCGAGCAGGAGATTGCGTGGACGTCGGAGCGCGAAGCGGCGCAGCAGCGCGATCGCGAACTGCAGGAAGAATTACAGTCGGTCCGCGTTCGTCTTGGCGAGTTGGAAGAAGCGCTCAAGAGTTTGCGTCATGAACTCGATGCGGCGCGCGACCGCAGGGGTGAGTTGGCGGCGGAACAGGCACGTCTCCATTCCGATGCGCAGCATATGGCGGAAGCTTGTGTCCAGGAGTTGAGCCAGCCGCGCGAAGAGCTGCTGGCCGATGAATCGCTGGCGCGCCTGGCGGGCGAGGAACTGAGCAACGAAGAGGCCATCTACAAGGAAATGCGCACTCGCCTGGAGAACATGGGGCCGGTGAACATGATGGCACTGGAGGAATACCAGGAGACGGCCCAGCGCCACGAGTTCCTCGAAACCCAGCGCCAGGACTTGCTGCAGTCGATCGAGAACACCCTGAATACGATCAAGGAGATCGATGCAATCTCGCGCCAGAAGTTCGAAGAGGCGTTCAACCGCATCAACGAAAACTTCTCGCTCACCTTCAGCAAACTGTTCGGGGGCGGGCAGGGGTTCATGCGGCTCACGGACCAGGAAAACTCGGCGGAAAGCGGCATTGACGTGGTGGCGTCGCCTCCGGGGAAGAAACTGCAGAATGTTCTGCTACTCTCGGGCGGCGAGAAGGCGCTAACGGCCCTTGCGCTGCTGGTCGGAATTTTCCAGTATCAGCCCAGTCCGTTCTGCATTCTGGACGAAGTGGATGCCCCGTTGGACGAGGCAAACATCGGCCGGTTCGCGGATCTGGTTCGGGAAATGAGCGGCCAAACCCAGTTCATCATCATCACCCACAGCAAGAAGACCATGGGCATCGCTCCAGTCATGTATGGCGTCACCATGCAGGAGCCCGGTGTGTCGAAGCTAGTGTCGGTGCGCTTTCAGGAAGAGCCGGCGCAGATGGCAGCGTCGGCGTAGACTCCGCCCGCGGCCTGCAGAGCAAGTTCTGATTTTCCGGCGTTAAATAGGGCACGGTTGACGCCGTGCCCCATCCCTACTTACAAACTCAGCGACGGGCGTTCACTTCCCTGCCGACATTCCAGCCGATTCAAAGCTGATGGCAGTGTCTTTACCGCCAAATTCGATTTCGCTGATGCTGCGGGCATTTCCCTCTGTGTTTAGAACAATCTGGTTGGAAACAGCCTTCTTGGCGAGGGTCTTCACCTGGCCGCTCGCGCTGGCCACTTCCTTGTTGCCTTTGAGAAACCTCACCTGTGCATTGCTACCGTTCACGTCGTATTTGACGACGTATTCCCCGGCGGGGAGGTTCGTTCCGCCGAGAGTTGCGTCGTGGAACAGCGTAATGGACTCCGTCTTCGATTTCGCAAACGCGCTGAGCGACAGCATCAGCGCCAGAAACACCAAACCGGTACGTGCCTGAAATCGCGTCATTGGGGGATCTCCTTTTAGATTGGTCACCAGCCTCGAGTTGCGGCTCGCCCTGACCTCGTACTTGGACGGACTCAGACTGATAAGGGAATCAACGTGGGATTACGGACAGTAGGTGTGATGTGCCATCGATTTTTAGCGATTTGAGGCGGTAGCGCACCCCATCATCACGAAATCTCGCGAAAAGGCTGATTTCGCATGGGATGAGTACGCAGCTTCTTGGGACAAACAGAACGCGGAATGAGGCAGCGCAATCTCTTGGAACTCCGCTTCTCACCGTCGGCGAATCACAATTCCCATCCCATGCGCTCGCGCAGCTTGGTGATATGCGCTGTGTGGTGAGCGGAGTGCCACGCGTACAGCGCGAGCATGCGGTTCAAATCCAGTACGCCAAGCTCGGGGTGCCGCAGAGTGCGGGCGAAGTCAGAAGAGTCCATGGCGCGCAGAAGAGTGACCCAGCGCGTGTGCAGGGCACTGAGCATTTGCAGCGAAACCTCGACGGGGGTGTTGGCCGTATCGGGCAGTTTCGCCCACATGTCTTCCTTATAAGGCTTAATGGACGGCTCATACTCGGTGAGCGCAAGTTTGAAACGGACATACGCGTTGGCGTGGCTGTCGGGAACGTGATGAACGAGTTGACGCACAGTCCAGCCTTCAGGCCGGTACGGCGTGTCGAGTTGCTGGGGAGTCAAGCCAGCAACGGCATGGCTGAAACTCTCCGGGAGCTTCGCCAGGACGTCGATGTCGTGGGCGCGGCGCTTGCCCTTTTGCGCCTCGTTCTCGGCAGGAACCCACTCGAATTTGCCGATCGGATAACGCAGGTCTTCCATATCGATTCACCTTCCACTCGCAGGTCAGGCACCGAATCAGTCTAATCGATCGAACGCACGGCATCGGAGAAAAGCAGTTCTACCGAGCAGGGCCCGGGCAACAACTCCGGTTTCGCAGGAGGCTCGGTCTTGGCTGGCGCCGTCGCCTTCCCTTTCGCTCCCTTCCCGTTGGCGGGCTTCCCTTTGACCGGAGGCGGCGGCGGAAGTGTGCCACACGTCACGGTTCCGCGACGCAAGGCGCGAACGGACGACGGATCGGGGAACCTGATGTCCAGATTGGTGGACTTCACCACATCGGCGAGCGCCCTGATCTCCGCGTCGCCGCTGACGAACTTAATCTGATCGTTCTTTGCGGGCGACACCAGCGCAAAGAAATCACCCATTCCCTTGCCGGACGCATCCAGCTTGTGGGTACGGATTGCCTGCATCTCGGCGCGACCCTTTTCGATGCGACTCTCGAGATCGCCACTTGCGCCAAGCACGGCCAGACGTTTGCGGGCGTCGTCGCTGGGCGACTGGCCGACAAGCGACAGCACATAGTAGTGGATAGCTTGGTCTTTGTTACCGCGTTGCTCGTAAATCTCGCCGAGGTGCTCGCAGATGTTGGCGCTGCCAGTGGCGTCCCATGCCGCGCGAATATAGCGCTCGGCGACATCGAGGTTGCCGCGCTGGAACTCAACCCAGCCCTTGGTGTCCCAAACGTTGTAAAGCAGGTTGGCGATGCCGATGTCCTGCAGGCGCAGGTTGTCGAGATTCACATCGCGAAGTTGCGTCTCGATGGCGTTGATGGCGGCATCGGAATATTGACTGGCTCGCTCCAACTGTACGTTTTGCTCGGCCAGCGAGTAGGCAATGTTGTTCCACACGACGGCGGTGGGAGACAGGGCGATGGCGCGATCGAACGAGGCCATTCCTTTTTCAGTCTGGCCGCTCGCGATGTAGGCCTGGCCCAGCGAGATGTGCAACAGCGGGTTCTTGTCCTGCAGCGAGACAGCCTTATCGAGTTCAGGAACCGCTTCATTCCAGCGTTTGAGCTTGCTATAGAGCAGGCCAAGGCTGCTGTGCGCGTAGGGGTCGAGGGGATTGATCTCGATCTGCTTCTGGAACTGCGCGATAGCGTCGTCATAGCGCTGCATCGCCTCATAAGCGAGCCCGAGGTTGTTATAGGCGAATTCGTCGTATGGGTTGATCTCGATTTGCTTCTTGAAGGCGTCCACCGCATCGTCATACTGGTTGGAAGCGAGATAGGCTCGTCCGAGGTAGTTCCACAGGCCTTTGTGCTTGGGATTCGCCTTCGCCACGCGCTGAAACAAATCGATGGCGAGTGCGTAGTTGTTGTTGTTCATGGCTTGCATCGCCGAGTCGTAGAGGTCGTCAGGCGATTGATTGGCGCCAAGGCCCGCGGTTCCGGGGGACTTGTTTTCGAGCGTGACACTCTGCGCCTGGTCGGCTTCGATGGTGCGGCGGAACGCGGCATACTCTTCGCGCCGCTCGTACGGAATCTCGCTGAGCAGAGTTTGCAATTTGCGAGCGTCGGTGAGTTGGCCGTCCTCAAATTTGTAGCTGGAGTGATATTCCGCATAATCGCGCTTGACGTCGACCCCGATGGGCAGCCTAACTCCATACTTTGGGGGAATCGCAATCTTCACTTGCGAGGACGCTTCGGTCGTAGCGCCCAACTTGATGGGCTTGGGACTCTTACTGTCGTCGTCAAAATCGGGAGGAAGCGAAATTCCAAACACCGGCAGCGGGAGCTTGGGATCGGGAGCGGACCAATCGAAGTAATTGCTGACCGTGACGTCGAAATCGACCTCAATCGGCTTGTCGGTGGCGGTGGGGTCGCCCACCTTCAAGTTCGTGATCTCGCCGCCCTTCATCGGCGAGCGGCTGAGCATCATTTCGAAGACGTTCTTCCACTTGTTGTTGGGAATCTGGCGCAGGCCGAAACGCATACCGAGCTCGGCGTCACCGCGAGCCGAGGAATTGAAGTGGACGGTGAGCTTGCCAGTGTCGTTCAAGGCGCCATCGATGCGGCTTCGGTCGAAGCTTTCAAAGGGAAGGTTCGCCGGGGTGCGCACCAGTCCGGGAGTGCCACCGGGAGGGAGGGCGAGAGCTTCCTTGTCGCGCAGCGGAAACGCCAGCATGCGGAAGGGGGCTACTCCATTGGTGCTGTCGAGCCAAATCTCCTGGCCATCGACGGGAACGCGTGTAATAACGTGATCGAATTGCGACGGCGAGGGGATGTCGGGGTCGAGCTTATGTTGCGCGCCAATCAGCACCGAGGTCGATTCGAAGCCCTGCGCGGCCAGAAGCGCAGCCAGCAGCGTGTTCTTGTCCTTGCAGTCGCCGTAGCCATTAGCCAGAACTTCGGAGGCGGCATGGGGTTGATAGCGACCTAGTCCAAAAGACAGGCTCACATAACGGAAGTCGCGCGAGACGAAGTCGTACAGCGCTTTCACTTTTTCCGTGTCGGTAGTCTTGCCCTGAACCAACTCGCTGGCCTTGGCCTTAATCGCGTCGTTGGGCTGCCGACGGTCCTTCTCCAAACTGGCGTACCAGTCTCCAAGTTGCTCCCAGCTTTCGAACGTGGTCAGTTGCACGGACGGGACTTTGTCCTCGTCGCGCCGGGGCATCGGCTTTTTCGTTTTCCTGGCAGTTTCCTCTTCGTCTTCCAGATGGGAGTGTTTCCAGCGGTAAATGCGGCGGTCACCGTCTTCGGTAATTTTCGGCCCAGCCCCCGGCTCGCTCTTGAGCTTGATCTGTCGCGATTTGGGCACGTTGATCTCGAGTTGCTCGTCGAGTACGATGCCGCGGTCCTTGAAGTCGTAACTGGTCGAGAATTGTCCGGGCGTCAGCGGATTCACGATGGTTCGGACAAACTGGTACTCGAGCACATCGCCCGGCCGCAGCGAAGGTACGGTAATGTGCTTCTGGTGATAGTCGGTGTAAACCGGCGCGTCGGGAATCGTGAGGTCCTGGACCGCCGACTCCTGCGCGGTGATCACGGTCCCATCTGGCTTGATGACGCGGACATAGACGACCTCGAGCTTGTCACTGAGCGCGCTATAGCCGACCTTCAATTGTCCCAGCGCCTGCACTCCGCTGTCGCTGTTGATCTTGATGCGCGCGTCGATCTGCTCGCGACCGGTGCCGTCACTCTCGAAGCGAAAGGACTCGAGGTAATGCTCAATCACGAACGCTTCCTGCGAGTAATCGGACGGTTCGGCCAGCGACGGCTTGGCAGTCGCAGCAGGCTTGACTTCCTGCGAAACGGCAGCGCGGCCAGGTTCTCGGTTATGCGCTTGCTGAGCCCAGAACGACGATGTCAGAAATAACCCACAGATAAATAAAGACCAGGATTTGTGCATAAAGATACGTTTCGAGAGATAATCCGGGCGAGCAAGCGTATTCCGAGTGCGGAATCTCATTGCGATTCGGATAGCAGCTTCACAAACTCGCTGGGCGGCCAGGGACCACTCAGTCGCAAGCGTACGCCTTCCGACGGTCCGGCGCTGCGCAGCGCGGCCACAAAGCGCTCTCGATCCTGACGCGCCACCAGTGCGAACCAGTGATGTTTCCTGCGGTGCTGCCGGGCACGCCATTCGCGAACGCATCCTGCGGTCACTGTTTTTAGCTTGGTGTCGATGGCCGCGATGCGATCCGCCGCTTCCTGCCGGCGCTTCAGGTATTCCCGTCCGCTCACCGGAGTCGCCAGATCGGCCTCTTCGTCTGCCGCCCAGCTTGCAATCATCTCGTACTGCACCGTATCGCCGAGACGGCTCAACGCTTCTTCGAAATGTTCCCGAACTTCGGCAACATATTTCTCGACCGCATCGAGATCGGTGAGTACCGCTGGAAATGGAAATGGAATCGGCGAGGTGTGGGTCACGATCTGACGGAGAACTCGCTGATATTTCAGCTCGGCGTTTTTTCTCGCTTCGCCTTCAGACAGTGACGCCTCGGGAGCAGAGATCTCGCTCCAATAGATGCGGAAACCGGAGCATTCCTGTGCACGAACAGGCTCGTCGCACACCCCTGTGATATTTGGAACGGGGGCCGGGCCAGATCGAGCTACACAATAAAGAAGGCAGGGCATTCGGCGGTTCGCTATCGGTGACTAACGGCAAAAAGGGAGAGCATCGCTGCTCTCCCACATTACGCTTCCTTAATAACCATCTCAGCGGCGCGGGCCACGACCTCGGCCACGGTCGCGGTCACCGCCGCGTCCTCCGCCCGGACCACCACGACGAGGTCCGCGATCGCCACCGCCATCACGCCGCGGCGGGCGGCTGCCCTCGCGATTGAAGTTGGGCTCGTCGGCGGCTTCATGTCCCCCTTCGAACGCCACCGGCACGGCAGCACCTTCAGCACCCTCGGCACCCTCAGGCGCGGCTTCTCCGCCGCCCATCTTGGCGCGCTGCTCTTTCAGGATGGCCTTACGCGACAGCTTGATCCGGTTGCCTTCGACTGCCAGCACCTTCACCAGGATCTGGTCGCCCTCCTTCAGCTCGTCGCGAACATCGTTGATGCGATGCTCCGCAACTTCGCTGATGTGCAGCAGGCCGTCGGTGCCGGGAATGATCTCGACGAACGCCCCGAAGTCTGCCAAGCGCGTCACCTTGCCGAGGTACGTCTTACCAACTTCGGCGGTCGCGGTGATATCAGAGATCATCTGCAACGCCTTGGCGGCGGCTTCCTGATCGCTCGAAGAAACGTTCACCTTGCCGGTGTCCTCGACGTCGATCTTGACGCCCGTCTGCTCGATGATGCCGCGAATGACCTTGCCGCCCGGCCCGATCAGGTCGCGAATCTTGTCGGTCGGAATCTGCAGGGTGTAGAAGCGCGGCGCGAATTCGCTGATCGTGGTGCGGGGTTCGCGAATCACCTCGTTCATCTTGTCGAGGATGTAGAGGCGGCCATGTCGCGCCTGCTCCAGCGCTTCACGCATGATCTGCGCCGTGATGCCCATCACCTTGATGTCCATCTGAAGTGCCGTGATGCCCTCGCGCGTGCCGGCAACTTTGAAGTCCATGTCGCCGTAGTGGTCTTCCGCGCCCGCAATGTCGGTCAGGACGGCATACGCATCGCCCTCCTTGACCAGTCCCATCGCAACTCCGGCGACCGAGGCCTTCAGCGGAACGCCAGCATCCATCATGCTGAGCGATGCGCCGCAAACCGTAGCCATCGAAGACGAGCCATTTGACTCCAGAATGTCGGAGACCACGCGCATTGCGTACGGCCAATCGGCTTCGTTCGGCAGCACCGCCGCTAGTGCGCGCTCAGCCAATGCGCCGTGGCCGATTTCGCGGCGACCCGCGCCACGCAGGAAGGCCACTTCGCCAACCGAGAACGGCGGGAAGTTGTAGTGCAGCATGAATCGCTTCTTAGCTTCGCCCTCGAAGGCTTCCAGCCGCTGCATGTCTTCGCCGGTGCCCAGCGTGGTGGTCACCAGCGCCTGGGTTTCGCCGCGAGTAAAGATCGACGATCCGTGGGTGCGAGGCAGCACGCCGACTTCGATCCAGATGTCGCGGATCTGGTCGAACTTGCGGCCATCCGGACGGCGCTTGTCGTTGATCACCTGCTCGCGGAAGATCTGCTCCCGCAGCATGTCGAAGTACTTGCCCGCCTTCTTGCGGCCCGCTTCGTCCTCTTCGGGGATCTCTGCTTTGACTTCGTTCTTCAGCTGCTTGATCAGCGCGTAGCTTTCGTTCTTGGGATACTTCTCGGTGTTGACGGCATCGAGCAGCCGCGCGCCGAACTTCGAGCGTAACTCGCTCAGGTATGCTTCGTCGGTGACCACCGGTTCGACCGTGCGCTTCGCCCTGCCGACCTTCTGAACGAGGTCGTTGATGGCGGCGCAGATCTTCTTAATTTCCTGGTGTCCAAACTCGATGCCGTTGACGACAGTCTCTTCCGAAACCTCTTTAGCGCCCGACTCGATCATCACGATGCCGTCCATGGTTCCGACGACCATCAGGTTGAGCTTGCCTTCGCGCTGCTCATCGTAGGTCGGATTGATCACGAACTCGCCGTTGACCTGCCCAACGCGCACCGCGCCGATGGGACCGTGGAACGGAATGTCC
>Ga0209039_10003603_pt1 | contig 11948 bp, 11 predicted proteins | sample BogFormECP12_OM1_FD_188238 | JGI IMG/M metagenome (GOLD analysis project Ga0209039, IMG submission 188238) | Bog forest soil microbial communities from Calvert Island, British Columbia, Canada - ECP12_OM1 (SPAdes) (version 2) | ecosystem: Environmental > Aquatic > Freshwater > Wetlands > Bog ...
CACCGCTTAATTTGACCGGACCTCGTCCAATAGTTTCGTTTTTTATTTTATTTGGAAGAGAGAATAATTTCTGTGTTATTTCCAGTAATTTTCTAAAGCTAAATTGCCTGGAAAAGATAATATCCATAATGCTGACTGCATCGCAAATATCTCCTTCAATATCAAAATCGCCATAAATAAAGGATTCTCCCAGAGAAAGCTCAACTGGTGGAGAGAACATACGGCGCAATGATCCGGGGTGTTTTATAACAAGAGTAAATTTCGGTTTAGTATCTGCTGGTAGCTCGCTAGAATCCCATAAACGTATCGAAAAGCTGCGAGGAGACGGAAAAATCAGCTCGAGTAAATCGTTCACTGTGTTGACGGATTGACTTGTTAATGATTTAGACAATGTTTGTGACACGGTGTCCTCCTGTGTTCTTCAAAAATGTCTAAAAAATCTTCTTGTAAAAATCCTTCCTAATCGGGCAAAGTCCGAAATACTTTATCCCATAGTGGAGAGCTAACACCAAAACGTTGATTTGGTGTTTTGTAGTGGTGTTGCATATGATGGCGCTTAATATATTTTAAATATCCGTATCGCATTGGAAAATGATGTGTTGCGTAATGTGTCAGATCATAGATCAAATAACCGATTAAGAATCCAGAAAACATTGGATAAATCCAAAGCCAAATACCAAGCCATTTGTTCAGGATCAGGTTGAATAATCCAAAAAATAATAAAGCTAATGGTATGGAGACAATCGGAGGCATAACCAGGCGTGTCTTATCCTGGGGTGTTGCGTGGTGAATGCCATGGAACAAAAAGGTGACCCTTTCTTGAAATGGGGTGTGCGGGCGGAAATGGAATATAAATCGGTGAAGCAAATATTCTGTTAGTGTCCAAACAAATAGCCCAATGATGAAACTTGCAAAGATGTAGAAAGGAAAACCGTTATAGGGATCAATTTTAAATGCAGTTACTAATAGATATAAAGCAATGGGAAGCCAGATAACGATTATGACAATCGGGCTGATGTGAGTAAAAAATTCCAAGAAATCAGATTTAAATAAACGGATCGATTCTTCGTTGTGACTAATCGGTAAATGATCCATCTTAACTTTTTATTCCTTTCAATGGAGTTTGTCGATAAATTAGTATAACATGTCGAAATTAATATCGTTATAGGATTAGTAATGTGATGATGATGACGCTTTTATTCTAAATAACTATGAAACCATGAAATATATTAATCATCAGAAGATTTCTTACCGAGCTTTTTACAAATTTCTCCCAGTGTTTTTTGCTCTTCAATTGAAATGGTGTTCATTTCTTCTACAATGGCAGCCACATGAACAGGTAAAACTTCTTTAATTAAGTCTCTCCCGGCTGAGGTGAGTGAAACAGTGGTTATTCTGCGATCTTCAATGTCTTGATTCCTCTGGACCAGGCCGTGCTTCTCAAGATTGTCAACTACAAGTGTCATGTTTCCACCACTTTTCAATAATTTGGAGCAGATTACACTTTGGGACATTGATCCGAGATGATAGAGGGTTTCTAATACACCAAATTGACTTAAAGTTAAATCGCCCAATGTACCCCGTCGTGCCAGACGGGAGTACAAAGAATCGACTGCCCGAGTAAGTTTAATAAAAGTGTCTAGGGCCTGAATTTCTTGAGTATTTCCTTGATAGTGGGAAGGCATATTTTATTATCCCGCGAATGATAATAACCTTGAAAAAGATGCTATTTCTTACCTGATATGTCATCTATTAATACATATTATCTTTTTCAGACCAATTTGTCAACACATATGAAGAAAAATGCTCTTCATTATTTCCCAATTAATTTATCCAGCCATTGTTCAACTCGGCCTGGCGGCCTTTGACCTTTTACCAAACCATTTTGGCCGTTTATAATGATTTGATAATATTGATTCTCAAAAGAATATTGGGTTACCCAGAAAGGAAATAACAATAATTTATAGGTAGCAACAGACATTCCAGAAGAATTCAGCTCTAAATCTTGATTCTGATTCATAAAATTGCGTTTGATTTGCTCGGTTTCGATGGCTAGAACAGCTTGACGAGCATCCAATGAAGCATCTGCCATTGCAATTTGATATGTCTCAGCCAGCCAATTTGCAAGATATCGATCGTCGAAAGAGACTATTTTCGCAAGCGGAAATTCGTGCAAAAACTCAGGCGCACATTCTTTTAGATTCCTGGTTGCATTAACCAGGATGTCATGATAGAGGATCGGTTGCTCACCTTGTTCTTCATACCACATTTTATTTTTGTAAACTTTACATCGCCAGGTTATTTGTCCGGTGAGTTCAAATGACCAAATCGGCACATACAACCCAATGCCGGGGAAAACATGGACTGACTTGTCAGGCAGATTTTTATGTAACCAAATTTTTAAAGCTTGCTTGGCATGGTCCTCGTCAATTTCAAAAGGAATTATGCCAGCAGGTGGGATCATTTCAAATGTTTCTTTATTTTCCACGATATAAGAAGATTTGCAATACGGGCAAGTCAAGGTCATTTGATCAGCGGGTAGGAGGAATTTGGCGCCACAGCCCTGACAACTAAACGTGCGTTTCACAATTGGGCTAAAGTGGGCCTGAGAAGTTGCCATTGTCAGGAAAAAGTCCTGTTCGTTTAATTGTTGAGAATTTCGAGATGGTGCGTTTAATGTCTGGCGGCTCTGACAATATTCACAGACCAGTGATTTACCATCCGGGGAATAAGTCATATGGCCACCACATTTTGGACAGACAAAACGTTTTGGATCATTGGCTTCCTGTGTACTTGGAGCAGGTTGGGCTAAATGATCTGGATCTACAATTTCTTCCGGTTTCAATTTTCCATCTAATATGGCTAATTTTCGACGGGCGCGCGCTTCGGTTGGGTCATTGGCAAGGATTTCTTCCAGGAAATTCCGTTGTTCTTTCGGATCATTACTGATCTCGCACAACCCCAGCCATGCTTCGATACGTTCCTGAACATCAGGCTCGTTAGTTAGAACCCTGTCCAGATAGAAACCCGCCTCTTTAAACTCTTTAGCTTTTAGAGCCGCGATACCTCGTACTAATAGCTCGTGTGCGCTGTCCGACATAGGTTCCTTTCTTTTGGGCAAAGCAATATTTATTATTTCGACCTATTCATGTGCGAAGTTGGCGCGATCATGTACCGCCTGTCAATAATTGCATCAATCCGGATGGATATAAAGGAACACCATCTTCCTTAATTTCAAGCAAAGATTTCCAGACAGCTTTAATTTGCACTCCATCATCTTCCAGACCGTTGATTATTAGTTTGCTATACATGGTAGGATCAACAAACTCACAATCATAGACCAGGATAATTTCATGGCCTTTTTGGCCATTGTAAATAAATATGTTCTCTAGCGTTCCCAGGTAATTAAGATTTGTTACATCTGCATGAATTTCCTCTTTAATTTCGCGAATGACTGTTTGATAACCATACTCGCCAAACTCAATCTTTCCACCCAGTGGCCTAAAGAAGGCTTGTTTTTTTACGATGTCAAAACCTTCGGATACTAAAATCCGTTTATCCTTTTGAAATACTCCAAGAGCTATCGGTCGAACTTTTCCTGGTTTCATGAGAAATAATGGGTTAGCATTCCAAAATAGAACAATGAAGATGAGAATATTATAGCAAACAACCCTATCTTTACTTTATTTATTAATAGCAAAAATCACCACAAAGTTTTGGGGTGATTTTTGTTATTGATGATGTTTAAGTAAACGGTTATTTTTCGACAATTACGACTTTATTGATTACATCTCCCTGGCGAATTGCATTTACAACTTCCTGTCCTTTGACAACTTTTCCAAATACAGTATGTTTTCCATTGAGGTGAGGTTGTGGTGAATGAGTAATAAAAAACTGGCTGCCGTTTGTATTTGGACCGGCATTCGCCATAGATAATGAACCCGTTTCATGGACCAATGGATTACCTTTAAACTCGTCTTCAAAATGATATCCAGGACCACCGGTGCCAGTGCCGGTTGGGTCGCCACCCTGGATCATAAAATTGCTGATCACCCGGTGAAAGGTTACCCCATTATAAAAACCCTCATGCGATAGAAATACAAAGTTATTGACAGTTTTTGGGGCATGTTGTGGAAATAGTTCCAGTTCGATGTTGCCTTTATTTGTTTCGATTGTGGCATAATAGGTTTTCTTAGGATCGATTTGTAACTCTGGTGGTTTTACCCATTTTTTTGTTGCCATTGCAAATCCTTTCACTCAAATAAGATATTTTGTGGCCACTTATTAGTGGTTGATTATATCATCCGGTAATATAAACGATCCATCTTGCTCGGGTTCGAATCTGTAGTATTTAATCACAGCATCGAGGTTTAGTGGGCCGTAGATATGAGGGAACATTGTGTTCCCTCCTTCCAGGTTTTCGAAACGAATCTCTGAGCCGACCTCATTAGAATTAATACAGAGAAGAATTAAACCTGTTCTGGCCTGGTAAAAAGTGTTTGCAGTTTGAATGATTTGCTCTTTCTTGGAACAGTGAATAAATCCCTGTGTTTCAAGTGTATCCGCTCGATAACTTCCATCTCGCATGGCTCTATCCCAATCTACCTGTCTGGTAATGTGAAAAATGTCCATTATATTAATAGCTCCTCGAATAGTGGCTTTTAATCTCAAGTATAAAAGATGAATATGTGAAATATATACCTAAATGGTATAATTTCGCCGATATGATTAAGAACCGTTACCGCCAAATTATCTGGTTCTTTGCGGGTATTTTAGTCAATATTACCTGGTGGGATATTGTAATACCAAGGATCGGGTTGCGGAGTTTATCCCAACAAGGGCGATCCAAACGTCTACGAAAGGCGGCCAGCTCATTTCGGGCGCTGGCGGTTCGAATGGGCGGAGTGATGATTAAGATTGGCCAATTCTTATCCGCTCGATTGGATGTGCTTCCACGAGAGATAACAGATGAATTGGCCGGTTTACAGGATGAGGTACAACCTGAACCATTTACTAATATCCGGGCAGTGATTGAATCTGATTTTGATGCTCCACTCGAAGATAAATTCAGCGAGTTTGATCTTGTACCCATTGCATCAGCTTCCATTGGACAGGTGCATTGTGCACGGATTCGACGGGGAACTGGTCAAGAACAAGACCAAGCAGAATCCCCTAAGGTTGTTGTGAAAGTTCAACGCCCTGATATTGAAGAAATCATTGCGGTAGATCTCTCGGCGCTGCGAGTTGTGGGGAGTTGGTTACAGCGATATCCTCCCATTCGCAAACGTGCCAATGTACCAGCCCTGTTAAGCGAATTCAGCCGCTCACTATATGAAGAGATCGATTATTTGGCCGAGGGAAAGAACGCCGAGACTTTCGCTGAAAATTTCAAAACCCGTTCTGAAATTATTGTTCCCCATATCATTTGGAGCCATACGACTCGCCGTGTATTAACACTTGAAGATGTTGGAGCCATCAAAATAACAGATTATTCAGCGATTGAAGCTGCAGGTATCAACCGGGCTGAAGTAGCAAATCGTCTGTTCGATACCTACTTAAAGCAAATATTTGAAGACCGTTTTTTTCATGCCGATCCGCATCCAGGGAATTTGTTCGTATTGCCTTTGCAATCAGATAAGCCGGTCGATCACCAGACTCCCTGGAAGCTGGTCTTTATCGATTTTGGTATGGTTGGAAAGATCTCTCCACAACTCCTATCTGGTTTGCGTGAAATACTTATTGCCGCCGCAACTCGCGACGGGGGACGCTTAGTTCATGCCTATCAATCACTTGATGTCCTGCTTCCCGGCGTCGACCTGGATCTATTGGAAAAAGCCAGCAACCGGGTTTTTGAACGTTTTTGGGGAAAAACAGCGCCTGAACTGAGGAATATGCGTCATGAAGAAGCAATCGAGTTTGCTCACGAATTTGGAGACTTGATGTACGAGATGCCTTTTCAGATCCCAGAAAATTTAATACTATTAGGAAGGAGTATGGGAATCCTATCTGGCATGTGCACGGGTCTCAATCCTGATTTTAATATCTGGACTAATTTAGCGCCATATGCTCAGAAACTTATGGAAGATGAAAGCGGTGGGATGATGAATGTTTTGCTCAAAGAGGTGAGTGGAACATTGACCACATTAATAAGTCTTCCAAAGAGAACTGAAACCCTGCTAAACAGAATTGAACAGGGCAAGTTGGAAGTAAGAGTCCCTGAAATTAGTTACCATTTGGGACGTCTGGAACGAATGTTTCGGAGATTGGGCGAATCTATTTTGCTAGCCGCATTCTTGATTACCAGTGTACAGGCCTACCTGGCAGGACACAATATTCTGGCAATTGGTCTGGGTGCAATATCGTTCTTGTTAGTGATATGGCTGCTCACCAGGCGATAAGCCTAGCTGGCTTTTTTGCTGTTATCTTCTATCGTCTCTATGGCAGCATCCACCATGGTGCGCAATCCCAATAAGAACTCTTTACGCGCAAGGCGTCGTTGCTCGATCACCCCTGGAGGTAAAAAGGCTTCAACGCTTTTTCTCATGGCCTGCTTAGCAGCACGAAAATGATTTCGAGCTTCTTTGTAATGTTTCATTTCTTCAGTTTCTGTTTCGTCTTTTTCACTCATAAAGATATCTCCCAAAGTAGGCTATATTTCGGCTGAATTCATTGATTTTTTACCGGTATTACTTATAAGATATTATATTGATTGGGGAGAACCCAGTCAATACCCTTTAAGTTATCTGGTTCCGTGATATGCTACCTAGTGTTTGGAGCTGAGAATATTAATTTCTAACAAAGCTTGTAAATCATCAGGATTTTTCTATGTTTATTTTTCTGTCAAAATTTTTACCTTTGTTTTTATATCCGGCCGGCCTTGTCGGTTTTCTAATTGTACTTGGATTGCTTTTTAGAAATAGAAAACGACTGCAAAATGTTGTTCTGGTTTGTGCGTTTTTGATTCTATGGCTTGGTGGTAATCGTTGGATATCCTATTGGTTAGCCAGTTCTCTTGAATGGCAGTATTTACCGTTAAAAAATATTCCAACTACTGATGCAATTGTAGTATTGGGAGGGGGTACGGAACCCGCTCAATTTCCCCGCAGCACAGTTGAGCTTAATTCTGCTGGTAATAGGGTCATTTATGCGGCAGATCTTTATAAACAAGGCAAAGCCCCCAATATATTATTGAGTGGGGGAAGTATTAATTTGTTGGATAACCGCGGCACGAGCACACCTGCCACAGAAATGGCAAATGTTCTCGAAATGATTGGGGTGCCAGATAGTGCATTGTGGTTACAAACGGCTTCCCAAAACACCCATGAGGATGCTGTTTTTAGTTTAGATTTACTTAAGCAAAAAGGGGTAAAAAGGATTTTGCTGGTCACCTCGGCGTTGCATATGCCTCGTGCAATGGCGTTATTTAGAAATCACGGGGTCGAAGTAATTCCAGCTCCAACTGATTATGCGGTAACCCAGACCGGCTGGGATGATCTTAAGACATTAAATGTTCAATCCATTCTTATTAACCTGGTTCCAAATTCCAGCAGTATTTCGTTGACAAGCGATGTATTAAAAGAATATATTGGCATTTTTGTATATCACCTGGAAGGCTGGCTCTAAGAATCAGATAGCGATCCGTTGGATTAAAGCTTCCAGATACCTCGATTTCACCTGCTGGCTGGCCATGGCCTGTTTTATGGGCGGTAGTTTCAAGATTACACCCAATACCGCTGCCAGTGCTCGATGACTCCACAATACACGATTGTCAAAGATCAAATTCTGCAGCATACCGCGTTCAATTGCCATGAGAACAACTCGGTGCGTTGAATTTAGCGGGGTTAATATTCTGGCTGATCGAGAGATCAGCGTTATCGCTTTTTTGGGACAGGTGCGGGCGCATAAACCGCAACCAAGGCAGAATTCTTCGTCTAATTTGGCTTTTTTCAATTTCGGATGGTGGGCATTATTGGCAGAAATCAAAGTCATTGCCTCTACCGGGCAAGTTTCTATACAGTGACCACAGCCATTGCAAACAAGTTCATCGATCTGTGGAATAAAATTAGTGGTATGGACGGGATGTAGAATACCGAATTTTCTGGCGGCAATCATCGCTTCACAGCAGCAGCCGCAACAATTGCAAATAAAATTGACCCCTTGACGGACATTTTCACCAAACTGAACAAGGTTATTCTGGTAAGCCTTGTCAAGCAACTCCAGTCCCTCAATTTTATCGACCTGACGAGCATAGCCGGCCCTTATTAAAGATGATCCGCTGGTATTAAACGTCATGCAAATATTCATTGGAGCATTACAAGCGCGTCCCATATGCTGCATTTTGTGACGGCAGTAACACACTCCAATACCAATATGGGAAGCGGTTTTGATTACTTCACTGGCTTTTTCATAATCCAAAACATGCAATGCGTTCTCATTTGACAGAACCGGTTCGTGAACAAATACCCGTCCAAGCTGGGTTTCTCCGTTTGTCATTAATTGTTTTATGAAATCTTCTTCTACATTAATATATTGAAAATAAAGTTCGCCTAAGACTTTCTGATTGATATCCCCTCGCAAACGCATCATTGAGAATTCGAAAAAGCCAGCCATCGGCGGAGGAAGAGTATAAACAGTGTCGCCATTCTGTTCTACATCGACCAAGATCGCGCGACTGGCCAGTTTTTCCAGTGTGCATCTTGCAATGGCTAAATCAACCTTCCAGATTTTGGATGCTTGAACGGCAGTAAAAGGTTTGATCGGTAATAATGAAACCAACTCAGCTTCTTTTTCGCTAAATAATAAAGATAATATTTGATATAGGGTTTCGGATGGAGGCGCTCCTTGGGGAAACCGATTTAACCTTTCTACTAAACTGGTATAACCCGATTTGAGTGTTTGATGAGCCATATTCCCCTCACAAATTCAAAGTAAGAAGAAATTGTAATTCATACATCTATTTTATGTTAGACTCTGTTAAACACATTTTTTGTAAGACATTTTTTGTAAAACCTTCCCAAATTCAATCCAGTCTGATATGATAATAAATTGGGATGACCCCGCCTCATAACGCGGGGTCATTATATGAGAAGATAATAAAGTTGATGAAATTTGTTGAAAAATGAGAATGTAGGTATTCGATGCTAGTAGAACGAACTGATTTACGTAATATTGCCATTATTGCTCATGTTGATCATGGGAAAACGACTTTAGTGGATGGACTGTTAAAACAGGCCAGGGTTTTCCGAGAAAACCAGCTAATAATTGAACGTGTAATGGATTCGAATGATTTGGAACGGGAAAGAGGCATTACAATCCTGGCCAAAAATACAGCCATTACGATTCCTGATCCAAAAACTGGGAAATTGGTAAAGATAAATATTGTTGACACACCAGGACACGCCGATTTTGGTGGTGAGGTGGAGCGTGTCATGAATATGGTAGATGGGGTTTTGTTATTAGTCGACGCGGCCGAAGGCCCGATGCCGCAAACACGCTTTGTCCTTAAAAAAGCATTGGAGGTTGGACATCGTGTCATCGTGGTGATCAATAAAATGGATCGTAGAGATGCGGATCCAAGTAAGACATTGAACGATACATTTGATTTGTTTATAGAAATTGGCGCTAATGATGCCCAAGCCGAATTTCCGATTATATATGCAAACGCAATTACCCAACAGGCCGGTCTCACGCCAGAATTATCTCCTAATCTTCAACCCTTATTTCAGGCAATTTTGGATTACATCCCAGCGCCGAAAGTCGATTTGGATGCACCACTGCAGCTTCTAGTAACCAACTTGAGCTACGACGATTATCGAGGTACCACTGCGCTCGGGCGAATTTTTGCGGGTCGTATCCAAGCGAACCAGCCGTTGGCTAGAATTACCCTATCTGGAGAAATATTACCTGAACGGGCTCGCTACCTATATGTCCACCAGGGATTGGAAAAAATCGAAGTTGAAAGCGCAGAAGCTGGTGAAATTGTTGCTATTGCTGGATTAGAGGGAATTGCGATAGGCGAAACCCTGGCCAGTCCTGAAAATCCAGTTGCATTGCCACAGATTCATGTGGAAGAGCCTACAGTCAGGATGACTTTTGGTGTTAATACCGGTCCTTTTGCTGGAAAAGAGGCCAAATGGGGCACATCCAGGAAACTTCGCGAACGTCTTACCCAGGAATTACGTAACAACGTGGCGTTGCGCGTGACAGAAACAGAGAGCACAGATACTTTTATGGTTGCGGGTCGCGGAGAGCTTCACCTGGCAATCTTGATTGAAACGATGCGGCGGGAAGGCTATGAATTTCAAGTATCCAGACCCGAGGCGATCCTCAAACAAGGGGAAGATGGAGAAATGCTTGAGCCCTTTGAGGAAGTTCACATAGAGACAAGCGCAGATACAGTTGGCACAGTGGTTGAAATGCTAGGAAGCCGGCGCGGTAAGATGATCGATCTGGTTAATAACCCAGACAATACCGTCCGATTGACCTATCTGGTGCCAACACGTGGATTGCTGGGTTTTCGGTATCAATTTTTGACTGCTACCCGTGGCATGGGTGTACTTAATACAATTTTTAGTGGGTATGCGCCGATTGCGGGACCGATACTTTCCCGCGCAACCAGTTCTGTTGTCGCCTGGGAAGCCGGTGTGACAACAAATTATGGTCTAAAAAATGCTGAAGAACGTTCCACATTGTTTATTGGACCTGGGGTTGAGGTTTATGAAGGTATGGTTGTGGGTGAAACTCCCAGACCGACGGATTTGCTGGTAAATGTTTGCAAGAAAAAGCATCTAACCAATATGCGTTCCTCAAATAAAGACATTGAAATACGATTGACGCCGCCGAGGGATCTAAGCCTGGATGAGGCGATAGAATACCTGGCGGAAGATGAGCTATTAGAAGTTACACCAATGAATTATCGCATCCGCAAACGGATTCTGAATTCAGAAGAACGCGGCAAACAAACCAAAAAAGCAAAAGAAGCGTTGGGCGAATAATTATTTTGTGTGATAATCAGGGATGTTGTGATCAGCTCACGTATGAAGGGGCTTTAAATCCCAGAACATTTGCGTGTAGCCATATTTAATGGATTAATCCCCAAGTCCGGTAGAAATCGCTCAAATCACAGCCACATGTATTTTCAAACGTCTTTAACAAAGTTGCCGGAGAAGTTAAAGTATATTGATTCTGCTGGTAATAAGTTTTAAGGGCTTTGAAAAAGAGTTCGTCACCTAAATACTTTCGCAATTCTACCAGAAACAGGGAACCTTTAAAATATACAGTGATTGTATAGGCTTTGTCATTGTTTAAAAAAGAGGAAACAGGATTGGAAACTGATTCTTTGCCGTTTGTTTTTTCGAAATCGGAAATGTGTTGGTTGTAATAAGTGAGCATCCCGTTATATTCTGCTGGACTGTATTGATTAAAATATAAGAGGGCGCTAAAAGTTGCTAAAGCTTCGTCCTGCCAGGGCGAACTCAGCACGTCGCTTCCAACTACACCATACCACCACTGATGAGAAATTTCATGAGAAATTACGGTTGAAAAATAACTATCGTTACCGTTGTTCGTGTATAAGCCGGAGCGTGTAAATATCAGACCGGGGAATTCATCGCCATCAGCGTTTTGAAGCGGAACGGTAATGATGTCCAGCTCAGCATACGGGTAAGGGCCGAATCGTTGAGAGAAAGTGATTATCGATTTTTTTGCGACGTCGAGTGCTTTTCCCCAAGCGTTTTCGGTATCAGGCAAACCCCAAAGATGTATCCGAATATTATTGACTTGTTCCTCCTTCAACGTAAATATTGGGCTGGCAGCTATTGCAAAATCACGAACTGGTCCGCTGACTATCTGGTGAGAGGTTGTGCCGGCATTCGAAGTGGACTTTATTTCAGAGCCAGTTGTGGCAAGTTTCCAGTTAGCCGGCAAGTTGATATTGACTTGATATAGTG
>Ga0209039_10003604_pt1 | contig 11943 bp, 7 predicted proteins | sample BogFormECP12_OM1_FD_188238 | JGI IMG/M metagenome (GOLD analysis project Ga0209039, IMG submission 188238) | Bog forest soil microbial communities from Calvert Island, British Columbia, Canada - ECP12_OM1 (SPAdes) (version 2) | ecosystem: Environmental > Aquatic > Freshwater > Wetlands > Bog ...
CAAACTCCGAAGCCTCCGAGGCAGCCAATGGACTAACGCGCGCCTCGCCACCTCTGGGTAGCGGTTGTGAAGGAGGGTCTATCATTGTCGTTCGTCCCGACCCATCCGGAACTACGGCTACCTCCATAAACAAGGCGTATGACCTGCTGAACCACTTGCAAGAATGTCTCCAGTCCTCGAGCTTGCTCCCGGGCCGCGCGCCTAGCAGCCTCCCACGTAGCCCAAGTGGGGCGCGGAGCCGGGAGTTTCCCAACAGGTAAGCTGGTCGTATGTGCGGCTTGCTCAATCCGCTTCGGTTTCCGTCAAATCGTCGTCATTCCCTATCCACATCGTCGTAACAAGATCGCTCGGTTTGTATGTCTCGCTGTGATAGGGATAGGTGTCGTTGAGCCAGTTCGGATCGAAGAAGACTGGTGCTCGAGGCTTCATTGTGAAGTTGAAGTAGCTCAGGAGCCACGGGGCGTTGCAATCCCGTGCTGTGAGACAGTCTTTGTGCAGATTCCACCGGTATTCGATGAATGCGAGCGTTGACTCAAAGTACCCGAGGTTGTGGTCGACCCTCCCCGCAGGCGTATAGGGACTGATCACGATGAACGGTACTCGAAAGGAGAGGCCGAGCGGATCCAGCTTCGGCGGTGCTTGGTTGTCGAACCATCCACCATAATCGTCCCAGCTCAGGAAGATCGCGGTGTGGTTCCAGTACGGAGAGAACTCGATCGCGTCCACCACGTCCGCGACGAATGCCTCGCCGCGGGTGATGTTGGCCGGTGGGTGGTCCGAGAAATTCCCCTGCGGGATAACATAGGAGATGTCCGGAAGTTCCCCGCTCTTGAGGTCAGTAAAGATCTGGTCCCGGTCGACATAGTGGTAGTCAAAGTATTGTGTGTAACTCTCGGCCTTTGCGGCCATTGGATTCCAGAGGTTGTAGGCCGCGCCGTATTTGGTCGCGATAGCAGTCTGGTAAGACGGTAACGCACTATCGTAGTAGCGGAAGGTCACCCCGCTATTGTTCAGGAGATCCTCCACCGTCTTCGTCGCATTCGATTCGTTCAGGTAGATGTGACGTTGCGTTGTCGTCTCCGTAAGCTGTGGGTTCGACTTGATAATCTCGGGGGGCGCCTGTCCTGCGATTAGGTACCAATGATTGGGGAGGGAGTAGGACAGCGCTGACGAGAAGAAGTTGTCACCGATCTCGAACTCCTGAGCCATATCCCAGTAGACCGGAATAGTCGTTCCGTTGTAGTGGCCGAAGGGTTCTGTCGTGTTGCCTTCAGCAGTGTAGAATCCATCCATCTTGCCGCCGTCGATGGCAGGGATCGTGCTGTTGTATCTGTGCGGCAAATCTGGCGTTGTCAACTTCTTAGCGGTAAAAGCGTAAGGGACCACGCAACCACGGGAGACATTCATCTGAGGCTCACAAGTCCCGGGCGCGACGCCTCGTCCCGTGGAGTTACAGTACGCACCCAGATGGAGACAATAAGTCTCGAAGTAGTTGTCGTAAGCTCGGTTCTCCATCATGATGATCACGACGTGGTCGATCTCAGGCGCGAACGGTGCGGACGAAGCCACGGGCGGCGGCATCGTTATGGCGTAAACCCCGGCCCCCGAGACAACGAGGACGAGCATCGCAAACACGGCGAACAAAAGGGTCGGCGTCACTTCTCCGCCGACCCCCGACAGTGACGGGCGAGGAGAGCGCGCGAACCAGCCATCGCCATATCGGCGATTGCTACCAGCACGTTAATGCCTTCTGTGGCCAGAAGACCGAGGAACCCCACGCAGATAGCGCCCGGTTCGGCCCTCTCGAGATGGCAGTGAAAGTGCTTCAATCGGAGTGGGTGCGAGTGATTCAGTCTCCACCAGTAGCTGTGGTGAAGCCGGACCCATATCTATCCGAAAACCCAGGTCTGATCGTACCCGAGGAACATGACAATTTCCTTACTCGCGGAATCGTAAGCCATCAAGGTGGGGCCGCTCACGAAGGGGGGCGATGCCGTGAGTCCGCTGGTCAGGTTTTGCCAATGCCCGCCACCGTAGGCCCACGTATCCGTCAGATTGGTCCAAACCCCTTTCGTGATTTTCGTGTACCCACCGACGAGCACGTCCTTCTTCAGGGCCCCATCGTATGCCAGCCCTATCCCCGCCCGGTTGGAAGGGGAAACCGCAGGGTAGACCCGCAGCCACGTGCCGTTATGGAACGTCCAGGTAGCCTGCGAGACGAAGCCCGAGGCGTACCCTCCCACAAACACCACTTCCCCGAGCGTCGAGTCGTAGGTCATGCCGCTGTCGAGGTCGACGACAGGACTCGGAGATTGTGTCAAATTCGTCCACTGCCCGTGCTGGAACGTCCATGTCTCGCGAGAGATCTCGCCGCTGATGCAGCAGCCCCCCGTTAGCAGCACGTAACCATCGGAGGCGTCGTAGGTCATGGCGAACCCGTAGAGCGGGGGCGGGGCGGTCGAGGTTGGGAGTCGGGTCCAAGTGTTGTTCGTGAACGTCCAGGTGTCATTGTAGACGCCGCAGGGCGACGAGCCGCCAAAGAGGACCAGGTAGCCGTCCGCACCATCATAGACGAGCCCGCCGAGCCCGCGAGCCGGATCGGGGCCTGGGTTCACTAGAGCCGTGACGTTCTGCCAAGTGTCCCCTGAGAATGTCCAGGTGTTAGACGGACTGCAACCTCCATCCGAGTCGACCAGAAGCAGCTCTCCGGCCATAGGGAGGTAGGCCATCATGCTCGAGTTGTTCGTGGGGGAGTCGGCCGGGTTCAGTCGGCTCCAGTTCGGCCCCGGGGTGGGAGGGCCGAGATTGCCATTGGGCGGAGGAGTAGGGTAGGAGGTAGTCTGGGGGTAGATTCCCCCCGCGACGACTACAATCCCGACCAGGGCTGCGGCAACCAGCCCAACGAGAAGAAAGGGAAGTCGCCGGGCCATGCCGTGAAAGCATCCGTTAGGCTATTTCAAGGCACTGCTGGCGACAGGATTCGCGCGGAATCCCTCGTGGCCAAGTCCGGCGGTTGCGGTGGCCACTCCGGTCCGCGCCGACCCGGAAGTTGTACGGTCGGGGGTCGCCGTAACACCCCCGAGACCCGGTCGACCCGCATCACGATCTCCGTGTCAGAATCGGCTCAAGGGAGAATGCTATCCGATTCGTGGGGAGCTCGTACCGAGGAGGTCGGCGGCTCGACTGAAAGATCCGACTGAGGCTTGACCCGAACGCGGGGTCCTGTTCGCCCAGGGACCTTATGGAGCCTTGTTAGGGGACGTCGGGGGGGCGGAGTACCGCTCTAGGAGTCTCTGCAACCGAGGAAGCGGTCGGCCAACAAGCCGCTCGGCAAGTCGGCAGGCGACAAAGTCCCCCTCTTCCACGCTGCGGGTCGCCAACATGCACCCGATGAAGATCCCCACGCCGAGGAAGTAGAGCGGGAACACGACCCAAGCCGGGTGGGGGATCAGTCCTACCACGATGAATACGGGAATTCCGACTGCGAGCGACGCCGCGAGAGGCAGCAGCAGGTTTCGCCGGAGGGGGCTAATCCCGTGGTTAAAGTACAGCGCTGAGGCCCCGGCTGCCGGATAGATCACTCGAGCGACGGACCAGGCCACCGCCGCCCCCATCAGGCCGAACGGCGGGATTAGAGCGAAGCTCAGGATGATGTTCCCGATTGCCGAGGCCGCCGTCGCGATGAGCAGGGGACGAGTCATGGCCATCCCCGCGAGGGCGGCGTTTACGGGACCGAATGCGACCGAGATGAGTGCGCAGAGGCTGATCACGACCAACGCCTGCGAGCCGGGAACGTACTGCGATCCGAATATCGCGTAGAGTGAGTCAGCCGGGAGGAAGGCGAACACAAGGAACAGGGGAACGGTGAACAGGAGAGTCCATCGAGCGGTCGTGGTAAACGTCGATCGGATGGTGTCGATATTCCCCTGGCCGAGAAGGCGGGCCGCCACCGGCAAGAAGATGAATGCCACGGCCCCGCTGGCGACAAGGATTAACCGCCCGATGGTCAGGACCGCGGAATAGAGCCCGACCTGTTGCTCCGGGCGGAACGCGCCGAGGATCAGCGTGTCGGCGTAGCCGGTTACGTAGGTGAGGGTCGTTACCCCCCATAGTGCGAGAGCGAGGGTCCATAGTCCCGCCGGTAGCCCGGAAGCGGTCGAGGAGACTGGGGGCAAGTGCCGAGGGAGTCGCCGCCACGCGTAGAGGAGGAGGGCAGCGAACGTGATCACGTTCGAGATGACCCAGGCGAGCAGCGCCGCTGTGAGCTCAAGGTGGAAGTAGAAGAAGATGAGGACAAAGACGAGGAAAGCTCCGGGTTGAACGGCCTGGTTTATCCAGGCGTTCGGGATGGTATCCTCGAACCCCTGGAATATGGAGGCGATGAACGTGCAGAGGAGAGTGAGGCCGATGGTGACGGAGAACATCTGGAAGACGACCGTCAGCTCCGCGGTCTGGGACGCATTGAAGAGCAAGGCGATCTGGCCGGCAAAGAGGTAGACGAGACTCGACGTGACCACAGCCGCTACGACGGTCACGGCGGCCGTCCAACGGATGAGATGCCACCGGGCCGCGGGGTCCTGGCTTTCCGCAAGCGTTCGCGCGACCGCCTGGTGGAGACCCAAGAGGGCGACCAATGAGAGAAGTCCGGCAAAGGAGAGACCGAGGTTGAAATCGCCGAACGATTGGAGCGAAAGATGGCGGGCCACCGCGACCCGTCCGATGAAGCTCAGGAGCAGGAGAAAGATTGTGCCGATGACCATAATAGAGGTACCGCGGCCCAGGGAGTCGATGGCCGAGCGGTGCGAGTCAGCTTGGCTGATGGCCATCCTACCCCCCCGACTATGGTTTGCCGTGGGGGCGTATAATACGCCTGCGGAATCCGGCCCTGTTCATCGAAGGGACGTCGAAGACGGTGTTGGGAAGCAGTCCGGACCTCGGTCGTGCGCCGTGGACCATGTAAAGTGAGGACGACCCGACGAGACCGTCGTGGACAGGGTGGAGTTCGAGGGTCGAGTAAACCACCCGGACCCTCGGCCCTCGAGAGGAGGCCGTTTCGAGTAGTCGGGATCCAACCCGGATGGCGTCCACTCAGATGCGGTTACCCTTGTGCCGGGCTCAATGTAGAACGGGCCAACCCGCGCGTTCGAGCTCCGCCAGGATGAACCGGGCGGATTCGACAGGCGTCCGGTGAAGAGTATCGACGGTAATGTCCGGCTTCTCGGGGGGTTCGTACGGGTCGTCGATCCCGGTCATTTCCTTGATGGTTCCCTCCCTCGCCTTCTTGTAGAGCCCCTTCACGTCCCGCTGCTCACATACTTCGAGCGGGGTCGAGACGTAGACCTCCACGAACCGGCCGATCTCTTCGCGGGCCCGGGCCCGTGACGTTCGATATGGAGAGATGAGCGCCACGATGGCGATGATCCCGTTCCGTGCTAGTACCTTCGCGACGAACGTCACCCTTCCGGCGTGGGCTTCGCGAGCAACCCTCCCGAAGCCAAGGTCAGAGCTAAGCCCGCGACGAATCTCATCGCCGTCGAGCAGCTCCACGTTCCAGCCTCGGGACTTGAGGAGCGGAACGAGCTCTCGTGCGATTGTCGTCTTCCCGGAGGATGGCAGCCCCGTCAGCCAGATGCAGTACCCGTGGTGGGTCATGGTCGTGAAACCGGGGCGCCGAAGCGTGCCGGGATATGAGGGTTGCCCAGTCGAAGCACTACGCGAAGCGCGCGATCGGTCGTCCTTGGACTTCCGGCGGAACCGGGACACCCATGAGGGAGAGGATCGTGGGCCCGATGTCGATCAAGTTCTCCGTGGGCCCCAATACTCCGGCGCCAACCCGAGGTCGGTCGACCACGTAGATGCCGTCGAACGAATGGACCGAGTCGTCCGGCCCGGTGTCGTTCTCGTCCAGGAAGAGCGTATCGTACCCGATGGTGCCGGCCGACCGCCAGGTGGCATTGCCGAAGTAAACCATGAGGTCGGGGGCGTCTCCCCGAACCTCGCGGTAGATCTTGGCCGGAGCCCGCGCGTCCACCCCGAGCGGCTGGCCATCGGGCCGCCGCACCTCCTTGAGTTCACGCGTGAGCCGCGACTCGAACTCAGCCACCTCCGAGGGCTGGAGCACCCCCTGCGGCTCGCGCCCCCGAATGTTGTAGAAGATCCTTGCGTAGTAGCCTCCGGCGCCCCAAGCGTAGGTCTTGGACCAGTCGATGTCCGCCTTCTCGAGCGGAGTACCAGGGACCGGTCGGGGTCCCTTCAGCGTCAGGAACCCCTTGCTGATCAGCCATTGATTGATACAGAAACATCCCTGCATCGCCTGGCTGCCGTGGTCGGAGAGAACGAAAACCCGCACGTCATCGCCCGCCTCGGAGATCAGGCGGCCGATTTCCTCGTCCAACATTGCGTAGTAGTCCTCGACCACGGCACGGTAGGTCGCGTTGGCCTCGTATCGAGGATGACGTTCGTCGAAGTACTTCCAGAAAGTGTGATGGATCCGGTCCGGGCCGATCTCGTGGAGTGCGAAGAAGTCCCACCGCTCCTTGGCCCAGAGGTGTCGGGCCACGGCGAAATGCTTTCGGGTCATCTCGACCAGCTGCGTTCCGATCCGATCGCGGTCCTCGGCCCGGAAGGTCACATCGAATTCGTAACCGCCGGAGACGCGCTCGATCTCGTCTCGCATCGAAGTAGGGTAGATGTAGTCCTTCGCGCCGTCCGGAGTCAGGAAATCCGAGATGTAGACCCCATTGACCGGGGTCGGCGGATACCCCGGAGGCATCCCGATGACACAGACTCTCTTCCCAAGGCGAGAAAGACGGTCCCAGACCTGAGGATGAAGAATGGTTCGAGACGTCGGTATGTACGTGTCCCAGTAGGAGCCCGGCCGGCGGTGGCGGAACCCGTAAACGCCGAGGGTGCCGGGGTCCATTCCCGAGAACATGACGGCCCAGGCTGGAACCGTGATGGGCGGGTCGATGGTCCGCAACGTGCCGTAGGTCGACCGCCGAAGGAGTTCCCGAAGATGGGGCATCTTCGGAAGGAACCGGTCGAACAGTAGGTCCGGGGGCACGGAATCGATCCCGATCACCATGACCCGGTTCTTCGGGGGGGACACGCGCCGCGTCACCGACCGCCCCAAATAAGGCTGACTGGACCCAAACGCTACCCGCGTCTGCGTTTCCAGGGACGGCAGGGTTTCATTAACTTGATTCCGTCACCCTGCATCCCATGGCAGGATCCGGTTCCGCAGGGCCACGTCGGCTCTTAGTGGTGGGACTGGACGGGGTCCCCCCGGAGTTCCTCTTCGACCGATTCCGCGCGTTCATGCCCGCGACGTCCAAGCTGGTGGACCATGGCTTCCGGGCGAAGCTGCGAACCACCGATCCACCGATCTCGGTGCCGGCTTGGCCCGTGATGTTCAGTGGGGTCGATCCGGGGACGTTAGGGTTCTACGGATTCCGCCACCGACGGCAGCACTCGTACACCGAGACCTACGTCCCGACCTCGCGCCAGATGCCCGTTCCCAGTGTATTCGAGCTCGCATCGAACGCCGGTCGGCGGGTGGGGGTCATTGGCATGCCCATGGGGTATCCACCCCCGGCCGTGAACGGGTTCTATATCTCGGACTTCCTCACGCCTTCTGGCGCACAGGAATTCACTCACCCGCCCGAGCTCGGCTCCCAGCTCGAGCAGACCTATGGCCCGTATCCCTTCGATGTCGTGTTCCGGTCCTCCGAGCGAAAGGAGCTCTTCTCCCAGATCGTCCGGATGACCGAGACCCGGTTCCGGATCGCCGCGGAACTGCTGGGTCGCGAACCATGGGACCTGTTCGCGGTTCATGAGGTGGGAACGGATCGATTTCACCACGCGTATTGGAAGTACTTCGACCAAAACCACCCGGATTTCGTCCCCGGAAACCCGTTCGCTCGAGTAGCGGAAGAGTACTACGCGGTGGTCGACCGGGGCATCGCGGGCCTGCTCGACCGCGTCGCGGCGAATACGGCCGTCCTCATCGTGTCGGACCACGGAAGCATGGCGATGCGAGGATGCTTCTGCATCAACCAATGGCTCGCGGAGCGCGGGTACCTGGTGTTGAAAGGACCCGTGCCCGCCGGGACTCCCCTGGAGAAGGCCCCCGTAGATTGGGACCGAACGACCGTATGGAGCTCGGGAGGGTATTACGCACGAATCTTCTTCAACGTCCGCGGGCGCGAATCGCGAGGGATCGTCGCGCCCGGCCAGGTACCGGCACTGCGTCGACGACTCGAGGCGGAACTCACGACGATTCGCGACCCCGAGGGACGCCCAATGGCGGTTCGAGTCCTCGACCCCGTCCAGGCCTATCGTCAGGTGACGGGCGATGCCCCGGACCTGATGCTGTACTTCGACGAGCTTTCCTACCGGTCGGCCGGGACCCTGGGACATCCGAGCCTCTGCCTTCGGGAAAACGACACTGGCCCCGACGATGCGGTCCATAGCTTCGACGGAGTGTTCCTCTGGACCGACGCGGACCGCCGGTCTCCGGCGGTCGAGCTGGCGGACCAGCACATCCGTGATGTGGCACCCACGGTGCTGCGATACCTCGGCGTGCCCATCCCGCCCCACGTACAGGGCCGACCGATCGAGCTCGGGTAGTTCGGTCGACGAAGACCGTAGGTCAGTCGTACCCCCAGGATCGGAGTCGCGCATCCAGGTCCACCTCGACCGGCGCGGGACCGCTGCGGGTCTGGGCCTGTCGGACAGCCTCCTGGGCCTCGTACGGCCCGAAAACCTCCCGGCGGACGGTTTCGGCCTCACGGCCCTCGAGCAGCGTCGGCCGGGTAAGGTCCGGGTCCCCGGAGATCTTGCCACCGACGATCGTCCCCGTGGCGATGTCGAGTATGTACTTCTGGTCGTTCCGGTACGCGGCGAGGAGGCGCCGGTTCCACCATTGATCCGTTCGGATCCCGCGAAGGGAGCGGTTCGGGTCCGACGCGGGGCCTCCTTCGCAGTAGACGATCGAGGATTCCGGCGCGCTCACCGAGTACGGGAACGGAGCGTGTCCTTCGGAATCGAACGCCGGGAGGCCGGCGGAGGTGGCCTTCAGCCAGGAATCGAGCTCGCAGAGGCTAGTCCAACGTTCGACACGCCGCGGGAGGTCCCATCCTGAAGGGGGAGCGACCACGAGAGGCACCCTCGTGATCGAATCGGTGGCGCCGCAACCATGGAACACGTTGCCCTGCTCGCCAAACGACTGGCCGTGGTCGGACGTCAGGATGATCATCGTTCGGTCGAGCTCTCCACGGGATTCGAGAAGACGCACGAGGTTCCCGATCTTTGAGTCGGCTTCCTCAATCGCCCGGAGGTAACCGCCGACCATCACGTCCCAGCGAACGTGGGACTGTAGCCCGGGGACGGCGAGAAGGTAGTAGCGGGGCGTTTGGAGGTACATCCGCTCGAGGAAGCTCACCGGACGGCCGTTCGGGACGAGGTCGTACGGTTCGTGGGCGTTGACGAAGTTGAAGAAGGCATAGAACGGGCGGTCGGAGGCTCGGGTGCGGATCCACTCGTCGAAGTAGCCGAGCGTATACTGGCCGCAGACGTCCTGCTTGTACGCCGCCTCCTGGGGGTGGTTGAGTAGGGTGAGCGGCGTGATGAGGGGCGGAAGCTTGGAAACCAAGGTCCGGATCCGGGCCGAGTACAAGAACTGTGCATGGCCGAGAAGGCTGTTGGCGACCGTGCGTTCCTCATCCGAGATCCCGACACGGCGGGAGCGCCGGACGTCGAACCCCTCTTCCATGCCGTATCCCCCCACGAGGTGAACCATCTCCGTGAACATCGCGGTCTCGTAGCCGGCTCGCTGGAGGAACATGGCCGTCGTGTCGGGAAGTGGAGACCGCTTTTGGAACGTTCGGATGCCGTGGACATTCGGGTACTGACCGGTGAATATGGAGAAGTGGGAGGGCATAGTCCAATTCGCCGGGGCGACGGCCCTCGGAAAGGCGGTTCCCCGACGGGCGAGAGCGTCGATCTCCGGGGTCCGTGCTATCCGGTCGCCGCCACTGTGCGCGAAGTTCTTCGCCCGGGCGCAGTCGAGAACGATTGTCACGATGTTGGGGGGGCGGGCGGAATCCGGCCCTCGGCCCGACGAAGGAGTGCCCGGGCTCATCCTTGAAGCACCACCCATTCGGTGTTGGAGAAGGCCTGGCGGAACCCGTGGACGGATTCGAAGTACAGGGTCGTGGCAGTAAATCCTACCTGATTAGGGACCACGAGGAAGTGAATGTCGTGTTGCGATAGGAACCCGGGGCCGGACATGAGTGCCGGAAGGGATGCGGCGGGGTTACTCGCGCCGTCGGTCTGGAACGATAGCGAAACCTCGAGCGGTCGGGAGGGGGTGGGATTCGTGAACATCAATGAAGCACTGTTGACTACGCTCGCATTGGACAATAAAGCCGTTGTGTTCGCGGTCGGGGAAACTGAGACCCGACTGGTCAACGAGAAGGAGCCGGGCAGCTGGCCCAGAGGTCCCGAATTGTTCCAGAAGAGGGTCGAACCGGCCCATCCGACGCCTTGGCTGGCGGGCGTGTGCAGGAGGGACGGACCGAGCGACGGACTCGACAGCGTCAAGTTCACACCGGAAACCTGGTCGCCAGGTTTGGGAGCGAAGGTGAAATTCAACCAGGCCCCTCCGCCCGGAACGACCACGGTGGTCTCGTTGACCGTGAAGGCGGCATCGGGATAGGTCACGAGCGCGGACGGCCGGGCGGTCGTCGAGAACGACAATTCCGGCGCCTGCGGCCCCTGGAGGGGATACGGGATGAACGAGCCTCCGTCCGACGCGTAGACGAAGGTCGAGGTCGGGACGAGCCGTAGGAGCGGGAACTGAATGCCCTCGATGTACGCAGCGTACGTCGGAGACCCTACCAACCCGGAGGGAACGGAGGCATTGAATCCCGAGAACGAGAAGACCTGGAGGTTGTTGGTCAGGGCGTACTCCGCGTTCAGTGCCCAGTACGATTCCTCCGCGTTCACGATCTGCCAAGGCTCGAACAGAAGCCAGGTCGGCCCCACGTCAAAGGCTCCTCGGTCGGTCAGCGCTTCCACCCATCGAACCGCGCCCTGAGTCGTGAGCACGGAACCCGCCTGCGGGTTCGCGGAAAGCCATCTGGTCATGTCGAGGAAGCTGGCGTCGTGGGTGGTTCCCGCGTTCGCCTGTTCATTGGAGATCGCCACCGGTATCGTGACGTTGGTCGCAACGAGGAGGAGGACGATCACGACCCCGCCGAGCGTCCAGAGCTCGCGCGAGGACGGTCGCTTGCGGGCCAGGGAAGCTCCGGCGCGGACCCCCCGCGGAGCCGAGGTAGGGGTGACGAGGGCTGGCGATCGGGGTCCGATCGTCGCCTCAGCGGATAGGGACAGAAGCAGAGCGACGGGAAGACCGAAGAAGTACGCAAATCGCGTGTAGTCGGTATCGACTCTAACGAGGTATCCGAGCACCGGGGGGACGCAAGCTCCCACCAGCACAGCTACCGCGATGAAATGGCGCAGGTGAATCTTGTCGGGCCACCGGCGTCGTGCGAGGGCAAGGAAGACTACGGGGACGAGTCCGGCGGAAAGCAGAACCGCCATGGCCACGACGGGCGTCAGGTAGACTCCCGGCCCCATCGGGAGGAGAAGTGGCGCGCTTCCGAGCGGGCGAAAGACCTCTCCGATGTTGTCAATGACGTAAGCGGCCGGGTTCGCCGAGAAGTACCCGGGACTCTCTATTCCGAGATGTTTCGTGATCTCGATGTACCCCCCTACCGTGATTCCCAGGATCACGAGGCCCATCACGTTGGCACGCGAAAGGAAGACTCCGAGCCACCGTCGGTCCTGGGCGAGGAGGAAGAGAGCGGTCGTGAGGAGGGTGGCGAGGAAGAGGACGAAGGTGAGTTCGTGGGTGAGGAAGAGCAGGGAGGCGATAGCGTA
>Ga0209039_10003605_pt1 | contig 11940 bp, 12 predicted proteins | sample BogFormECP12_OM1_FD_188238 | JGI IMG/M metagenome (GOLD analysis project Ga0209039, IMG submission 188238) | Bog forest soil microbial communities from Calvert Island, British Columbia, Canada - ECP12_OM1 (SPAdes) (version 2) | ecosystem: Environmental > Aquatic > Freshwater > Wetlands > Bog ...
GGGCTGGGAATCAAACACCAGTCGGCATGTCACCTGGGAGAACTCACCGAGCCGGCAACCGGGCCGGCCTCAGGAACCCATGATCATCGGAAACTCGGGCTAGGTCTGCTCGGGCCTCATCTCGATGGTCACCGAGTGCCTAGGCGGGTGAGATGGTAGGCGGCCGACAGGCCGGACGGCCCCGCCCCTACCACCAGCACCCGCTCACCCGTCGGTGCCGCGTCGACGGGTACCTTCCAGCCTAAGCATCGGTCAGCGCCTCCCGCTCGTCCCTGACCAAAGCGAATGCGGGCCGCGTGTCACGCGGCCCTCCTCGGGTCCTCGAGGCGAAAGCCCTGACTAGTGCTCTTGGCCTTCGGCGTCGGCGAATGTGCTGTCGCGGATCTGGTTGATGGTGGTGTCGATGATGCGCAGGGCTTCTTCGATGTGCGGCCTGGCCTTGTCGCCAGGCAGGTCGGCGGCGGCCTGCAGGCTGACGCCGGCCTCGTAGAGGCTGGTGATGATCGTGTCGAGGAGGGCCTGGCTGCGGCGTACCTGCTCGGCGGCGGCGGCGGCGACGTCAAGATCGGCGAGGCTGCGGACGGTGGTCATGTCCCGGACCACGGCCATGGAGAAACGGCCGGTAGCGGTCTGCACGGGGCTGAGGCTGATCTCGACCGGGAAGGTGATCCCGTCTTTGCGCAGCCCCGTCAGCAGGACCCCGGTGCCCACCGGCCGGGCCCGGGCGGCCTGCAGGTGGGCGGGAATCAGACGGTCCAGTCGCTGCCCGGTCAGTTCGGTGCGCTGGTACCCGAAGATCTTCTCCAGCCGCCAATTGGCGAGCACGAGCGTGCCTTCGCCGTCGGCCAGCGCCACCCCGTCATTGAACGCTTCGATCATGTTCCACAGCACGCCCGGGATCATGACCCCGGCGGACCCGGCCGCCTCGGGTTCCTTCCGGGCCCGGGCCAGCGTCAACCCGCGTCGTGAGCTGGGCCTGGTTTGTGATCTGGTGAGCGACAGCGTGACCGTCGCCCCCAGGCACCGGCCCTGGTCATCGAAGCGAGATGAGATCAGCACGTCGAACCAGCGTTCGGTGGACGGGCTGTGACAGGGCACCTCGACCGTCAGCGGGCCGGGCAGGTCTCCCGCCAGCGCGGCACGGATGGCGCCGGCGACTTCCTGCGCCACCGGGTCGTCCCCGGCGGCGGCACAGGCCTTCAGGTACGACACGCCGATGCCGGTACTGGCCGGATCGCCCCCGTTGGCCGCGGCGAAGGCCTGCCACGCCTGGTTGACCCAGGCAATCACGCCATCGCGGTCCAGCAGCGCGACCTCCACGCCGACGTCGGTCCGGACTCTGCCGCCCTGTGACCTTCGCCGAGGGCCCGGGGTCGCGCCCGCCGGCGTGAGTGCGGCGCTGGCGGCTGGCGACCGCGCGGCCGGCGAGCGTGCGGCCAGGGCCGCCTCCACGGACGGGTAGACGGGCACCAGGCGGCCGACACCCGTCATGCCCAGCATCCGCAGGACGACTCCGCTGGTGACGACCAGCCGCAGCTCCGTGCGGCTGACCACGGCGCGCTGATAAGCCCGCGCCACGGCATCGGCGCCCGCATGATCGCAGGAGACCGTGGCGGTCATGTCCACGATCAGTGCCTCAGCGCCCCGGTTTATGACGGACAGTAGTTCCTCGCGGATCGGCCCGGCATTGGACACGTCGATATCCTCCGGCAGCGCCACCACGGCCTGCCGCCCGGTCCACCGCACAGGGTAGATGTCCTCAGGAGCCATAGCCATCCCGGCGTTCCCAGTAATTCGCTGATGACTTCGTCATTGTGCACGTCAAAGACAGCCGGGACATGTGTGACCGCCGCCGTCCGATCTGGCCATAACTGTCCGTGCCACCGGGGTCTGGAGCGGCGCGGTCCCTGCGCCCCTTTCTCTGGCCTGCGCAGGTTGTTTGCCTATACCCATCGGTTTTCGACCCTATGCTGACGCCTGCCGGCCTGGATAGCCGGCCGGCCGAGGTTAACTCCCTGTGCCGCCGGCCGGGAACCACCCTGGCGGTAGGGACTTTAGGCCTTCGGATCAGTGAACTGCGCCTCTGCTGGTCCGGCCTCGGCCGGGCGATCCTCAAAGCATGGAGACCACGATTCCGCGTCAGCCCGATCAGAGCGTTATTGGCCCTGCCTGCTGCTGCCCGGCCATGCCGGTGGTGCGGGTCGTGATGCCACCGACCGCAGCCCGGCCGCACCCGACCGACCTGCTGCTCTGCGGTCACCACTACCGTGTGTCCCGGCAAAAGCTGGCCGCCCTGAACGCCACCGTGCAGAAGCTGCCGGGAGTACCTGGCGACGCGGTCGCCCTGTTCGAGGATGTACCGAGTTTTCCGGCACCGGTCAGATGATGGGCAAGGGCGGCCGCCGTGTCGCGCCGTGGCCGCCTGCCCCGCTGATGCTCCTGCCGAACGGACCACGCGACTAGCCCCCTTCGGTGGCATGTTGTCGCTGGCCCAGGTGTACACGGCGTTTTCGCCTTCTACCCGGGCCAGTGTGGTGACCGGTGGTTACCGGTCAGGCTGTGTTGGCCGGCTTAGGTGTCTTCACTTCGCTGAGCTTGTTCACCACGTCGACCACTCCGTCGATATCCCAGATCAGCCGGAGCGCGAGCGGGATGAGGTCCCGCTCCTGGCCAGGCTCGGGCCGCATCGTCCCGGTGAGAGTCACTACACCGTGGCGCACCGCCACAATGACGTCCTTGGGGTCGGCGACCGGGATCTCGTCCAGGACCTGCCGGGCATCGTGGACGATGTCGGCATCCGGGCGCAAGAAGACGCTCAGCAGGTCACGGCGGCTCACGATGCCGACCAGCTTGCCGTCCTGGTCGATCACCGGCAGCCGCCTGATGTGGTGCGTGTTCATCAGCCGCGCCGCGGCCGGGATGGTCGCGTCGGGGCCGATGGTGACGGCCGGCTCGGTCATCAGCGTACCGGCGGTCAGGCTCACATGCGGTTGCTTGCGGAGCCGCCAGCGGCGGCCAATCGCGCTAGCCATCCGGGCCTGCCGCGCCGTCTCGTCCTCCGCGGCGAGCAGGTCGGCCTCGGTGACCACGCCAGCCACATGCCGGCCCATCATCAGCACCGGCACGCCGCTGATCCTGCGCTCGGTAAGCAGGCGGTCGATTTCCTGGTACGGGGTGATCCGGTCCACGGTCACCACCGAGGTCGTCATCACGTCGCTGACCCTGCGGGCCCACCGGCGGTGCCGGGTTCCCTGGGCGTGGTGAGCTGGATGCGGGCTGGTCCGGGCGGGATGCGGCGTCTCCTCATGCAGGTGCTCCTCCACCGTGTCCAGCGCCCGGTTCACATCGGTGCGGGTGGCCCTGCCGTGCAGGGACTCGTAGTATGCGGCGCCAAGGTGGCGGAGCATGGCATCGAGGTGAATGTCGGTGCGCGCCATCATGCTCACCTTCCTTCCCTTATCGATAACTCATTTACCTGCAGTCTCCCGCCACCGCCCCCGCCACCGTCACGGCCAGATGTCACCACCCCACCAGGACCTCCGTCACTGCGAGGGCAGGCCCCAATGCCGCGGGCTCCGGCGCGGGCCGGTCGCCAGCCAGTCGGTGTCCCACGCGGCCAGCCTGCGGCGATCCAGGGACCTTCGGACCAGCCAGCCCGCCACGATCAGTGCTGCGCCTCATTTTGTCGCGCGGTCTGTGCCGTCCACGGTCCGGTACTGGCGCGCGCCCAACCAGGGGCCGACCTCCTGGCGCGTCGGGACCTTCGTCCCCGCATTCCCGGCCGAAAGGCCGATGGTCCCGCGGTTATGTGCCCATTGGCGCTACCCCCTGGGCCGGCCGCTGCGCAGGCTGCGGAAGGAAGCATCAACGAGGAGGAAGCAATATGACAACCAGGGTGGGCATCAACGGCTTCGGCCGAATCGGGCGCGCGTTCACGCGTCTCGCGCTGGAACGCACCGACCTGGAGGTGGTGGCGGTCAACGACATCACCGACGCCGGGACGCTGGCGCACCTGCTGGCGTTCGACTCCACCTACGGCCGCCTTGGGCGCACCGTGGAGCACACGCCGGACTCGATAGTCGTCGGCGGCACCGCGATCGCGGTCCTGTCCGAGCGAGACCCGGCCGCGATCGACTGGGCGAAGCTCGGCGCCGACGTCGTCATCGAGTCGACCGGGAAGTTCCGCACCCGCGACGCCGCGGCGCTGCACCTCAAGGGCGGCGCGCGGAAGGTGCTGATCTCGGCGCCCGGCGGCAAGGGCGTCGACCTCACGGTCGTGCTCGGAGTCAATGACGGCGACTACGACCCGGCGCACCACGACGTGATCTCGAACGCGTCCTGCACGACCAACTGCGTGGCCCCGATGGTCAAGGTGCTGAATGACACGTTCGGCCTGGTGCAGGGGTTCATGACCACGATCCACGCCTACACCGGCGACCAGATGCTGCTGGACGGCCCGCACAAGGACCTGCGTCGCGCCCGGTCAGCGGCGATCAACATCGTGCCGACCACGACCGGTGCGGCCCGCGCTACCGGGCTGGTCATCCCCGCCGTGGCCGGGAAGCTGGACGGGGTGGCGATCCGGGTCCCGGTCGAGGATGGCTCGCTCACCGACCTCGCGGTCGTCCTGAGCCGCGAAGTCACCGCCGACGAGGTCAACGAGGCCTTCGCCGCCGCGGCGGAGGGTCCGATGCAGGGCATCTTGCGGTACAGCACCGATCCCATGGTCTCCCGCGACGTCATCGGCGACTCCGCGTCGTGCGTGTTCGACTCGCCGCTGACCCAGGCGTCCGGGACGCTGGTCAAGGTGTTCGGCTGGTACGACAACGAGTGGGGTTACACCTGCCGGCTGGCCGACCTGGCCGCCCTGGTCGGCGGGCGCCTGTAGTACTCATGTGAGGGCACTCCCTCCATGATCGCGAAGGCTTTACCCCCGCGGGCGGGGGTAAAGCCTTCGCGATCTTCGGGTGAGCGGCCCCGGTCACCCGATCTCGATGCGGCGGCCGGTGATCTGGCTGGGGACGATGCGCACGTAGACCTCGCGCTCACCGCCGGGCCACGGCCAGACCGCGGCGTCCTCCTGCAGGCGGTGCAGTTCGGCCGGGTGCGTGACGCGGTGCGCTTGCCCGCGCACCAGCACGCTCCAGCCCTGGCGGAGCGCCTCGTCGATGTGATCGACTTCGAGCGCGACCTTCTCGTCGGCGTGACCGTCGATGATCGTGCCCTCGGCCGTCCTGATCACGATGGTGTCGGCCAGCACCGCGAAGTTGACCGGCAGCACGACCGGGCCTGAGAGCGTCACGATCGCGATCCGCCCGATGCCGCCGGGTGCGATCAGCCGACGGCACTCGGTCGGCATGAGCTTGCTGATGACCCGCAGGTCGGCTGGGCGGCGATGGCCGGGCGGGACTTCGGCGCCGGCGCCGAGCAGGGCGGCCGACGTCGTCTGCAGGGCGGCGGCGAGCTGCCTGAGCGCGGCCGGGGTCGGCCGGGCCGGGTACCTCTCCAGGTATTCCAGGTACCGCAAGCTCATCCGGGCACGCACCGCCACCTGCGCCGTGCTCAGTCCCAGTTCCGCGCGCCGCTGCGCGATCCGCTTGCTCAGGTCACCTGGGTCCGGCGGCGACGGCCACCCCCATGCCTCGTCCTTGGGGGCTGGCCGGGATATGTAGTTAACGGTCATAGGATCGCGGCGCCACCGGCCCGGTCAGGCCGGACGGCGAACGCCGCTTCACCTCCTCGGCTGTATCAGCTGTCATAGGTGCTGCCACCCCTCACATCACCCACCCTCATCAGGGCGAAGCCCGGCGGGGAGTGGCCTCGGCCACATCCGGCCGGGACGTTCGTCCATCACGCGATGCCGTGGCTCTTGACGAAGCCGTGACGGGCCATGGTCCCCGTCGACCAGGGACTTCCGGCACTGGCCGCGCAACGGCGGCCGTACCAGGCTGGTCTTTTCTGGTCTGTCCTCTAGCTGGGGGTGATATCCAATGATGGAAGTCACAGCTGAGGCCCTGGCCGCTCATCCGTTCCTGCACGGCCTGTCCCATGACCACCTGGCTGTGCTCGCGGAGGCCGCCTCGGACGTCACCTTCCCGGCCAAACAGCGGCTCTTCGAAGACGGCGGCAGCGCCACCCGTTTCTGGCTGCTCCAGTCCGGTCACGTGAACCTGGATCTGCTCGTGCCAGGGCAGGGGCGGATGAAGATCGACACCATCGGCATCGGCGAGTTGCTCGGCTGGTCGTGGCTGTTCCCGCCCTACAGATGGGCCTTCGGAGCCGTGGCCGCGACCCCCGTCGAGGCCTTCGAATTCGACGGGCGAATGGTACGGGCCTGCTGCGCCTCCGATCCCGCGCTCGGCTACGAAATCACCCAGCGGCTCGCGCACGTGGTGGCAAAGCGCCTGCAGGCGACCAGGGTCAGGCTGATCACGGCGTCTAGCCAGTCAGCAATCTCACGCTGACCGGCTGGCAGGGTCCTAGGTCCCGTGATCTGGTGTCGGATGCCTCATGCCGGACCGCAGCCCCAGCCAGCACGCTGAGCTGGAAGGGCCGCGATCAGACGCGGCGTGGCGGGTGGAGGAGGCCCGGTCATGACAACCAAACCGGTAGTCGTGGGCGTGGACGGGTCGGAAGAGTCACTGCGGGCCGTCGAGTGGGCGGCCCTTGAGGCCAAGCGGCATTCCTCGCCGCTCCGGATCGTGTCAGTGCCCTCGCCAGTACCGCGGATTCACGCGTATAACGCCTCACCCGCGGCGATCGCGAATGCCCTGCGCGGGATAGCCGCGCGTGCGCTCGACACGGCCATCACCCGGTCCGAGGAAGTCGCCCAGGGCGTGCCCACCACCACCGGCCTGCTGTCCGGGCCGGCCGCGCTCGCGGTGGCGGAAAGCGGCGCGGGGGCGTCCATGCTCGTCGTGGGGGCGCGGGGGGCAGGCGGCTTCGCGGCGATGGTGCTCGGCTCGGTCAGCAGGTACGCCGCCACCCGCGCCCCGTGCCCGGTCGTTGTGGTCCGGGAGGAGAGCATGGCGGTGCACCGCGAGATCGCGGTGGGCATCCGCGATCCGCAGGACACCAACCATGCGCTGGCGTTCGCGTTCGAAGAAGCGGCGCTGCGCGGCGCGGACCTGGTCGCCGTCCACACCTGGTTCTGGTTCCCCTCCACGCTGCACCTTTCCGCTGGCGCCGCGGAGTTGCGGCCGACCGACCCGGACCGGATCGCGGCCGAGGCCGCCAGTAGCCTGGCGGCCGCGCTTGGGGGGTGGCGCGACAAGTACCCGGGCGTGCGTGTCCGTCATGACATCATCCACGGGCATCCCGCCCGGGTGCTCGCGAGCTACTCTGCCCGCGCCGATCTTGTGGTACTCGGCAGGCATGGTCATCCCGCCGGCGCGGGCCCCGGCATCGGCTCGATCCAGCACGCGGTCCTCGCTCACGCCCACGGCCCGGTCGCCGTCGTCCCCACCGGTGACTTAGGAGGAGAATCTTCATGAAGACCATCGATGACTTCGCGGTCGCCGGCCTGCGCGTCCTGGTGCGCGCCGACCTCAACGTGCCGCTTGACGGCGGCCGCGTCGCGGACGACGGCCGCATCCGGGCCAGCCTGCCGACCCTGACCGCGCTGAGGACGCGCGGCGCCAAAGTGATCGTCTGCGCTCATCTCGGCCGGCCCGGAGGCAAGCCGGATCCCAGGTACTCGCTGGCGCCGGTCGCGGCGCGGCTCGGCGAGCTACTCGGCGACCAGGTGGAGCTCGCCGCGGACGGGCCCGCCGCCCGCGCCGCGGTCGCGGCGCTCCCCCCGGGCGGCCTGGTCATGCTGGAGAACCTGCGGTTCAACGCGGCGGAGACGAGCAAGGACGACGTGCAGCGCGGCTTGTTCGCCGACCAGCTCGCCGGCCTGGCCGACCTGTACGTCGCGGACGGCTTCGGCGCGGTGCACAGGAAGCACGCCAGCGTTTACGACGTCGCCTTGCGCCTGCCGCACGCGGCCGGCTACCTGGTCCGGGCCGAAGTCGCCGCGCTCAGCCGGCTGACCACCGACATCCGGCGGCCGTATGTGGTGGTGCTCGGCGGCGCCAAGGTCGCGGACAAGTTCGACGCGATCGGCAGCCTGATCACCACGGCCGACCGGATCCTCATCGGCGGGGCGATGGCCTTCCCCTTCCTCGCCGCTCGCGGCGGTAAGGAAGGCACCTCCCTGCTCGAGGTCAGCCAGATCGATGCCGCCGGAGGCTACCTGGATCGGGCGGCCCCGGGCCAGATCGAGCTGCCGTCCGATGTCATCGCGGCCGCCGAACCCGTCGCCGGCACACCGCGCCAGGTGGTGCCCGCCGACGCGATCCCGGCCGACCAGATGGGCCTGGACATCGGCCCGGAATCGGCCGCACGGTTCGCGGCCAGCATCACCGAAGCCAGGACAGTCTTCTGGAACGGCCCGATGGGTGTATTCGAACTGGCACCGTACGCCGGGGGCACCCGGGCCGTCGCCCAGGCCGTGACCGGCGGCGACGCGTTCACGGTCGTCGGCGGCGGTGACACTGGCGCGGCCATCCGCGCTCTCGGCTTCGCCGACGATACGTTCGGCTACGTCTCCACCGGCGGCGGCGCCAGCCTGGAGTTCATCGAGGGCAAGCCGCTGCCCGGCCTGGCCGTGCTGGAAGATCGGTGAGAGCGAGCCAAAGGGACGCGGCAAAGACGTCCCGGAGGCGAGCGGAAAGCAGAGCGCCCCAGAAACGAGCGGGAGGCACAGAATTATGACCAGCTTCCGCCTAGTCGTGCTGCGTCACGGGCAAAGCGAATGGAACGCCGCCGGAATTTTCACCGGCTGGGAGAACGCCTACCTGACCGCTACGGGTGAGGAGGAAGCCACCCGCGCCGGGGAGCTGCTGGCCGAGCAGGGGGTTTACCCCGCCTTCGTGCACACCTCCCTGCAGCGGCGAACGATCCGGACGGCCGATCTCGCCCTGGCGGCCGCGGACCGCGACTGGATTCCGGTGCGCCGGTCCTGGCGGCTCAACGGACGGCACTACGGGGCGCTGCAAGGCCGGAACAAAGCCCAGGTGCTCGAGGAGTACGGCGAGCGGCAGTTCATGGGCTGGCGCCGGTCTTACGACGCCACGCCGCCACCGCTCAGCGCGGAGGCTGAGCACTCCCAGCTCAGCGACCCCCGCTACGGAACTATCCCGCCCGACGCCCAGCCCCGCGCGGAGTCCCTCAGGGAGGTCTCCACCCGGCTGCTGCCTTACTGGTACGACGCGATCGTGCCGGACTTGCTGGCCGGCGGATGCGTACTCGTCGTCTCGCACGGCAACACGCTGCGGGCCCTGGTCAAGCACGTGGACTCCATACCAGACGACCAGATCGCTGACCTGGACATCCCCACCGGCATCCCGCTGGTCTACGAGCTCGGGCCGGACATGCGCCCGGACGCCCTGGGCGGTCAGTACCTCGACCCGCACGCCGCCCGGGACGCGATCGAAGCCATCAGGGCCATCGTGGCGCCCAGGATGTCACCCGCACGCCCAGCCGTCAGGAGGATCAAATGAACAGCAGACCGAACGACCAGACTCCGCGCATCGTCGTCGGAGTGGACGGTTTCGAGTCATCCAAGGCCGCGCTGCGATGGGCGATCCACCAGGCCAAGCTGACCGGGGCGGTGGTGGAAGCGGTGACGGCATGGCAGATCCCGGTCGGCACCGGACTGGTCCCGGCGGACGACATGCCCGATTACCAGGACGACGCCCGGATGGTCCTCACCGAGGCCATCACCGAGATGTGCATGATCGATACCGACGTCGAGGTCCGCCCGCGGGTGGTGGAGGGACGGGCCGCGCAAGTGCTGGTAGACGCTGCCGACGGAGCCGAACTGCTCGTGGTGGGCTGCCGGGGGCACGGCGGGTTCGCCGAGGCGCTGCTCGGATCGGTCGGCCAGTACTGCGTGCATCACGCGTCGTGCCCCGTCGTCATCATGCGCGGCAAGCACTGATGGCCGTGGTTCCCACGGGATCGAGCCCCACGGCATCCTCCTCCAGCCGGGGCATACCTCCCCACCACAGAACACCCTAGGGCCGCGTGAGCCCATCACGATGACGTCGGCATCGTGTTCAAATCGCGTTATATCGCGGCACGATCCCGGTCGCCGGTCCGGACACGCAGGACGCTGTCCAACGTGCTCACCCAGATTTTCCCGTCGCCGATCGTGTCGGTCCGGGCATGCTTGGCGAGGGTCTCCACCAGAGTGTCCGCCTTCTCATCCGGGACCACGAGGTCCAGCCGGACCTTCGGCAGGAGCGCCCCCTTCCGGGCAGCGGGCAGGCCGAGGTCGATGTCGGCACCGTGGGCAGGCTCACCGAACTGACGGCCAAAACCACGGACCTCGCTCACGGTCAATCCGTGCACCCGGCTATCGATCAAGACCTCGATCAGCTCATCTAGCTTCTCGGGCCTGATAATGGCCGTAACCAGTTTCATGCCATTCCACCTTCTGCTCGTTGCTTCTCTGCGATCCGGCGCGGTAAATTCACCGCCCGGTACACTCTTACATGTTGCGCATGCGGCGGAACTTGCGGATGTCATCCTTACCTGCCAGCAACGCCACACACGTGATCCCTACGACCAGGCAGCCGCCCACCCTCAGCGCCGTTCCCACGATGTGCTTCATTTTCGAGCCCTTCTCCTGTGCCGGGCGCGATCTTCTCGGCCCGGCTCGGCGAACATCTGCCGCTCCGTCGGCGGCATCGATGGCTCCGCACAATGTCGCATTTTGGCGTCTCGGCGGGCTAGGGCCGAAAGCCGGCTCCGAAAGGACCTGGGTCCCAGGTCAGCGGCCATGCCCACTGCCCGGTCGTCATTATCCCGCCGGAAAACCGCGGCTAAGGCATACTGGGCGGCCACCGGCCGCGCAGATCCGCGGCCGCCGTCCTGGGACCTTCGCCCGGCCTTTCGGCCCTGGCGGCCGCGGTTACGACCGAATCGGCTGAGGCCCATGACCACTCGTACTCACCACATCCCGGCAGCACGACCGGGAGAAGGCCGGCCGCCAGCCACCCGCTGGCTCGCCCTGGCCGTACTGTGCGTCTCGCTGCTGATGGTCACGCTGGACAACACCGTGCTCAACGTCGCGCTGCCCACCTTGGTGCGCGACTTGCACGCCACCACCACGGAACTGCAGTGGATCGTGGACGCCTATGTCATGGTCTTCGCCGGGTTGCTCCTGGTCGCGGGCAGCCTGGCGGACCGGATCGGCCGCAAGCGGGTGTTCCTGGCCGGCCTGGCGGCCTTCGCCGCCGGCTCGACCTGGGCGGCCTTCTCCGGCTCGGTGGCAATGCTGATCGCCGCCCGGGCCGGCATGGGCATCGGAGGCGCCATGATGATGCCCTCGACGCTGGCGATCATCACCGATATGTTCCGCGACCCGGCGGAACGGCAGCGCGCGATCGGCATCTGGGCGGGCACCAGCGGGGTGGGCATCGCGCTCGGCCCGATCGTGGGCGGCCTGCTGCTGGCCCATTTCTGGTGGGGGTCGGTGTTCCTGATCAACGTGCCGATCGCCGTGCTGGGCGCGGCCTGCGCGCTGTGGCTGGTCCCCGACTCGAAGAACCCGGCCGCGCTGGCGCCGGACCTGGCGGGCGCGCTGCTGTCCATCGCGGGCCTCGGCCTGCTGCTGTGGTCCTTGATCGAGGCGCCGGTCCGCGGCTGGTCATCGCCCCTGGTGATCGGGGCCGGGGTCGGCGCCCTGGTGGTCCTGGCCGCGTTCTACGCCTGGGAGCGGAAGAGCTCGCACCCGATGCTCAACGTCGAGTTCTTCCGGCGCAGGCGGTTCTCCGCCGCGGTCTCCTCGGTGGGCCTGGCCACGTTCGGGCTGTTCGGCGCGCTGTTCGTGCTGACCCAGTACCTCCAGTTCAGCCTGGGCTATTCGGCGCTGCAGGCCGGGGTCCGGGT
>Ga0209039_10003606_pt1 | contig 11937 bp, 12 predicted proteins | sample BogFormECP12_OM1_FD_188238 | JGI IMG/M metagenome (GOLD analysis project Ga0209039, IMG submission 188238) | Bog forest soil microbial communities from Calvert Island, British Columbia, Canada - ECP12_OM1 (SPAdes) (version 2) | ecosystem: Environmental > Aquatic > Freshwater > Wetlands > Bog ...
AGAAGCAGCTAGAACGCCTGGTCGCGGCCATGCGGCGCCTCTCCGGCGTGCGCGACGTGGAGCGTCTCTTCAACTGATTATGTCTTTTTCTACCGATCCGGAACACATTGCCATCTCCCGGTCCAAGGGCATCAAGATCGATTGGAAGGATGGCCATCGCAGCGAATACGCCCTGCAGTATCTGCGCGACAAGTGCCCCTGCGCGGGGTGCACGGGCGCGCATGGAACGCCGCCGCGGCCTCCGGGCGGCGAGGCCCAACCCTCGAATCCGTTTCCGATGTATCAGCCCGCGCTGAAAATGCTGGACGCGAAGCCGGTTGGAAACTACGCCATCCAAATCGACTGGAGCGACGGGCACAAGGCGGGAATCTACTCGTACGAGCATTTCCGCAACATCTGCCCGTGCGCCGAATGCCAGGGGGCGTTTGAGGGGTGAGACTGGCTGGGGTCCGCCCTATAGCAGGCGGAAGTTCACGGCAATCTGCGCCTGCACGGCCACCGGCTTTCCATCCTTGGTGCCGGGCTTGAAGCGCCACTGCTGCACGGCCTTGATGGCCTGTTCGTCCAAACCCAACCCCAGGCTGTGGACCACCGAAATGTTGGTGGGGAGGCCTTTGGCGTCGATGATCACCGAGAGGACCACTTCGCCCGAGTACTTGGCCTTGCGGGCTTCCTCGGAATACTCGGGTTCCGGCTTGTAGATCGGGATGGGCGCCGTGACGCCGTTGCCCACCCTGTAGGCGCCGCCACCGAATCCGCCGCCCGAGCCGGGCCCCAGGCCGCCGCCCGTGCCGGAGCCGATACCGCCGCCCTTGCCGGAGCCGATGCCGCTGCCCGACCCGGTGCCGTTGGAGGGCGGTCCGATCTTGCCCAGCGGATCGCCATAGTTGGCGCAGGTGGGGCAATCCGGCAGCTTGATGCTCGGGTCCGCCAGAATCGAAGGATCCATGGACAGAAGCGGGTGGTCGTTGTTCACCACCGCGGAAGGCGGAGTGAACTGGCGATACGCCTGCTTCGGCAACTTGCCCTTGCTGGCCTCCAGCAGCGACCGGTCGCCGCCGCCGCCACCGCCTTTCTCAACCTTGGCGGGCTTGAATGGCGCATCCGTAACGTCCGTCGGCAGAACGATGCTGACCGCGGCCTTCACCGCCTGTTGACCGGGTTTGGTGGTGAACACCGTGAACACCAGTAGGACCACCCCGACCTGGAAGCCGGTCGACATCATGAAGGACTTCTTCTGGCGGCCATACAGTCCCCAAATGTCCTTCACCGCAACAGGCTTGGATGTCACCTCGAGCGGGGGCAGTTTGGGCGGATGGATCAGATCCCGGATGGTGCCCGCGAGCAACTTGTACCAGGGTTCTTCGACGGAGTCCGCCAGCAGGCGGGAGAGGTGATCTTCCGCGGTGTTATAGTGCGGTTTGTTGGATTGCGACAGGTCAGCCATCTTCCTTCACCAGCCCCAGAACGATCTCAAGGGCTACTGCCCACGACTATTGGACGCTTTCCGTACCCATACCGTTACAGGTTTTGGAAATTCTCCGCCTGGAATGAGAACTACTCAGTATACCACGCTTCGTCCCGATCTGCTTTATAAACACGAATATATAGACGTTCCAGAAGTGAAATCGGTTCACCGGAGTGCTCTCCCGGAACTGGAAGACGCGTGAACCGGTGGCCTCCCGATTTGCGGCTGGCGCGTATCTCCGGCAGAATCAGTACTGATGATGATTTTACTCGAAGTTCAACCTGCGGAACGAGTCGACGCCGAAGCGTTGATCGTCCCGGTTTTTGAAGACCGGCCGGAAACCCGGTTTGGAGCCGGCGGCCTGGCTGGAGAAGTCACCGGCAAGGCCCTGGAGATGACCCTCCTGCACCACGTCACCGGGGTGTCGGCGGCCCGGGTTCTGCTGGCGGGAGCCGGCAAAGCGGAGAAATTCACCGCTTCGGAACAACGCAATCTGGCCGGCGCCGCCGTGCGGTACTTGAAACTGAAATCGGTGACTCGGATGGCCCTGGCGCTCGATCCCGCATTCGCCGCCCCGGAGTTCGCCCAAGCCGCCATTGAAGGCGCCATACTGGGGGACTTCGACACGGACACTTACAAGACCGGCGAGAAGAAGAAAACGGCGGAAAGCTTCGCCGTGGCGGCGGAGGCGGGCGGCGAGCCGCTGGAGCGGGCCATAGAGCGAGGCCGGATTATCGCCGAAGCGCAGAACGCCGCGCGCGCCCTGGTCAACGAACCGGGCAACCGGCTGACGCCCTCCGGAGTGGCGGCCGCGGCGCGCCAGGTGGCCGCGGAATACGGCCTGGAATGCCGGGTGCTGGAGCGCGAGGAGATGGCCGCGCTGGGAATGCGCGCCCTGTTGGGCGTAGCCCAGGGCAGCGCCGAGCCGCCGGCCCTGGTGACGCTGCGCTACCAGCCGCCGGGCGCGCCTGCGGAGGCGCACCTGGGACTGGTGGGGAAGGGCGTCACCTTCGATAGCGGCGGCATCTCCATCAAGCCCTCCGACGGCATGGAGAAGATGAAATACGACATGGCCGGCGGCGCCTCCGCCATCGGCGCCATGCGGGCCATCGCGCAACTGAAACCGGCCATCTCCGTCACCGCCTTCATCCCCTGCGTCGAAAACATGCCGGGGGGCCGCGCGCAACGCCCCGGCGACATCGTTACGGCCATGTCCGGGAAGACCATCGAAGTCATCAACACGGATGCCGAAGGCCGGCTCATACTGGCCGATGCGCTGACCTACGCGCGCTCCCTGGGCTGCACCCACCTGGTGGACGTGGCCACGCTCACCGGCGCCATCGTGGTGGCGCTGGGGCATCTGCGCGCGGGATTGTTCGCGAGCGACGACGGGCTGCGCGACCGCGTGCTGCGCGCCTCACAGTCAGCCGGCGAACGCCTGTGGCCGATGCCGCTCGACGAGGATTACAAGGACTACCTGAAGAGCGCACCCGCCGACCTGTCCAACGTGGGCGGCCGATGGGGCGGCGCCGTCACGGCCGCGATCTTCCTGAAGGAGTTCGCCGCGGATACGCCGTGGGCCCACCTGGACATCGCCGGCACGGCTTGGGTGGACGAAGAGAAACCGCACCTGGCCAAGGGCCCCACCGGATTTCCCGTGCGGACGCTGGTCCGCCTGGCGCTGGACTGGGAGGGGTAGTCGCGCGCGCCCGCTACTGCGGCGGTTTGACGCAAATCGGCGCGCCGTCGAAGGTCAGGTACCCGCCGCTGATGTTGACGGTCAGGTTTGATGACACCGGGAAAAACGCCGTCGACCCGCCGCAGGCGAGAACCGCCGGAAAGGCGTCCGGGAGCTTGACGTTGACTTGGTATAGCCCAACACCTCCGGGAGTGAGGCCGGCGAAGGATGGAATCGAACCCTGGGGCGTCCCGGACCCGGGCGGGGCGGCCAACAGCGATGGTCCGGCATTCGGGCTGAAATCGAATCCGAGGTGCAGGTTCTCGAAAACGGCGGCAGCGGGGCCGGCGAAGCTTGGCCGGTTTGCACCGCGGGGCTAGTTGGCCCGAGACCAACAGCGTAGACTACCACCGTCTCCCCTGGGGCTGCTGGAGACGCGGCGTTCACCAGCGTGCCGTCCGCGTGAGTCACGCACGCACCCCCGCCGCACCCGGTCAAGACGTGGATATTGTCCGGGATCGGATAGACGGTGAACCCCTTGCCGCTCACGCCGTTCTCCGAGACGACCATCTCCGTCAGGTAAGGATTGTAGAACGGCACGACCTGCACCTCAAACGGAATCTGGACCGTTATGAAGGTGACCATGCAACCGGCCGTAGCGCTCCCGTCATAGCAGGCGTTTGTCTGCCGGATCGAGAAGATGGGGACCGCGGCCGTGTAGGACAGAAAGGCGCCGTTATGCGCGTATTGATTGAGTGTGACCGATATGCCGGCGAGCTGGCTCGGCAGCGGGATCTGGCTGGCCCTGACGGGCTGGGTCAGAACGGTTTTCAGGCCCGTGACCTGCAACGTCGCAATCTGCCCCGGCGCGAGCGTTGAGACCGGCGGGGCGTCGCCGGTCCCCACGACCGTTGGCCCGCTCTGTCCCAGCGCACAGGAAAGAGCCAGCAGCAAACACGTTCCGTACCTCATCGTCCTTCGTCTGATAAGAGGCCTTGATTCCCTTTCAAAATGCAGAAGGCGATATGCGCGGAGTGGCGGGCACCAAACCGCCCGCCGTCCAGCCCATTAACGGGGCGGGGCGCCAAAGCGCCCCGCCTTCCAAAACCGCTACTGCGGTGGTTTGACGCAGATTGGCGCGCCGTCGAAAGTCCCGTAATCGCTGCCGATGTTAATGGTCAGGTTCGACGACACCGGGTAAAACGGCGAAACTGAAGAGCCGCAGGAGGGAACCGCCGGAAAGGTGGCTGGCAGTGTGACGTTGACTTGGTACAGACCCACGCCTCCCGGCGTGAGGCCGGCGAAGGCCGGGACCAGACCCGCCGGCTTCCCCGGCAGCTCAGCCAACTGGGACGGGCCGGCGTTGGGACTGAAATCTAACCCGATGTACTCGAAAACTACGGAAGCGGACGCTGGCGCGGCCTGACCGGTTTGGGCCGGCGGGTTGGTGTAGCCGAGACCGACGGCGTAGATCACCACAGTTTCCCCGGGGTTGGCGGGGGACGCAGAGTTCACCAGCGCGCCATTCGCGTGAGTGACGCACGCGCCGCCGCCGCAGCCGGTCAGGACGTGGATGTTGTCCGGGTTCGAGTGGATGGCGAAGCCCTTGCCGCTCACGCCGTTCTCCGAGGTGACAAGCTCCGCTTGATAGGGATTGCCAGAGAGAATCGCTTGCATCTCATACGGAATCTGGACCGTGATGAACGTGACCATGCAGTCGGCCGTGGTGCTCCCGTCGTAGCAGCCGTTGTTCTGCTGGATGGAGAAGATGGGGACGGCGGTCGAGGAGGCCCGTAAGTCGCCGTGAAGGTACTGATTGAGCGTTACCGATATGCCGGCGAGTTGAGTTGGCAGTGGAACCTGGCCGGATTTGGCGGGCTGGGCCAGGACGGTCTTCAGGCCGGTGACCTGCAATGTCACAATCTGTCCTGGTGCGACTGTCAGAACGGGCGGGGCGTAGCCAACTCCCACGAGTGTTGGCCCGCTTTGTCCGCGCGCGCCGGAAAGCGCCAGGAGCAAACAAGCTCCGTAACGGATCATGGTTCGTTGCATACGGCGTTCTAACTCCCTTTCAAGACGGAAAACAAAAGGCGATCTGAGCGGTGGGTGCTTCGCCGTCCGCCGCTCAGCTCACTACCAGATCGGGACGCGAAAACACCCCACTCCGGAGTAGGAAGGGCTCCCCCGCCTCCGGCAACCCGAAGACCCGTCCTCTACTGCTGCGTGATCGTCAGTGAGCTTACACCCAACCCGCAGCCCTTGTTAGACGTACAATCCACGTAGTACAGGTATGTCTGCCACGTGCGCGGGTACGAGCCGGGTACTGCGTCGAGGTAGCCGTAGGGGTTTCGAGCGACGCGCGGCGAACTCATCACCCCAGAAGCACTCTCCAAGGGGCCTGGGAAGTAGAAACCGCCGTTGTACGGGAGGTAGATTCCGTTCATGTACGGAACTGGGTCGGGGAAAAACGCGGCGCCGTACGAGGAGCCATTATTGTCATTAAACCCCAGCGCGGGATTGCCCGCGGTCTGCGAGTCGAGGGAGCCAGCGAGGATGACGTCCGGCAAGTAGGTGGGGCCTGTCCAGGGCGCCTGCTGATAGTACCAGAAATACATCGGCGACGTACCATTGGGGCCCGCATAGCTTATCACCTCGGTTCCGTTGTAGGGGATCGTGCATAACGGGCAGTATTGCTGGCAGACGTACGCACCGTTCGGGTTGGTGGGCTGGCAATCCTGCCCCGCATAGCTCCAATCGTTGAACGTGGTCACAAACGGCACCCAAGACGCCCCTCCGTAGAATCCGGACGGCCCCGAGCCCACGCTGTTGTACCACTGGATTACCTCGCCGATGCCAACAGGGCCGCCGTTGGAATATGGGGCGGTAATCCTTTGCGCATGCTTTTGTTGGGGGGCGTCGTACACCCAGGAAAGCTGTCCGAGACTCGGGCCCGTGGCCTCGTACACCCCTGCGTCGGTGCCCTGGGTCGGGCAGCTCTGGGCCGTGCCCTCGATCGCCTGGACATAAACATGAAAGATCGAAGCGCCGGCGTCCCAGTATGGCCGGGCGTCGATCATGTCGCAAAGGTTGCCGGTGTCCGTAATGCTCAGCACCTTAGCGGGTGGGCTGGGGAAGGGGCCGGCCGCCGAGTACGATGTGGTCGCGTAGATCGCCTCAGCGCGGAACCCGGTTCCGCTCGAGAAGATCAGCACGTATTGATAATTGGTCTGCGGCGAGGGCAGCACCACGGACGGCTCGTAGACCCAGTAGCTGCTGTTCCACGTGAAAACGTGGCCGAGGCCTTGAGTTGTGATTGTGTACGTCCGCCCACCGTAGCTGAAGTTGAAAGATTGCGTCGCAAGGGCCTGCGCCGCCAGCAGCGTTGCGAGTGCTATTAAGCGTGTCATAGTCATATTGTCCTGTCGTCATCTCCGGGATCGCGGGTCATTGGGCCGTGAGCGAAATATCCACGGCAGCCGCGCTTGAGGTGGTCATCATCATCGCGGGAACCCCGAGCGGCACCGGTGCGCCGCTGCCGTCGTGAAGTGGGGCCGGCGCGTTGACTACTACGGCCATTTGGGAGTTGAACGGCACCGCAACGAAAAGCTCGGCGTGGGCCGGCGTTAGCGAGACGACACGCGCGTGGGCAAAGCCGTTGTTTGGGACGGACACAATAACTGAAAGGTTATCCTGAGATAGGCGGCCCTTGGGGTCGCTGACGTGAAACGTCAGCACGGAACCCCGCTGAATCACGAGATCCAAGGCCTGGGATTGACCCGACATCGTTAGCGGGAGTTCCGCGCCTCTCCACTCGCAAGTGCTTAGATGGGACCGCTCGGCGAGGGACGTGACACAGACCCGATAATTTCCGGTCTGAAGGCTGGGAATCCGGAATTGGCCATTTGCATCGGACAGGACGGATCCCGTGCGGGGAATCGCGGGCATCTGGGCGGACGCGGAAGCCAGCGGACTGCCGAGATTGAGAGCACCCACGCTGGGAATACTGACATCGGGAACACTGACCCACACTACGGCGGCGTTGGCTATCGACGCCCCGCTCGGATCAACGACGCTGCCAGACAGGCTACCCCCCCCTAGGATTACCTGGACGGTAGTGGACACCAGGCCAAGAACGAATAGGAATCGGCGTCTCATATTGCGTTGTCTCCTTATTCCACGCAATTTGTAATAGTAAGTGCCGCGAACTGCGGCGCCTTGGTTCGCGGCAAGGTTCCCAGGGGTGGCCCGACGGCCCGCTCCCGGCATCAGGCGCGCCCAATGCCGGGCGGCCGCGGGGAACCTAGGGGCAGAGTAGCACAGGGAATCTGATAATAAAACGAGAATCTATTCTGATCGGAATAGTCCAATGTTATATAGGTCACGATGTGTTGCCCTTGTATGATTGGCCCGCAGCGAGAACGGCATCATCCGCTGGTTCGGGAGTTCGCCGCGGATACGCCGTGGGCCCACCTGGACATCGCCGGCACGGCTTGGGTGGACGAGGAGAAACCGCACCTGGCCAAGGGCCCCACCGGATTTTCCCTGCGGACGCTGGTCCGCCTGGCGCTGGACTGGGAGGGGTAGATTTGGATCGAGTCGATCCAACCGCCGCGCCGAGCTCCGCGGGGCTGGCGGCGGAGGACGGCGTCCGCCACGGCGGGAGGGTCACGGGGATGGTACCGAAGCACTACCGCAAGCCTTAAGCGCAGATGCTGCCATTCCGGAAGTTGACCTGACGCTGGGCGCGCGCGGCCACTTCCGGATCGTGAGTGACTACCAGGAGGGTCATGCTCCGCCCCGAGTGGAGGCCGCCCAGCAGATCCAGGATCGTCGCCGCACTGTCGGTGTCGAGGTTTCCCGTCGGCTCATCCGCCAGCAGGATCTCCGGCTCGTTGGCCAGGCTGCGGGCGATGGCCACCCGCTGGCGCTCGCCGGCGGAGAGTTCATTGGGATACTGCTGAAACCGCTCCTCCAGCCCGACCTCTCGCAGCAGGGTCTCGGCTTTCTCCAGGCGCTGGCGCCGGGTGCGGTTCCCTCCGCACATGGGGACTTGCACGTTCTGCAGGGCAGTCAGAGCCGGCAGCAGATGAAAGGCCTGAAAGACGAAGCCCACACACCGGGAACGATACGCATTGAGGCTGGGGTGTTGGGACAGGCTGCGGCCCCGGTAAAACACCTCGCCGCGGCTGGGAGTATCCAATCCGCCCAGAAGATGCAGGAGGGTGGACTTCCCGCTGCCGCTGGGGCCGCGGATGGCCACGAATTCGCCGGAGGCCACCTGCAGATCGACCCCCCGCAACGCCTGGATGCGCCCGCCGTCGTAGGACTTCGCCAGATCCCTGGTTTCCAGCAGATACTCACTCATAACGCAACGCCGTAGTGGGAGGGAACATGGCCCCGCGATACGCCGGGAGGAATCCCGCCGCCAGGCTGATGGCCAGGGCGATGCACATGGCTTCCCCGAAGTGGACCATCGACGGATAGACCCGCGGCAAACCGGCGGTCGCGCGAATGGAGGCGAGCGCCCAAAGACCGAACCGACCGGCGGCCAGCCCCAGCAACCCGCCGGCAAATCCCAGAACGGAGGCTTCCAGCAGGATCAGGCGCACGATCCGCGGGCCACTCCAGCCGAGCGCCCGCAGGATGCCGATCTCGCGCGTTCGTTCGAACACGGACATGGCCATGGTGTTGGCGACTCCCAGGACGGCAATGAAAAGAGCGATCAAGGAAGTAGCCCAGGCGGTGGAGCGAATGAAGTTCACGATGTGATTGTCGCCAGCCACGACGCCTGCCGGCATCGCTTTCAACCCGGGCAGTTGCGATTCAATCGCCAGTTTCGCCCGGCGCAGACGATCCTCCGGGGATACGCCCGGGGAGGAGGGACGCAGCCGCACATGGAAGCCGGCCACTTTGGCTCCCAGGTCCGAAAGCCGTTGAAGCTGGTGGAGAGGCAGCACGGCGCTGCTGGCCGAGAAGGTGTCCGGCGCGCGAAAAACGCCCGCGATGAGCATCGGGGCGCCCTGCACCTCAACCCAGTCTCCGGCCTTCTTGCCGAGGCTGCCGGCCAGAATCTCGCCGAGTAGAACGGCCGGCTCGTCACCCTGGAAACGGCGCCCCTGCACCAGGGTCAGCGACTCGAACTCAAAGGACGTGTCCACCCAGCCCTGCACCACCGCGCTCACATCCGGCGTAAAATCCACCAGGTCGAAGGAGACCGGCGCCGCATCGGCCACGACCGGGATTCCACGCAGCTTCGCGCCCGCCGATTCGTCGGTGGAAGCCTTGTTCATGAAACTCCCGCGGAAGACGCACATGTCCGTGCCCTTGGTCCGGTAGAACTGGCGCCACTGCTCCTCGAAGGCATCGGCAAACCCCACCAGGGCGACGAAGGCTCCAATCCCCAGCGCCACGCCGCAAGCCGTCAACGCGGCCCGGAACGGACGGCGCAGCATGTTGGCGAAGCCCATTTGAAGAAGGAACATGACCGTGGTACGCGGCTTCAGTGTATCAAATCGCCCATTTCGTGTTAAGCTGGCGTTTCCCCTCTGGCGAGGCGCGCCGCGCCGCTACCAGCGGCCCCAGGATGCTGCGGGGTGTCGGGACGAGGAATCCGGAAGATGAGCGTTCGCCAGGCTCTTGGGACATACCCGTACCTTTTCTGGAACATCCTCTGGTTGAGCGGCCTTCTGCTGGCTGCGCGATGGCACACCTTGCCGTCCCACCGCCGGCTGACTCTCAGGCTGGGGCTAATCATGGTCCCCAATGGCCTGTTCTCCCTGGCTTACCCCGACCACTGGAAGGACTATTGGAATCCAAACCGGGTGGGCGGTTGGGTAGTGGGACCCGAGGATGTGCTTTTCGCTTTTAATGTAGGCGCGACCGCGTGCCTCGCGGCCGCCTTGCTGTATCGCGGCAGACTGATCGTCGCCGAGCGGCCCGTCTCGCGCATTGGGCGCACTTTGGCCCTCGGCATTCCGGCGCAATGCTTATTTCTTGTGCTGTTCTCCATGTTCCGGTCGGGCATAGGCTCGATGATCCTGGCGCAGCTCGTGGCGCTGGTCCCAGTTGCCGTCTTCCGTTCGGGTTTGTGGCGGTTCTCAGCGGCCGGCGGAATCGGATTCCCGCTGATTTACTGCGGCATTCTCAAATCGGTGTACTGGATCTGCCCGGACTTCGTCTCCTGTTGGAGAAGCACGCCTCCCTGGGGACTGCTGCTGTTCGGAATCCCCGTGGGCGAGATTGTCTGGGCAGTCAGCTTCGGACTCTTCTGGCCGCTCTTTGCGGGCTTCGTATTCGACCTCCGTCTCTCCGCCGGGCGGCCGATCCGCGGGGAGGCGGAAGCAGCGCCAAGGCTCTCGTGCGGCCAAGGAACATGACCCTGTTTCAAGCTTTTGGGGCTTACCCATACCTCTTCTCCGACGTCCTCTTGTTGAGCGGCATTCTGCTCGCCGTGCGAGCGTTTCCGCTGGCGGCCCACCGCCGTCTGATCCTCCGTCTGGGGCTCCTCATGATCCCCAATTTCCTGTTCTCGCTGGCTCACCCCGACTATTGGAATCCGGTTCGAGTAGGTGGCTGGGTAGTGGGACTCGAGGATGTGGTCTTTGCTTTCATCGTAGGGGCGATGGGGTGTCTCCCGGCCGTCTGGCTGTCCCGCCACCAGTTGATCGTCGCCGAGCGGCCCGCGCCGCGAATCGGGCGCCTTCTGGCCGTCGGCATTCCCGCGCAATGCGCATTCCTTCTCCTGCTCTCCATGGGCCGGTCGAGCATGGGCTCGGCGGTGCTTGCGCAGTTCCTGGCAGGGGCTTCGCTTCTCCTGCTCCGGCCGGACTTGTGGCGGTTCTCCGCCGGCGGCGGTCTCGGGTTTTCGCTGATGTACTGTGGCATCGTGAAAGCCCTGTTCGGACTCTGGCCGGATTTCGTCTCCAGTTGGAAAAGCACGCCTCCGTGGGGGCTGCTGCTGTTCGGAATCCCCCTTGGCGAGATTGCCTGGGCCGTCAGCTTTGGACTCTTCCTGCCGCTCTTCGCGGGCTTCGTGTTTGACCTCCGCCTGAGTGCGCGCGCCAGAGCGGCGGCGCCGCGGGAGCAGTGCGACGGAGCACTTGCAGCCGAAGCCGGGGTTGGGGCGGCGGCTCAATAGGGCCGCTTGCCGGGCCAATCAGCCGCACCGGCCCCACCGGATTTCCCGTCCGGACGCCGGTCCGCCTGGAGCTGGACCCGGAGGAGTAGGTTGAACCAACCTGGTTCAACTGCCCCGATTCCCGGCGCGGCGCGACGGCAACGGCGGCATCTGCGAGTACCATGGAAAGCAGCATGGGTGGGCACTTTCCGACGACTCCGATAGCCGTTCCGATGCCGGGCAGGCTGATCCTTTTCGCGCCCCATCCCGACGATATTGCCATCTCGCTGGGGGCGCTGGCGGCCTGGGCGGCGGGCCGTGTCCCGGTTACCATCGTGCTCATGACGGATGGCTCGGAAGCGCGCCTCCCGGAGCACCTCACCGATCCATACGTGGGGCGGAACGCTCCCGCAGAAGAGCGCCGGCGGGCCAGGGGCAGCATCCGCGTTCAAGAGGCCGTGCGGGAAGCGGCCGCACTGGGATTCGCTCCGCCGGCAGTTCGCCTGCTCGACCGCCAGACCTGGTTCTCCGCGCACCGCACGCCGGCGGAGTACCTGAGCGGCGACCTGAGCCTGCGGGATGTCAACGGGTTTGTTCCCGCGCCGCTCGATGAGGAGGCGATCCGGGAGGTCCGGCAGGCCATCGGCTCCGGCGAGGATACCATTTGTGCCGTGC
>Ga0209039_10003607_pt1 | contig 11935 bp, 6 predicted proteins | sample BogFormECP12_OM1_FD_188238 | JGI IMG/M metagenome (GOLD analysis project Ga0209039, IMG submission 188238) | Bog forest soil microbial communities from Calvert Island, British Columbia, Canada - ECP12_OM1 (SPAdes) (version 2) | ecosystem: Environmental > Aquatic > Freshwater > Wetlands > Bog ...
TCTTGCTTCTTCGGGCGTCATGGCGACATACGTAGCCCAGAGAGGCCCCGCCCGCATAGGGCGGCGGCGAAAGGATGAAGTTTTGAACGAAGACGCCGAGAAAGAAGCGAAACCTGGCCTCATACGGCGCTGGTTCGGCGGCGCGGGCGCGGCCGCGCCGACCGAAGCGGGGGCGCCGGCTGCGCCCAAGCCTGAGCAAGCGCCCGCCACAATGCCCGAGGCGGCTCTTGCCCCGCCGGCGCCCGAGCCGAAGCGGACCTGGTTTCAGCGTCTCAAGGCCGCCCTGTCGCTCTCCTCGACCAGCATCGGCCGCGGCATCACCGAGATTTTCGCCAAACGCAAGCTCGACGCGGACTCGCTCGACGATCTCGAGGACGTCCTCATCCAGGCTGACCTCGGCCTCAGCGCGGCGGCCAGGATTCGCGACGCGATCGGGCGTGGGCGTTACGAGAAGGGCATCACCCCCGAGGCGGTGAAGACCGTCCTCGCCGCGGAAGTCGAGCGGGCCCTGACCCCCGTCGCGCGCCCGCTCGTGATCGACTCCAGCAAGCGCCCCTTCGTCATCCTCGTCATCGGCGTCAACGGCTCCGGCAAGACGACGACCATCGGCAAGCTCGCGGCCAAATTCAGAAGTGAGGGCAAGACGATCGTGCTCGCCGCCGGCGACACGTTCCGCGCCGCCGCCATCGAGCAGCTGCGCGTCTGGGCGCGCCGCACCGCGTCCGACCTCGTCGAGCGCGAGCAGGGCGGCGACGCCGCCGGGCTCGCCTTCGACGCGCTTACCCGCGCGCGCCAACTTGACGCCGACGTAATGCTGATGGACACCGCCGGCCGGCTGCAGAACCGGGCGGAGCTCATGGGCGAGCTCGAAAAGATCATCCGCGTGTTGAAGAAGGTCGATCCGGAAGCGCCGCACGCCGTGCTGCTGGTGCTCGACGCCACCGTCGGGCAGAACGCGCTGAACCAGGTCGAGATCTTCGGCCGCACCGCCGGCGTAACCGGCCTCGTGATGACGAAGCTCGACGGCACCGCGCGCGGCGGCATTCTCGTCGCCATCGCCGATAAGTTCGCCCTGCCAGTGCATTTCATCGGGGTCGGCGAGGGCGTCGAGGACCTCGAGCCCTTCGAGGCGCGCGACTTCGCCGAAGCGATCGCCGGGGTCGAGAGCGCGGAGGCGCCTCAATGACGGGGACGAACGTGACCGGGACCTCCGCCGCGACCCAGCGCAAGGCGCTGAACCCGATCGTCAAGCTGCTGCTCGAACTCGGGCCGCTCGCGCTCTTCTTCGCGGTCTATTCGAGGCTCGGCATCTTCGCCGCGACTGGCGTGCTGATGGCGGGCGTCGTCGTGACGCTCGGCGTCTCCTACGCCATGCTGAAGCGCATTCCGGTCATGCCGCTGGTGACGGCCGTCATCGTCCTCATCTTCGGCTCGCTGACGCTCGTCTTCCACGACGAGACGCTGATCAAGATCAAGCCGACCGCACTCTATCTCTTATTCGCGGCGGCGCTGTTCGCGGGCCGCTGGATCAGCAGCTTTCTTTATGGCGTCACCATCAGAGACCCGCTGACGTATGTAGTCGTCGGATTGCTGGTCGTTCTTGCGAGTGCCGCGGCGATTCTGGCACCAGCCCGGCGGGCCGCGTACGTGGAGCCAATGGTGGCGTTGCGGTACGAGTGAGGAACAGAGATGAATGGATTACTACAGGACCTTCGCTACGCGCTTCGACAGTTGAAAAAAAATCTGGGCTTTACCGCGATTGCCGCCCTGACGCTCGCTGTGGGGATTGGCGCGAATACTGCAGTTTTCAGCGTGCTGGAAGCGTTCTTTCTACGCCCGTTGCCAGGAAAGGAGCCCAACAGGCTGGCCTGGATCTCAGCCAAAACGCCCCAGGGGACGGATAACAGTTTCTCCTACCCCGACTATCGTGATCTGGCGGCGCAAAGCAAATCTCTGGGAGGAATTCTTGCCTGTTCGCGCGGTGGCCAATTTCTCCGCGTGGGAACGGAGACACGGTTTCTAGCGGACGATGTCGTCTCGCCCAACTATTTTTCAGTCCTGGGGATCGAGGCTCAGCTTGGCCATACGTTCCAGCCGGAAGCTGGCGCGACTGGCGAACCTGCTGTGGTGATCAGCGATGCGCTGTGGCACCGCGCTTTCAATGGAGATCGCTCGCTGATTGGAAAGCAGATTTGGCTTACCAACAAGAGCTACACGGTCATTGGCATCGCCCCTCCTCATTTCCGCGGCCTGGCCAACATAGTGCCTACAGACTTGTGGGTTCTGGCCACAAATGAAGATTCTCCGCAGGAGCTTGCCGACCGGAATTCTCGCTATTTCAATCTGCTCGGCCGGCTGCGGCCGGGAGTGACGCGGGAGCAGGCGCAGGTTGAGCTGGGCGTGCTCGGCAGCCGCCTGGCGGAGGCCTATCCGGAGGTGGACAAGGCGCGAGAGATCGTGCTCGAAGCGGAATCCCCGAAGCCGGTCGCGATCATTCTGTTCATGGCGCCTTCCGGGCTGGTTTTGCTGATTTGCTGCGCCAACATTGCAGGGATGGTTCTGGCCCGCTCCGAAACGCGGCGCAGAGAGGTTGCCCTGCGCTCGGCGCTGGGCGCCGGCCGCCATCGCCTGATACGGCAGTTGTTCACCGAAAGCGCACTGCTCGTGCTGGCCGGGGCGGGGATGGGACTGATTTTGGCGCTCTGGTTCTTTCGTCTGCAACCCGCCTTGATCCCGCCTGCGGAAATTGAACTCGGCCTCGATCTGCGCCTGAATTCTACGGTCCTCGCGTTCGCAGCTACCGCTTCCGTGGCGGCAGCAATCGCTTTCGGCTTGGCACCCGCGTTTCAGGCGACCAAACCCAGCGTCGTTTCCGCGCTAAAAGGAAACGAGCCCATTGGCCGGCGGGTGGTCGGTCGCCTTGTGGCCCGCAACGCCCTCGTCCTGGGCGAGATTGCGCTGTCCGTTGTCCTGCTCACTGCGTCGGGACTGCTGGTGCGAAGCTTGCTGTTCAGCCGCAGCCGCGACATTGGCTTCGACAAACAGAAGAATGTGATTTTCGTGAGCCTGAACCCTGGATTTGCCGGCTATGAGGGCGACCGGGAAGCGATCTACCTGGATAACGTGCAGCAGCGGCTCGCCGGCTTGCCCGGCGTGCGGCAGGTCAGCTATGCGAATCGTGCCTTGCTCTCAGGTTCCGGCGGCGGCAGGAATGTGCGCGTTTCGATCCCCGGTTTCGAACTGCCGCAGGGCCAACCGAACATTCCGGTCAAGTTTAATTCGGTCGGCCTGGGGTACTTCCGGATCATGGGCACACGCCTTCTTCAGGGCCGGGATTTCTCAAGCGAAGACAGCCGCTCAGGCCCGGCTGTGGTGATCGTCAGCCAGGCCATGGCGCGCCGCTTCTGGCCCGGTCAGGACGCTATTGGCCGACATATCGTGGTCGAAGGAACAAGCTGCCAGATCGTGGGTGTGGCCGAAGACGCGACCATCAACGAAGTGCACGAGGGAGTACACGAAACCCCGGAGCCTTACATGTACGTCCCGTTTGCGCAGCGGGGGGGCGGGGACGCAACGATTATGGTCGAAACTGCGGGTGATCCGCGCGACCTGGTGGCGACGGTGCGGGGCGAAATTCTCAAGCTCAACCCGGAGATGCTCATTTTTGACATTCAAACAATGCACTCCTTGATGCAGCAGGCATTCTGGCTGGACAACATGGCAGCCGGCTCCGCCGTCGCGCTGAGTGTGGCCGGAATGTTCCTGGCCGCGCTCGGACTGTACGGAGTCATCGCGTATGTCGTGAGCAGACGTCAGCGGGAAATCGGGATTCGCATGGCGATGGGTGCCGAACGAGGAACTGTAATGCGCATGGTGCTCGTCCAGGGGCTGCGGACTGCCGCAATCGGAACAGGCTTGGGGCTGGTGGCATCCCTGGGGACGATGCGCTTGCTGTCGAGCATGCTTTATGGAGTCAGACCCAGCGATCCCATTAGCCTGTTGGGCAGCGCAGCCGCGGTCGTCGTCGTGGCGCTCGCCGCCAGCTATTTCCCCGCGCGCCGCGCGGCCAAGGTCGATCCCATGGTGTCGCTGCGGTACGAATGAGGAATGGAGATGAACGGACTCATCCAGGATGTGCGTTATGCATTGCGCCAGTTGCGACGCGACCCCGGCTTCACCCTGACGGTTGTCATTACACTGGCGCTTTCGATTGGAGCCAACACGGCAATTTTTTCCGTGGTCAACGCGCTCCTGCTGAAGAGCCTGCCTTACACGCACCCGGAACGAATGGGCACGATTTACACGCGAGTTACCGGTTCCGGCGATTCCGACGATCGCACCGGCATCGACGGGGAGAAATGGGAACTGCTACGCGATGGTGTCCCGGCATTGATCTCCGCAGTTTCCGGAGGCACCTCGGGCGTGAACCTGCAGGCGGGTTCGCGCGTGCAGTATGTGCACGATGGGCGCATTTCGGCCCACTACCTCGACGTGCTGGCCCTCCAGCCTCTCCTGGGGCGTAATTTTTCCGAGGACGAGGACCGTCCCCACGGACCCAAGGCCGCCATTCTCAGCTACGGCCTGTGGCACAGTGTCTTCAGTGCTGACCGGACTGTACTGGGACAGCCAATTCTATTGAGGGGCGAGCCGTATACGCTCGTTGGTGTGCTGCCGCAGGATGCAACAACTCCCTTGGAGGCCGACGTGTACACCTCGCTCCAGCCCAGTCGCGAGGGCGAAGGTGGCGGAACGAATTTCGAGGCCATCACACGGCTACGCGACGGCGCCACCTGGCAGGAGGCAGATGCCGAGATCAATCGTGCCTGGGCACTCCTCGCCCAGCGTATTAAAAAGGACGCCCCCGGCGCGCAGGTGACCTATTACTCGGTCCCGCTCCAAAAGGGCCAGACCGAGGCTTTGCGTCCCCAGGTACTGGCACTGATGCTGGCTGCCGGCTTCATCCTGCTGATCGCCTGTGCCAATCTGGCGGGACTAGCGCTAGTGCGTATGCTGCGCCGTATCCCGGAAGTGGCTACACGGTTGGCACTGGGAGCTTCAAGCTGGCAGATCCAGAAGCAGTTTTGGAGTGAAAATCTGCTCCTCGCTCTTGTAGGGGGAGGAGTCGGTCTAGGTGTGGGCTTTCTCGCTCTGCGCGGCATCTTGTCGCTGTTGCCCGAGCATTTCCTCCCTGTTGCCAGCGTCCCGCTTGACACTCGGGTGATGGCGTTCACGCTGGTGACGTCAGTATTCACCAGCGTGCTGTTCGGCATGCTCCCGGCACTGGTAACACGAAGAGTAGACCTGCGTTCGTCAATGGCCAGCCGCGCGGTAGCTGGAGGGGGCAAGATGCGCCTGCGCCAAGCGCTGATTGCTGGCGAGGTGTCTCTCACCGTCGTTCTGTTGGCCGCTTCCGGTCTGCTCATCCGCAGCCTGATTCATTTGGAGACGTTGCCGCCAGGGTTCAATCCCAACGGGCTAATGATCGCTAAAGCCTCTCTCGACGACGCGCGCTACCACGATCCCGCAGCATTCCGGCAGCTTCTGAATGAGAGTACGGCCGCGATGCGGCAGATTCCCGGCGTGGAGAATGCCGCCGTGGGATTGAGCCTCCCTTACGAGACCGCATTGAACGACGGGGTCACACTCAGCGACGGCAAAGAGGCCGGGCAGGAGGGCGGGACAGACGTGGTCTATGTCACGCCGGGATACTTCGACACACTGCAGATGCCGTTGCTTGCGGGTCGCGTATTTACCGATGCGGACGGACCAAACGCCCAGCATGTAGCCGTAGTGAACCAGGCCTTCGCCCGAAAGTTCTATGGCGGAACCAATCCCGTGAGCCGTTACATCAACAAGGACACGCTGATCGTCGGCGAAGTGGCCGATGTCCCCCTTTCGTCCAATCTGTACCCGGCCGCTCCGCTGATGAGTGAGCAGACGACGTACATTCCGGCCGCGCAAGTGAAAGCGGGATCCCTCTCGCTCGTGCATGTCTGGTTTCAGCCGGATTGGGTCGTTCGTACGGCCGGCCCGGTCGAGGGATTGACAGTGGCGATGCAACGCGCGCTGACCAGCGCTGATCCCAACCTGCCTGCGTCCGGCTTCTACCGCGTGAACGATCTGATGGCCCGGACACTGGCGACACAGCGAATTGAAGTGGCGCTGCTGGGCGCAATGGCGACGTTAGCGCTGCTGCTCAGCGCAGTCGGCATATTCGCATTGGTAGCCAATATCGTTGCTGAAAGGACACGCGAGATCGGCATCCGTATGGCTATGGGCTCGACGGTCGGCAAGGCAATGGTAGAGGTCGGCCGGTCCGGAGCAGGAGCCTCGCTCCTCGGTGTTGTTCTGGGGTTGGGTCTTTCCGCCGGGGCTCTACGAACGATGGGCAGCGTGCTCTACGGCATAGGTGTCTATGACGTGCCCACAATCTGCGTGGTGATCTCGGTGCTTGCGTCTGTAGCTCTCATTGCCAGCACCGTACCAACTTTTCGGATTGCACGCATCGACCCGGCACAGACGTTGCGAGATGAATAGGACAATACTCATGATCCAACTCAAGAACCTGGAACGCAGTTACAAACTTCCCGCCGGGCAGTTTTGGGTGCTTCGGCGCATCAACCTGGAAATTCGCGAGGGAGAGTTCATCACCATCATGGGGCCGTCGGGGGCTGGAAAGTCTTCCTTGCTGAATGTCCTGGCTCTGCTCGACGACGGCTGGGAGGGCGAATACTGGTTTCGCGAGCAACCGGTGCACTCGATGAAGCGGAAACAACGTGCCGAACTGGCCAGACGGAATACCGGGATGGTCTTCCAGAGCTATCACCTGCTCGATGACCTCACGGTGCGCGAGAACATTGACTTGCCGCTCTCCTACAAAGACATTCCCGCAAAGCAGCGGCAAAGCCTGGTCGCGGACACTCTCGATCGCTTCCGCATTGTCGCCAAGAAAGACCTGTTTCCCAGCCAGCTTTCCGGCGGACAACAGCAGCTGGTGGGGGTTGCGCGAGCGGTGATCCACAAGCCTGTGCTCCTCCTCGCCGATGAGCCCACAGGAAATCTACATTCCTCCCAGGCAAAGGAGATCATGGAGCTTTTTCGCGAGCTCAATCAGCAGGGGACGACCATCGTTCAGGTCACGCACTCGGAAGCAAATGCCGCCTGTGGCACGCGCACGATTCAGTTGCGTGACGGCTGGGTCGTGAGCGATACGGCACACCCCGAGCTGCGGCCGTACGAGGCGGTGAAACTATGACAAAGATCTCGAACGGGCGGCAATTTCGACAGCTGTTGGTCTGGTTTCTCGTTGGCCTCGCCGCGACGCTATCGGCGCAAACAAACGGTTCCTTGTCCTTCGAAATGCCGAAGTCGCGCAACCCTTTGAGCGCATATTCAGGGACCGAAGTAGCTGAACCGCAACTCACCAATTCCCCCCGGTTGGGCCTGCTCATTCTGGACGGAAAGCTGCATGTGTCCTTAAAGGATGCGGTCCGGCTAGCCCTGGAGAACAATCTCGATCTCGCCATTGCCCGTTACAATCTCCCGATTGCGGACATGGATATCCTGCGCACACAAGCTGGCGGGATTTTCCGAGGTGTGAATGCAGGGGTAGTGCAGGGCACTCCAGGCGGCGGAGTTGGTGGGTTCGGGGCGGGAGCTCCTGGCGCTGGAGCAGGAGGCACGACGAGTGGCGCGGGCGGAGCCGGCGCAGGCGCGTCCGGCTTGGTGCAATCAACATTGGGCACTGGCGTCCCGGTCGCCTCGTACGACCCGGCGATCACCGGTTCCGTTGGCGCAGAGCATCAAACCAACCCTCTCGCCAACCAACAAGTCTATGGAATCCCGTCCCTCCAGCTCAACACGGGTCAGGTCAGCCTTGGCTACTCGCAAGCTTTTGCGACCGGCACCAGCATCTCCTTCGAGTTTAATAACAGCCGCCAGACCACGAACAGCCCTGACGAGACGTTATCTCCAATTCTGGGCTCGATGTACCGCTTCTCTTTCCAACAGCAGTTGCTCGCAGGCTTCAGCCTGGGCCCCAATCTCCGCTATCTTCGAATTGCCAAAAACAACAAGAAGATTTCAGACATCGCCTTCAAAGACCAGGTCATCGCCACGGTCACCCAGATCGAGAACATTTATTGGGATTTGGTGAATGCCTATGAACACGCGCAAGTGAACGAGCAGTCTTTGGAATTTGCCCGGCAGTCTCTGGAGAATGCGAAGAAACAATTCGAATTGGAGAGCATTCCCGCAATGGATGTGATGCGGGCGGAAGCCGAGGTCTCGAAGCGCGATCAGGATGTGACGGTGGCACGCACAAGCCTGCAATTGCAGGAACTGCTCATAAAGAATGCGCTCACCAAGAGCCTCGATGATCCCGTACTGGAATCTATGCCCGTCATTCCGACAGACCGCCTGCAATCAACTCAAGCCCCTCCCATCGAGGCGGTGCAGGATTTGATTGCCAGGGCCCTGAATGATCGCCCGGAACTCACCGAGTCTGACGTCGATCTCTTGAATCGCCAGATCAGCCGCCAGGCTGCGCGAAACGCGCTACTGCCTTCGCTGTCGCTTGTGGGATTCTACGGAGGGTCGGGATTAGCCGGGCCGCTGAATCCCATCTACAATCCGAATCTGGGCCCGAACACGTCCACCGTTCCCACGAACTTCGCGGGGGCCATGGCCAATGCCTTCAACAATTCTTCCCCGGACTACTACATCGGATTCAACCTGAATATTCCCATCCGGAACCGAGTGGCCAAAGCCGACCAATATCGCTCTGAGCTGGAATACCGCCAGGCTGAACTGCGGCGTGAAGAACTGAGAAAACAGATCCGCATCGAGGTGCGCAATGCCCAGTACGCACTCGAACAGACCGCCGCGCGCGTAGATGCGGCCCGCAAGGCCCGTGATCTGGCACAGCGCACCTTTGAGATCACTCGGCAGGAGCAAACGCTGGGTGCCGGATCAACTTATCAAACGATGACCGGCCAACGCGATCTGGCTATCGCCCAACTCGATCTGGTCACAGCAATGACCGCCTACGAAAAGGCGAAAGTTGAGCTTGACCGTGCGACGGGGAGCACTTTGGAACATAATGGAATCGCGATCCAGGATGCGATCAGCGGCACCATCAGTAATCCTGCTCCGTAGGTTATGCCAACCCCGGCCAAATCGCCAGAGCTCAACCTCGCAGCGCGCACGAAGCGTGGTCCGAATCCTCCGCAGATTCTGGTGGCCGACGACCAGCAGCACATTCTTGACGCCATTGAACTCCTGCTGAAACCGCAGGGCTACAAGGTCGATACGGTGCGGTCTCCGGTGTTGGCGCGGGAGACCTTGGCCACTGCCTCCTATGACGCTGTATTGATCGATCTGAACTACACGCGCGACACTACCTCGGGTCAGGAAGGGCTCGACCTGCTATCCGAAATTGTTGCGCTCGACGGCACCGTGCCCGTCATTGTGATGACGGCATGGGGCAACGTGGAGCTTGCGGTGGAAGCCATGCGCCGCGGGGCTCGCGATTTCATCCAGAAGCCATGGGAGAACGAGCGCCTGCTTTCCATTGTGCGTACGCAGGTGGAGCTGCATCGAGCGCTGCAGAATGCGGAACGGCTTGCTGCGGAAAATCGGCTGCTGAGCGCCGAAGGACGCCCCGAGTTCATTGCCACTGCGCCCTCCATGACACCTGTGCTCGAAACCATCACCCGCATTGCTCCCTCGGATGCGAACGTGTTGATCAGTGGAGAACATGGCACCGGCAAAGAAGTTGTAGCCCGAACTCTTCACGCGCTGTCGCTGCGGGCTTCGCGTGCTTTTGTGCCCGTCAATACAGGCGCCCTGGCGGAAGGAGTTTTTGAAAGCGAGCTTTTCGGCCATGTAAAGGGTGCCTTCACAGACGCCCGCGCCGACCGCATCGGCCGCTTCGAACTCGCGGACGGTGGCAGCATTTTTCTCGACGAGATCGGCAACGTACCGCTGCGACAGCAGGCCAAGTTACTGCGCGTGATCGAGTCTGGGGAAATGGAGCGCGTAGGTTCGTCACGCAGCAAGCGGGTTGATGTCCGCGTGATCTCGGCCACGAACGCCGATCTTCAGGCGGCGTGCGGCGCCGGTCAATTTCGTGAGGACTTGTTGTTCCGGCTGAATACCGTCGAAATCCACTTGCCGCCTTTGCGGGAACGCAAGGAAGACATCCCGACTTTGGCGATGCACTTTCTGACGCATTTTGCGTCGCGCTATCGGCGCCCGGTACGTTCCTTGGATGCCAGTGCACTGCAAGCCTTGATGCAACATTCCTGGCCTGGCAATGTTCGCGAGTTGGAGCACACGATGGAACGGGCCGTGCTGATGTGCCGCACGGAGCAGATTCAGCCTGCTGATCTCGGCTTAGGCGTGCAACGCCCCGTCTCACAAAACCTTGAGGAATTGAGCCTGGAAGCCGTGGAGAGTATTCTGATCCGCAAAACGCTGCAACGCTTTCAGGGCAATGTGAGCCAGGCCGCGGAGGCGCTTGGCCTGAGCCGCGGCGCGCTATACCGGCGGATGGAAAAGCATGGGCTCTAGCGCAAGCGCGAGTGAAGCTTCACGGCGTATTCCCCGAAAACCCCAGCGTGCCCCTTTTGAGCGGCGGGTCCTCCGTTTCGCCGTGTTGCTTGTGGCTCCCGGCCTCCTCGTGAGCGGCATTCTGGTTTGGCTCCAGTCCTGGACAGTCGAATCCAAGCTGGTACTGCTCGGAATCGAAGTGCTCCTGTGTTTCCTGATCGGTGCCGCCCTGCACGATCATATCGTTCGGCCGCTGCAAACTTTGGCCAATGTCGTTGGTTCCATGCGAGAGGAAGACTACTCCTTTCGCGCCCGGTTAGCCGTTCCCAATGATGCCTTGGGAGAACTTTCGTTGGAAGTGAACGCGCTGGCCGATCTCCTCTCCCGCCATCGTACCGGCGCCATTGAAGCAACCGCGTTACTGCAGCGAGTCGTTGAGGAAGTGGACATTCCTATATTTGCGTTTGATCCGGGCGGCAGGTTGAGACTGGTGAACTCCGCCGGCGAAAGGCTTTTACAACGCTCTTCCGGCCGGCTGCTGGGCAGAACGGCGTCAGAACTCGGGCTCCACAGTTCGCTGTCGTGTGAAAACGAGACCTTGTTGTCGCTCCCTTTCGCCAGCGGTGCGCGCTGGGTCGTACGACGGAGCTCATTTCGCCAGCAAGGGATCCCGCATTTCCTGGTTGTCCTCTCGGATGTCAGTCGAGCGTTACGCGAGGAGGAACGATGGGCGTGGCAGCGCCTGATTCGAGTGATTGGTCACGAGTTGAATAACTCACTGGCGCCCATCAAATCCATTGCCGGCAGTCTGAACATGCAACTGTCTAAGACGAACCTTGATGACGAACAGCGGCAGGATTTCGAACGCGGCCTCGCCATCATCGAGGCTCGCGCAGCTTCGCTGAACCGATTCCTGCAAGCCTATCGTCAGTTGGCGCAAATGCCGCCTCCAGAGTTGCAGCCCTGTTCAATCTCCGCACTGGTGACCCAGGTCGCGGCTCTGGAAACCCGGGTTCGTGTCACGGTAGTCCCCGGTCCGGACGTGACCTTGATGGCCGATCTCGGGCAGCTCGAACAGATGCTCATCAACGTGCTGCGCAACGCGGCGGAAGCTGTGCTGGGGCAGCCCACTGCCGGAGAAACCTCGAATGCACCAGAAAACACCGCGGTCAGTGGATCGGAGACGCAAGTCGCCGTAGCGTGGAGTTCGACTGAGAAGGACGTCGTCTTGACAATCGAGGACAATGGCCCGGGACTGATGAATCCGAGCAACGCCTTCGTCCCCTTCTACACCACCAAGCCTCAAGGGAGTGGCATTGGGCTCGTGCTCTCGAGACAAATCGTAGAGGCTCATGGTGGGACCATCGAGGTGGCGAACTGTCGA
>Ga0209039_10003608_pt1 | contig 11932 bp, 6 predicted proteins | sample BogFormECP12_OM1_FD_188238 | JGI IMG/M metagenome (GOLD analysis project Ga0209039, IMG submission 188238) | Bog forest soil microbial communities from Calvert Island, British Columbia, Canada - ECP12_OM1 (SPAdes) (version 2) | ecosystem: Environmental > Aquatic > Freshwater > Wetlands > Bog ...
TACCAGCAGTATCTCCTCACCAACCGTAACATTGCGGAGGGAAAGAACCCTCACATCAAGTTCGACAAGGACGGCGGTTTCAGCCTCTCCACGCCCAGACAGGAGGAGAGCGACGCGGAGCCTTTACAGCACTTCTTCCCCGAACGCCGCTTCGTGCCGCTCGTGGAGGTCCTCGCCACCGTCAACCGCTTCACTCACTACGTGGATGAATTGCAGCACCCCCAGCAACGCTACCATCACGGTAAGCCCTCGGAAGCCACGATCTACGCGGGGCTGATCGGAATCGGCTGCGCCATCGGCCTCCGCCGGATGATGAGCATTTCCCGCGCCATTAACGAGGAGGAATTGGAGCACACGGTCAACTGGCACTTCTCCCTGGACGGTCTCCAGGCCGCCAATGATCGTGTCCTCCGCCTCATGGACCGCCTGGAATTACCCAACCTGGCGCGCCGTTTGCCCGATCAGTTGCACACGGCCAGCGATGGGCAGAAATTCGAGGTGCGCGTGGATTCGCTGAACGCCAACTACTCGTTCAAATATTTCGGCAAGGAGCAAGGCGTGAGTGTCTACACCTTCCGCGACGAGCGTGATCTGCTGTGGTACTCCACGGTCTTCAGTTCCGCCGAGCGGGAGAGCGCCTACGTCATCGACGGGCTGATGCACAACGAGGTGGTGAAGAGCGATATCCATTCCACTGACGCCTTTGGCTTCAGCGAGCTGGTCTTCGCGGTGAGCCACCTGCTGGGGTTTTCTTATGCGCCCCGGTTCAAGAACCTCAAGCGCCAGCGGCTCTATATCTTCAAGAGCCGCAAGAGATTCGATCGCTCCTCCTGGAAGATCAGGCCCGCCGGTTATGCCGATGACGAAATAGCGATCCAGCAGTGGGATGAAATCTTGCGCATGATCGCAACCATTAAGCTGAAGGAAGTGACGGCCTCGGACCTGTTTCACCGACTTAACTCGTACTCGAAGCAACATGCCCTGTATCAGGCTCTGAAGGCCTTCGGGCAAATCCCCAAATCACTGTTTATCCTCCGCGTCATCGACGATCCGGTGCTGAGGCAGGCCATCGAAAAGCAGTTGGATCGCACTGAGCACGCGCACCGCTTCACCCGCGCTGTCTCGGTAGGCAATCCGCGAGAGTTTCTACAGGCGGAAAAAGAAGACCAGGAACTGGCCGAAGCCTGCAAGCGGCTGATCAAGAACTGCATCATTTGCTGGAATTATCTCTACCTGTCGCAGAAGTTGGAAGAGATCGAGGATGCCGCGAGCCGGGAGGCGTTTCTCGACGCCGTGGCCCACGGGTCGGCGACTTCCTGGCAGCACCTCAACCTGCTGGGCGAGTATGATTTCTCAGAGGAAAAGCTGCAGGATAGCGTCGGAATCCGGCCCCCAAAATTGCTGGACTGAACTAGGCGCATTTTTGGGAGTCGCAAAGAGGACACAAGTCCAAGGTCGGCAAGGCTTTCCGCAAAATCCTATTGCGCATTTGGTACCTTTGTTGGAATTTGACCATACCTGTAATGTCGCGAGACTGTCACGCTGAGCCGTGACTATCAACACCATGATAAAAGGCAACCAATTGTACCAGTCTCTGGGGGCCCGGGTTTTGAGAGCCTCATCAGCGGGGACGCGGTCAAAACTCTACAGAAGTTCCACATTCGAACCGGATTCGATTTGATTCAGCGTTATGGCCGCGCGGCTCGGTCTCCCATGGCTGCCCTTCGACGCCTAAGCTTCAAAGTCATCATTTCGTACTTCAGCGCCCGGATCGGATCGAGCATAGCCGCCCGTCTCGCCGGCAGGAAGCACGCCGTCAAGCTTACCAATAGAAGCGCTGGCGGTACGACGATATAGGTCAAGACGCTCATCGTTCCGAGGCCCGCCAGCCCCTTGGCGAGCGCAGGAGCCACAACTGCCGCGAGGAGGCCGCCGAGGGCAACTCCCACGACTGCGACGAGTAGGCCCTGACGAAACACGAGTCGTAACACATCCGCACGGCTGGCGCCAAGCGCCATGCGCATTCCGATTTCTGCGGTGCGGCGGACTACTGAATAGGAAATGATCCCGTACAGACCGACTATTGACAGAGTCAGGCCCAAAAGCCCCATCGCGGCAAACCATCTCGACGACGGCCGTCCACTTGTCCACGCTCCCGCGAACGTAGGAGACGACGTCTTGCATGTCAGAGATCGGCTGGTCCGGGTCAAGGCGGTGGACCAACTCGCGCAGCGGTGCTGCTAACATGGCCGGATCGCCAGGCGACTCCGCATTTAGGATCATCCGCGACCGTCGGTTCTGCTCTTGGCCCGCGGGAAACTGATAGCCTTCCGGAGCCACACTGATCGAAATCGGGCGGAGCGAAAGTGGCACGCCCGCGAGCGGCTAGTCGGAAGTGTCCGGCGTGAGTGCTTGGATTTCCTGATCCCGCTCAATTGAGAGACACGCGCGTAGAATTCTCAACGAGTGGGGTGGCTCATTATCATTACAACCGGGGCCGCCCACACTCCAGCCTGGGACCAGGGATACCAGAGGCGGCGGCAAGCAGCATGGTGAAACGACTCTCGGAACAGCGGATTCCGAGCGATCATCGAGTTCTAGCCAAACCCATTTTGGGAGGTCTGCACCACGAATATGGACTTGCAAGGGTTGCGGCGTAAGCCTAATGCTTCAAAAAGCGCCCGGAACGTCTTTTTTGCGGACGACAACCTAAAAAGGACTCCAATCCCGAGAACGATTCGGACGGAATTCCCGCCTGTACTTTGACATGACGAACTGTCGTGTCGCGTCGCGTCTTGTCAATAGCTTAGCCGGCCAGCGCTTCTTGCTCCGGGGAGCAAAGAAGTAGAGTAGGAATAAGTAGGAATGAGAAATACGATTTCCATACTGCGATCCTATTGAGGTTTGTGGGATTCGATCGTTTGGCTGCTGACTGGCTCGTGTTCAATCTGCTGAAAGAGGGAACGTACAGGAACTTGGGACTGCCGTAACCTGTCGAATGTGGCCTGCTCGCGATCAGCATCCTGACTGCGCCCCAACTTGCGATAGGCTTGGGCGAGCCGGTAATGGGCCACATCGTTCTCGGGATCTAAGCGGACAGCCTCCAGCAGATGGGGAAGAGCTTCGCCAGGCTGACCCATTGCCGTCAGGACCTTGGCTAGGCCTATGTGCGCATCGACTAAGTCGGGTTGGAGCTCTACTGCGCGTAAGTAATGCTGGGAGGCTAGCTCCAGATTTGATCGCAGCGAGTAGATTTCTCCTAGCTCGTACTCGCAATTGGCGTCTCTGGGATTAGCAGCCAGCTCGGCCTCGAATGCCGCTTGCGCCTCCTGGCGAGCCGGTTCCTGCTGTGAATTCGCCAGAATAACGCGACCCAATTCATAGTGGATGCCTGGAAGATGGGGATCGATCCCCAATACCTTTCGATACTGGGCAATGGCCCCGGGAAAGTCGTCCTGGCTCAGCGAAGCCTGGGCCATTATCTGGTGCATCCGGGCTGAGTCTGGCGCGGCGTGGACGAGTGCGGCCACCGCCTGCGCGGCCAAGTCCGAGTGCGTGCGATAGGCAATGTAAAGGATCTCGGGATCATTGGGGCGGGACTGCTGAAGAATGCGAACAGTATCCACAGCTTGGTCAAGGGTATTCGTTTCCTGGTGAATCCTGATCAAGTCCATTCCCACCTGTGTGCGCAATTCCGTGTTTTGTAGGTGCTTAAAGGACTCCTCGAGCAGCGGGATCGCCAAACTCGTATGCCCAAGCCTGGCGTGCGTCAGGCCGAGAAAAGCCTGCGCATTCCACAGTGAAGGTTTCAGCTTCAGTGCTGCCTCGAAGAATGGCACCGCTTCCGCAAATTCGCCCTGCTTGAATGCGATCAAACCCAGATTGGCGTGGGCTTCGGCGCTGTTGGGGTCAAGCCGGAGGATCTCCCGAAATTCGTGCGCTGCCGTTTCCAGTTGATTGGCCCTCATAGAATCTTGTGCCCGCGTGTAAAGCAACTGGATCTCCCTGCTCTTGTCGGTTTGCGCTAGCAAATTCACACATACCAGGATCCAAACCACGAATCCCAATGGAGTCCTTAGGGATTTGCAAATGCTCATAACCTCCCTCACCTTCCCCTGAGCTTTCCAGCGGGGCGGCCATTGTCTGAGCTGAATTCCGCAATCTGTCCTTTGCCTGGCCAAAGGCTTGCGTGCGAGCGATTGCGAAAGACTACGCATAAGCTTATGATACCCCTCTCGCTGCTTTGTACAAGAAAACATTAAGGAGTGATCCGATGTGCAAGACGAAGCGAATGAAGGTATTGGGTGCCATGGCCGTTTGGGTATGCCTATGTGTTTGCCCGGGAATCACTGCCCAAACAGCTCAGGAAGCGCAGATCCAAAGTTATTCTCGGAAAGCCGACCAAGCACTCGCGGCAAAGGATTTGGACGGGGCCGCGGCAGCCCTTCAAGAGTTGGCCCGACTGACCCCCAACGTTCCCGAGGTGCACGCCAACTTGGGAATGGTGTATTACACCCAAGGCCGGACGACCCAGGCCGCCGAAAGCTTCCAGCGCGCACTCCAGCTGAATCCCCACATCGCCAATGCTGAGTCCATGCTCGGTGTTTGCTTTGCCGAGCTCGGGCACAATCAGCAGGCTGTACGAATCTTGGAACCAGCCTTTCGACATCCCCCAGACAAAGGGATGGGGCGACTGGTTGGTCTGGATTTGCAAAAGGCTTATGCGGGATTGGGGCAGTACGCCGAGGCTAGCAATGTGTTCGACGAGTTGCTTAGTCGTTATCCGGATGACCCCGAGATTCTCTATTTCGCTTCGCGCCTGTACGCTGACCGCGCAGATCATGCCATGCAGCAACTGGTCGCAATCGCTCCTCGCTCCGTATGGGTGGCTCAGGCCAAAGCGGCAGTCCGCGAGAGCCTCAAAGAGTACGACTTAGCCATCATTGAATACCGAACTGCATTAAGAATTAATCCTCGGCAGCCGGGGGTTCACTACCGCCTGGGGCGGGTGCTCCTGCTCCGCTCCAAAGACTCGGGGGCTCGAGAGGAAGCGCGGCATGAGTTCGAGCAGGAGCTAACTATCCAGCCACAGAGTTCCGATGCCGAATATGAAATCGGAGAAATCTATCGGCAGCGAGGCGAGTTGGAGCAGGCGCTGGAACACTTTTCAAGGGCGGTTCAGTATGATCCTGAGCTCGAGGACGCACAAATCGCTCTCGGCCGCGTGCTCGCTCATCTTGAGAGGCCACACGAAGCGCTGCCTCACCTGCTGGCCGCCGTTCGCATCGATCCTGAGAACGAAGTTCCTCATTACCTGCTGGCCTCGGTCTACGGAGCGCTGGGGGATACCTCAAATCGCCAAAAAGAGACAGCCCTGTTTCAGAAGTTACATGCCGTCAGCCCCCATACCGGCCTGCGCCCACCACCGCCGGAATTGGCCGCGCCTGAAGTCACGAAGCAAACCCTGGAATCGGAGAGGCCACAGCCGTAGGGTTAGCTTGGGCCCGGCTTCTAATTTTATTTTAGGGTGTCGATAATGCGCCGGGTTTCCTGCCTCTGCTTTGTGGCTTCTTGTTTGCGCAGACGTTCGTACAGGGCAAGTTCTTCGCCGCCGAGTTCCTTCTTCCCCGTGCGGATGTAAAGCTGTCCCAGGTGGTAGTGCGCAGCGGCGAGGTAGGGTTGAAGATTGATTGCCTGTTCGTATTCCGCGACAGCTTCAAGAGGTTTCTGTCGCTCCTCCAATACCATACCCAGTTGCATGTGAGCGTCAGCAAGCCCCGGGTCGAGATACAGCGCGCGCCTGAGCAGCGACTCGATGTCGTCCAGGTTGGCTTGGCGATCGTGCTGCCGGAAGTCCTTCCAAAGACTCATTGCATAGTAATAGTGGGCCAAGCCGTTCTGAGGCTGGAGTTGCACGAAGCTGCTTAGACGTCTCTTCACCTCGTCTGAATCTGCCGCGCTCGGACCGCTATATACCTCGGCCAGAAAGAGGTAAGGTCGAGGGTCAGAGGGGGCCAAGTCCGACGCAAGCATGAACGCCTTGACGGCCGCGTCGTATACGCCTTGTAAGTACAGAGCAACCCCCAATCCCAGATGTAGCTTTGACGAGCGGGGATAATGTTCGACACCTTGAACAAAGGCCTCGTGCGCGGCCTGGTAGGCTTCCTGAAGGAGCAGCGCCGTTCCCCAATCAAAGATGTTCCCCTCCGTCGCCTCCAGCTTAGCCGCGCGCTCGTAGTGCTGGGCGGCCGCGACGAAGTCTCCATCGTTCTCCTCCACCTTCCCCAACAGATGATGTAGCTGAGCCGTTTCTCCCTGTTGGAGCTTTTCTTGAATCCGTTCTCTTGCCTCTTTGTTGGCCCGGGTGGGGTCAGCGTCATCCTGCAGGCGCGCCGTATTCTCGAGCAAACCCCGCGCGACCTCGGCTTGAGCTCCAGTCGAATACCCGGCGGCCTCACCCGAACTGGAAAGGGGGTCCGACTTGAATGCGCCGTCGTCGTAGTAGTTGCCGGACGTGGAGGAAGATTCGCGTTCGATGAGTTCGCCGCCAACGAGCCGGCCAGGGCCTCTGCTGGATCTCAGCGTAAAGTCCACGAGAATCCGCTGTTGAGGGGCAACTACAACACTGTGCCGTTCCGCCTTCTCGAAGCCCTGGAATTCGACTGTCACGGCGTAGGTCCCAACATTCACGTCTGCAAACGCGAAAGCCCCGCCGCGGGCGGTGACCGTTGAGCTTATAACGGAGCCGCGTTCGGCCATGAGCGTGACCTTGGCGCCACTGATGCCAGTACCGGCTTGATCTCTGACAGTTCCAAAGACAGTCGCTTTTTCGGCAGGGACGGCGAAGGCCAGTCCCGCGCAAGCCACTAATACGAGGCTCAGAACTCGTCGAGAACCAACCAAGCTGCCCATCTGAGTGCACTCCTTCACCAGCGTCCTCGTTATCCTCCATGTTCACCCCAAAATAACCAGTCCGGGAGGATATTCTCTCTCTCCGCCAACATTGCCCTTTTGAACACCCGGTGCGGGTTTGTCAGACTGGGTCGGCAGACAACTCCGTCAGGTGGCGCAGGATTCATTTAGCTGAGGCGTGCCTCAGCAACCAAACGGCTAACGCGTCAACTGCTCCAAAAGCTTGCGCGCGCCGGCATGATTTGGCTGCTGTTCAAGAAGCCGTCGTAGGACTTCCTGTGCTTTCTGCCATTCTCTCGCCGTTATATAAATCTCGGCAAGGTTCATATAGGGCTGGTCGAAGGCAGGAGCAACGCGAATACACTCTTCGAAAGTCGCGGTCGCCTCTGGCAGCTTGCCAGTACGGCGATAGAGAACGCCAAGGTTGTTGAGGGCCGCCGGGTAGTCGGGCCGGAGATTCACGGCTTTTTGGAAAAACCGGCGTGCCTGATCGGTGTCGTTTTTCTGAGCAAAAACCATCGCCAGACTATAGTTTACCTCGGGGTCCTCCGGGGCGACTTGAAGAGCTGTTTCGAGGGTGCGCTGTGCCTCCGCCAACCGGTCCTCGTGGCGGTAAAGATTGCCAAGATTCTGAAGCGCAATGACGTAATCGGGGCTCAGTCGAATCGCCTGTTGGAAGGCTTCGATGGCTTCTTCAGTTCGGCCTTCATCCAGGGCCAGAAGTCCGAGATTATTCAGAGCGTTGGGGTAATCCGGCCAGATGCGAATCGCTTCCAGCAAGTGCTGGCGGGCTTGCGCCCTCATCTGTTTTGTGGCATAGAGCGTGCCGAGGTTGTAGTGAGCCTCCGCATAGTTGGGGTAGTCGCGAATGACCAGCTGGAATGATGCAATAGCTTGGTCGATGTACCCATGTTGAGAAAAGGCAACGCCAAGTGTGAAATTATTGCGATGAAACTCCCCCGCGTAGTACTTTCCCGGGAATGGGAGTGCCTTACGTAGACGCTCGGCCGCTGTCCGGGGGATGGGGTCCCTCCACAACTGGTCAGGGTCGAGTGGACCTTGAAAGACCTTGATGATGGAACCCTCCTCGTCGATTAGGAACGAAGTCGGAATGCCAAGATTCCTACGTCGGTCGAACACGTAACGATAAACCAAGTTATAAACTCCCGCCACTTCATTTGAGGCGAGAAGGATGGGGAACTTTAGCCCCATCTCGCTGGCGAAATTCCGCACTTTCTCCGCTTGGCCGGATTCATCCACGTTGATCGCAACGAGTTGGAGTCCCTGCGCAAGCCAATGGGAGTGGTTCTGGCGGAAAAACTGCAACTCCTGCTGGGATGCCGGACACCCCATTGCCCAGAAATTCAATAAGACCGGGCGCCCGCGAAAGCTTCGGAGAGTGCGCACGTCGCCTGCCAAGTCGTAAAGGGCAAAATCCGGTGCCGCGAGGGGTTCCATCAGCCAAGTTTCGGAAACCGAAGGCGGTGGTACGGCCTGCTGGGTGGTCGTAGGTTCCGAGATATCGGCGGGAGCGAGAAAGGGGGTTACTCGAAATCGCTCATTACCCTCTTCAATGTCTACCCGATGGTTTACGGGCAAGTTTTCGAACTGCTGAACCCGGCCTTTCGGCCAGCGGACGTGAGCCCGCACCGTTGGGCCTGTTTTCGCGAGCCCAAAGAAGACTTCCTTTGTGTGCTGAGAGACAAACCCTGAGCCAGCCTGAACAAACTTAACCTGCCGACCACTTTCCGTCTCGACGGTGATTTCCGCTCCGATCGCGTCGCGGTTACTCTCCCGACCTTGCAGGCGGAAGCAGATGGAATCGCCCACACTTTTCATCACATTGCGCAGAATCCGCAACTGTGGCGCTGTACGGTTCTTCAGGAACAGCTCCAAGCGCCCGTCGTGGTCAAAATCAGAAAGAGCAAAAGCGCGGCTGTCATCAGGGAAGTCCAACCCGACCGCGCCCGAAACATGGGAGAAAGTCCCGTCGTGATTATTCGCGAAAAAGACGTTTCTCTGGTAGCCATTCCAGGTGCCGTCGGAGCGAATCAAATCGTTAATGGCATTCCACCCTTGCTCATAGTTTCGCGATGGGGTGGCCGTCAGAGGTGACCGGGATACAACCTGCCGCCAAAAGAACCCCTCAAGGTCTTGCTGGTTGGGGCCTGAAATCATCCCGTTGGCAACATATAGATCAGGGTAGCCATCGTGGTCGAAATCCCACGCATAACAGGACCACGACCAACCGGCCTTCTCGACTCCCGCAACCGAACTTTGTTCCTTGAATTGCTCGTTTCCCTCGTTGTGGAAAAGTGAATTACCCTTTGCATGGCGGCGATAGAGTGCGCGGACGCTTGCCGGCGCACTCCGCATGAAAGCCTCGTAGCTGCTTGTTCGCATGCCCGCTGGCTCCCACATGTCCGAAACGTAGAGATCGTGTTTGCCGTCGTTGTCGTAATCAACCCAACAGGAACTCATTCCTGGTCCGATATCCAGCACTCCCGCGTCCTCGGCCACGTCCGTGAAAGTTCCATCACCGTTATTTCTGTAAAGATTCTTTCTCCCGAAGTCGTTCACGACGTACAGATCCGGCCAGCCGTCTGCATTGAAGTCGCACCAAGCGCAATCAAAACTGTAGCGGTTATTGTTTTGCTGGAGGCCGGCGGCGGTCGTCACGTCGTTGAACGTTCCATCGCGGTGGTTGCGAAGAAGAAAATTCGGAGGCCCGTTCTGGGCGTCGTAGTACGGCGTGGGATACCGGTACTGATCAAGGCCCTGGTAATAGCTGTAGAGACAAAAATAAACGTCGAGCCATCCGTCGCGATCGTAGTCCCCAAGGGACGCACCGGTAAAGGTCCCCTGCGGCGGCTGAGCGAAACGGAAGGCATCCGGTTTCAGCTGAAACCTTCCTCCTCCCTCATTTTGAAAGAGCAACGGACCTGTGGCGCACACGACGATAAGATCCTGATGACCATCGTTGTCCACGTCGACAAACAGTGCGCACGGTGTATCATCAAGTACGCCGACTCCTGCGGACTCCGTCACATCCTCGAAAGTCCCATCCCTCCGGTTGCGATAAAGTCGATTCGGAAGGCCGGCAGGCTGGCACACATAAAGGTCGTCAAAGCCATCATCGTCGATATCCCCAACGGCAACTCCATGGTTACCGTAAACAGCGATACCGCAAGCTCCGTCGAGCACTGTCCGCCAGTAGTCGGTTCCACGAAGCATCTGTTCCCGGTAAGATGGATTCCCGCCGAGCGTCTGGGGTGTTATGTCCACGAAAATGGGGCCTGATGCGCGACTTCGAGTCTCCTCGACCGCTCGCCATTTGCGGACGCTCAATTTGCCGTCCGGTATTCGCTCCCATTCAAGTTCGCAATAGCCTACAAGCTCTTGGCGGTAGAATTCCGACCCTGTGGCCACTAAGTCGTACCGCACCGAAGTTTGGATCAACAAATGGGGTCCTGGGGTGACGGCAATATTCGGGACCTTGAACTCGGCAGTGATCAGTCTTGCCGGCCAGCATACAAAGGAGGACAATTGCTGGAGAAACTCTTCTGGTCCGATTGAGGATTTCGAGGAGAAGCGCCGCCAACAGATCTCCAAGGCGGGGTCGGAGCGCAACTTTCGTTCTTCGACCGGTTCCAGAGCCGGTCCCTCAAAACCTGGCGAAAGGAACGCTCCGATTGCTCGGAAATCCGGGGGGGATTGCCGCAGGGAGTTGCTCCACCCCAAGAGGACACTCTCGATTTCCGCCGCGTACTTTTCAGTGGGAAACGCGTCTAGGCCGGGCTGTACTGCGCGAGCAATCTCGTCAAGGGGGGATAGTGCAGGGTAATGAGGAGTTAAGCGGTAGTCCGTGAACCCAAGAGTCATGCTCGCCACTTGCCCGTGGCCAGATAGCACAGCAAGCTCTGCGGCACGCAACGACGGAATGATTAGCGCTGCGGATAGCCCGGCACAGCGGCCCAGAAAGTCACGCCGCGAGACGGGCGAGGGCTTTGGGGGGTTGAAATCGTTCGTCACAGCATCACTCCTTCAGGCACCAAGCGCAAGAACTACTTTAATTAATGATGCTCCGGACACCAGTCAGAGTTCGTTCATTGCCAGTGGCAGAAGGCTCCTCCTCAAATCCCAGTGACTGAGCCGCTAGATCCACTTTACCATAGGCGACTGCCAGCTTCGAAACCACCACCCGACAGATCGCTTAAAGGTGTGTCGCCTTTGATTTTCACAAGGCGCACCGCACAGAAAGAGCAGAATGGCCGCTTTGACGAAGCCACTCTGGATGGTTGGAATAGACGCCAGACCATTTCTCCAGAAGGCTTAACCTCTGCCCGAATTTGAAGGCCGGATCGCTTTCGGATGCATGCTGATCAAGATGGAGGAGGCCTTGGCTCCCGTGTTTCATTTGCTGACTGCCGTCTACATTGTCAGCACCGGGATAAAAGGGAACCAATTTCATCAGTCTGAAGGGAACCAGTTCTTTCTTAGAGCCTCATCGGCGGGGACGCGGTAAAAACTCTATAGCAGTTTCTACATCTTTCGGAATTTTCCAGGCGATTTCGGATCACGGCCGGGATGTGCTCACAATAAACGGCTCGCATTCTGATCCGGAGCCGCCCCATGAGCGATCACCGCTGCCTTTATTGTCGCCAGCCGTTTCAGCCTTCCCTTTTTCGTCCTCAGCAACTGGTTTGCGGTCATCCCGATTGTCAGCGCCAGCGCCGGCGCGACTACCACCACCGGAAGATCGAAGCCGATCCCGTGTACCGTCAGGTCTGCCGGGATAGTCAGCGGAAATGGCGCGACCTCCATCCGGATTATCCCCGCCAGTATCGGCAGACCCACCCCGAATCCGTCCGGAGTAACCGGCAAGGTCAGCGTCGGCGGGACCGGCAGCGCCGCTTGCAGTATCTTGTAAAGAACAACTTAGCTCTGGACCTAAAGCATTCCGCCGCCGAGGTTTGGCTTCTGGGGCCGGAGGCCGAGCACCTTGCAAAGAACAACTTAG
>Ga0209039_10003609_pt1 | contig 11932 bp, 7 predicted proteins | sample BogFormECP12_OM1_FD_188238 | JGI IMG/M metagenome (GOLD analysis project Ga0209039, IMG submission 188238) | Bog forest soil microbial communities from Calvert Island, British Columbia, Canada - ECP12_OM1 (SPAdes) (version 2) | ecosystem: Environmental > Aquatic > Freshwater > Wetlands > Bog ...
CCGTCCGCTTGTAGTGTACCCATCAGGGCAGTTTTGCGCAATGCTTGACCGAAAAAAAGAGCTTGACGAACGCAACGCTTTCAGAGACGCGCCTTAACGGCCAGTGATGCAGGGGACACCCGAACCAGGGGCGTCCGGTTGTACGGGTTGGCGAAAACGCAGTCAAGTGCTCTGCGTGAGCACGCCGTCAGAGGACCGAAGGTGGACTTGGCGACCGATAGGTCAGATTCCGTTAAGTGGTTTGATTCGGGCAAGGCCGATCAGGGTCATGGCAGAGCGGGTGCCGGGGCGGCCAGCCACAATATCGAGGGTTCTTTCGCACGAAGAAGTTCGCAATCGAATGGCGCAAGCGCGAATGCATGATTCGCATCGAGCCCTGGCTTCGTCAAGCTTTCCATCCCCATGAAATGTGACCAGGTCACCGCCGGCTGAGGCCGCGGCCAGGCAGGAGCATCACTTCAAAATGGGCGGAAACCGGGCATCACAACACTCAAAATCGCATAGGGTTTTTGGCCAGACGGTGAGGCGTCGGGGCTGGAACGCTCGCACCACCTCATTAGCACATTAAATCGAAGATCCATCTGTGCAGGGAGTACAATGTTCCTGGATTCACGTTCATGCCTCTATTCCGAATGTCGCCATCCGGCCTTTGCGCCATTGCGCTGCTCTCGCTCTCCCCGACTCTTCCTGCTCAAATGCAAATCCCCGCCGACGAACTGAGCTTACATGCCGCGCCCTATTTCCCGTCGCCCGCGGCTGGAATCATCCGCAGCCAGGTGGAACTGGTGGAGGTGCCGGCCGTGGTTCGCGACTCCAATGGCATCGCCATTCCCAAGCTTACGCGCGAAGACTTCGAGGTTCTTGATTCCGGCAAGAAACAGAAAATTTCTGTCTTCTCCGTCGAAACGTTTTTCCGGGCTGGTGAACCCACCGAACCCATCATGAGCCCCGCGCCTTACGGAACTCCCACCCCTCAATCAAAATCCGAACCGCCGCGACGTTACATTGCGCTCGTTTTGGATGATCTGAACACCGATTTCGCCAGCCTCCACCGCGGCAAAACCGCCGCCGAGAAGTTTGTCTCCGAAGCCCTGGCGCCCCGCGACCTGGTTGGGGTCTTTACCACGGCTTTGTCCCAAACTGTCGAGTTCACGGCCGACGTCCCGACGCTCCGTCAGGCCATCGAAGCAGTGATGCCCCATACCAGATACTCCGATGAACTCAACGAATGCGCCCCCATCCGGGCGTACGAAGCCTATCTGATCGCCAATCATCAAGATCCCCCATTGCTGCGGGCCAAAGCGGGGGAACTGATGACCTGTTATCATATGCCGCTGGACACGGCCCTACGCGCGGCCGAGGCTAAAGCCGACGCCATTTGGGAGCACGTCAGCATCAACACCGATGACACACTTCGCTCCATCGCCGCGGTGGTGGCGGCGGTCGGCAGGATGCCGGGCCAGCGCCTGGTGCTGCTGACCTCCTCCGGGTTCGTCTCCGGAGGCAAAGAACAGGAGTTACAAGCTCTCAGTTCCGTCGCGTTGCACCACGGCGTGATCGTCAGCGGTATAGACCTGAGGGGACTATATACGGTGATGCCCGGTGGCGATGCCTCCACGCCAAAGTACGCCCGCGGCATGAGTTTGCCAGAAATCCAGGTCCAAGCCCGCGTGGAAGATGCCAAGGACGATGGAATGGCGATGCTGGCCTCGGCAACCGGTGGCAGCTTCTTCCATAACAACAACGATCTGGCCCTCGGCTTTAACCGCCTTGGCGCCGTTCCCGAAGTCCTCTACGTGCTCGGTTTCTATCCCGGCGAAGCCGTCACAGATGGCAAGTATCATCAGCTCAAAGTCCGGCTCACCAGCGGCCACCATGGCTCCGTAGAGGCTCGCAATGGGTACTACGCGCCCGACAAGGAACTGCCCGCCGACCAGGCTCGCCGCTTGGACCGAGATCGCATCTTGATGGGTCCAGATGCGCCGTCCGACGCTCCCGCGCGCATCGTCGCCGAGCCCAGCACATCGGATACCGGTCCCAGAGTCGTCGCGCGGGTGTGGGTTGACGTCAGCCGGTTGAATTTCGAAACAAAGAAGGATCGCCGCATGCAGCACTTGATGGTGATCGCCGCGCTACTCGATGACGCGGGTAATTTTGTCGTTGGCAGGCAGGCGCTAGCCGATCTGGCTCTCAGGAATCGCAGCTTCGAGGCGCTCTCGTCGGCCGGTCTTACCGTTTCCCTCTCGCTCCACGCCCCGCCCGGCGTCTACAACCTGCGGGTCCTGGTCCAGGAAGACCTCACCGGGAAACGAACCGCGGTAAGCAGCTCCATCACACTTCACTAATGCCCACGTTGCCAGCTTTACCGGAATCGGTCCGTAAATAGCAGGCTCTCCAGCCGATCGGCCGTGGCCGGTTTGGATGTAGGGATTTTGAGCGCGTTGACGAGGCGGCCGCCTTGCTCAGACTCACCGAAAGCTCACGGTGCTACCGATATGTGCCGATATCGAGGCGTCAATGACCGTTTTTGACTCACGTCGTTTACATTAGCGCGTTCTTGTGTCGCGTCAACTCTGCTCGCAAAAGACCGATGGCGTAACGAAAGCGGACGAAAATGTATCGCACTCGCCTTCTCATATAACGCCCTTTTCTTGTCCACCCGCTCGGTTCGCGTTATCCTGGAGCAGGGTTTAACTGAGGCGCCGGTTTTCGCTATGAGATGGCCCTGGGGCGTCCTGGTGTGTTCGGTTCCGCTGTTCGCGCAACTTCCGCCGCGTTTCCATGCGGATGTCAATCTGGTGCGCGTGCCCTGCGTGGTTACAGATGCCAACGGCGGCGCGGTGCAGGATCTCCGCAGCGACGACTTCATCATACTCGAAGACGGCGTCCCCCAGAAAGTGAAGTACCTCTGGCAGGAAATGGATCTTCCGCTCACGGTTGGGGTGGTTGGATGCTGCATTGCCACTCCACACCAGCGAGCCGTGTTGGAGTTGTTTTCTCGTATGCTTTCGCCGGAAGATCGTGCGTTTCTGGTCTCGGCCGGAAGCCAGCCGAGGCTCCTTACGGACTGGACCAATTCCGCTGAACAGCTCCGTGCCGGCCCGGTTGATGTTGACGCACCAGCGGCCACCATTCTCGGCGAGCCCTGCTTGGGCACCCATCCCACTTCGTGGAGCAACCAACCGCCGCCATGCGGGGACACGGTGCTCTGGGATAGCGTGTTCTTCGCAGCCAGACTCAGACTGCGGGCGCAAGACGCGCGAAAGGCGATACTGATCCTGGCAGACGGTTGGGATACGGGGAGCGATCGCGGAGTAACGGACGCCATCGAGGCCTGCCAAGGCGCAGATGCGGTGGTCTATTCGATTCGCGTTCCTTCCATGTGGGACTCAACGCCTCTCCTATTACCTACAATAGGCCCATACCGCGCGGCGAAGAAGGCAAAAAGTGAGTTGCAGCTAATCTCACGGGAAACCGGCGGTCTGGCCCTTGCGGGCAAGGAAGACCAAATGCCAGCGTTGTTCCGCCGCATCGAAGCCGATCTGCGCAGCCAGTATGTTCTGGGATACACCGCCTCGACGATACATATCCCCGGAAGCCATCACACGATCAAGGTAAAGATCAAGCGTCCGGCGCTCACCGTTCGTGCCAGGACGGGCTACTACGCGCAGTAAGCCCACTCAAGCACCAGAATCCGAGGGTCGGCCCGCTTTGCATGATTGCCGAAAACTCACGGAGGTGTTCCAGTCCCGCCGAAAGCAAACAGCTCACCGGCCCGAAGAGTGGCTATGCGTACGTCGAAACCGACCTCGACATTAACTAGAATCCTTCTGCCGGGATACGCGTCTACGATCCTCTGGGAATTCCCGGAGTAGGCCCCCAGGGACACTAACGCAGGAGCGAAATGGATACGAAATAACACTGCGGTTTGCGATACCGGAAGGCGGGCGCTTCTCAGCGCGCCGTCTGGGGCCGCTCCGCTCATTATCAGGAACCGCGCTTATCTGCGTCTCTCAAAGAAGAGGTAGTACTGGTAGGGCAGAATATCGAGTCGTTTGGCGAGTGCGAATCCCGCCTTCTGGAATTCGGCAATGATCTCCTCCTCGGAGAGCTTCATCGCTGGTGGAGGCCCGAGGGGCAGCTCTTTCTTATAGAAATCGATCACCACTATTCTTCCGCCCTTATTCAGCGCCTTCGCGAGCTTCGCGTAGTAAGCGGGGCGGTTGTCGATGTGGTGCAGTACGTCACAGAAGAAAATCGTATCGATGCTGGCCTTTGGAAGGCGCGGGTCGTCAGGCGCGGCCAGAATGGTCTCTATGTTTGGCGGGGCGTTGTCGCGCGCTATCTCCAGCAGTTTCTCGTCAATGTCCACCGCATAAACCTTGCCGGCGTGCTGAGCGAAGCGGCGCGCGAAATAGCCAGTACCTGCCCCAATGTCGGCGATCGTGTCCGTCGATTTCAGACCCAGCGCGGTGATCACCTCATGCGGTTTCTGCCACTCATCCCGCGATGGGTCCTCCAGAACCTTTGCGTACTCCTCGGACGACGGCGGATGATGTTGATGAGGCACTTGCCCCAATGCTGCTGCCACGCACAAAAAGAAAGACGGAAATAGCTTCATAGCCTCCTCTTGCGAGCTCTCTCGATCGATCCGTTACGGATGATTTACGAGCGGCTCAGCGAATCTAATAAGCCGGCACGGTGGCCTGGGGCTGTGCGCGCAAGTCGCCCGTCCCAGTCCTTCAGCAACTTCTCAAGCTGATCGCGGACGAGCGCCAACTCCTCCATGCGGCGCCCGATCAGTTCGAGCTTCGAGGCCGCCAAATCCCTAACCTGGCGGCAAGGCGCGCCACCCTTATCCCGAACGCCTAGTACTCGCGCGAGTTCTTTGAGCGAAAACCCGACCGACATCGCTCGCCGCACCAGGCGGACCCGCTCCAGCGCCGAAGACGGATACCGGCGATAACCGCTGCTCGTGCGCGGAGGCTTCGCGAGCACTCCAACCCGCTCGTAATGGCGCAGTGTATCGGTGCTCACGCCGGACAATCGGGCCAGTTCGCCAGACCGCATCGAGTCGGTACTGCCACGTGAGTCCATGTCTCGCTGGTGCCCTCCGCTATTCCGACCGCAATGCTACCACGGGATCCACTTTGGTAGCGCGGTAGGCGGGCAGGTAGCTCGCCAGCAGCGCGACTCCGAGCAAATAGCGCCGCGATCAGTCCGAAGACAAGAGGATCGGTCACGCTCACCTTATATAGAAGCGTCGAGAGCAGTCTGGTCAACGCCAAAGCCCCAAGGGCGCCCAGGCACACGCCATAGAACGCCAGGCTCATGCCGCGTTTGATCACGAGCCACATGACTGCGCGCGCACCGGCCCCCAAAGCCAAGCGTATGCCGATCTCGGCCCGCCGTTGGGCCACGGCGTAGGACAGAACCCCGTAAACGCCGATCAATGCCGCCAGCATAGCGATCGCGGCGAAGAAGCTCACCATCAGCGCGTTGAATTTGCGCGAGGCAATGGACTGCTCCAGCACTTGCTCCATGCTCCTGATGCCCGAGACCGGTTCTGTGGGATCCACGGATGCCACGGCGTGCCGCAGGGCTTTGGAGAAAGCCAGCGGCTCTCCGTAGGTGCGCACAACCAGCGTCGCGAACGGCATCGAGAACTGGCTGAAAGGTGCGTACATTTGAGGCTCGGGTTCGGACTCCAGACCCGAATGGTGCACTCCCCGTACAACACCCACGATCTCGCGCCAGACGGGCACGCCGCCCAGGGTCTGGTCGAAGCTGATCCTTTTGCCCAGCGGCGACTCGTTGGGCCAGTACCGCTGCGCCATGACGTCGTTGATGACGATGACGTCGGGAGCGTCTGCGGAATCGATTGCGCTCAGCGCGCGGCCGGTCATGAGGGAGATACCCAAAGCGCGAAAGTAATCAGGGGTTGCGCAACGGATCTGTGCTTTTGATTCCTCGCCCGGCGCCGCGGGCGGCCGGCCCACAACTTCAAAATCGAAGGAAGGCCCGTTGCCGGCGAGCGGGAGATGAGTCACCGCACCCGCAGCCAGCACGCCCGGGTCTGTGCGAATGCGATCCAGAACCTGAGCGATGAACGCTTGCCTTTGGGCGGGCCGGTAGTTTGCATTTTGCAGGCTAACGTTCGCTGTCAAGACGTTCGCCACGTTGAAACCGGGGTTGACATGTTCCACCAGCCGAAAGCTCTTCAGCAGCAGCCCGGCGCCGGTTAACAGAATTGCTGACAGCGCCACTTCCGCGACAACAAAGACGTTGCGGAGACGGCTGGCCGCGGCGCTCGCGGTTGCGCCTCTGGAACTCTCCTTCAGCGCGCCTGCCGTATTCAGGTTCGAGATGTGGAGAGCGGGAGCGAGCCCGGACAGAATCCCGCTGCCCAACGCAACCAGCAGCGCAAACGCCAATACCGGAAGATTCAAATGGCTTTCGCCGATTCTCGTGATATCGGCGGGCGTAACAAGAACGATGGCTTTGATCAGCCAGTGCGCGAGCAACAGGCCGGCGGCCGCGCCCATCAGCGCCAGCAGCAGGCTTTCCACCAGCAACTGGCGGACGATTCGCTCCCGGCCGGCGCCGAGGGCGCAGCGGATCGCGACCTCTCTCCGACGTTGCGCGGCCCGCGACAACAAGAGCGTAGCCACATTTGCAGAGGCGATCAACAGAACAAAGATGACCGCGCCGAATATCAGGATCAGGCCGGTGCGATAACTGCTTGTCCAATCATGCAGCAGCAAGAAAACATCGGCGCCGTGTCCGGTGTTTTCCCGTGGGTACGCCTGTTCTAGGCGCGCCGCGATCGTGCCCATCTCCGCCCGTGCCTGCTCCAGACGCACTCCCGGACGCAGCCGGCCGATCACGTCGAGGATGTGCATGGTACGGCCTGCCATCCGGGAATGCGGTTCCCACAGCTGGGTCTGCCGATTGGGGAAAAAGAACCCTGGCGGCATAATTCCCACGACGTCGAATGGAGCATCGTCGATGCGGATCGATTTGCCGAGCAGGCCGTGATCGCCACCAAACCGGCGCTCCCACAAACCATGGCTTAGAATCACGACTTGGTGCGCGCCCGGTTTCTCGTCATCGGCCGAGAAGCTCCTTCCGAGTTGCGGTGAGATCCGCAGAAGCGGGAACAGGCTGGCGGAGACGGACGCTCCTTGCACTTGTTCCGGGTCGTCGCCGTTGCCAGTCAGGTTATAGTCACCAGTCCGGTAGGCGGCGGTTCCGTCGAGCGCATGACTCTGGACCTTCCAGTCGACGTAATCCGCCCAAGAGACACGACCCTTGGGAAGACGCGCTCGTTTCTCCCAGATCTTGACAAGCCGATCGGACTCGCCATACGGCAGCGGTTGCAGCAGCGCAGCGTCGATCACGCTGAACACGGCTACGTTCGCCCCGATGCCCACTCCCAGTGTAATGATGGCGATGAGCGTGAAGCCCCTGTGCTTTACCAGCATCCGGGCGGCAAACCGAAGATCCTGAAGCAGACTGGCAAGCGTCACTGCCAGAAGTATAAGGCCTGGAACTGGTTCCAGGGTCAAGTAAATTCTTTGAGCGGCGGTCTGGCAATGTTGCGTAAAACGCCGTTCGAAGGTTTGAAGATACGCCTACCCGCCGACCGTCGGAATGCGTTTACCACTACGCTTCCGATATCCCCAGTTAACGTCACGCTTCCCCTAGCGTTTCTGGCCAGTGTACGAGAACCCCACTTTGTCGGGAGCTTATCGGAACGGTTGGGGATGAAACCATAGGTGGCCCGGACGCAATCACTTCGCCGAGCGTTCCGGCGCCACTCGCTCCGGTAACCGTTGAATCATTGAGGCGTTTTCAACCGGTTCATCGCCTGCTGGGATGCGATGGTGGCCGATACGGCATGGGCGACAGCGGCGGCCGCAATCTCTACGGCGCCCGCGAAAGGATTTCCTTCCCCATCCGCAGAAGCCCCGGCAGTCGCCGCTGCCGATATCGCGGCGGCCGCGGCTGGAGCACTCCCTCCCTGAGATGCGGCAACAGCAGCGGCTTGTGCCGCGGCTTCCGCTGTGGCCGCAGCCCGGAAGGCGGGGGCCCTGGCGGGAGCGGCATCGGCGATCGTATTGGCATCCTTTATCGCAGCCGCCTCATTGGCAGCAGCCGCGCTGTACCCGGCGGTCCCGCCTTTGTTAACCGCGGAGAGCAGGTTGGCAGCGGCAGAAGCATCCTGAGCCCCCATATCATTGATTGCTCCGGCCCCGGTCGTTGCTCCGCCATAGAAGGCGACATTCGCCGCCGCCGCGGTTGCTAGATCGGCTGCAGCCTTTGCCAGTTGAGCATCCGCTGCCTGCAATGCCGAATAATCCGCCACTGCCTGGGCTTGCGCCGCGTTCGCCGCCGCTCTGTCGCCAGCCGCCGAAGCCGCGGTGGCTTTGGAGGCGTCCGATTCCACAGCGGCTGCGGCTGTTTCAACCGCTGCTGCCGCTTTATCCGCCGCGCCTGCCGCGGCACTTGCCGCGCCTCTCGTTTTCCCATCGTCGCCCATGGCCGCAGCTTGTGTCGCGTATGCCGATGCGGCGCTGGCATTGCTGGTATCGGCGGCAGCCGCCGCCGCATAAGACGCATCACCCGCCACGGCCCTCTGGTTTATCTGGGGCGCATTCGCACCCATATTCGCTTGCTGCGCGAGCGCCCTTTCCACTTTGCCATCCGCTGCCATCCAGATGCGGAATGCCCACGTTCCCTTTTCGGCTTCCACGGTATAGATATCCGGACCCGCCGGGCCGACCCTCAGAAAGGTGATGGCGTTCACCTTCCCCATCTGCGACACCTGCTCTTGTAGCTGCTGGAGGGAGTCCTGGCCGCCGTTTGCGAACATGCTCTCGTCCGGCTTGCCTGCCTGTATGTCGGCGACCAGTTTCCGCACCGCCGCCTCGCTGCCCGGGGCCGGCGTATTGTCCCGCATCCGCTTGTCGAAGGCCGCGGCCGCATCCAGCACCACTTTGGCAGCCGCTTCGTCCAGCCGCTTATAGACCACGTCGGCCTGTCCCTGGTGCAGAGTCACCTGGCCGGCATGCCCGCCCTCGGCAACCGCCGGGAATTCGATCTCCGCAATTTGGGCAAAGAACTTGGTATCCGATTCCGGTATGGTATTCAGCGCCGGGTTCGACGCCAGCTTGAATGTCAGGTCGCTCCCACGCGTGTCGATGATCACCGCCAGACCGTTGGCGGCCTGATACGCGCCGGTATAACGGCTGAAAATCTTGGGGTCGACGGTGATCGGCTTATGATCGTGGCGATGGGCGACGGAATCGGCGTTTTTGGCAATCTCGGGCGGCAGCTTCGTATCGATAGGAAGATGGGCGATATCCATCACCTGCAGGGAATTCGAGCCGAAGTTCGTGAGGAACAGCGTGCGCCCGTCGGGTGAGACCGCCATTTCGCGCGGGAACGATCCCGCCGGGATGGTGCCCATCACCGCGGCCATCCCCTGGCTGATCTTGGCGCTATCGAGCACCACCAGGCTTTCGGGAGAGTCACCGCCGGCGAAGCGATTGGAATTGCCGACGATAATTTTCCGGCCGTTATCGACGGCCATCACCGGCACCGGCGCATCGCCCACTGGCGCAATCCCCACCAGGGCGTGCTCGCCGTCCGCAACCAGCTTCGCGGTGTCGAATTCCAGTACGGCATTGTTGTTCCGGGCCGTCACGTAGATGCGGTCGCCTTTGGGAGAAATCGACATGCGCACCGGGCTGCACGCCGCCGGCACGCGCGCCACCGCGGCGTGTTCCGGATCAGTCCTGGCACGCGCCACATCCACCACGACCACGGCGCCCTCCGGATTGGTGATCACGGTATCGGGCACCGGCATTCCTTCGGGCTTACAGGCCTTCGGCCAGTTCCAGGCCGGCATGGCGCCCTGGCTCGTGGTGTAGAGCCACTTGCCATCCGGCGAAAACGTGAGCGCAATCGGCGCCTGGCCCACGGGAATCTTGCCGATGACGTCCTCCGGCTTATAGCCATCGCGCCGCGCCCGCGCGAGATCAATCACCGTGATCACCGCGCCGCTCTCTTCGGCCACGAAAAGCAGTGAATCGTCGGGCGTCATGTTGGTGTAGATGCTTTGGCGCCCGCCGGAGATCGAGCCGGCTATCGGATCGGCCGCGCCCTCGGTCATCTTCTGCACGTCGAGAAACACCGCCGAGTTCCCGGCCGCGGCGATCACGAGCTTCCCATCGTGCGTCACCCGGATGCCGGTGGGCGCGGCCGACATCGGCACCACGCGCACCAGATCGACCTTTCCGGCCGACCGCTTCAGCACGGCCATGCCCGGGGTCGCCCCGCGACCGCCCATGACCGATACGAACAGCCAGCACCCGTCTTGCGATGGCTCGACCATGAAAGGAGGTCCGGGAAGAGAGACGGTTGCCGACGGTGAGGCGGCCGGCGCGTCGCAATCGCCAGTCTGGGCCTGCGCCACCATGGTTAGTGCGGTCGTAAGTAGCGTACAGGAAATACTTCTCAACATGCGCCGATTATACTCGCCCCAACTGTCGAACGCACTGGGCCGCAACCTCTCGTCTGACTGTTTCCGCAGTTACCCGTTGTCCGGCTTGGCGCCGGGCGTTCTGGTGGCCAGCAGGCTGATTTGCCCGGTGTGATGCGATTCGTGCTCGCAGACGTGGAACCATTTGCACAGATTGTTGGTGGGTCCCCAAACGAAGCCGGTGTCCACGGACAGCAGCCATTGGTCGTCGCGCTTGCGGAATTCGGCGAGCGTCTTCTCGCGGACTTCGCGCAGGATGTTCAGGTAATGGTCGAGATCGTGGCCTTTGATCTTCTGGCGGGCCGGTTCGCCAAGATTCATCGGCACGCTCCAATCCTCGAACGCCGGACTCTTGTTGAGATCCTGCGCCTTGACGCTGTCAAAAGTATTGAGTTGATACAGCTTTTCGGTGGCGGCCAGGTGGAGCAACAGGGCGCCGATGCGGTTGGCCTTATTATCGAGGAGAAAATCAAGCTGGTCCAGCGTCATGCCCTTCACTGCACGAAGGACTGCGCCCCGCATCCATGTCATTTCCGAGACCAAGATGCCGATTTGGGGCGAATAGCCCGGCATTTGACCGAGCACGTTGGGGCCAGTGTCCGCGGCTGCGGCGACCGGAGATAAAACCAGCGCGGAGGCAGCGGCGGCCTGGAAGAAGTGGCGGCGGCTGTGCCCGGAGGAACTCAAGCAGTTCAGGAATTGCGGCATCTACATCCCCCCTTGGTTGACTGTACGTGGAATTTCCCTTGGGTCCATCCCGAGTGCAGATAGTCTACACCAACCATCCGGTTTTTCCAAGGCCATCGCGCGGCATCGCTGGATCCTCGGTCAATTCCTGTGCAATGTCGCTTCTGCAAGCGCCGCTATTGGTTGGAAGAAAAGGGGGCCAGGCCATTCTGCGAATACACGCGCCCGATCGGTAACGCATCGAAGTGGGAAACGGTCAGCTCAGGTGTTATGCGCTGGTGTAGCGTCTCCAGTTCGCGGGGACCTACCGATATGGCCGCGTATCGTTCCGTTTCCGGAAGTCGGTAAGGCTGTGCGACTACCCCACGCGGGGGTAGTCACCGACCAGGCAGGAGCGCAGGCACTTCGACGGGTCGGCGACGACACGTCCAAGTGGACAGCTTCCGAGTGGCTAACGCCCCGGACGTATTATAGGTCAAGGGGTAGGGAGCCGTGACCACGCGTCAACACAAGGTTCATAGTCGGGGAAAAGGGGACGGAAAAGGTGAAAAGGGAAAGGGGGAAGAGGGGAGAAAAGGGGGGAAAGGGGGGCAAACGACTTGGAGTGCGCCCCCAAAGTGAGACGCAGAAATTAGGGACAGTTCTACACTGAATGGAGAACTGAACCTGATGAAGAGGAACCGAGTTTTTAGCTTAAAG
>Ga0209039_10003610_pt1 | contig 11927 bp, 11 predicted proteins | sample BogFormECP12_OM1_FD_188238 | JGI IMG/M metagenome (GOLD analysis project Ga0209039, IMG submission 188238) | Bog forest soil microbial communities from Calvert Island, British Columbia, Canada - ECP12_OM1 (SPAdes) (version 2) | ecosystem: Environmental > Aquatic > Freshwater > Wetlands > Bog ...
CGGGGGCTGTCGCGAGTGTTAATGCATGGCATTGGAAAAAACGCCGTGTTTACTCCAGGAACGCCTATGATAAGCCGGTTGCAAGAATCTCGTATTGGTAATTGTTACGGACCTGCTGCATAGCACGAAGCTGTCGTAAGGCTGGTCACAATCTTTAGTACGCGTGATGTACGTAAATTTAAGGACGGAAGAGGACTGAAACGGCTCAACAAGGATCGAAATGAATGGGGTTCCTGGATACGTACTTGATTTCATTGAATGGGCAGCGGCCCTGTCACGCCGGAGGTCGCGAGTTCGAGCCCCGTCGCTCCAGCCACCTAACGTTAATAATAACAGGGTGGTGGCTTTACGGCTGACACCCTGTTTTCGTTGGTCGCCGGCAAAAGACCCCGCTTGGCCCCCGGTTCCTTCAGAGGGCTTTTGGAGCGGGTGTGGGGTCTTCAATTCAGAGACGAGCTATAAAGGGATGGCATGAGACGCCACCCGGAATGTCAACCATAAATGGGTATTGTGTCCCCCGAATCTATGCGAAGATAGCCCGGTAAAGTCCGACCAGGGGAAACGCCGACGCCACATGAACATGCCGCCTCCGACCATGACATAACAACCAATACGTCGAAGCTCATAGCGAGAATCGAGCGAGGCCGTGGCTGGGGCTGCTCTGAAATCATAGCATCGTACCGAAACCTGGTGCCTGTACAGTTACAGGGCAAATGAGAGACCCATCTCGTTTCTGGTGGAGGAGCGCGAGATCGGGGTACGCACTATCCTCGAATCCTGGCGGGAACCGGATCACCTTTGTTTCAAAGAAGCGACAGACGATGGCCGGGTATATGAGCTCCGGTTTGGTGAACATGAGGATTTGTGGCAGGTCCATCATGATGAGATCCGGCTTGGTTTTACGACAAGTCTCAACTGACTCTTCCCCTGGAAGGACCGTGACGACAACTTCGTAGTCCTTTTCCTTCAGAAATGCAGTCAGCTCTTGGGCAATGATTAGCTCATCCTCCACTGCATGTCGTCGCCGACACTGCTCCCTAGTACAGCCAAACGAAGATTTAAATTTTTGTCAACATGCTGGCCGCGGCACGCAGGAGCTGCTTATCTGTGAGGATTTCTTCCGAGCCCAGCAAAATTAATGAGTTGTAAAGATCTGCCGACCTCGGTATGCGCGCCTAGTCAAGCATTAGCGAATCGCGAGCCTATGGTTTCCCTCATCATGCTTGTAAACTTTCGGCAAGCCCATTCTCGACATTTCTCACCTGACGTGCATCTGGATAAACGCGAATCTTGTGAGCAATTCTTGCCGTTACTGGAAAAAATAAGCGAAAAACCTAGTACTTTACACAGTTGGCTTTCTCCTTACTATCTGGCTGAATGTGAAATAGATAACGAATTCACCCCGTGCTGAAGACGATCACTCTATGCGGGGGTCGGCAAAGGTATGAGGCGTAGTCGTCACAGGCGGTCTCTGCATAGTTCGAAAGGCGGTGATTCACATCGGGCGGCCAGAGTTGCTCCGAAGCAGCACTCGATGGCAACGAGGGGCGTCAGGATAAGTCATTTTGAAAAGAACGCGATAGCGATGGAAAAACCAGCATTAACCGTAAGAGGAGGATATCAAATGGCCAAGGAAGCCAGGACGGAGAATTCTATTTCAAACGCCATCTTCATCATGCTCGACACCTTACCGTTCAACTACTTAGGATGCTATGGCAACAATTGGATCAATACGCCTAATCTGGATCGTTTTGCCCGCCAAGGAATTCTCTTTGAGAATGCGTACTCTGAGGGACTTCCGACTATTCCGGTGCGTCGCTCCCTGCTCACTGGCCGTTATACTCTTCCATTTGGAGGATGGAAGCCGTTGAGCACCGAGGACACCACTATCACCGACATACTCTGGGGACGCAACGTGCAGACTGCCCTGGTGTATGATTCCCCTCCGCTTCGCCTGCCGAAATATGGTTACTCGAGAGGCTTCGACTATGTGAGATTCTGCAGTGGCCATGAACTTGACCACGAAACATTCTATGGCGAAGCACTAGACCCGGGGATGAAGCCCGAGAATTACATTTCGCCAACCATGCTTTACGACGAGAATGGAAATCTGAGAGATCAGATGAGCTCAGCGTTGCTACGGGAAATTGAGTGCTACCTAAAGATACGGCAGCATTGGCGCAGTGATGCGGACAACTACGTTGCAGTCGTGGCAAGAGAGGCGGAAAACTGGCTCCGGAATGTGCGTAATCCAAAGAGACCGTTTTTCCTCTGGGTAGACTCATTCGATCCGCATGAGCCATGGGACCCACCCTCGGTGTGGGACCCTGACCTCAAATGCCCTTACGATGAAGACTATGATGGTAATCCCCTGCTTTTGGCTCCATGGAGCGATGTCGAAGGTAGAATCACCGAACGTGAGTGCCAACACATCCGCGCGTTGGCGGCAGAGAAGATTACCGTAGTCGACAAGTGGTTCGGGAGACTGCTTGATCAGATTCGTAGTATGGGACTCATGGAAAATACGCTGCTCATAGTCTGTTCAGACCACGGTCAGCCCATGGGAAATGGAAAACATGGCCACGGGATCATGCGCAAGAGCAGACCATGGCCATACGAGGAGTTGATTCATATACCGCTCATGATGCACGTGCCCGGAGAGCAGGGTACCCGCAGGATAAAGAGCTTTGTACAGAACACGGACATCATGCCGACGATTCTGGATGCCCTCGGATACCTTGACGAGGATGCTCTCCGAGAGGCAGGGCATGAGGGAATCCGAACCTTTGGCACACAGGATATCCAAGGCTCCAGTCTGCTACCGCTCGTCCGAGGTGAAAAGGACAAAGTGCGTGATTACGCAATCGCCGGGTATTACGGCATGTCATGGTCTCTCATCACTGAAGACTACACCTACATACACTGGTTGAGGGACCAGGAAGCGCTCACTATCTCCGAGATGCACAAGGTCTTTTATGATGACGCCCTGGGTGGCGGTCATGGAGGCAAGCAATCTGCGAAAGTGGAAGTTAAAGAGGAAATGTGGACCTGCACCCCGGGAGCCGAGGTCGTCCTACCGGCCAAGGATGAGCTTTTTGACCGAAAGATCGACCCATTTCAGCTCAACAATATTCTCGACCGGAACCCTGAGAAAGGGAAAGAACTTTTGCAGCAACTGAAAGCAATTATAGGGGAGCTCCGCAGCTCGTGAGCTTGAGACGGCAGAGGGCAGGTCAGATTCACGGGCCTCGCCCTCTGCCTTGGGCTTTCAGGAAACCTGAGAGGATGGAGAAACATGTTTACCACAGTTCAAGATAACGATTTTGCCTCTACCGTAGACAGCGCTGAAAGAGGGGTTGTGATCTTCACAAAGAAACTGTGTCCCCATTGCAAGAATATGTTGAAAATGCTCGAGAAATTTCAGCGTATCGTGCCTGGCATTCCTGTCTTCACCGTGGATAGCGAAGATTGCCCGGAGTCGATGACCCTAGCATCCGTGGAGAGGGTTCCAACTGTTTGCGTTGTTAAAGGAGGGAAGATATTGGCTCAGAAAACCGGACTGATGAATCCCAGAGAAATGGAAGCTTTCTATGAGAGCGCCTAACTGGAGAGGATTCAGCGAGGAGGGTCCACTTAGATGAAGGATACAAGTTCCTTTGATGTCTTGATTCTCGGCGGTGGTATTGCCGGGATGACCGCGGCCATCTATCTCGCAAGGGCAAATGTCAAAGCTGTAATTCTGGAAAAGGCCATTTGTGGCGGCCTCTGTAATTACACGTACGTTGTGGAAAACTTCCCCTCGTACCCCTCCATTCACGGTATGGACCTCATGCAGAAGGTCCGTGATCATGTGGATCATTTAGGGGTAGCGGTCGAGGAGATTTGCGAAATTCAACGCTTCGACATATGCGGCACAGAAAAAACAATAGAAACGGAGGAAGCGATTTACACGGGGGCCGCCGTAATCGTCGCTACCGGGCGCAAACCGATCCCTCTCAGCCTCCCTGAATGCGAGCAAGTCCATTACTGCTCGATATGCGATGGATTCGCGTATTCCGGCAAGCGAGTCCTCGTCGTGGGTGGGGGCAATAGCGGATTTGACGAAGGTCTCTACCTTCTGCGGATCGGTGTTGCGCACATTACCCTCATTGAAGTGGCAGATCGTTTTTTTGCAGCACAGTCAGCGCAGGACGAATTCCTGATACACAAGAATGTTGAAGGCCTTAAAAATAGTCGGATCGTAGACCTGACTCTCGAGCACAATAGACTGAAAGAGGCCTTTTTGGAGAACGTGACTACCGGTCAAAGGGAAACAGTAGCGGTTGACGGCATTTTTGCCTTTCTGGGCCAGAAACCGTCGACAAATTTCTTGCAAGGCATTGTCGATCTCGATGAGGACGGCTACGTGTTGGCAAGAGAAGACATGAGTACTAATGTCCCGGGTGTCTTTTCCGCGGGCGACCTGAATCGGAAGCGCTATCGGCAGCTCACGACGGCCATGAGCGACGGCACCATTGCCGCGTTGGCATGCGAACGCCACATCGGGACCAAAAGGGTTCACCTTTAAAGAAAAGCAGAAGAAAGGGCCCGGAGGGCAAAATGAAGTCAGAAATACTCATTCGGATTTTTGACATGGACGCTGGTCGTCTTGAAAACTCACAAATCGCACTCAGGCACTATTTGACAGCCTATGGCGTTAAGGATGTCGAGATTCAACCTATATCATGTTTTCTCGAGATACAGAGACAAAACAAAATCAAATACGTTCCGGCGCTCGAGGTGAACGGTTTAACAATTAGCGTCAACAAAGTACTCACGGATCGGATGCTTGAAGACTGTTCGGTCCGGCTTGCACGATGGCAAGCAGAGAAATCGGTGGATCCGACCTACAAGACCACGGAAGTTCGCTCGATAAATGCGTGCAATAAGGGGCCGCATTGATCCTCATAGATCGGGATAATAGGCACATCCTCTATTATAGTGCCAATTACAGACCAACGGAAAAAGTCTGAGCAACAAACAAGTAACAAATAAGCTAAGGCATCTCGTAAGAGAAGGAGCAAAACATGACACAGAGCGTAGGGTCTCTTGCTGTTGACGATAGGATTCGCTGGGGCTCACAAGCAACAGAGGAAAAGATCAGCAACAACTACTTTGATGGGCTTCCAGTAACAGGGATCCACAAGTTCATCTTCTACATCATAATGTTGGCGTATTTTTTTGAACAGTTGGATAATTGGAACTTCGGTTTTATAGCCCCCGCTTTGCAGCAATCGTGGGGTTTACAAATGACTGATATTGCTACAATTGTGTTCTGGTATTTCATAGGTATGACCTCTGGAGGTTTTCTAGGAGGCGTTATCTCTGACTTTATTGGCAGACGTAAAACATTTTTGGCGTCGATTCTCATTTTCTCCTTGGCTTCAGTCGCAACTGGCCTTACCGACAACTTCGTGTTATTTACCGTTTTCCGGGCGCTGACCGGCTTTGGTGTCTTCTGTCTTATGGTGACTTCTCAGGCTTATATCGCTGAAATGGCTCCTGCAGAGACCAGAGGTAAATGGCAAGGCAGGATAGCGGGTGTAGGCTTCTGCGCCGTTCCTGTCATTGCACTTCTCTGCAGACTGATCATTCCAATGGGACCCCAAGCTTGGCGGGTGATCCTCTTTATCGGAGGGCTTGGAGTAATAGGCTTTTTCCTGGGGTTAAAGTATCTGCAGGAATCCCCCCGATGGCTCGTTGCACAGAAACGTGTTGCCGAGGCTGAAAAAGTGATGGAATTCATAACAGGGACGAAGATCGACCTCGAAGAAGCCTCGACAAAGGTACCTCCTAGAGAGCGAGTATCTGAAGTGCTGGCCGGCATGTTCACGAAACACTACATCGGAAGAACACTGCTCCTAATCTTGCTCTTCATATCAATAACGCCGGCGGCATTCACACTGACGACATGGACCACCCAGTTGCTGAAAATGAAGGGGTTCTCAGTGACAGATAGCTTGACCGCTTCTACCTTCATCAGCATCGGCGTGCCCATAGGGTGCTTCCTTGCCTCTTTTGTCTCGGATCTGGGCGGACGCAAAATGCCGCTGCTCATTTTGGGCATCCTCTGTACCATATCAGCTTTCTTGTTCGCGCAGCTTGACGGCTTCGAGTTGATTATCGCGTGTGGTTTCATTTTCAACGTTCTCATCATGGCTCTCAGTTTTGTTCTATTTTCCTACACGGCAGAATCGTATCCGACCAAGATGCGCAATACCGCGACAGGTTTCCACAATGGGTTGGCCAGATTGTCAGTTTCAGCGTCGCAGCCAATCATCCCGATTATTCACAAGGCAGCGGGCTTTTCGGGAGTGTTCAGTACTGTGGGAATGCTATTCTTCGTGCCCCTTATCCCCCTGCTACTCTGGGGATTGCGCACGGGAGGCAAGTCACTCGAAGATATCAAGTAGTCTGAGATCACAGTCACCAAAAGCGCGGGGACAGGGACGGGAGAGCGATGCCTTCACCCTTTTGAGTTCCTGTCCCTCGCTCCTTGGAATTCTTGAATGGGTATGAGCCTATGCGATTGAGTAAAATCGGATGAATGCATACAATGGATTCGTAGCCAGCCACAGAGCTTTCGACGCACTGTGGATGCTTGATGCCGAGAATATTATGTTAGAAAGGCAAGACCAATGTTTGGTCCTGTCCCTGCGCTTAAGCTCTCGCACGCGATGGATGTCCTAAGGTATAAGTTGGTCCGTAGCCTCTTACAGTCTGTATTTGTCTCAAAGGGGGTATGTCGCCTTTCTACCGTTGTTGTCTTGGGGATATCCTTGTTGGCCCCAGTCGCTTCACCGTTGGCGTATGAGCCCGCACCAGATTTAGGTCGGATTAAGAGGGTTGCAGTTCTGTACTCCGCACCACTCGACTTCCCTGCAACAGAAATGACCGAACGGGGCATCCGAGAGGCTCTGCTTAACAATACGACATTTCATATCCAAATGTTCACCGAATACCTTGACCTGTCGAGATTTCGTGACCTCAAGCAAAGGAATGCTCTGGCAGGCCTACTACAGCAGAGGTATGCCAAAGGGGCAACAGACCTGATAATTAGCGTTGACGTGCCGGCTGCAAATTTTCTCCTCGAACGGGCAGAAAGTGTCCTTCCCGATATTCCTATTGTCATGTGCTCAATTCCTGAAGTCCTAAGAGAACGTCTCGAGACCTCACCACTCAGGAAAAGGACCTGCGCCGTCTTCGAGCCAGCAAACGGGATGGATCTTGTTAAATCAGCCCTTTCTCTGAAGCCGGAGGCAAAGCACGCGGTTCTGATCACCGGAGCTTTTGAAAATGATGAACTTAGAGCAGTAGATTTGCGCAAGACTCTCGAGGCGTTCGGAAATAGACTTCAACTGCTAGACCTTGCAGGTCTTTCGATAGGGGGCCTCATTGAGCGTGTAAGAAACCTACCGCCAGATGCAGTCATATTCTACTCTACCTTCTTTGTAGACGGTAACGGTAGAAGCTTCGTACCTCGTGAAGTGCTCAAAATCATCTCAGATCAAGCCCCAGTACCCGTATTTGGCCCCTATGAGCAATATCTGGGATACGGGATCGTCGGGGGATCTTTGACAAGTCTCAGATTGCAAGGAAAGAAGGCTGGGGAGATGGCTATTCGTGTACTCGAAGGTGAATCCCCCACCGCAATTCCTTTCGACTACGGTGTGGATACTTGCGTCAAGGGCTTTGACTGGCGTCAGTTGAAACGATGGGGAATCAGCGAAAGTGCTTTGCCTGCCGGCAGCACCGTGATGTATCGCGAATCTTCAATGTGGGATCTCTACAAGTCTTATATAATGGGCGTAATCTCGCTCATGCTTCTTGAATCAATGCTGATCATTGCGCTAGCCATTAATCTGCAGAAGCGGAAGAGAGCTGAAGTTGCGCTTCGTAACAGTCGACAAGATCTAAGAACACTTGCCGGAAGGCTAATCTCATCACAGGAAGAAGAACTGAGTCGCCTCTCTCGAGAATTTCACGACGACTTAGCGCAGAGGCTCGCCGCTGTTGCCATTGAGTCGGGAACTCTAGAATTGCGATCGCGGAATGTACAGGAACCTGTTCTGCAGAAAATAAGACATATAAAGGAGCAGCTGATAGGCCTTTCGGAAGATGTCCATGCGATCTCTCGTCAGATTCACCCAGCTATCCTCAGGGACCTGGGTCTAGTGAGCGCTATCAAGTCGCATTGCATGAGATTTTCAACCAGAGAAAAGACCCCGGTTGTTTTCGAGTCGCATGACGTGCCAGAGGCTATTCCGAATGAAATAGCTTTGTGTATCTATCGCGTCTTACAGGAGAGCTTAAGAAACATAGCCAAGCATGCTCACGCCAAAAATATTGAAGTTGATCTGAGAGGCTTGGGCGAAAATATTATGCTCCGGATCAAGGATGACGGTGTTGGATTCGTTCCGCAGGGTGTCCGTCAAACTCCTGGGATCGGACTCGCGAGTATGAGAGAGAGGGTGGATTACGTCAATGGTCGGTTCAGCATCAGCTCTGAACCGGGCAAGGGGACCGTGGTCGAAGTATCGGTGCCTGCACAAAGGAGGAATTGATGGCACGGGCAAGAGTTCTGCTAGCGGATGACCACCGCATTGTTGCAGAAGGACTGAGAGCACTACTGGAACCCGAATTCGAGCTCGTTGGGATCGTGGAGGACGGACGAGCCCTGCTCGATTCCGCTGAAAAGCTCAGGCCGGATGTAGTGGTGGTGGATGTCTCAATGCCTCTGCTTAATGGGATTGAAGCTGTCCGGCAGCTTAAGAAAAAGAATAAGGACATCGCTGTGGTCTTCCTGACAATGCACGTTGACGTAACCTATGCCGCAAGCGCTTTTGAGGCCGGAGCATCAGGGTATGTATTGAAGCATTCCGCTCCATCCGAACTGATTACGGCAATCTCTAGCGCACTAAAGGGGAGAACTTACATAACCCCTTTGCTTGCGGGAGAACTCCTACAGTTTCACAAACAGAAGCCCCAAGAACAGAGTGATAAAGGGGACAAGCTCACTATGCGACAACGTGAGGTACTGCAGTTGCTTGCCGAGGGGCGCTCTGTCAAAGAAATTGCACGTATTTTGGACATCTCTTCACGAACTGTTGAATTCCACAAGTACAGTATGATGGAAGTCCTTGGACTGAAGACTTCAGCGGAGTTGGTGAGGTTTGCAGTGAAGCATGGCATCGTCGAAGAGTGAGATAGCACTCTAAGCGATTACTCATAAAACAGTGCTGATGCAATGTGCTGAAACGAAAAGAGGGCAGAGCAGGCTGCCGAATTACGGGGCGCTGTCTCCACGTTGTTTCGTGAAATCCGCTTCTCGCTTAACCCTGAACCCGACCTGCCCCCAGAATATGTACCACGTGTTAAGTTAGAGGTGTAGCACAGTACCTTGTCCTCCAAGATATCGGTCAAGGCGTTGATTTATTTAAGAGTTACATCGACCTGTTACGCCGGAGGTCGCGATTTCGAGTTTCATCGCTCCCGCCACAAAAGACACATAATAACAGGGCGTGGCTTAACGGCTGACACCCTGTTTTCTTTGGTCGTTGGCAAAAGAACCCGCTCAGACCCCGGTTCCTTCAGGAACGATGCTGGAACGGGAGTGCGGTTTCCATGTGAACAACAATGGAGTGTCCGCTAGAAATTGAAAACCTTTGATTCGGCTGCCAAAGCAATGAGCTTCTTTGCCGTGCCAAACTGAGCGCCTTCCATCAGGTCCGCCTCGCCAACCTGGCGAGCCACCGCACACGGGGTTCAAGCATAGAACGGGACCTTCGCCATGACGAGTTTCTCTGCGTGGTCTTGCATCTCGTCTCCGGTCGGAGCGACGATGTTCTCCATCATGCCCTTCCTGGCAAAGAAGACACCGTTGTCTACAAGGAAAACGTTGACTTCGTGTCCTTCTTCGAGGGCCACGCTTGCCAACTGCATACACCGGGTGGCATTTGACGGATTCTCGGGACCCGTCCCAAGGACAAACAAAAAGCTGGCCATGTGAACTCCTTTCTTCCTCCGCTGCGAATGTCATGCCTGCGGTCTACCTGACCTCACGACGGGGATCTGCAATGCGGGAGGCGATGTGCTCGTATCACTTCCTTGAAGGCGAACTGCCTGCACGAGGGACATCGCGCGCTCATTTGATCCGGCATTATGCCGCGGCCTTGAAATTTATTGGGGCGTTTGGGCTGGTGACCGTTCGAAACGTCGATTCCCTAACCCCCAAAAGGTCCCCCCGTGGAGGACTACAAGATTCACCGGAAGCAAATCCGTCGTTGTGTTGTCCAATAAGCCTATTTCCAATCTTTTTCAGGATATGCGGCCCCAAGCCAGCCGTCAATCATAATCTTGCGTGTAGGCCCTTGCCGAAACACTCCGCGGCCCGCAGGCTTATTGACGTCCACCAGAATCAGTTACACGAATTCTTGAAGGGAAATTCTGTGGTAGCCCTTAACCTGCACGGGTTGACAAAAAGGCTACCGAAAGGATACCACTTGCAAATACCAAATCATAGGAAAAGCGCATAATGATCCGTTGCTCATGGCTTTTCGGAGTTTTCGTCAGAAGTAGGCCCTGCGCCTGACACGTCGGAGGTCGCACGTCCGAGTCTCGTCGCTCCCACCACAACACAGCAAAAAACACAGGGAATTTCCCCCTGAGTAATTCCCTGGTGTCAAGGGCAAAAGAATTTTGCCCTTGTTTTTGTTTTGACTAGGTTAATAAATTTCATTGATCCTTGAGAGTTTGCCCCTCCCAAGGATTTTTATTTTGGGCTGGATAACCAGGGTTCTGTCTCCCTGTGACTGAAAGTCATCGGATTTATTTTGGGCTGGATAACCATATTTCTGTCGCTCCGTGATCGAAGATCATCAGATTTATCGCTGTTCAAAATGATTGCTCTGAGATTAACAATACAAACCTGTGAGCAGAATCTCCCATGGAGAATCCCTTATGTTTCGCAAGATTCGTTTTATAAGGGGCCCAGGACGTAAGCGGGTATGATACACCCGAAATTCCAATATAACTTACGCGGAATTATTCCGGCTTAGTTCCCAGAAATAAATAATAAGGGGCCGCGACAAAAGGAAGATAGGGCAACTTGGCTCGATGCTGACTATAATGCTGAACTTGAAACCGACGGGTCAAATACGGCACGTGATCACCGCTCGGAAACACACCATCGACTTCAAACCACATTCGCCAAAAGGCACGATTAGCCCAGCTATGAGGCTCCTGCCTTTCCGTTATACGGAATGGATGCCCAATGAAAAAGTCGCATACCGCTCCATATCCTCCAGGCTTCAGTATCTCCACGGCGTGATCAATTGCTGCATACCACTCCGGAATCATGGTGAGAGAGTAAGAAAAAGAGACCACATCGGCATGTTCATTTCTTGGCATCGTAAAGCTCAGAGCATCCGCGTGGACTACTTCCATGTTGTTCCATCCGTTGCGCCTTTTCCTGTCTTGCGCCACTGATAGCAGAGGTTCACACATGTCGACCACGTACGCCTTTTTCAACAGGGCCATTTGGGGGCCCAGCGCTTCAAAATTGGCGCCCGTTCCACCTCCCATATCCACCCAGATGTTACCCGGATTTACCGGAACAAGATGGAAAAGGTCGGCTCTGCCGTAAAGGAGTCGTTGACGAAAATCATCGTAATGAGATTCTTGGCCACTGTAGAAACTGTTGAGGCGATCTTGAAGCGTGACGCCGTGCACACGTTTAAAAACCAGGTGATATAGCGTCTCCAGGTCCTCTGCCAATTTTTTTGACTTGGACCCCGGTTTTACTCGGCCCATGCGGTCTCTCGGAACATCTTGCCTCTGCAGATCTTGCTGTCACGGTTCACTGGGACATCGGAAAACCGTGCGGAATC
>Ga0209039_10003611_pt1 | contig 11926 bp, 8 predicted proteins | sample BogFormECP12_OM1_FD_188238 | JGI IMG/M metagenome (GOLD analysis project Ga0209039, IMG submission 188238) | Bog forest soil microbial communities from Calvert Island, British Columbia, Canada - ECP12_OM1 (SPAdes) (version 2) | ecosystem: Environmental > Aquatic > Freshwater > Wetlands > Bog ...
AAGTTTAGACCCCCACCGATCTCGCTGATCCATTCATCCACCACCATGCCTTTGGCAATACAGAATTGTTCCAGCGCCATTTTCTGATTGGTCAAGTCCCCTTTTTGTGCTTGACTCGAAACCCGCACGTAAGCAATCGTGACTCGTTCGCCTTTGAATTCCACCTGGAGCAGGGTGTTCAATTGTTCTTGGGTGTACAGTCGCCGATTCCCCGGAGTTCGAGAGGCCGCTTTGAGTCGCCCTTCTCGATCCCAGCGCTGCAGTGTCTTGACCGACACTCCGGCTAACTTTGCAAATTCAGCCGCTTTATAAGTGCTCATCAAGCGTATTATAACACATCCATAAACACTTGGTATCTATCTGGAATAAGCTCCCTGTAACCTCGGGACAGGTTGTTACACTGAAGGATCCTCCCGGCCCTGACCGCGTCACTACCCTCACTGTGAAAGGCAACATAGACATGAAATTTGAGATCAAGCGTGAAAGTGGGGTCTTGACCTTGGAGCGACAAGGAGCCACTAAGCCATGGAGGTTCTTACTGATGGGAATCAGGTCAGTCCAGTCTGTAGGTGGTGGTGCGGCAGAAAGCACAGCGATTGGCACGCTTATAACGCCAGACATTAAAGCGGATCGGCTACGGATTTTGCTGATATCTTCTGAATAGATTATTCTTCAGTTCTGGTGAAGCGGGTCAGGCCATCCAAGCCAACCCCAGTATAAGCAAATCAATCACCTGACTCGCTTACGAGCCGGGTGATCTATTTTAGAATGAGTTACACCTCACGCTTTGGGTCCGTGATCTACTGAGTCCAAGCTTTGGCGTTCTTTAATTCCCGTTTATTTGAGAACCGTGTGATAAACCGGGAATACATCCAGCATTACATAAACTTGCAATTGTCCCGGAAGTGTCATTCCCTTGGGAAGCGTCAAATGGACCGATTGCACATTTCCAACCGCATCTGTGGTAGTGGATAGGTTAGTTTTGTAATCCATGTAGACCGCTTCATGAGTGGAAGGATCGATTAGCAATACTCCAGCACGATGATCAGCCGCTAGATAAGTTGTGCCGGAGTCAAGCGCGAGGGTGGCCGTCACAGAACCAACCACGTCTTTGGTCGGAGCCGTATAAGCTAGGTTAGCAACATGGATTCCATTCGGGACGTGATTCGCGTTGCCAGCGTATGGGCGCGTAACATAAGTCCCGGCTACTAACATATCCTTGTACCAGTCGTTCGCCAGACCAGCGATGACCAAATACGGACCAAATGTTGGAATGGAAAGCGTATCGGTTGATGCGAACGCCGCTGGACGCGTGGTGATGCCATTTGCGTCGAACGTTCCGCGCAATTCAAATAGATTAAATGGAATGTTGATGCCGGTAATCGGCATCGGGAAGTTCTGATCAATCGCAACGAAGTCTGCACCTTGATAACGTCCATTGAGTGGCAGTGTGAAATCGCTTGTCGGGTCGGGCACCAGACTTCCATCGGGGGCGTGTTTCGCGCCAATCGCCCACAGAATAAATTTACCTTGACCGTTCGCATCGGCAGGCGTGATCATCACCGTCGCCACGATCCACTCGATGTAATCGAATCCAATTTGGTTTAGACTCGGCAACATGGGTGGAATCGGCGCGGCGAGACGCGTCCATTCGAACGCCGTTGACTTTGTCGCATCAACGCTTAGCGGGAAGCTTTGCGAAGAACCTTGTGAGTTAAAGTTAAATTCACTATGAAATGTTCCGGACTCTGATCCACCAAGAGTCATGTTACCGAAACGGATGCCGCCAGTGTAATATTTCCCAGTTATATTAAGTGTGTATGCTTGTCCGGGTTTGAGAAAATCCAATGGACGGACATATATATATTTTCCATCCGCTGAATGTTGAACATTCAATGGCACAGAAGGTTCGATGTTGACACTCAGTGCAGCTTGCGGACAACCAATGGGCGCATTGCAAATACTTGCACCAATCGTCTCGTTGTTTTCACGGACGATGAGACGCAGAGTCAACATGGCGGATGAAGGCAAGGTCGCGGGGAAGTCTGCGCTAGTATTGCCTCCAGGCGAAACATAATAAAGTCCCGTGAACATAGTCGGCAAAGTGGATTGATTCGAACAGCGCGCATCCTGTGCGTGCAAACAATAATCATAAGGCACATACCACAACTGTCCAGACTCACCGCCGATATAAATTCCGGTTTTACCAAGCGCAACCGAGCCGTTCAGATCATTGCGGTCAGCAAGTTCAGGGTCTTTGGATGTCGTGTCAAATGCCCAACGCAACGAACCGTCAGAAGCATTGAGTGCGTACAACTTTCCATTGCCATCGCCAAAGTAAACGATTTTGTTTTTGCCACCGGGCGCAAAGCCAAGCGCGGCGGAAGAACGGATCGGGTCACCAGTATCATATTTCCAATGCAGTTTGCCTAGTGGATCAACCGCATAGAATGATCCATCCGCTGAACCAAACAAAATGGAACTGGTCTTGGCGCTGGAATCTTCGTTCAACGCGGCGGAGGCATAGATGTGATCGGACGTAGGGAATTTCCATTTGACGAAACCCGTTTGCGGATCAAGCGCGTACAGATTCGAATCAAAGCTTCCGATGTAGATCGTTCCATCCGAACCGATCGCGGCTGACGCAGCCACAAATCCTAAAGTCCGCGTCCGCCAAATTTCCTTGTCATCTGCCGCGACGCCGCGCAGATATGTGTCGAGCGAACCCCAATAAATCGTGCCGTCATTTCCAAACGCCGCCATGGACCAGTTGTTGCTGGCAGTTGGATAAGTCCATTTGAGCGTGCCATCGGGATTGATGGCGTAATAAAGAAAGTTGGTGTTGCCGGAATAAAAAGTGCCATCATAACCAACAGCCACGTTGCCTTCGAACCAACGGTTATAACTGACGCCGGGACGCAGTTGTGCTTTGTACGTCCAGATGGGACGCTCAGATAGTTCCATTGATCCGGTGCGGAAATGATACATGTTTCCATCGCCGGAGATGAACGTGATCGCGTCCGGAGTCAACGCTCCGGCCGAGTCGATTATTTCACCGGTCTCGTATTTCCAATTGAGTGAACCATCGGGATTGAGGGCATAAAAATAATGGTCAGCGGAACCAAAATATATGGTGCCGTTCCCGTCAATGACGGGAGTAGAAAAGATTCCTTTACCGGTTTGGAAATCCCAAGGTTGGTCGCCGTTATAAATTGCAGTGAATGAACTGGCACCGGTATTGCGGCGGTCGCGTCGAAATGTAGGCCAGGGCGAATCAGGTTGCACGGGCACATCGTAGCCATAAGGCAGGGATGGTGCAGCGGGATTCATCGTAACATGCTGGATTGGTGGTTTGAGAGTATTGCCAATTAGATAACCTGCCGCAATGGCGGTGATAAGCAGGAGGATGATACGAGTCTTCTTCAAGATGATCTCCATTGACGCGATGAGATTCCTCATCAATTCCAGATGAATAAACTAATTCCTCACCACGCCTTTTTATTTCCTTGAAAAATGTTTACTGCTTCTTAGCCGTCAGCTCTAATACTTGCTATCCACAGCCGGGTCAATCGGCATATAAACTTGTGGCACAAAGGTCTGATCCGTAATGGGCGGGCGGATATAGCCCTGTTCTTTCTGGCGCAGAGGCAGGACAATTGGTTCTGGCGTCAAATCTTCATAGGGGATCAGGCTGAGCAGATGATGGATGCAATTGAGTCGAGCACACAGTTTGTTATCCGCGTTGACAACGTACCAGAGAGCCTGTTTGATGTCGGTGGAGGCAAACATCTCATCTTTGGCTTTGGAGTACTCCTCCCAGCGCGCCCGCGACTGCAGATCCATTGGGCTGAGTTTCCAGCGTTTGGTTGGATCCTCAAGCCGCGCTTGGAAACGGCGTTCCTGCTCCTTATCGCTAACCGAGAACCAGTACTTAATCAGGATGATTCCTGACCGCACCAGCATTCGCTCAAACTCAGGCACTGAGCGCAGGAATTCGGCATATTCGGCATCCGTGCAGAAACCCATCACGCGCTCGACCCCTGCACGGTTATACCAACTGCGGTCAAACAGCACTATCTCCCCAGCGGCGGGAAGGTAGGCTACATAGCGCTGGAAATACCATTGGGTCTTTTCGCGTTCGGTGGGCGCTGGCAGTGCTGCCACCCTGCAAATGCGTGGATTCAGACATTCAGTGATTCGTTTGATCACACCACCCTTACCAGCCGCATCGCGCCCTTCAAAGATCACGACAACTTTCAGACCTTTGAAACGCACCCATTCTTGCAGCTTTACCAGTTCAACCTGCAGGCGACCCAGTTCTTTCTCGAAAGCTTTTTTATCGATACGGATGCAATTTTCAGTGGCGTTTGAAGCAGCCACAGAATTCGATTTTGCTGTTGACGTGGCCCTTACCCCTTCTGTTTTTTTTGATTCATTAGCGCTATCAATTCCCGCCTTGTGCTTTCTTTTCTTATCCTTTTCTTTCTTTGACATAATGGCTCTCCTTGGCAATGGTCAATAATTCTACAAAGACTTTCATTTGAAGCTATTTGTTTTTATGGGATCGATTCATTAACCATTCTTGAATATCAATCGGTTCATCGCCATCTTTTAAATGCACCCGCTTGTACATGCCATCCGATTGCATCAGCCGCGCCCGCGTATTATCTCTTAGATATAAATCCAACACATGATCGCGTAAATAACGGACATGTTCAGTGCTTTCGACGGGAAAGACGACCTCCACGCGGTGATTTAAATTGCGCGTCATCAAATCTGCACTGCCGAGGTAGATTTCTTCCTTGCCGCTATTGTAAAAATAAAAGATTCGGCTGTGCTCCAGAAAGCGCCCGACGATGCTGATCACACAGATATTTTCGCTGACGTTTTTCAAGCCCGGTCGCAGACAGCAGATTCCACGTATCAGCAAATCCACCTTGACGCCTGCCTGTGACGCCTCATAAAGTAACTGGATCATTTCCGGGTCAACAATCGCATTGGCCTTAAGAATCAAATGAGCCTTCTCTCCTTTTTTGGCGTGTTCAATTTCACGCTGGATCAAGGCAGATAGTTTCTGGCGCAAATTGAGAGGAGCGACCATTAGCTTTCGATAATCCTGCTGAGTGGAGTACCCGGTTAGAAAATTAAACAAATCGGTTGCATCCGCGCCAATGGCTTCATCACAAGTGAAGATGCCAATGTCTTCATAAATATTGGATGTGATTGTATTGTAATTGCCGGTTGCCAAATGAATGTAGCGGCGAATGCCATCTGCTTCCTGCCGTACGACCATTCCAATTTTCGAATGCGTCTTCAATCCGACCAGGCCGTACACAACATGGACGCCCGCCTGCTCCAGTTTGCGCGCCCAGCCAATATTGCTTTCTTCATCGAAGCGGGCTTTGAGCTCCACCAGCACGGCCACCTGTTTGCCGCGTTCGGAGGCTTCCAGCAATGCCTCGACCACCGGCGAATTGTGTCCGACGCGGTAAAGAGTCTGTTTAATGGCCAGCACTTGCGGGTCCCGCGCAGCAGCGTTGAGAAAATCAACCACAGAGGAGAAAGAATCATAAGGATGGTGAAGCAGAATGTTTTCCTGACGGATCGCGGTAAAGACATCCTCCGCAACGATTACATCCTTGAATTGGCTGACCACTCGCGGCTGATAAGGCGGATATTTAAGATCATAGCGTTCGATGCTTTCATATACCTGCATCAGATCGGCCAATCCAAGTGGAATCTTTTGGATGAACACGTCGCTGCGCTTGATCTCAAGGTTTTCGACAAGCAGATTGCGAATCGTGATGGGCATGGAATCGTGAATGGAAATCTGCACAACCGATCCGAACTTTCTGCGGCGGATGCTTTGTTGCATGCTCTCAAGCAGATCATCCGCTTCGATCTCCTGGATTTCAATATCGGCATCGCGGATCACGCGGAAAGGATGTGCCTCGAGCACCTCCATACCGGGGAAGAGCAAGCCGATGTTCGCGGCGATGACTTGTTCCAGCCAGACAAAATAATGATGATGTGGAATCGTGCCATCCTTGCGTGTGCCTCCCGATGAATGCTTAATGGGCACAAAACGCGGCAATGTACTTGGCACTTTGAGACGCGCAAATTTCTCGTTGCCTTTCGGATCACGAATGACGATGGCAAGGTTGACACTCAAATTGGAAATGTGAGGGAATGGATGGCCGGGATCCAGTGCGAGCGGAGTCAATACCGGATATACCACTTCCTTGAAATATGCATCCGCTTTTTCCTTTTGGGATTTGCTCAAGCGGACATAGTTTAAAACATGAATTCCCGCCTTATCCAATTTGGGAAGCAGTTTGTGAGACAAGCATTGCTGCGCTTCATCGTAGAGTTCCGTGGACAGCTTGCGGATGGCGGCTAGTTGTTCGCGCGGGGTCAAACCATCCGGCGAGACTTCGGTGATGTGCGCTTCCACCTGTTTGCGAATGCCCGAGACACGCACCATGAAGAACTCATCCATGTTCGAGCCGAAGATGGATAGGAATTTAACGCGTTCGAGCAGGGGATTATTTTCATCCTGTGCTTCCTCCAGAACGCGGCGTTGGAATTCGAGCAGGCTGAGTTCTCGATTGATGAATAGCTCGGGAGAAAGGGAAACCATTTCTGGCATTTTGCAGGTTTATATTTTTGTGGAAATCTTCGGTGTCAACAGCCATTCGATGGTGGCTCTACGCTCGATCCGAAAATCATCCGCAGACAAACAACAAATGCTACCATATCTCACATTGATGGCAAGGTCTGGATTACCAGCGGCGAGCGCGCTGATAAGCAGGCCAAGACATGGTTCATGACCAACTATTATAAGTTCTTCTACGATATATTTCTCAATGATTTCTGCAATGATCGGTTCAGGCTGACTTGCCGGAAGGAGTCTTTCGCTGAATTCGATCTTGTTTTTCTTGTACTTCAACTCTTTGGCAAGAATCTCGGCCGTCTGGCGGGTGCGTAGATAAGGACTCGAAAGAATCACATCGGGTTTCATATTCAATCGTTTGAGAACATGAGCAACTTTGTTCATCTTGTCCCGGCCTTTATCGGTCAACGGGCGCTGTGTGTCATCTTCGTAGCCGGGCTCGCCGGGTTCGTACGCAATTCCATGACGAACAAGATAGATTTTCATTTTCCTATTCACCAATTTCCACAAGTTGAGCAGGGGATAACAACCATTCCATCGTGGCACAGCGGCCATATTGTATCTTCTCAATGGAGAGACGGCAAATCCCGCCTTTCTTCAAAATAATCGAGACATTCGGATCGCCCGTAATTAATACTGATGCCAGATTACTCAAGTATGGCTCATGACCAATGATGGCAAGATGTTGGACCTCACTATATTTTTCATTGATCTCATCCACCAATTGATCGGCATAACCTGTTGGCGCAAGGTGGTCGGTGCAAATGACCTGTTCTTCTTTCAAATCAAACTTCTTCGCCAGAATGTGCGCTGTCTGAGTCGAGCGCAGGTAGGGACTGGTCAGGATCTGGTCGAGTTGAATCTCCAGTTCCTTCAAGCCCCGCGCGATGGAGGCCATCTTCTGGCGGCCTTTGCTGGTCAGCGGACGCTGGCTGTCGTCGCCCTCGAACGTTGCCGCTTCCACGGCGATTGCGTGACGGATGATGTACAGGATCATGCTTCTTCTCCCAAGGGAAAGGTTGTTCAGATGTCTCGCGCCAGAAGGTGATGAGTTCACCTTTATCTTCGATGAAGGCCGCGATGGATTCAATGTGGCGCTCTTCGTAGAAACGGCGAAAGGGTTTTGGGTCAAAGGAGGATGCGCCGCTTTCGGAAAAGTCGCTAAAGGCATTGAGAAACACTTCAATATCCTGAATGTCGCCCATCGCACTTTGATATGCGTGCATGCGTTCCAGATGCGACTCCGGATAATCGGGAATCAGCGGCTGGATAACCTCCGCCATGTAACGAAACTTTTTGAATGCAAGCCGCAAGCGATGAATGGTGCTGGGCTGAGATGCATCCACCTGGACGAAAGCCTGCATCGTTCTTAAATAAACGTAATCCACCGCTTGATACAACTGTGCATGAAAATTTACTTCCGCTGCTCGTTTCTTCAGCGAGTCGCTGATTTTCTCGATGGGCTTCTTAAACTCAGAGAGCTTTAGGGCGTTGACTAGTTTTCGAGCTAACCGCAATAGATGCTTTTCTCGTTCTTGCAAAAGAATTTCGAAGGGCTTGAGACCCAGAAAGTTATCCATCGTTTCCGATATCTCGACTAGCATCACCTGCACATCGCGCAAATCATCCAGATCATCGAGTTGATCCTTTAGGGAACGCCGCGTCTTTTGAAGACCTGGATGTGGATCGAGTGCGCGGGCAATATCCAATACGGCTAATAAACGCCGCGTCGCCACGCGCAGATCATGGACCGCTTCCTCAGAAAATTCTCGGCGGCAGGTTTTAACTTGCATCCGATAATTTTCCCAGCGTTCATCCAGCGCGCTGATTAAGAGAGCGCTATCTTGTCGGGCATTTCTCTTGGATGTGGATTGCCGCGTGGTCATGGCTGGTTTATCCAATTTCGAGTTCCGCGCCGAAGATTTCCTGGAACAATGCGCGGCGTTTATTCAATGCCCATTTCTCGAGCATCAGGTCACCGCGGCCGCGCAGGGTCAACAGCCAGCCCTTTTTCTTTGGCATGAGCTTTGCATCTGAAACATGCTGCGCATGGCTCACATCCATGCCGTCTGCAAGGCGAATTAGGGCACTTAATTTGGTGACTGTCGCCCGGTCGTTTTGAGACAAGGCCCGGAAGTTTGAATCTTCGGGCGAAGGAAAGGATGCGCGATGATAACGTACAAGGTTTGCAACAATGTCTTGTTGGTGTTCATTCAACCCGATGAGGGGATTAGCTTTAAGAATGTAGTAGCCATGTTTGTCGTGATCAATGGTATTGATGAAATGACCAATGTCGTGCAGGAGCGCGCCCACTTCCAGCAGGAGGCGTTCATCCTGATTCAGGTTATGAAGCTGGGTGGTTTCATCAAATAGATGACCTGCGAGACGGGCCGTCAGCCTGGCATGGCTGGCATCGAATTGATACTTCTGACCCAGTCGTATCGCGGATTCCCAGACCTGTTCGCGGCGCGGCGTGCCCTGAGCTAACTTCATATCCGCCGCCATATCCAGCAACAAACCGTCCTTCAAGCCAACGTGTGGAATAGCAACCTGTTTCACACCCGCTTCGCGCGCGATCAATTGGAGCACAATCGTTGCAGGCAGAATGACATCCGCGCGGTCGGAACGGAGTTTGAGTTTGCGGATGCGATCCTTCACACTCATATTGCTGAGTTCTTCAATCAAATCCTGCAATTCTCCCATCGTGATCAACTTATCGCTATCGCGTTTGAAAAGCTTTTGGCGGAGCCTGCCCATCTCTTCTACATTTCCTCCGGTTCCCGCGCAGACATCTACTTTTGCCCTGCCAATTTCGCGGTCAATGCGTTGACGAGCGGCTTCTGCATATTCGCGGATCAACAGGCTGAGAGGATGTTTGGGAGCCGCCAGAGAGAAAAAGGATTTGCTCTCACCGTTCAGCTTTTGGAGCAGGCGGACCGTGCCCATATTATAACTTTCAGTCGAAATAACTTTCTTGTCCTCGGCGATGGTGACTTCGACACTTCCGCCGCCAATGTCAATCAAGACCGCATGTTTGCCTTTTAGGTTAATCGTGTTAGCCACCGCGAGATGAACCAGCCGCGCTTCTTCTTCTCCGCTGATGGTCTCGATTTCAATTCCGGTAGCGCGCAGGACGCGATCTATTAGGATATCCCCATTGGTTGCCTCTCGCATGGCGCTCGTAGCAATCGCGCGTATCTTGGTTACTTCAAGATCTGATGCAACCCTTTGAAAATGGTGAAAGGCATTCACGGTTTGCTGAATGGTGACTTCCCGCAGGCGGCCAGAACCAAAAGCATCTGTCCCGAGCCGTACCGGCAGGCGAATGTTTTCCAACGTCTCCAACCTGTGAGTCTCATCGAACCTTCCAACCATCATTCGGATGGCGTTCGAACCAACATCGATCGCGGCGATTGTTCGCATCATATTTTTATTTTCCCACCTAAAACCCATTTTGTGCAGACTCAATAATTTGATTTTTCCGATCCAAAGTTCGCCAGCGTATAAGAATTTGCTTCATAGCCTGCAATGCATACCATAAAATAACATACCCCCATTAATGTTCGTTTTTCAGGATGTTAATGATTTGTAAATAATATTTCCAGAAAATGGTGGCTATTGCAAATACAACATTCGCAAATGTTCAACTTGCTCTTTAGTTAAGTCAAGTCCTTGACGCACATATTCATCGAATGATCCGTATTGCTGATCAATTGTATGAAAGGCAGTTTCCAGATAGGCAGTTTTCACTTCGAGAAAACCGGCAGCCACGCTAGCGATTTTCTGCCCTTTTGTGAGAGCGAATAGAATCAGGTTTCGTCGCAACGGTTTGAAGTAATATTTGTTCGAGAGAAGGTAATCGAACATGACTGTCTCTTGCGGAACACCCAAGATCCGCAACAGGATTGCTGCTGCAAAACCGGTACGATCTTTTCCGGCAGTGCAGTGAAAAAGAATCGGTTGTCCGTTCGCTTCCAAGACTTCGTGAATAAATTGTTGATATTGAGGCGTGAATCGAGTAGCTAACTGAACGTAAGCTTTGATGAGCACTTCGGCTGGATTAATGCCGTCAACCTTTCCTGCTCTAATTTGTGGCTCTAAAGAAAGCGCAACGTTTGTACTGCTGTCCAAGATTGGGATTTCCAATACTTGAATATTGGAATCCACTGGAAGTCGATCGAGCTCATTAGCCTTTTCAATGTCTGCTCGAAAGTCAATGACTCTTCTTAACGATAAGCGATCAAGACGCTGGAGATCTTGTTCGGTTAGATTGTGCAAGTTTGCAGAACGATAGAGCAAACCGCGGCGGACTGTTTGGCCGCTGACAGCTTGATATCCGCCCAGATCGCGGAAGTTGCGAACGCCCGAAAACGCAATCCAGCGAGACTGGTTCGATTTGTTTTGTGTAATGCCATCGGCGGAGACGATTGGTTTTGATGCAAATAGATCCAAAGAATATACTCCTACGAAATACAATTTGGGTAAAGTATATTCCTCCCGCGTTTACGGAGTATTAACGAGCAGTTATATTTCAGTAAAACCAATTTAAGAGTTAGGGGAATTCCTGTCAATTTCTTACCGGCTTTTCTGCAACGGTGTGCAGAATCCAGATCAGCAAAAAATTACGGGATAGCTTCATAGATTTTGCGGCGCGGAAACCACCGGCTTGAAGCGGGTGGAGGGAGCGCCGCCGCCGATAGGCGCTCCCCGCTGGACTAGAATAGGTGCATGGATAATCAACTGCATCGCTCGCCTCACAGTGTCTACCACATCAACTACCATCTGGTGTGGATACCGCGCTACCGCAAAAAGGTGTTGGGCGGGCCAATCGCAGAGAGATTGAAAGCTCTGCTGGCTGAAATCGCCGCCCAATACGGGTTTGAGATTTTGGCGGTGGAAGTTATGCCCGAGCATGTGCATTTGTTCGTGTCGGCACCGCCCAAATTCTCGCCGGCTGAGATTGTGCGTTACTTCAAGGGCATCACATCCAAGCGGTTCAAACAGGAGTTTGCTTATCTGCGCCGCCAATATTGGGGCGAACACGCAACGCGGTGGGCGGAAGGCTACTAGGTCGGGACAGCCCGGCATGTGCGCGCCGAGGTTATCAAACGCTGCATCGAAGAGTCGCAAAAGACGCAGCTTCGATACTTGAAGAGTATCTACTCACACTTCTGCAGCTATAGGGAGAGCAGGAGTGCCGAACAAGTATTGGATTGCTGTGAAAGGAGAGGTTCCCTTCAAAGCAGCTGTGTC
>Ga0209039_10003612_pt1 | contig 11926 bp, 11 predicted proteins | sample BogFormECP12_OM1_FD_188238 | JGI IMG/M metagenome (GOLD analysis project Ga0209039, IMG submission 188238) | Bog forest soil microbial communities from Calvert Island, British Columbia, Canada - ECP12_OM1 (SPAdes) (version 2) | ecosystem: Environmental > Aquatic > Freshwater > Wetlands > Bog ...
GAATTGATCGAAGCGAACCTGCGGCTCGTTGTGTCCATCGCCAAGAAATACACCAACCGCGGGCTGCAGTTTCTGGACCTCATTCAGGAAGGCAACATCGGCCTGATGAAGGCCGTGGACAAGTTCGAGTGGCGCCGCGGCTACAAGTTTTCCACCTATGCGACGTGGTGGATCCGCCAGGCCATCACGCGCGCCATCGCCGATCAGGCGCGCACCATCCGTATTCCTGTGCACATGATCGAGACCATCAACAAACTGGTGCGCACCAGCCGGCAGTTGGTGCAGGAACTCGGCCGTGAGCCCACCAGCGAGGAAATTGCCAAACGCATGGACATCCCGGTCTCCAAGGTGCGCAAGATCCTGAAGATCGCGCAGGAACCCATTTCGCTGGAAACGCCGATTGGTGAGGAAGAGGATTCGCATCTTGGGGACTTCATCGAGGACAAGGCCGTGGTGTCGCCCTCGGATGCGGTCATCAACCTGAATTTGAAGGAGCAGACTTCTTCGGTGTTGAAGACGCTCACGCCTCGCGAAGAGAAAGTCATCAAGATGCGCTTTGGCCTGGACGACGGCAGCGAGCATACGCTCGAGGAAGTGGGCCAGTCCTTCGCCGTAACGCGCGAACGCATCCGGCAGATCGAAGCGAAGGCGCTGCGCAAGCTGCGGCATCCCTCGCGCTCGCGGAAACTGCGGGCGTTCCTGGAAGGGCCGTCGCGCGATTATTTATAGAAAAGCGAGATGCGTTCCTCCCCGATTATGCGGGGAGTTCGACATAGGTGGAGTACGTGCGTGGTTCAGGTGTGGGTTCGCCGTCCTCGCGCAGCCCGTCCAGATGGAAAGAGATCGCCTCGCGCATGTTTTTTTCAACTTCCGCTGGCGTTGCGCCCGTCGCGACACAGCCCGGCAGGTCGGGCGAGTAAGAGGAAAAGCCTGTACCAGTTTCTTCGATGACAATCAGATACTTCTTCATGATTTGGTCAGGTGAGAAGTTCCAGATAGGCGGAATAGGTATGCGGTTCGGGCACGGCCTGGCCTTCCTGACGCAAGTCATTCAAGTGCAGCGCGAGCGCGGCGCGCAGGTTGCGCTCCACTTCGCTGCGGGTGCGGCCCGATGAAACACAGCCGGGCAAATCCGGGGAATAGGCGGCATAACCCGCTCCCGTTTCTTCGATCACGATGAGATATTTTTTCATGGCCTCCGTCCTGAACTGGAGCAAGCAAGAAAGCCCTCGACGTGCCAACTCGTCTGCCGCTTTGCCGGGGAAAAATAAAAGGCCGGACTTTAACGGGCGTTGAGCCTTGCTAGGGCGACTCCCGCGTGTCGTGCGGGAACCTGTAGTCGCTTCGCAACGGACGAATGACACCGGGGACTTCTAGTTCGCTACGCTAGTCCCTTGTCGTGTGCGAGTCAATGAAGATTCGCGCGATGTGCGCGTAATGCATTAGCGCATAAAACAAAAACGCCAACCGGCCTCAGCGGCGCGCGGAGGAATCCGCTGGCAGGCGATAGAAGTGGCGGAGGAAATGAACAATCCAGAGAACCGTCATGAACAGGAATGCGGCCAGCACTTTGATCATGGTGTCATTGTCGAAATGCCTGTCCGGCGAAAGATTGGCCCGAATCGCGAGATAGGTTCCAAAGAGAACAATGAACAGGATGGCGCAACCGAACCAGGCCATCTGCGCGGCGATAAACGCGCAAAGCAATTGCGGGCTCCTGTGTCCACGAAGTTGTTGCGTTTCCGGGAACAATCTTGGAGAGTGGAGGACGTCCCGGCGCATACGCAGAAGATTCCGGCCATTGGAGCAATGCTTTTCCCATGAAAAGAACACAGCAGATTGCCGCGATCATCCTGGTCGTACTTCTCGGGCTGACGTTTTACGAGTTGTGGCGAACCGCGCAGCCCGACAAACCGGAAAACACGAACGGCCAAAACCATGGAAAGCTCGCTAGCGCGCCGGAGGCTGCGCTGGTGGATCAGGGCCCCCTCAAAACCGCGCAACAACTCGCGCAACTCGCGAGCTTGCCGGAAGAGAAAGCCTACGCCCAGGAAGCTTTGCGGCTGGCTGACTACGAAGTGGACTTGGCCTTTGATGCGGCCCTTTCCGACGCGCGAAATCATCCGCCGTCGCTCTCGCCGGAGGCGAAAGAAGCGCTAGGACGGCAGCAGAAAGCGGAAAAGCAGTTGGACGTGGACAACGACCACGTCAAAAAGCTCGCGGAAGAGTTGGGAAAGGCCAGCGGGAACAGGGCGGACACTCTGGAACTCGACCTGGCCCAGGCCCAGGCCGCCGTGGACCTCGATCACGACGAACTCGATGATGCCAAGGAAGACTTGTTTCGCGCCGGCGGTGATCTGGCGGGGCGCATCCAGGCGGCCAAGGCGGAACACGAAGAGACGTCACATCGCAGCGATTCGGCAATTCCCACGGGAGCGCCTCCCGTGGAGCAAATCGGTGTCGTCCACCGCGTGCAGCAGTGGCTGGCGCTGCACCAGCAGCAACTCCAGTTGTGGCAGGCCAAAGCCCAGTCGGAATCCTCGGCGGGAATGCTAACGGCCCAGCACAACGCCCTGGATGCCAAGCTCGACGCGGAAAAAGAGAGCATGCCCGAGCTGGCGCACCACGCGAAGAAGAGCAAAGCGGAGGCGGCGGTCATTCAAGTTTCAGCGGCGAACAAGAGCCGCGAAGAGGCAGCGGACCTCCTCAAGAGAACTCAGCGTATAGCCGACGACCAAAAGACGCTCTCCTCGCTGGACAAGCGCGTGGAAACGCAGAACGAACTCGCCGGGGTCTATGCCCAGTGGATCGGCTTCGTGGCTGGCCAGCAGCGTCGCGTGATCCATAGCATCTTGCTGGGGCTGTTGGTCATCCTGGTGATTGCGCTGGTGGGACTCTTCTTCAGTTCATGGATGAACAAACTGGTGAACCAGTTGAACATGGACCGGCGGCAGATCCAGTCGCTGCACACGGTGGCTCGCGTGGCATTGCAATTCGTTGCCCTCTTGCTGATTCTCCTGATCGTTTTCGGGCCGCCGGGACAACTCGGAACTTTCCTGGGACTCGCCGGCGCCGGACTGACCGTGGCGCTGAAAGATTTCATCGTCAGCTTCATCGGATGGTTTGTCCTGATGGGAAAAAATGGCATTCGGCTAGGGGACTGGGTGGAAATTAATGGCGTGACCGGAGAGGTAGTGCAGATCGGGCCGTTTCACACCGTGCTGCTGGAAACGGGGAACTGGACGGATTCCGGCCACCCGACAGGGCGCCGCGTCACCTTCACCAACAGTTTTGCGATTGAAGGCCACTATTTTAATTTCTCGACCACTGGCCAGTGGCTATGGGATGAGCTGCAGGTGGTTTTGCCCACGGGGCAGGACCCCTATCCGATGGTGGCTTTGATTCAAAAGAAAGTGATCGAGGCGACTCGGGAAAGCACACAAGAGGCCGAGGCGGAATGGCGGCGGGCCACAACCTCCCGCGAAATGAGCGGCTTTTCCGCTGCGCCCGCCATGAGTGTGAAGCCGGTGCTCGGCGGAATCGAAGTCAGCGTGCGCTACATCACGCGGGCCAACGAACGCTACTTGCTGCGCGCAAAACTCAATGAGGCCGCGGTGGAGTTGCTCGGCGGAAAAGCCGCGCCGGACGCGTTCTTTGCTCCGGCCTCCAGGGAAGGAAGGCGGGATGAACGGACGTAGAGGTCGTCGGGTTTTCCGAGACGCATACCGCGTTGAAATTCGGGCTTCCGCTCGCGAAAAGATGAGTCAGCCCTCGGCGTCAGGCAGCTTGGAGTAGCTGGCGCAAAGCGCCGCGCAACGCGAAGGATTGACGGGGTCGTAGAAAACCGGAATCAGCATATCCTCGAAAATCTTCTGGCTCAGGTCCCGCTCGGAGTTGCGGATCGTCTGGCCGTCGGAAGCGCGGAACTCATAATCAATTTGGCTATAGCTGCTCTTCCCTTGGGCTACAGTGCGCTGGGCGAGAACGCGGGCCGCGGCCACTTCGCCGTCTTGGAAGAGAGGCCGATTGCGCTTCTCCTTCAGCACCGCCGGAATGATCACGATTCCTACAATTAGGCCCACAAAAGCAATCGGGGCCACAAAGATGACAGGCGGCAACGGCCTGGCATCCCTCCGGCCCGCTGGTGCTCCACTACGGGCTGTGGCAAGGGACAGTATTCCGAAGAGGATGGCAAAGGCGAACACCACTATCCCGGCACGGGTTCCCGGAAAACGAAACCGGACGCGGCGCGGCCGGGGCAGAGATTGAATTCTCTGTAAGAATGCATCGGGGATAGGCTGAGCCTGCACGCCCTTCACGAATGGAGTAGCTCTAGCGAGCGCGATGGCGCGCTTCGTGGAAAGGTAGCTCCAAAAGGGCAATGCACCCGCGAGTGCAAAGATGGCCAGAATCGGAAGGGCAGTAACCGGGGACTTACCTCGGCCTGCGCTGACGAAAACCCAGCCTAAGGCAATCGCCATGACCCCAAAGGCCACAAGCATGAACTGCGAAGCGCGCGATTTTTCCTTCAGTGAACTCTCCGCCCGCTCCAAATTCCAGCCACACTGGACGCAAAAGGGTTTGCCCTGGCCAAAAAACCCCCGCTGTTTGATGGGCGAGCCGCAAAGAGGACAAGTGATGTTGCTCATGAACTCTATTCTAGCCGCCGCTCTTGCTTATTGGGTGAGAGAGTCGCCGAGTTTGCGCAATCCAGAACTCCCTTGCGGTCGAGCAACAGCGGCCGCTTTCTTGTGTCCGGGCCGCGGCGAAACCGTATGATAGGGCCATGGACGAGTTGCTGCGCATTCATATGCTCACCGTGGAACTCCCCACAACCGCGGGCTGGGTGCGGCCGGTGAATGAGGTTACGCTGTGCATCGCCCCGGGCGAAGCGCTGGGCCTTGTCGGCGAATCCGGCAGCGGCAAAACGATGTTGTCCCTCGCGATGATGGGATTATTGCCGCCGGGAGCGCGCGTGAGCGGCGAAGCCTTCTTGAACACGGCAGACGGCCAACCGAAGAATCTGACCAACTTGAATGAGCCGGAGTGGCGCGAAGTGCGCGGGCGCGAAATCGCCATGATTTTTCAGGAACCCATGACTTCGCTGAATCCCGTGCTGCGCATCGGCACGCAGATTGAGGAAGCCGTCTGGGCGCATGAGCCGGGTCTGCCGCGCAGCGTCGTGAATCGCCGCGTGATTGCCGCCCTCGAACAAGCCGCCATGCCGGAACCCGAAGTGCGCGCGAAGCAATTTCCGCACCAACTTTCCGGGGGCCTGCGGCAACGCGCCATGATCGCCATGGCGCTGGCCGCGCGCCCCAAGCTGCTGATTGCCGATGAACCCACGACGGCGCTCGATGTGACCGTGCAAAAGCAGATCCTGGAGTTGTTGGACCGCTTGCGCCGCGAAATGGATTTGGGGCTGCTCTTCATCACCCACGATTTGGGCGTGGTGGCCCAAGTGGCGGAGCGCGTGGCGGTGATGTACGCGGGGCGCGTGGTCGAAGAAGGCCCTGCTTCGGACGTGCTGATGCGGCCACTGCATCCCTACACGCAAGGGCTGCTGGCGGCTTCGCCCACGCTCGTACGCGGGAAGCTCACGCCAATCCCTGGAACCGTGCCGCAATTGACGGAACTTTCGCCGGGCTGTGCGTTCGTGCCGCGCTGCACATACCGCCGCGCGGAATGCGAGCGCGGCGTGCCGGAATTTCGTCCCGCGCAGAGCGGCCACGCCGCCAGGTGCGTGTTGCTATGAGCCACCTGCTCGAAGTGCGCAACCTCCGCAAGCATTACCAAAAAGGCGGAGGCATTCTCGCCTCAAGCGGGAAAGGCGAGCGTTTCGCGGCCGTGGATGACGTCAGTTTTTTTGTCACGCCCGGCGAGACGTTCGCGATTGTGGGCGAAAGCGGCTGCGGCAAGACGACGCTGGCCCGCATGATTTTGCGCCTGATCGAGCCCGACGAAGGCAAGGTCCTTTTCGAAGGCACGGACTTGTTGGGTCTTTCGCCAAAGGACATGCGCACCTACCGGCGCCAGATGCAGATGATCTTTCAGGACCCGTTCGCCTCGCTGAATCCGCGGATGAAGGTGGGCGAGATCGTTGCGGAACCCCTGGCGGTCCATGAGCCGCAATTGCCGCGTACGGGGCGCCGGGCGAAGGCGGCGGAAATTCTGCAGCGCGTGGGTCTGGGCAAAGACGCGCTCCCGCGCTACCCGCACGAATTTTCCGGCGGCCAGCGCCAGCGTATCGGGATCGCTCGGGCGCTGATCCTGAAACCTAAACTGGTGGTTGCGGACGAACCGGTCTCCGCGCTGGATGTTTCCGTCGGGGCGCAGGTGCTGCTGCTCCTGCGCGAATTGCAGGCCGAACTCGGATTGACCTACGTTTTCATCTCGCACAGCCTCCCTGTGGTGGCACAAATCGCCACGCACATCGCGGTGATGCGCGCCGGGCAATTCGTGGAATCCGGCCCCGCAGAGACGATTCTGACGGCGCCGGACGCGGACTACACCATGGAGTTGCTTGCGGCCGTGCCGCAGCTACCTCGCAATCCCGTTCTGTGATACTTTCCCTCCATTCCGTATGTAGAACCCACAGCAGAAGAACCTGCAAACCTGTGGGAAGGAGTCCTCGATGGCAACTACACCTGTACCCGCTGCGGAGCCGCAGGCGGCCATTTCTCCCCTTGGCCGCATCGTGGGAGTTTTATTCTCGCCGAAATCTACGTTTGCAGACATCGTCCGCAAACCGAACTGGTTGCCGGCCTTTGTGGTGCTCTTTCTGACGGGGCTGGCACTAAACATCACGCTGGCGAACCGCGTCAATTGGACGGAATTCGCCAAAGAGCAGGTTTCCAAAAGCAAATTCGCCTCACGGCAGTTTGACCAGATGGATGACGCGAAGAAGGAACAGGCATTCCAGCAAGCCGCAAAACAACAGAAGGTCATCCGCTACGTGCGCGGGGTTATTGGCTGGCCGCTGTTGCTGCTCTTTTCGGGGCTGATCTACTTCGGCGCTTACCGGCTGATCGGGGGAGCGCGGGTCACCTATGGGCTCTCGTTTACTATCTGCGCGTTTGCCTACCTGCCAATGGGGTTACGAGAAGTGCTCGGTGCCATTGTTACGGCATTGAAAGATCCTAGCGCAATCGATCCGGAAAACTACTTGGCTTCGAATCCGGCCGCATTTCTGGGCTCGGATACACCCACCTGGCAGATGATTCCGCTGATGAGTCTGGATTTGTTTGCCTTGTGGATTCTAATTCTGATGGCCGTTGGTTTCTCCGCCGCGGACCCGAAAAAGCTGCCATTTGGGAAATCGCTTGGCATTGCGGTTGGACTACAGGTATGCGTTGTCGCCTTCTTCACCATGCTTGCCTGGGTTTTCTCCTAGAGAATCTCCTTTCGGGCGAAACGAGCGCCGCGGCTCTCCTGATACACTGGAGCGGTGAGCTTTTCCTTTGAAGTTTTGCTGACCGATCCCAGCGGCGCGCGGCGCGGCCGTTTGACCACGCCGCATGGCGTCATCGAAACGCCGGTATTCATGCCTGTGGGGACGGCCGCAACCGTCAAGGGCCTCACTCAGGAAGCGCTCGAAGAACTCGGCGCGCGCATCATCCTCGCCAATACCTATCATCTCTATCTAAGGCCCGGGCACGAACTGATCCGCAAACTCGGCGGGCTGCACGCGTTCATGTCCTGGCGTGGGGCCATCCTCACGGATTCCGGCGGTTACCAGGTATTTAGTCTGGCGGACTTGCGGAAAATGAGCGACGAAGGCGTGCGCTTCCGCTCGCATCTGGATGGTTCGGAGCACTTGCTCACGCCGGAAAAAGCGGTGGAGATCCAACTCGCTCTTGGTTCGGACATCGCCATGGTGCTCGACGAATGCATCGAGACGCCCGCGCCCCGCGAAGTGGCCGAAGCGGCGCTGAAACGCACTACCGTATGGGCGCGCCGCGCAAGAAAACATTTTTTGGACGCCGCGCAGCGCAAGGGGGAACTACCCCAGTGGCAGTTCGGCATTGTACAGGGCGCGACATTTCCCGATCTGCGGCGCCAGAGCGCGCGGCAATTGCTGGAGTTGGATTTCCCGGGCTACGCCGTCGGCGGCCTCGCAGTCGGCGAGCCGCATGCACTTACTTGCGAAATGACCGCAGAGGTCGCCGCACTCCTTCCCCAAGAACGCCCGCGCTATCTGATGGGCGTGGGACGCCCGGAGCAGTTGTCCGAATACGTTGCCCGGGGCATTGACATGATGGATTGCGTATTGCCGACGCGCGCGGCGCGCCACGCCTGCTTGTACACCAGCGAAGGCCGCGTGCTGATCAAGAACGCGCGCTATATGGAGGACCAGCGGCCGGTGGATGCAAATTGTTCTTGCAGTGTTTGCCGGCGCTACTCGCGCGCCTATCTTCGGCATTTGTTTGCCGCTGGAGAGATCACCGCGGCGATCCTGGCCACCCACCACAACGTCCACTTTTACCTTGACACCATGCGTCAAATCCGAGAAGCTATCACTTTTGGACACCTTGAAAAATTCGCGTCAGAGTTACGTACCCGCTACAATGAGGGTCCAGCCTGAAGCGAACTGCCTCAGGCGGCTTTAGACCGCCACCAGGCCGTGGCAACCCGCAATGGGTCGAGTCTCAGGACGAGAATCAAGCGGGCAGGGTAAGCGGAGAAACTCACCGCTCCAGTGGCGGTTTTTCTCTTCGCGCGACGCCACGAGTGAATCGCTCCGGGATAGTTAGATTGCGGACGGTTCGGAAAGGGTAGGGCGGCAGAGAAGAAAATGAATCTGGCGGCATTCTGGATTTGGCAAGGCGGCGGCCTGGGAGGTTTGGGTACTTTTCTGGTCCCCCTGGCGCTCATGTTCGGCATCATGTATTTCCTGGTGATTCTGCCACAGTCGCGGCAGCGCAAGAAGGTGCAGCAGATGCTCTCCGCGATCAAGAACGGAGACAAGGTGGTCACCACTTCCGGCATCTACGGCACCATCAATGGCATGGACGGCGATACGATTATTCTGAAGATTGCCGACAATGTAAAAATTCGCATCGCGCGTGCGGCGATTGCGCAGGTGGAGGCACCGGAAGATGCGGCCAAGTAACTCCACCGCCCGCCGTGATTCGCGCTTGATCTGTTAACCATGAATCCTAATCTGAAGTGGAAAGCTTCTTTCATCCTCGCGGTCATTCTCGTCTGCCTCTTTTTCATTTTTTGCTTGCCGACGTTCCCCACGTCATTTGCGCAGATGAAGGACAATTTCACGCACCAGATCAAGCTGGGGTTGGACCTGCAGGGCGGCACGCACTTGATTCTGCAGGTGCAGGTGCAGGAAGCCATCTCTCAGGAAACCGACCAGACCGTGGATCGCCTTACCACCCAGATGCGCACCAAGGGCATCCGCTACGATGAAGTGCGCCGCGTGGACGATACGCACATCGTGGTGCGCAATGTGCCTTCGGACCAGGTCTCGCAATTCCGCGATCTGGTGCACGATCAGTTTGAATTGAATTGGGAGTTAAGTTCCGCCCCCGGCGAAGTCAACGCCAACCTCCTGACCCTGCGGCCGAGCGCCATTTCGCGAATCCAGGAATCCACCATGTCCCAATCGCTCGAGACGATCGAGCGCCGCATCAACGCCCTGGGCCTTACGGAACCCACCATTCAGCCGCATGGACGCAAGGAAAACGAAATCCTCGTGCAACTCCCCGGTGAAGGCGATCCGGCGCGTGCCAAGCAGGTGATTCAGGCCGGCGGGCAACTGGAATTGAAGCTGGTGGAAGATCCCAACCCCTATCCCTCGGAGGCCGCGGCTCTTGCCGCCCACGGTGGGATTCTTCCCCCGGGCACGGAAATCGTGCGTGGCCGCAGCGAATCGCGAACGCAAAATCCGCAAGACACCGGTGAGAATTGGTACGTGCTCAGCCGCACCCCGGTTGTGACGGGCCGCGACCTGCGCAGCGCTACGGAGAGCCGCAATACCGAAATGCCCGGACAGTGGCAGATTAATTTCATTCTCTCCGGTGAAGCGGCGCGCCGCTTTGGCCCATTCACCGAACAGAATCGCGGCCGTCAGATGGCCATCGTGCTCGAGAAGAAGGTGTATTCAGCGCCGGTGATCCAAAGCCGCATCGAGGATTCGGGGCGTATTGACGGGAACTTCAGCCAGGAATCCGCGCACGACCTCGCCTTGGTGTTGCGTGCCGGCGCGCTGCCAGCTTCGATCAAGTATCTGGAAGAGCGGACGGTTGGCCCTTCGCTTGGGGCGGACTCCATTCGCCACGGTGTGCGCGCTTCCATCCTGAGTTTGCTTGTGGTCATGGTCTTCATGGTCTATTATTACCGGCTCTCTGGCGTTAACGCCGTGCTGGCTTTGATCCTGAACCTGTTAATTCTTCTGGCGGCGCTGGCCATGTTTGGGGCGGTGCTGACGCTCCCCGGTATCGCCGGCGTCATCCTGACCATTGGTATGGGCGTAGACTCCAACGTGCTCGTGTTTGAGCGAATCCGCGAGGAATCGCGCAACGGCAAGTCGCCCTCGGCGGCGGTAGAGGCGGGATTCAGCAAGGCGTTTCTGACGATTATCGACACCCACGTCACCACCGTGGTTTCGGCCTTTTTCTTGTTCATCTTTGGCACCGGCCCGATTCGGGGTTTCGCCGTCACATTGACCATCGGTTTGATCGCCAACGTGTTCACGGCCATCTTTGTATCGAAGACGATTTTCCAGTATCACTTGACGAAAATGGACCGCCAGGCGGAATTGAGCATTTAGGGTGCGCTTATAGTTCTGGTACTACTCCCTCGCAGCGGCGCGGGAACAAACAGGAACCTTATGGAGTCTAAAGAAGGGAAGCGCGAAACGGAATGATTGAGCTTTTCAAAGAGCCGAACCTTGACTGGATGGGCAAGGCCAAATATTTCTTTACGTTAAGCGGCCTCCTCTTGCTCATCGGATGGTCCGCCATCTTCTTTAAGGGTGGCATTAAATACGGCATTGACTTCCGGGGAGGCACCAACGTGGATGTCCGCTTCGCCCATCCGCCAAACGTGGACCAGTTGCGGGCCAGCCTGCAGCGACAAGGTTTGGGCAACAGCGAAATTCAAGGCATCAGCGACATCGCCAACCCTAACTCCAATGAAGTGTTGATCTTCGTCGAACAGGTCGGCCAAGGGGATCAGGCTCTCGATGAGAGCAAAGCCAAGGTCCTGACGGCCCTGGAGGCCACCTATGGCGTGGAGGGTACCGGGAAGGCGGATTTCAATGCCGTGACTCCCTCGGCGCTGGCTAATGCCCTCTCCGAGAAGGATCCGCTCGGGCTCTCCGTGAATGCGGGAGACACCTACCAGTTGATTGCGAAGAACCTCCTGACCTTCCGCGACACGGACAAGAATGGCGTGCTCACCAGCCTTGACGAGCTTTCCAAGGTGAAAGGCGCTAACCCTGCGCTCCTCTCCGCGATTAAAGACACTTATTCGCTCGCGCCCTTCACTATCCGCAATGTCGAGATTGTCGGCCCCAAGGTAGGTGCCGAGTTACGCAATCAGGCCATTCGAGTTACCCTCTATGCTTTGGCAGGCATGCTGTTATATATTGCATTCCGGTTCCAGTGGGTTTACGGAGCAGCGGCGGTGATCGCCGTTTTTCACGACGTGCTCATCACCCTGGGCCTGTTCAAAATTTTCGGCTTTGAGATTTCGCTGACCGTAATCGCAGCGCTGTTGACCCTGGTGGGCTACTCGATGAACGACACGATCGTGATCTTCGATCGTATCCGGGAAAACAGCCGCCTGTTGCGCAAGGAGCCGTTCGCCGACGTCGTCAATAAATCGATTAACCAGACGCTGTCGCGAACGATTTTGACCAGCGGATTGACTTTTCTCACCGTGCTCGTCCTGTTCCTGATGGGCGGCCAGG
>Ga0209039_10003613_pt1 | contig 11922 bp, 9 predicted proteins | sample BogFormECP12_OM1_FD_188238 | JGI IMG/M metagenome (GOLD analysis project Ga0209039, IMG submission 188238) | Bog forest soil microbial communities from Calvert Island, British Columbia, Canada - ECP12_OM1 (SPAdes) (version 2) | ecosystem: Environmental > Aquatic > Freshwater > Wetlands > Bog ...
CATCGCGGACATGTGGCTGCGTCCGCGGACGGAACTACTGCCCTCCGATCCCCGCTGGTGGGAATTCAACGACGACGGCCGCTGGCTCACAGTCAGCCTTGTCTTCGGTCTGATCGGCCTGGCGTACGCCGGAATGGCGGTGGCCGGGCTGCCCCGTGCCCACAAATTCTTTGGCATGGGACTATTTGTTTTATTTTTGCTCGTCCGCTCCGTGTTTCTCGGAACCCTGGAAAATCCTGAGCCGCGTTACACGCTCGAGTGCTATCCGGTGTTGATTTTGCTGGCCGGCGCACGCTTTTGTCAGAGTCCTGCCTGTACCCCATCGAACAATTGAGCCGGACTATGTTCTGAGCGCGCCCTGTTGGCGCGGTGGCTGGGGCGAAGAGCTTGAGAATTGAGCTTGAAAACGAACATCTAGCAGGCGGACAATAGCGCTCGACTAAGTCCGGGGACGGCCACGGCTCCATTCGTGGGAGAGAAGGGTTCTGTGGGCTAAGACGTTTTGAGATATCGCACCCATCTGGGTGAAGGAGCTCTCTATGCGTTCTGGCTCACGTGTAGTTACTCTGCTCGTCAGTTTTCTTCTGGCCGTCAGCATGCTCGTTTCTGCCCAAACGGCAACGACTTCTCTGCGCGGCGCCGTCACCGACCCCAAGGGTGCGGTGGTGGTTAACGCTGCCGTTACCATCAGCGATCCAGCCACGGGCCTGTCGCGCAACGGCACCACCAACGGTCAGGGCGAGTATCAATTTCTTGAGCTCCCACCCGCGACCTATGAACTCACCGTGAGGGCGCCCGGGTTCGCAACCGTAATAGAGAGAGGCATTCAGCTTCTGGTGCGCACGCCTGGCACAGTCAACGTAACCCTGAAAGTGGCGGGGGGGTCGGAAACGGTGGAGGTCACCGCGGCTGTCACCCTGATCAACACAGAAGATGCCTCGATGGGGCACGCCTTTGATACCCAGCAAATTCAATCCCTGCCTTTTGAAGGCCGGGAGCCCACGAGTATCTTGACGTTGCAGCCTGGTGTCGCATACACCGGCAACAGTCGCGCGATCAATAGCCAAACGCAGAGCGGATTTGATTGGGACAGCCGCAGCGGCACAGTAAATGGCGGCCGCAGTGACCAGACCAATGTCACCCTCGACGGCACGGACAACAACGACCAGGCCAGCGGCAGAGCCCTGCAGGGTGCTATCCGCGTCCCGCTGGACTCACTGGAGGAATTTCGTGTAACCACAGCGAATTCTGATGCTGATAGCGGCCGTTCCTCTGCCGGTCAGGTGGCTTTGGTCACCAAGAGCGGCACCAACCACATCCACGGCGGGGCCTACGAGTACTATCGCCCACCCTTCACCGCCAACGATTGGTTCAACGAAGCTGCGCAAATTTCCAATGGACTTTCCAACCGGCCCCCGTTCTTTCTGCGTAACACCTTCGGTGCATTTGTGGGCGGTCCAATCAAGAAAGATAGAGCCTTTTTCTTTCTCAGCTTCGAGGGTATGAGGAAGCGCGAAGACCAAGTCGTGACGCAAACTATCCCCAGCGCTAACCTCAGGAATGGCATTGTCAGTTACAACTGTACCGATGATCCGAACTGCCCCTCCTCAGGTGTGGAAGTTCTGTCGGCGGCTGAGTTGGCCGGCATGGATCCGAATTGCTCATCGATCGGCAGTTGCACCTACAGCAGCGGCGCACATGTTGGGTCTTTCCCGGGCGCAAACCCCTACGTGATGGATGTGTTCCAGCAGTATCCTTTGCCCAACAGTTCCACCGTCGGCGATGGCCTAAACCTGCTGGGATATACGTTCGCCTCTCCCTGGCCGGATAGCCTCAACATGTACGTTGCCAAACTGGATTACAACCTCACTGCCAACGGCAACCACCGGTTGTTTGCGCGCGGCGTGCAGGATGGAGACCACAACGACGCTGGTGCGCAACAATTCCCCGGCCAGCCAAACTCTGTGGCGGAAGTGATCACGAGCAAGGGTCTGACCGCAGGTTACACCGCCACTCTGAAGAATTCATGGATCAATAACTTCCGCTTCGGCTACGTCCGTCAGGCCTTCGATGACCGGGGCCTGCAGAACTCACACTTTGTGCACTTTCGCTTCATATCTGACATCAATGCGTTCAGTTCCAGCGTCGCGCGTCATGTTCCAACGCTGAACTTCGTGGACGACGTTACGAAGCAGAAGACCAACCATACCCTGCAATTCGGCATGAACGTGCGGAACGTTGACAATGTAACTGCGTCAAATTACACCTCGTTCTTTACAGCTACTACCAATGAGGATTGGCTGTCCCAGTCCGGGATTGCAAACACTGGACAGAGCCTCGACCCCGCTGCATTTGGATATCCAGCAGTCGATCAAAGCTTCGGGCATAACTATGACGTTGCTGCGACTGATTTAGCCGGTCTGATTTCTGAGGTCAGTTCGAATTACAACCTGGACAAGAATCTGAACGCCTTGCCCGAAGGCGCCATGATCCACCGCGACTATCGCGACTGGGAGTGGGAGTGGTACGCACAAGACGCGTGGCGGGCGCGCCCAAATCTGACCGTTACCTTTGGCCTCCGCTACTCGCTGCTGGAGCCACCATACGAGACTTCGGGGACGCAGATAGCTCCGACCGTCAGCACCCACGACTGGTTTATCAACCGCGGAATAGCGGCCGCTCAGGGTCACGGGTATTTCAATCAGATTGGGACGGATCCTTCCGGGAATCCGATCTACGACCACACTCTTCAGTTTGACTTGACTGGCCAGGCAAATGGCAAAAAGCCGTACTGGGGCTGGGACTACCACAACCTGGCGCCACGCCTTGCCATTGCCTATTCACCCAGCGGAGATTCAGGTCTTGGCCGTAGAATCTGGGGGGGAGCGGGCAAGTCAAGTATCCGCGTCGGGTGGGGCCTGTATTTTGACCACTTTGGACAAGGCATCACCAACACATTCGACCGGGAGGGCGCATTTGGCTTGAGTACTATGATCGGGAATCCTGCCGAAATCCAGACGGTGGATGGGGACGCCCGCTTTACCGGACTCTATAACATCCCAGCCACCAGCTACATGGCACCGCCCAATAATCAACTTATATATCCTCCACCAACAGGTTCGTTCCCTGTTACACCGCCTACCATAAGTGGCGGATTCGCTATTACTTATGGGTTGGACGACAAGCTCAAAACGCCGTACTCTCACGTCTTCGACCTTTCGTTCACTCGGGACTTGGGACATGGTTTTGTGCTTGAGACGGCCTATGTAGGCCGGTTCGCCCATCGTCTCTTGCAGGAGAGGGATCTCGCCCAGACGGCCAACTTGAGAGACCCGAGCTCTGGGATGACGTACTACCAAGCGGCCACGGCACTGGCCAAACAGTACCGTGCGGGTGTGCCGATCCAGAATGTCGCACCGATTCCCTTCTGGGAGAATTTCTTCCCGATGGCTTCGAGCGCAAACGGTGGCGCCATTCTGGGGTGTTCGGTCGGATCAATGCCTGGAGGTACCCCAATTGCGACTTTCACCGCTACGCAGGCCATATACGATATGTTTGACTGCTATGGGATGTCGGGTGGAAGCAACACCTCCGCTGGGTCCGTTGCAGGAAATGAGACCACGGCATTAGCTAACATCGACGTCCCGAACTATTATGGTGTCACGCCTCCTAACGGTCAACCCTGTTTCCCGGCATGCGCGACCATCAATGGCCAGATGACACCGTTCGCCTTCTACTCGCCGCAGTATTCTTCGTTGTATGCCTGGGCAAGTATTGGCAACAGCGCGTACAACTCCGGCCAGCTCAGCCTGCGCCATCATTCGGGTGGTCTGAGCTTTGACGTTAATTACACATATTCAAAGTCGATTGATGTCGGCTCCAATGCCGAACGAATCAGCCTGTTCGAAGGTCTTGGGTTCTCCAGTCAGATCATCAACGCCTGGTTTCCCAAGCAGCTGCGTGGGCCTTCGGATTTCGACACCACGCACATGGTCAATGCCAACTGGGTTTACGAACTTCCTGTGGGAAAGGGCAAGCGGTTTGGCGGAGGCATGTCCAAGTTGGCGGACGCGTTTGTTGGCGGTTGGCAGATCTCAGGGCTGTGGCGCTGGTCCACAGGGTATCCATTTGACGTGTATGCTTTCAACAACTGGTCCACCGATTTTGAGGCTGAGTCCTATGGAGTTCTGACCGGACCAAAACCGAAAACCGGTCAATTCATCGTTCCACAAGCCGGGGGCGGCACGGGTCCGAATGTGTTTCGGAATCCCGGAATCACCAACCCCAGCGATCCGAACGCCGCGGTCAACCTGTTTCGCTATTCTTATCCGGGAGAATCAGGACAGCGCAACGAGCTGCGAGGGCCCGGATCATTCGATATCGATATGGGCTTGTCGAAAGCATGGAAAATCACCGAGAGCCAGAACCTGAAATTGAGCTGGGAGGTCTTCAACATAACCAACTCGGCCCGCTTCGACGTCGGATCCATGCTGAACGCCAATAACTATCTTGACAGCCCCACTTCTTTCGGCAACTTCATCAATACATTGTCGCAACAACGTGTAATGCAGATTGGCGCGCGGTACACGTTCTGAGCATTGATAGAAGTCGAAAACGAGAGGGCGGCGAAAATGCCGCCCTCTCCTATTTTTGCGCTTCATTTTAGGAGATAAAGCGCTCGTGGCAATCCGCGCAAGATCCCTGGGTTCTCCCGTGCTGGTGAAGACGCACGGGGCCCTGCGTCGCTGGGAGGACAATGGAATTCGGGATATGGGTAAGAAATAATTTGTCCTACCCCAGCGGCGAGTCGCTCATGCGGAAGCGCGTGCGGACGTGCTCGGAGAGGAGTTCAATCGCCGGGCGGTTCTTCACCGGGTCAGCCTGCGCCAGATACTTCATCGCTTCGATCAGCAGGCGTTGCCCGTCTACGTAACGAGGATCTGAGCTGCGCTCTCTGCGCTTGTTGCCCAGCTTAGGAGGGACTGTAATCGTGAAAACCTTGGCCATGAATGAACCCAACTAAGGTGCGGTCAGTATATCGTCCCAAGTGCAATTCCCATCACACCTTCTTGTTCTTTAGATTCAACAACTTAGCCTTGTGGTGAAATTGTCTGCGTCTTGCTTGTGGTCTTCAGCTTGAAAACCTCGTCCGGGATCTTCTTGCCGTTCACCTGAATATCGGAGTACTTGGTCAGGCGGTAATTTCCCTGCGGATCAAAGAATTGCTGCTGCAAAGAAATGCCGCGGTCGAGGTCAATCCAGAGCAGAATCTGCTTGAACGTACCGCGGACTTTGTCGGATTTCGGGACGAGTTGAAGCTTTGCCGTGGCCACGCCGTCGATGGTCTCCGGGCCGAGGTAGGTCACGTCGAATGCTTTCACCAGATCCTGCCCGCTGCCTCCGAACCCGAGCACCAGATAGCTCTCGAAGTCGGCTTTGTTTTTGCCCAGGTCGTAGACCGTGACCTGGTCGGGCTTGGGTTGATACATCCGGATCTTGCCTTCGCTGAAGAGCACGAATTTCGGCGCAGATTTCAAATTCTGGGCATCGCTCCCGGCCATCTTCACGTTCGCCATCATCTCAACGTCTTTGCCGGCGCGACGGTAATAAATTGTGCCGGTCTGCACGTCATCCACTTCATCGATGACCTTCTCGTAAGAGTCCCACTCGAACTCGGCCTGCGTGGTGTGAAAGCTGGCGGCGGCCGCATCCATTTTCTTCAGGACCGCTTCCGGAGCGCCGGAACTGCCAGGATCGGCAGGCTTCTGCGGGGGAGGGCCCAGGTGCAGCACACCCCACACGAGCGCGACAGGCAAGATAAGGGCGAGATTTTTCATTGGTATTTCAACGTGCCCCTGGACGGCTATGGCCGGTTTTGCTGGCAACTGGCCGCCGACAACTGATAACTGGGGTATTGCTACTCCCTCTTCGCCAATACTTTGTAGCTCTGCACGTGCCCTTTGTGGTCGGAAACCGGTTCATAGCTCACGATCGAGACCGCGCCGGAAATAGGCTCGATGATGCGCAGCAACTGCTGGCGCACAGAATGATCGTCTCCCGGCGAAATGGCGCTGGCCGCGACCTGGTAGAGCAATTGGCCCTCCGCGTCGGTCGAGACCACCACATCGGTCGGATGCGGATTGCGTGCGATCGGTTTGTCGTTGAAATCAATCACGCGCGGAGAGAAAAAAATGAAAATCAGGATCAGCGTGACCATGATGTCGTAGTGCAGTGTGCCACGCTCATACTGCCACAGGATGTATCCGCGAATTGTTCGCCAGATGGCGTTCATGGGCACGGGCGCGCCGGGCGCGGTCGTCGTCAGTTCTGCTCTCTGCAAGTGTACTAGCTCCAAGCTACCAGCTTCTAGCTACTAGCTCCTAGCTTCTAGGTTGTCCCATTCGCGAATGCGGTTTCAGCTAGAAGCTAGCAGCTAAGAGCTAGAAGCTCTTGCGCGTAATGCGATCCGTCCCGATGTAGCCGCGCAACGCCTCGGGAATCACTACGCTGCCATCCGCCTGCTGATAGTTCTCCACAATCGCGACCCAGGTTCGGCCCACGGCAAGACCACTGCCGTTCAGCGTATGGACAAATTCCGTCTTGTTTTTGCCTTCCGGCCGGTAGCGAATGTTGGCGCGCCGCGCCTGGTACGACTCGAAATTCGAGCAGGACGAGATTTCACGAAACAACTGCTGACCGGGCAGCCAAACTTCGACGTCATAGGTTTTGGCCGCCGCCGCCCCCATGTCGCCGGTGCACAGCGTGACCACGCGGTAATGCAGGCCCAGCTTCTGCAGAACCTCCTCGGCGTTGCGGGTGAGCTTCTCATGCTCCTCGTAGGAGTTCTCCGGCCGCGTGAACTTCACCAATTCCACTTTCTGAAACTGATGTTGCCGGATGATGCCGCGCACATCTTTCCCGTACGATCCCGCCTCGCTGCGAAAGCACGGTGTGTACGCCGTGAGCGAAATGGGCAGGCGCGCCTGGTCCAGGACCTCGTCGCGATACAGATTCGTAACCGGGACCTCGGCCGTAGGAATCAGCCAAAGATCCTTGTCTCCGTGCGGCACGCGGAACAAATCGGCGGCAAACTTCGGCAATTGCCCTGTGCCGTACATGGAATCGGAATTTACCAGATAGGGCGGCAGAACCTCGGTGTAGCCGTGCTCGCGCGTGTGCAGATCGAGCATGAAGTTCGCCAGCGCGCGCTCCAGCTTTGCGCCCAGATCCCAGTAGACGGCGAAACGCGCGCCAGTGAGCTTGACCGCGCGTTCCAGGTCGAGGATGCCAAGTTCGGGGCCCAGGTCCCAGTGCGGTTTGGGAGTGAAATCAAACTTGGGCGGGGTGCCCCAGCGGCGCACTTCGACGTTCTCCTCGGCGCCGTGGCCGACCGGCACGCTGGCATGCGGAATGTTGGGGATACCGACGAGAATATCGCGCAGGCGCACGTCGAGATCACCGGCGGTTCTTTCCAAACCCTGAATCTGCTCGCGCAGTTCTTTGGTTTGAGCCATGGCCGCGGTGGCGTCCTGCCCGGCTTTCTTCAGTTTGGCGATTTCTTCGGAAGCCTTGTTGCGCTGAGCCTTGCGCGTCTCGGCTTCGGTGATGGCGTGGCGGCGTTCGGTGTCCACTTCGCGAAAATCCTTGAGCACGGCAGCCGGATCCATGCCGCGCTGGCGCAGCTTTTCTTCCACCAGAGGCAGGTTTTCGCGGACAAAATTCAGATCGAGCATTCTGCTCTAACTTTAGCTGAAAAAGGCTGTTTCGTGAACTGTCGAGCTCACGGGCAGCGCCTGAGATCTCCGTCGGACCTTTCGGCTTGCATTTGGCCGCAACGTGCCCGAGGATTATCTGAACAGGAACTACCTGTCAGGAGGCGCTTGATGAAAGCACTTTTGATCGGTCCTGTCGCTAGTGAGCGCAAGTAGCCCGGAGGACCTTAGGTAAAATGGCTTGGCGACGTTCAGGCTTGGGCTACTTCTCGGCGATGCATAGCCGTCTGTCTAGAGGTGAATGGCGAGGTCCGTCACGCACTCTAAACCTCCTAGCAATCGTCGCCGTGTGCTGGGTACCGCGTCCTTTGTAAATGACTCTAAACTTTTCGTTAATGCGGGTGCATCGGTATTCGATACACGTTAAGCCTTGCGTGACAACTAACGTAATCGCAAAACGTTAAGGGCGAGGAGGCGACCTTCTCTCTGGTCTTCACTATTCACAGGGAGAGCGACTGCCCGTTTGTCCTATCGCCAGCTTGCCAGTGGGAGAACAGAAAGCGTAAGTTATCTGACAAGGAGGAACTATGCCATTGACAGACGCCTACATTTCAGACTTGGAACGAAACGAACGGTGGCAAGCGACGGCCGAAAACAAGCACGGATTCACCGTGGTCGTAATGCGGGGATGCCCCGGAGCGTTGTATGAGAGCGACTATTACACATTGCCGTTGGAGGTCGCCCTTCCGTTTACGCGAGATGGGATCAGGCACCAGTTCATGTCTGGAGAACTCAGACTTCTTCGGGGCAGCGTTCCAGAGGCGGAAAGTCAGATTGCCTAATCCCCCATGCTGCGTTGCTCCCAGCCTGAGGCATGCGAGGGCTGTGCATTGCGCGATCACTTGCCCTTCCGCTCCTTCGGGAAGGCTTTTATGAGGGCCTCGCGCACCAGAAAGGAAGACGACAAGGACAGCTTCTCTGGATGGTCTACGAGATACTTTTGCACGACTCGCACCAACTGGCCTCTGGGAATGCCCATAATATTGGCATCATTTTGTGTCGAGTCGGCTGTCCCAGATACAAAGCCATGGCAGTACCCGATGTTGTAACTCTCTTGTTGGGTGAACTTCCGTGAGGGTTCGTCCAGCATCTGCACGGCTGGTGTGCAGGCTGCAATGAGTTGATTTCCATCCACACCAAACTCCCAAGCCCAGTCATCGCCGAAGGAATTCGCATTCGCAAAGGAAAAAACGAGAAGCAATAAGAACCCCAATCCAACTCGTTTCATAATCCCTCCCGCCTTACTATACCGGACCAGACTTGGCAGGCTCCCCTCTGCGTCACTACGGCCAAGGACTTTTCTGCTGTAAACTAGCTCGGAATGAAACCCTCCCGTTTCCTGCTGGCGGCGTTGGTTTTGCTTTCCTCGATTCCCGCCGCTTTTGCCTCGGCTTACAGCGGGCGTCCCAAGCTGATCGTGGTGATTGTGATTGACCAGTTCCGCGGCGACTACCTGGAACGCTATCGCGACCAGTTCGGAGACGCCGGCTTCCGCCTGCTTCTCGACCACGGCGCGTATTTTCCCAACTGCAATTACAACTATGCCAACACCCGCACCGCTCCCGGACACGCCACGCTGTTCACTGGCGCCTACAGCAACGGGCACGGCATTGTGGCCAACGAATGGTGGGACCCCAAGAAGAAGCGCATGGTGACTTCGGTCGAAGACGACGACACGAAGATGGTCGGTGTGACCGGAGACAAGGCCGGCGCCTCGCCGCATAATTTGCTCGCCGACACGCTGGGAGACGAACTGAAGCTGGCCACCCAGGGCAAATCTCGCGTCTTCGCCCTATCTCTGAAGGACCGCGCCGCCGTGCTTCCCGGCGGCTTCGCGGCGGACGCAGCCTACTGGATTGAACCGAAGACTGGTGCGTGGATCACTTCCACCTACTACCGCAACGAACTGCCGCGATGGGTGCAGGATTTCAACTCAACTCGTCCGGCAAAATACTGGGATCGCGACTGGAAAGGCGCACAGGGCACCCTGTTGCGCTCGACCGCGCATCGCAAGGGCAAGAACGGCGACGACGCCGGTTTCTACGAAGTAATCGGCTCAACGGCGTTCGGCAACGAGTACGAGTTCGAATTCGCCCGAGAACTGATGGTGTACGAGAACGTCGGCCGCGGTCCGGCCACGGACTTGCTTGCGATCAGCCTCTCGCCCAACGACATTCTTGGTCATCAGGTCGGTCCGGATTCTCCCGAAATGCAGCAGATGGCGCTCGATCTCGATCACCAATTGGCTGATTTCTTTAATTTCCTCGGACATCAGATCGGGCTGGCCGACGTATGGATCACGCTTTCGGCCGATCACGGCGTTTCGTCGCTGCCGGATGCGGTGAAAAAGTTGCGCATCCCGGCGGCCAACCTCGGCGCCGCGAAACTAGAGGCGCAGATCAATGGCGCGCTTACGGCGAAGTTCTCTCCCGGCCATTCCGCGGCATATGTGAAGCTCGACTATCCCCTGGCCTGGCTCGATCAGGATGCGTTTGCCGCCGCTCATGTGAAGGAGCACGATGCTGAGGGCGCGGTGGGTGAGGCCATGAAGCAAGCCGGATTGCGCGATTATTACACCAAATCGCAACTGGCCGAGGGCGAGGTTCCTGACACTGCCCTGGGCCGAAAATATCTCAACAGCTATTCGCCAGAGGGAGGCTGGTATGTCATGGGCGTTCCCGATTTCTACACGGTGGGTGCGGCCACCGGTACCGACCACGCTTCGCCCTACACTTACGATACGCACGTGCCACTGGCTTTTTATGGACTGCCTTTTCAGCCGGGAACCTACCGCACGGGCGCGGAACCGGCGGACCTTGCGCCCACCCTCGCATCGCTGATGGGAATCAATGCTCCAACTCATTCCGTGGGACGCGTGCTGACCGAAGCGCTGTCGCCGCCTCACCATATTAGCGCAGGCACAAATTCCGGGGAGGGCCAGCCATGAGCGCTCGCCCCGATCTCAGCGTCAGCTTCGCCGGCATCCAACTCAAGAATCCCATCATCGCGGCCAGCGGGACCTTCGGCTACGGACTCGAGTTCGAAGACGTTGTTCATCTGGCCAAGCTGGGCGGGCTGGTGGTCAAGGGCCTGTCCAAGGAGCCGATGATCGGCAATCCGCCTCCCCGCCTTTGGGAGACTGCGGCGGGCATGTTGAATGCGATTGGCCTGCAGAACATCGGTGCGCAGGCTTTTCTGGAAGAGAAGCTGCCGCGTCTGCGGCGCATCAAAGATGTTGTCGTCATCGCCAACGTCTTTGGCTACACCCGCGAGGACTACGAGCGGACCATCGAAATCCTCAACCAGGGCGAGGGCATCGCTGCCTACGAGTTAAACGTTTCCTGCCCGAACACGGCGCAGGGCGGTATGCAGTTCGGCAGCGATCCGCGCGCGCTCGATGAAGTCGTGACCACGGCCAAGCGCGTGGCCCAGCGGCCGCTGATCGTCAAGCTCTCGCCCAACGTGACCAGCATCGCGCAGATGGCCTATGTGGCGCAGGAATCCGGCGCCGACGCGGTGTCGCTGGTCAATACCTTCGTGGCCATGGCGATCGATCCGGAGACGCGCAAACCGCGCATCGCCAACGTCACTGCCGGACTTTCCGGACCCGCGATCAAACCCATCGCCGTGCGTATGGTCTACGATGCCGCGCATGCGGTGAAAATTCCGGTCATTGGCATGGGAGGGATTTCGACCCCGGCTGACGTGGTCGAATTCATGCTGGCCGGAGCGACCGCGGTACAAGTCGGCACCGCCAGCTACTGGGACCCCTGCGCCACCGAGAAGATCGTGGACGAGTTGCGGACCTGGTGCAAAGACCACGAAGTCACCCGCATCGCCGATCTCACCGGCGGAATGCAGCTCGAGTGAGTCCCCGTCCGCAGGAAACTTCTCAGTGGAAGTTTTCGGGGGGTGGCCCACCCAAACCTCGGCTGCCCCACGCTTCGCGATGTTCGAAGCGTGGGCACGATGCTGCCAAAGTCGAGAGATTTTGATCTTCGGACGCAGCGCTAAGCTCTGAAGCTCTGGGAATTCAAAATCCTTCTGACGCCATCGGCACAAATGCCCAGCCTTCGAAAACCTGTTCAGTCCCATGACATCCTTTACAAAATGTCTCTAGACATCCTTTACACTCCGCGCGCATAGCGCG
>Ga0209039_10003615_pt1 | contig 11916 bp, 6 predicted proteins | sample BogFormECP12_OM1_FD_188238 | JGI IMG/M metagenome (GOLD analysis project Ga0209039, IMG submission 188238) | Bog forest soil microbial communities from Calvert Island, British Columbia, Canada - ECP12_OM1 (SPAdes) (version 2) | ecosystem: Environmental > Aquatic > Freshwater > Wetlands > Bog ...
CGGCATAGGCTTCGCCAAAGCTGATCTTGCGGTTGGTGACGAAGCGGATCTTGCGGCCAGTTGGCGTAGGAATCAAGCGGATGAAGCTCACGTCATACCCCAGAGTACCCGGGACATTGATGCGGCCAACCGCCTTCATCTTCTGCAGGGCGTTTACCAACCCCTGATTCTGGCCCTTCTGGAAGGCATCCACAAGAACCTGGCGGTCTTCGGGGGTTGACCACTCGTAGATGATCAGCGTAATTCCGATGTTGCGCCCCAATTGAGTGCTGGTGCCATAGGCGGTAGCGTCAATGGTTTCGTTCTTCTCCCGAGCGAAACCGATTGTCCCGGTCAGCGCGACGAGCAATACGAGCAGCGTTGCGATCATCATTACTTTGAATACCGTCTTCATACTTGGATCTCCGTTTCTGGTTGACAATAACGGTTTTGGGAACAGGTTGCTGCCGCAATTGAATGCAAGACAACATGGTACTCTTCCGACGCTTGGAACGGTAACTGGTAAAAGTGATGAATTCAAGCCCAAAATTTCACGTCGTCCCTCCGAAGGCCGTACGCAGTAGCTGGGGAAGGCTTGGGTTTTCCGCTCATCGTTTCCGTACGACCCAGACGGGAACCGAACCATGGCTAGGATTGATTTAGCGCCTTACGGTGAGTTCTGCTAGTATTTTTGGTGCCACCGCAGTCTTATTACATCGATGCGCTCTAGCGCTGACTTCGCCGGTCCCCGGACCGCAGAGCAATCGGCCCGATTATGACCTCGGGACAAAAATCCCGAGAAAACCTGGAGTAACCCTCTTAAGGAGAGGCGGTAATCAGTTTATGAAAAATAAGCAAATCTCAATCGTCCAAGTCGCGCTGATCGCGACACTCGTAGTTTTGGTCACGGCATCTGGGAGTGCCTTCGCCCAGAAGCTCAAAATCCAAGGCGCCATTATCAGCCGCGCCGGCAACACCATGACCATGAAGACGTCGGATGGCAACAATGTCGTGGTCGTGCTGAACGACAACACCGACGTGCAGCAGTTGGAAGGCGCCTTCAAGGCGCGCAAGAAGGAAATGTCGATGGCGGCGCTGATCCCCGGCTTGCTGTGCCAGGTGCAGGGCACGTACAACGCGCAGAACCAGCTCGTCGCGGAGTGGGTCCGGTTCACCGGCGAGGACTTGCAGCAGGCGCAGTCGGCGCAGGCTGCGGTCCACGAGACCAAGGTGCAGGCAGCGGCGAATCAGGCTGAGCTGCAGCAGCAGGCAGAGGCGTTGGCGGCACAGAACGCAGCGCTGAAGGAGCAGCAGGCCGCCATCACCGCACAGCAGAAGGAGATTGCCGAGAATAAGGCGAAGATCGCGGCGAACAGCGCCCGCTTTGGCCAGCTCGACGATTACTACATCCTTGACGAAGTCACCGTGCTCTTCGGCAACGGCGTGGTGAAGGTTGATCCGAAATACAATGCCCCGTTGCTGGCCCTGGTGGAGAAGGCGAAGACCTACAACGGCTACACCATCCAGGTGAAGGGCTACGCCTCCTCCGTGGGCAGCGCAGCCTTGAACCAGAAACTCAGCGACGAACGCGCCAACAACGTCACCAACATTCTGGTGCAGCAGGGTCACGTTCCGTTGACCAACATGCTGGCCCCAGCCGCCATGGGCGAGAGTCGGCAGGTGGGCAACGACACGACCGCCGAAGGACAGGCGGAGAACCGTCGCGTGGTGGTGCGGGCGCTGCTCAACAAGGGCATCGCGGGCACCGAGCTACCGTTGCCTGAAATGAAGAAGTAAGTTCGCCTGAATTGGCATGATGGCTGGGACGGCGTGATCGCCGTCCCAGCCATTTGAAGAATCGGACTTGGCACGAACGCCGCTGAGTTTGCGTTTTCGTTCTACGAGTGCGGCATTATCGTTGTCGTCCTTTGGACGCCGCAAAACAAGGGCACCGAGGCGACCCTGCTCGTGCTTGCAGGAGTGGCCATTGGGTGGGGCCGGCGTTGGCGCTTCGATGACTGGGTTTGTTCGCACTCATTCGTTCGATGCAGGTCTGGAGCGTGGCCTTGAACCTGCTGGCGATACTGACCATCTGTTCCTGGCGATTCTGATCGCCCGATTGATTGCCATGCAGGTCAGCAGTGGGATGGGCAGGGCGGCCAGGTAATCTTGTTTACGGCCAACGACGCAAGGCCGGGCTGGCGCGACTTTGGCGCTGAGTTCATTCTTCGATAGGCCAGCGTGGGCTGGCAACTTTTCGAGACGCGGCCGACAGATTTAACAGTTCTGTAAGACTGCAATTCTGGTGTAGCCTTATGGTGTAATAATCCCACCAAGAACTCGTTGAGATCGGGGTGCGGAAGATGTTGGGAACGGTAGCGCTGGTGGTCGTGTTCACGCTCACGGCGCTGGCGGTCGTGCTTTATGCGGCTTACTGCGAGGCAAGGCATGAGTTGCCCTGCAAGAAGTCGCAGAGGAGCGCCGGCCAGCGTGCTCCTCATGCGGGTGCAGGCCGGCGGGCCGGCGGGTCGTAGGGTAAAGTGGCGGAGGTATGCCCGACACGTCAAGTGTGGGGAATGGCGTTGCGGTCGTTCCACGCCGATGTTTATGCTGTTCCATACAGGAGCGCTGAATATGAAGAGAAAGATGGCTTTTTGTGCAGTAATGGTCGTTCTCGTGAGTTCGTTGGCCATGGCTCAGCAGGTGTCGGTGAATTACAACCACAACGCGAGTTTTTCCCAATACCACACCTACGCGTGGGGCTCGAACAATAAGAACCAGATCCAGAATTCGATCCTGGCGCAGGTGGCGCAGCAGGACATCGAAGCGGCCATGCAGCAGAAGGGGTTGCAAAAGGTACAAGAGAGCCAGAACCCGGACCTGGTTCTCACGGCCAGCGGCGGTGAGCACGAGCAGACGTCGTATAACGCGTGGGGCATGCGCGGGATCGGCGGCGGCATGGGCGGAATCACACCGCAGCAGAACGTGGAGGCCACCATGGTCGTAAGCCTTTACGACGTGAAGCAGAAGGAACTGGTGTGGCGGGGCATTGCGGAGAACACGCTTGACAACAACGGCAATAAGAACCAGAAGATGGTGGAGAAGGCCGTCGAGAAGATGTTCAAGCAGTGGCCGAAACAGTAGCTTACGAGAGTGGCTGTACATCGCGGCCCGGCGGGTACCTGTACGTTCCGCCGGGTTTATTTTCGTTCGCGGCGCAATCCGCGGTTGCGACTACCGGAGTATCCTGAACAATCCCCGTTTTTTCCAGAAGGGAAATCGATGGCATTCCAACAGCGCCGGAGAATCTTCAGCGGCATTCTGCTTTTTGCTGTGACGGCATTGTTATGCGGTACAGCGATGGCGGAGAAGATCCACGTGCATTACGACAAGTCGCTGGATTTTTCGAAGTTCAAGACTTACGGCTGGGCGCCCCATGGAGCGGTGGCGCATCCCATGCTAGCGCTGGACGCCGTTGGCGCGGTCGAGGACGAGCTCAACGCCCGCGGGCTGCACAAGGTGGCGGAGAATCCTGACTTGATCATCGCCTTCTACGGCGCGGTGGACTCGGAGGTCAGCATGACTTCGAATAATCCGATTTACAACGCGACCGGTGGAATTCCGCCGTTCGATCCGAGCATGACGTCGCCGGGCGATTCGCTGTACTGGGACAGCTACTACGGGAATTCGACGGTGGTGGTGTATCCCGGGCAGTTGGTGATCGATCTCATCGATTTCAAAACGAAGAAGTTGGCGTGGCGAGGATTCGCCGCCGAGGCAATCAGCCCGAAGAATCCTGACAAGCTGATGGAAGAAGTCAACAGCACGATCAAGAAGTTGTTCAAGGAATACCCGGTGAAGTAGCGGCCCGGAGCAGCCTGGAGTTGCTTTCCGTTGCGGAGAACGGTTTGCCGGGCTGGGTTGACGGCGTGCTAAGGCCAAACCTACCATCCCAAGTAAGCATGAATTTGTGTTACGGCTATTCTTCCGCGCGCGCCCAACTGCGGCGGCGCATTCTCTCGGTTTTGGTCGTGGTTTTGATTGCGGGTTCGGGTATGGCCCAGGCGCCCCCAAGCGCTGACAAGGGCCAGGCTGTGGCCAATTTCGTGGACATTGCCGACAAGGCCGGCCTGACGATGAAGAACGTGTTCGGCGGATTGGACACGAAGAAGTACATCATCGAGACCACGGGCACGGGTGTGGCCATCTTCGACTATGACAACGATGGCTGGCCCGATATATTCTTCGTCAACGGGACGACGCTCGAAGATATGAAGGCGGGTAAGAGCGGCCCGACCAATCACCTGTATCACAACAACCACGATGGCACGTTCACCGACGTGACCGAGAAAGCCGGGCTGCTGGACTCCACAGGCTGGGGGCAGGGCGTTTGCGTGGGAGATTACGACAATGACGGCTGGCAGGACCTCTTCGTCACCTACTACGGGAAGAACCGGCTCTACCACAACGAGCACGGCGTGTTTAAGCTGGTCAGCGAGAAGGCCGGAGTGGCGGGCAATGGCAAGGAATGGGGCGCGGGCTGCGCGTTCGTGGACTACGACCGCGATGGCCATCTCGATTTGTTTATTGCGAATTATGTGGACTTCGACGTGACCACGGCACCCGCGCCGGGAGACCGGCCATCGTGTATGTGGAAGGGGGCTCCGGTGATGTGCGGGCCGAGGGGGCTGCCGCACCACAAGAACATCCTGTACCACAATCGCGGCGACGGCACGTTTGAGGATGTGACGCTCAAGGCGGGGATTGACAAGACAAACGGGCACTACGGGCTGGGGGTCTCGACGCTCGATTACGACAATGACGGCTGGCCCGACATCTACGTGGCCTGCGACAGCACGCCGAGCATCCTGTACCACAACAATCGCGACGGGACGTTTACGGATGTGGCGGTGGTGGCGGGGGCGGCTTTCAACGAGGACGGCCGGGAACAGGGCGGCATGGGGACGACGGTCGGGGATTACGACGGGGACGGGCGGCTGGACATTTTCAAGACGAACTTCTCAGACGATACCTCGACGCTGTACCACAACAATCCTGACGGCACGTTCACGGACGTAACAACGCCGGCGGGACTGGGTTTGTACACCAAGTATCTGGGCTGGGGCACGGCGTTTTTCGATTTCAACAACGATAGCTGGCCTGACCTGATGCTGGTGAACGGACACGTTTATCCCGAGGTGGACAAGTACCATCTGGACAGCGACTACCAGGAGCCGCGGATTCTGTATCGCAACAACGGCGATGCGACGTTCACCGATGTATCGAAGCTGGCGGGGGCGGGAATCACCACGCTGGCGTCGTCGCGCGGGCTGGCGGTGGGGGACCTGTGGAACACCGGTCAGATGGCGGCCGTCATCAGCAACATGAATGACAAGCCCAGCCTGCTGAAGAACGAGCAGAAATACTCCGATCACTGGGTAGCGTTCAAGACCGTCGGCACCAAGTCCAACCGCGATGGCATTGGCGCCCGCATCACGGTGAAGGCGGGGAAGCGACTGCTGGTGGATGAGGTGCGCAGCGGTTCGAGCTATTACTCGCAGAGTGACATGCGGGTGCATTTTGGCCTGGGTGATGTGAACAAGCTGGAGTCGGTGGAAGTGCGGTGGCCGAGCGGGCTGACGGAACGGTTTGATGGTATGGCGGTGGACAAGATTAATACAATTCAGGAAGGAACCGGTGTGGCGGTGAAGAACGAGCCTCCGGGAAAGAACTAGGGGAACGACCATGAAGCAATTCATCAGGCAGTTTTTCGCGTACGTACTTTCGGCGGCGATTGTGGTGGCGTCGCCGGGTGTAGCAGTGGGACAGACCCCGACGCCGGCGCCGGCGAAGCCGCAGGCGACTTCTGCCAAGGTAGCGCCTCCGGCGGGAGACCCGTGGCCGCGCGTGATCAACTCGAAGGGCGCGACGATCTCGATTTATCAGCCACAGGTGGATAGCTGGACGGGGAACATCCTGAAGGCGTATGCCGCGGTGAAGATCAAGACGGCGGGCAAGCAGGCGACCGACTACGGCGTGATCTGGTTCACGGCAAACACCGAGGTGGACAAGGTCAACCGGGTCGTCACTCTGATGAATTTCAACATTACGAAGCAGAACTTCCCGACGCTGGCCAACAACGGGCTGGCGTACTCGGCGGCGCTGACCGGCGAGATGCCGTGGAACCAGACCATCCCGTTGGACCTGCTGGAGAGCGACCTGGCCATTAACGGCAACGCGGGAGCGCTAAAGAAGTTCGACGTGGAGAATGCGCCGCCGAAGATCATCTACAGCGCGAAGCCGGCGGTTCTGGCGCTGATTGACGGCAAGGCGGTGCTGGGGCCGGAGCAGGACCATCTGCAGAAGGTGATCAATACGCGGGCGCTCATCGTATACGACACCTCGAAGTACACGTATTACGTGGCGCTGATGGATGGATGGGTGGGTGCCCCGACGCTGGAGGGGCCGTACACGGTGATGCAACATGAGCCGTCGAAGCAGTTGACGAAGATTCGACAGGCAGCGGAACAGAGCGATTCTAACCAGCCGCTGGGCAATCCGCAGCAGTCGCTGCAGGAAGCCTGGGGCGAAGACGAGGTGCCCGTGGTGTACGTGAGCACCGTGCCGGCTGAGCTGCTGATTACGCAAGGGCAGCCGCAGTTGATACCGATCCTGGGGACCAGCCTGTTGTACGTGTCGAACACGGGCAATGACATCTTCATGGACACGGCGAACAACAATTACTACGTGCTGCTGGCGGGGCGGTGGTTCAGCACGGCGTCGCTGCAGGACGGGCCGTGGAGCTACGTGGCAGGCGCGAGCCTGCCGCCGGACTTCGCCAAGATACCGTCGAGCAACCCGAAGGCCAGCGTGCTGGTGTCGGTGCCAGGCACTCCGCAGGCGAAGGAAGCGCTGATTGCGAATTCGATTCCGCAGACGGCTTCCATTAACCGCACCGGAGCGACGCTGAATGTCAGCTACTCGGGCGCGCCGGACTTCCAGCCAATTGCCGGTACGCCGCTCACCTATGCCGTGAATACGGCCACGCCAGTGATCTATGTGCCATCGGTGGGCGGTTACTACGCGGTGTCGAAGGGCGTGTGGTTTACCTCGATGAGCGCTACCGGAGCTTGGGCGGTGGCGACCACCGTGCCGCCGGCGATTTACACGATTCCGGTGAACTCGTCGTTGCATTACGTGACGTACGTGCAAGTGTATGGATCGACGCCGCAGGTGGTGTACGTGGGCTACACGCCGGGGTACTACGGAACGGTGGCGACGTCGAGTGGAGTAGTGGTGTATGGAACGGGATACAACTATGTGCCTTATGTCACGAACACTTACTGGGTTCCGGCTCCTTACACGTATGGTGTGGGGGCGGGATTCGGATGGAGCACCGTGGCGGGCTGGGGACTGGCGTTCGGCATGGGAATGGCGGTAGGGGCGTATTGCAGTCCGTGGTGGGGCCCGGTGGGCTACTGGGGATGGGGCTACGCGGCTCCAGCGTGGGGCTGGGGTGGCTATGGAGGCGCGGCGGCGGCCAACGTCTATGGTCAGTGGGGCAACACGGCATACGCGGGAACGCGCGCAGCATGGGCGAATCCGTATACCGGGAACATCGGCACGGGTGCGCGCGGGACCTACTACAACCCGGTGACGGGAAACTCAGGCTATGCGGCGCATGGAGCAAACTACAACGCTTACACCGGCAACTACCGGACCGGAACGAACGTCAGTGGCTACAATCCCAGTACCGGCAGGTCATACGCTGGTCAAGGCAGGACTGCCAGCAACGCCTACACCGGCAACTACGCGGCGGGAGCACGCGGGGCAGAATACAACCAGAACACGGGCGTGGTGCACGGCGGTGCGACCGGCGTAGCGGGGAATGCGTATACGGGACAGTCGGTGGCCGGGTCGCGCGGATTTAGCTACAACACCAACACGGGGAACGGCGTGGCGCATGACAACGGCAACGTCTACGCCGACCACGACGGAAACGTGTACAAGGCGAGCCCGGGTTCCGGTTGGCAGCAGCACAGCGGCAGCGGCTGGGGAGCGCCGTCGTCGGGCTTCGATAAGTCGTCGGCAGACAACTGGGCGTCGGCGAGAGATCAGGGCGGTAACCGTTGGGGCAACTTCAGCTCCGGCGGGTGGGGCGGCGGCCACGGCGGTGGTGGATGGGCCGATCGCGGCGGCGGAGGATTTGGCGGCGGAGGCTTCCGCGGTGGTGGGTTCGGTGGAGGGGGATTCCGGCGGTAGGTCTTCAACCACTCAGAGTGTTCGATCCCACCCTATCGTCCGCTGGCGCAGACGGTAAGAGTGGGGCACCCGGCGTCAACGACTCAGAGTGTTCGATCCCACCCTATCGTCCGCTGGCGCAGACGGTAAGAGTGGGGCACCCGGCGGTCCCGTTCGGCGTTTAAGCCCTCGGTTTTTTCGCGTTGGCCAGCGGCTCAGACTTGATGATTCCCTGACCCTCTTTGACGTAAACGAGTTGGTTCACCTTCACGTCTTTCATGGTGTCTACCTGTCCGCTGGGCCAGCGGACTTCAAGCAGGTCAACCTTGTCGGCTTTCGCGATTCCGAAGTGAATGCGCAGGTCGCTTTGTGAGATGTATCCCCCGCCGCTGCGGACTTCGTCAATCTGCTGATGGGGCTTGGCGTCGCCGGGAACGGTGGTGACGCACTTGACGCGCGCGCCAATGGCGCTGCGGTTCGACTTGACGCCGATGCACTTGACCTTGATCCAGTTGTGGTCGAGGCGAGAGTCGCAGCGCACGAGCTGCGGCAGGCCGTTCACGGTGTTGATGACGAAATCGATATCGCCGTCGTTGTCGTAGTCGCCGAAGGCGCAGCCACGGTTGGCGTTAGGAACGGTGATGCCCGGTCCGCCATCCTTTGTGACTTCGCGGAAGCGGCCGTTGTGCAAATTACGGTAGAGCAGTTTCTTCTGGGGATAGCCGGCCTCGGTGGTGAGTTGTTCGACTTCGGGATAGACGTGGCCGTTGCAGATGAGGATGTCGGGCCAGCCGTCGTTATCGAAGTCGAGCCAACCGCATCCCCAACCCAGGTACTGCGTGTGCAAGCCGAGGCCGGCCTGGAAGGTGGCGTCCTCGAAGTTCCAGCCGCCCATGTTGCGGTAGAGAGATGGGGTGTCGCCGGCGAAGTTGGTTTTGAGAATGTCGAGATTGCCGTCGCAGTCGTAGTCGGCGGCGGAGACGCCCATGCCCGCCTGCGGCTTGCCGTCGGCACTGAGCACGCAGCCGGCTTCGAGGCCGACTTCGACGAACTTGCCGTCGTGCAGGTTCTTGTACATGAGCGACTTGGTGGAATCGTTGGCGACGTAAATGTCAGGGAAGCCGTCGTTGTCGAAGTCGGCGACACATACGCCGAGGCCGTAGGTTCCGCTGACCTTGGTGATGCCGGCCTTTTCGGAGACGTCGGTGAATGTTCCGTCGCCGTTGTTGTGATAGAGGATGTTGGTGTCGCCGTTCAATCCCGGCGGGCCGCAGGCCACCATGACAGCTTTGTAGAGGCACGGGCCGCTCTCGGGCACGGGAGCCGTCTTCAAATCCATGTCGATGTAGTTGGCGACGAACAGATCGAGTTTGCCGTCGCGGTCGTAATCGAGGAAGGCACAACCTGTGGCCCAGCGCGTGCGGGTGCCAGCGACTCCGGCCTTTTCGCTGACGTCGGTGAAGGTGCCGTTGCCGTTGTTGTGGTACAGCACGTTCTTGCCGAAGTAAGTGATAAACAGGTCGTCGTTGCCGTCGTTATCGTAGTCACCGATGCAGACGCCCTGTCCCCAGCCGGAGTGCTTGAGGCCGGCCTTGAGGGTGACGTCGGTGAAGGTGCCGTCGCGATTGTTCTTGAAGAGGTGGTTGAAAGGCTCCTGTCCAGAGGGGAAGCCTTCGAGGCGGGTGCCGTTGACCAGAAAGATGTCGAGCCAGCCGTCGTTGTCGTAATCGTAGAAGGCGACGCCGCAGCCGGTGGTTTCGAGCAGGTACTTGTTTTTATGCTCGCCGCCAAAGATGGTGACGGCATTGAGGCCGGCTTCTTTGGCGACGTCGATAAAAGTGACGCCGAGGTCGGTGGAAGACGTTGCCGGCGCGGGAGGCTCTTGCCCGAAGATCGGCAGAGGGCGGGCGAGAGAGAGAACATCAGAAAAGGTGAAAACGAGTGCAGAGCGGCTGAGGGACTTGAGGAATTTTCGACGTGACGATGACAAAAACTGTACCTACCGACTCTGTCGCTGGGGCTAAGCATCATTTTGCGGGAGACGGCAGCGGGATGGCAAGCCGGACGAGAGGAGAAGGGTAGGCGCTGGCAAAGGTGGCAAGTTGCGCTTGCAATGAGCTAGACTGCCTGTCAGCTTGAAGGATCAAAATGTTGCCAGGAGCTCTTCGATGCAAACGGTGTCGCAGCGCATGTTCGCTCTTGTACTCACTCTTTGCCTAGCGGCCTCTCATGCCACAGCACAGAAACCGTCGAAACCGGTGGACGCGGAAGGCCACCAGTGGTGGCAACACGCCGTATTCCAGGAGATTTATCCGCGCAGTTATATGGACAGTAACAACGACGGCATCGGCGATCTGAATGGCATTGCGTCGAAGATGGAGTACCTGAAGTGGCTGGGCGTCGATGTGATCTGGATTGCGCCGTGCTTTCCGTCGCCACAGGTTGATTTTGGCTACGACGTGTCAGATTACGAGAACATCGATCCGATGTACGGCACGCTGGCCGACTTCGACCACATGGAGAAGATTGGCAAGCAGAACGGCGTGGGTATCGTGTTTGACTTCGTGGTGAACCACACGTCGGACAAACACAAATGGTTTGTCGAGTCCTCCTCGTCGAAGACCAATCCTTATGCGGACTGGTACATCTGGAAGGACGGCAAGGGGGCGAACCAGCCGCCGAACAACTGGCTATCTACTTTTGGTGGGTCGGCGTGGCAATTCGTGGGAACCCGGGGCCAGTATTACTACCACTTTTTCTATCCGCAGCAGCCGGATTTGAATTGGCGCAATCCTAAAGTGGCGGCTGCGATGTATGGCTCGACGGTCTTCTGGTACAAGCGCGGGGTGGTGGGCTTCCGGCTCGATGCAGTGGACACGCTGTTCGAGGACCCCAATCTCACCGACAACCCGACGCTTCCGGGCAAGAATGAGTTCGGCGATCAGAACCAGGAACGCAAGTACAACGACAAGTTGCCCGAAGTACATGACGTGATGAAGGGGTTGCGCAACGCTGCCAATCCTTACAACGCGGTGCTGATCGGAGAGACCTGGACGTCGGATGTGTCGGAGCTGAAGGATTACTACGGCAAGAACCACGACGAGTTGCAGATGCCGATGGATCTGATGTTCACGGAACTCAAGCCACTGTCGGCGAACGTCTTCCGCAAGCACGTCGGTGCAGTGGATGCATCTGGCGAATGGCCGGTGTGGGTGATGAGCAACCACGACATCAAGCGCGCCTACAGCCGCTTTGCCGACGGCAAGCACGATGACGACATTGCCAAAGTGATGGCGGGCATGTATCTCACGCTGCGCGGCTCGGCCATCCTGTACTACGGCGAAGAGATCGGGATGGCGAACAACGATCCCACGCGCAAGGAAGACGTCAGGGACCCGATCGGGCAGTTGGGATGGCCGGAGCAAATAGGCCGTGACGGCGAGCGCACGCCCATGCAGTGGAATGACACTCCGAATGCGGGATTCACCAAGGGCATTCCGTGGCTGCCGGTTCCAGCGACCTACCAGACGCACAACGTTGCCGCTGAGAAGGCTGATCCGAATTCGATCTTGAACTTCTACAAGAACCTGCTGGCCATGCGTCATACCAACCCGGCGCTGCTCGACGGCGACTACGTTGCGTTGAACGAGAGTGACAGCAATGTGTATTCCTACCTGCGTCGGTACAAGAACCAGG
>Ga0209039_10003617_pt1 | contig 11910 bp, 6 predicted proteins | sample BogFormECP12_OM1_FD_188238 | JGI IMG/M metagenome (GOLD analysis project Ga0209039, IMG submission 188238) | Bog forest soil microbial communities from Calvert Island, British Columbia, Canada - ECP12_OM1 (SPAdes) (version 2) | ecosystem: Environmental > Aquatic > Freshwater > Wetlands > Bog ...
CTTCGAACCTCCCCCGAGAAACTGCGGGGCTGCATTCTCCAATCCGACCTACCTGATTTCTTGTCCTAACTCGTTGCATTATTTATGCAGAGATCTATAATGCCTGGCAGTTGAGGTGTATAATCCCTTTATGGGCGCCGAAGTGATTCCCAAACTGAGCTTCGAGGAATTTCGTCAACTCCCCAGCGACGGCAAACGCTACGAACTGGTGGGTGGAGAGGTGCATGTGACTCCAGGTCCGGCAACGCGACATCAAGCCATCGTCCAGAACCTCTCCGGAAACTTGTGGCCCCACGTGATCAAGAACCATTTGGGAGAAGTGTGGACAGCACCCCTGGATGTGCGTCTCAGCGAAGAAACGGCATTGCAGCCGGACCTGGTTTTCATTTCCAACGCCCGCGCCGGGATCATTCAAGAAAATTGGATTGCCGGTGCCCCCGACTTGGTTGTGGAAGTCTTGTCACCTTCCACCGCAACCTATGACCGCGCCACCAAGCTCCCCATCTATGCCCATGCCGGTGTGCCCGAAGTCTGGCTGCTTGACTCGCAGGCCAAAACTGTGGCGGTACTGAAACTCCAAAGTAAGAAGTACATTGTGGAAGCGTCGCTCGCAGGCGACCAAGTCCTCACCTCCAACCTCTTTCCCGGCTGGCGATTGCCCCTTCGTGACCTCTTTGATTTTCGTGGCCGGTTTTAGACACCAGTCGTCAGTTGTCAGTCATCAGTTATCAGTAATAGGGGGGCCGCTTTTACTGACGACTGATGACTGATGACCTTTGTCGCCCTCACGGCAGCGGCGGCAGCGCCGGATGGAAATCGGGATACTTGGGCCGGGCGTATTCGGGCATGGGATGATCCTTGAGCATCTGCATCACCGTCTCGACGGCCTTTTCGAGTTGCGGGTCGTGCCCTTCGCGCACCAGTTTCGGGTCCATCATGACTTCGATATCGGGCGCGATGCCGTGATTTTCAACCTCCCAATCCCCCTTCAGTCCGTAAATCGCCTCGCGCGGGGCCATCACATATCCGTTGTCGAGGAGCGGGGGATAGCCACCGATGCCGATCAGTCCTCCCCAGGTGCGCTCGCCCACAATGGGGCCGATGGCCAGCTTGCGAAAATACCAGGGCAGGGCATCGCCCCCGGAACCCGCGAATTGATTGACGATCATCACCTTGGGGCCGTAGATGGCGCCGGCGGGTGAGGAAGAATCTTTGCCCTCGCGGGTCATAATCTTGTTCAAGATCGGCCGCCGGAGATAATCGACGATGAAGTCCGCGAGAAAGCCGCCGTGATTGAACCGCTCGTCAACGATCGCGGCATCTTTGCCTACCTGCGCAAAGAAATAGCGATTGAAATTCGTATAGCCTTCCACAAAAGTGTCGGGCAAATAAATGTATGCGACCTTGCCGCCCGTCATCTGATCCACCTTGCGGCGGTTGCTTTCCACCCACGCGAGGTTGCGCAGGCCACTTTCGTTATCGACCGGCACGACGGTGACCTCGCGGGAGCTGCTGCCATCGGCATTGGGCCCCACCTTGAGCACCGTCTGCTGGCCGGCGGTCTCCAGGAAGTAGCTATAGACGTCGTCCGTGCCGCGAACTTCGCGGCCATTCACCGCCAACAGGTATTCGCCTTCCTTCACGTCCACACCCGGCTGGGTGAGGGGCGCCTGGAGTTTGGGATTCCAATTCTCGCCGTCGTAAACGCGCGCAAAGCGATAACGGCCGTTCTCGATTTTGTAGTCCGCTCCCAGCAACCCGACCTTGATTTTGGGGATATCAGGTTGCGTGCCGCCCCCCACGAACATATGACCGACGGACATGTAGCTGAGCATTTCGTGGAAGAGGTAGGTGAGGTCCGAGCGGCTGGTGATATTGTCGAGAAAAGGCGCAAAGGTTTTTTCCGCCTGCTGCAAGTCGAGGCCGTGGTAGTGGGGATCACAGAAGAAGTCGCGCTCAATCCGCCAAACCTCATGGTAGATCTGCTTCCACTCAGCGCGGGGGTTCACATCGACTTCCATGTCCGCAGTCTTTAAGTTGCCCTTGCCTGCTTCCGGCGCCTTTTCGGTGGGGTTGATAAACCACGTCTTGCCCTGCTGGTAAAGCATCTTTTCGCCGTTGAAAGAAACCGCAAACGCGGCGATGCCCTCCACCAGTTTGTCGGTCTTGCGCTCCTTGAAGGTGAACTTGGAGGCGGCAAGCACGGGCGGGCCATCGAAGGGAATCGTCGGTGGACCTTCCACCAAATAGACTTCGCCCTCCTTCCCGGCGGCCAGCCCGAAATAATTCTTGGAGGGAATGGGCATGGCCAGGATGCGCTGGCTGATCCTATCAAAGTCAATTTCCACCTTGGGAGGTTCCTTAGGCTTCTCCTTGTCCTTGGCCTCCGCGGACTCCTTGGACTTATCCGCAGTTGCCTTGTCACCTGAAGCCTCCTTAGTGGCTTCGGCGCCCTCCTTCTTTTTTTCCTCGGGCGGTTTTTCTTCGTCGCTCTCGGGCGCCAGCGGCGACGCCACGCCCTTCTTGAGAACTACCGCGTAAACCGAACGCGTCACCGGGCGGTTAATCGCCGACATGTCGCCGGCCGCCACGAGGCCGATATCGGTGCTGGCGGTGAAGTAGAGATACTTGCCGTTCTTGTCGAAGTCCGGGAAGAGTGCGTCGCTCATGCCGTCGGTGATCTGCGTGGCTTTTCCCGTCTCGAGCGAATAAACGAACACGGCGTGCATGTGGTTATCAAGTTGCTTGCAGTAGGCCAACCACTTGCTGTCCGGCGACCACACCGTATTGAAAGTCGGGCCCTCGAAGAGGTCCGTGTCCACGAGTACGGGAGTTTTCTTTTCCAGGTCAACGTACCAAACGTTCATCCGCTTGTCGGAATAGGTGATTTTCTTGCTGTCCGGCGACCAGGTGGGCGAGTAGAAGAACGAAGGCGGTTTGCCCAGGTCAATCTTGGTCACCGGGCCCAGGCCGGTCTGCGCGCTGATGTGCAAGGCGTATTCACCGGATTCGTCGGAAAAGTAAGCGAGGGATTTGCCGTCGGGTGACCAGGCGGGATCACGATCGGCGACGATGGGGGACTTGGTGATGTTGCGGACATCGCCTTTTTCCGCGGGGACCGTAAAGATATCGCCATGCGCCTCGAACACCGCCCGCGCGCCCGTGGGAGATATTTGCGCATTCTGAATCTGTTTTTCAACCTTCTCAAAGTGCGGCCGGACCTGCGGCATGTCGGCATTGACCGTGATGCTCACCCGCTTGGTTTTGCCGGAATGCAGGTCGTAAAGAAAAATGGCGCCGAATTGCTCGTAGACAATGGCGCCCGGCCCCGCCGAAGCGTGCTTGATGTCGAATCCCTGGTTGGTGATGAGCTGCTTGACTTGCTGCGACTTGGGGTCGTATTCAAAAAGAGTCACGGGGCCATTTCGGTCGGAGAGGAAGTAGACCTTGTCACCAATCCACAGCGGACTCCGGTCATTGGAGTTGTCGCGCGGGATCTTCACAATGCTGGAATTGCGGAGGTCGGCAATCCAGATGGGCGTGGTTTGCCCCCCGCGATAACCCTTCCACTCCGGTTCCCACTGGAAATAGGGTGAATAGGCAAAGTGGGAACCATCGGGAGAATAGGCGCCACTCTCGGCCATGGGGAGAGGAAGCGCCGTGGGGAAGCCGCCCTCCACTGGAACGGTGAAAAGCTGGTTCGGGTCAGAATAGCTGAGACGATGCGAGCCGAAGAGAACCGATTTGCCATCGGGAGTCCAACCGACGGCCCAGTCCGGGCCCGGGTGGAAAGTCAAGCGGCGAGGTTCACCCCCCGTGGCGGCAACCACGTACACGTCGAGATTGCCCTCGTAATCGCCAGTGTAGGCGACCATCAAGCCGTCCGGCGAAAAGTGCGGATCGCCCAGCAGGCCGGTGCCCGTCACCAGGCGCTGGGCGTCCCCGCCGGCACGGTTGACAGTCCATATGTCTCCGCCGAAGGCGAAAGCAATCTGGGTCTTGCTGAGGGTGGGGCTTTGCAGAAGCAACGGCCCCGAATCTGCCGAGAACGTCAGGATGGACGCGAAAAGCACGGAAAGGCTCACCAGCATTATGCGACGCATACATTCTCCAAAGTTGAGCAGTGAAATCTTTTGAGGCAGCATTATTACCAAAACCCAATCGCCTTGGGAAGCGGAGATTATCTCAGATTTCCTTCCCGGACTCCACCCATTAACCGCGGCATTAACCGCAGCATGGATGCGGAGCTTTGGAGTGCGGCAGCTTGCTGCCGCTTTGGCCCCAGCCAGCTTGCTGGCTGGAAATTGTGTACAATGCGGGTCACCGTCGCTGTCAGAAAGTGAGGATTGTGATGAAGTCGCTGCTCCGAACTCCTGCCGGACGATTCGCCGCTGCCATGCTTTATCATGACTCGCATTGAAAGGGGGACTTCTTATGACTCATAACCATCAATTCATATCCTCAGACACCGAGGAGGAATCTGCCGATACCAGTACGAGCGGGAATGAAATGGACCATTCTCTGAAGGGCTTGAGCCGCCGCCGTATGCTGAAATCGCTGGCGGCGTTCGCTGTTGCCAGCGCTCTGCCCTCTGCGCTGTCAGGGGCGAGTGCGCTGGTCAAAAGTGGATTCGCGGAAGGGCGGGGTGAACCTCCGTCGCCTGTAAATAATCCAGCCTGGTTCGGGTTCAACCTGTTGGAGTACTTTTCCACGGACCCGGATTGGATGAAGTACTTTCCGTACAAGAATGATGGATTATTTCAGGAAGACGATTTCCGCTGGATGCGCGATTGGGGCTTCAACTTTGTCCGGCTCCCCATGGACTACCGGTTTTGGACTGACCCGAACGATCTGATGAAGATTAACCAAAAGCAGGTCGAACCCATCGACCGCGCCATCCGCCTGGGCGAAAAGTATGGAATTCACGTCAATATCTGCCTTCACCGGGCGCCGGGAGAATGCATTCTGGATGGCATGGATGAGGCACTGACCGGCATACACATCACCGAGGAAAAGACCAGCGTCTATGACGACCCACAGACGCTGGAAGCATTTGTCCATCAATGGACCTACTTCGCCGAGCGTTACCGGGGTACTCCCAGCGAGCGCCTCAGCTTCAATCTGGTGAACGAACCCGTGGTGAGGCCCACACCGGCTGAAACCGCCGAGCTCAAATCCCACAAATCCGATGACGCTTTCAGCCGCGAACTCAGCGAGCGGCATGAACGCCAGTACGTGCGCGTAGCTCGAGCCGCCATCGACGGCATCCGCGCGCACGACCCGGGGCGTTTGATTGTCACCGATGGGTATCAGGGCGGAGATGCAGCCATTCCCGATCTCATCGATACCAGAATCCTACAAAGCTGCCACACTTACTACCCGGTGCAATTAACCCACTATCAATGCGAGTGGGCCCGAGGCTTTGTTACCAGTGACACGCCACTGCCGACTTGGCCGCTCAAGGATCGCGAGGGGCACGTCATCGACCGAGCCGCGCTCGCCACCCGGTTCCAGCCCTGGCGGGAGTTGAACCAACGTGGGATTCCCATCCACTTCGGGGAAATGGGCGCCTACAAACACACCCCTCCTAATGTCGTGCTGGCTTGGTTTGACGATACGCTCGACGTGCTCAATGACTTCCACACCGGGTGGGCGCTGTGGAACTTCCGTGGTCCCTTCGGAATCCTGGACACGGAGCGCCCCGGAACCAAATTTGAAGACTGGCACGGCCACCAACTCGACCGCCCGCTTCTGAATCTGTTGATGAAAAGGATGAAGATTCGAAGGCGTGATGGTCGCGCGTTCACGGGATTTAACTCCAGGTTCACATAAACCGGTAACAAACTTCACGGGGGAAGGGTTATCGTTGGTGAACTGGTTATTGAATTGGAGCTTAGTCCGCGCAGGCTCGCTACGGGCCGAAACATGTCACGCACAAAAACCGTCAAGCGCCGACCCTCTGAGATTAAGATAAGAGTGCACTACAATAACCAGGAGGCCTCCAAATGCAAGTGAATCCCAAGGCTGGCAAACTCGCCGACGCGAGTGACTTAGTTAACCTTCCGAAACTCATCACGGCTTACTTTACCGAGCGTCCCGACCCGGCAATTCAGGAGCAGCGTGTAGCATTTGGCACCTCGGGCCACCGGGGGTCAGCGTTCCGGTGCAGCTTCAACGAAGACCACATTCTGGCGATCTCGCAAGCCATCTGCGAATACCGGAAGCAGCAAAAGGTCGAGGGACCCCTCTTCATCGGCAAGGATACTCATGCCCTTTCGGAGTGTGGATTCGTGACCGCGCTGGAAGTGCTCGCAGCCAACGGGGTTGACGTGATGGTGGACGTCGCCGGCGGCTACACTCCCACGCCGGTCATTTCCCACGCCATTTTGAGTTTCAACCAGGCGCGGCCCGCGGGCCTTGCCGATGGAATTGTGATCACACCCTCGCACAATCCTCCGGAAGATGGTGGGTTCAAGTACGACCCCCCGCATGGCGGACCTGCGGACACGGGCGTGACCCAGTGGATTGAGCAGCGTGCCAACAGACTCCTGGAGGACAACCTTCGGGAGGTCCGGCGCGTGCCTTACTCGCGAGCCCGGTCAGCGGCGACAACCCATCTCCACGATTACGTCGGCGCCTACGTGCAGGACCTTGAAGCCGTGGTGGATTTGGCGGCTATCCAAGGCGCCGGGGTGAAAATCGGAGCTGACCCTCTGGGGGGCGCCAGCGTCGGCTATTGGGGACCGATTCGCGACCGCTACCACCTTAATCTGACCGTCGTCAATGAGCTGGTTGATCCGACTTTTCGCTTCATGACCATCGATTGGGATGGGAAAATCCGCATGGACTGCTCCTCGCCATTCGCGATGGCGAGTCTGATCGCGCGGAAGGGAAGCTTTGACGTAGCCTTTGCCAACGACACCGATGCCGACCGGCATGGGATTGTGACGCGCGAGGGCGGGCTGATGAATCCGAACCATTACCTCGCCGTGGCCATTGACTATCTCTTTCCTAACCGCCAGGGTTGGTCTGCCAGTGCGGCGGTCGGCAAGACGGTAGTCAGCAGCAGCATGATTGACCGTGTTGCCCAGCGCTTGGGGCGGAAGCTTGTGGAAGTGCCGGTGGGATTTAAGTGGTTTGTCGAGGGCCTTTTGAGTGGCGAGCTAGGCTTTGGGGGGGAGGAGAGCGCCGGTGCGTCGTTTCTTCGCTCCGACGGACGGGTTTGGACCACCGACAAAGATGGCCTCATTATGGGCCTGCTGGCTGCCGAAATAATAGCGAAGACCGGACGCGACCCGGCCGAGCATTATCGCGCCTTGACCAAAGAGTTTGGCGAAATGGTGTATGAGCGCACCGATACGCCCGCCACTCCGGAAGAAAAGGCGGCGCTGGGGAAGTTGTCACCCCTCCAGGTGCGGGACGTGGAGGTGGCAGGCGAAAAGATCTTGGCGAAGCTTGCCGACGCTCCCGGCAATGGCGCAGCGATTGGCGGAATTAAGATTGTGACCGAACACGGATGGTTCGCCGCCCGGCCCTCGGGGACCGAGGATGTGTACAAGTTCTATGCCGAAAGTATGAACGGGATCGAGCACCTGCGCCGGATCCAGGAAGAAGGACGCGCCCTGATTGCGCGCGCGCTGAGCACGCCGGCAGCGAATTAGGCGCCGGAAGCCAGGGAATGACGAAAAGCGAAAACCGAAATTCGATACTCGGCGCGTCCGCCGCTCCCGCGAAAGCGGGAAGGGGTGGTCTTCGGGGCCCCCGGCATTCGCGCGGGTAAGCTTGCTCGCGTCGAATTTCGAGTTTCGACTTGGTAAAGGGAGGAAGAGAATGGAATCCGAAGCCGTGAGGCCCGCAACCGCGGGCGACGACGCAAGGAATTCAGTACAAGAACTGCGCAACTCCTTCGAGCACCACCTGCGTCGCACGCTTGCCAAGGATCGCTACACCGCCACCACCCGCGACCGCTATTACGCCTTTGCTCTCGCCGTGCGCGACCGTCTTATTGAGCGCTGGATTGCTACTCAGCAAACTCACCACAACCGGCATGTAAAAAGAGTTTACTACCTGTCGCTGGAGTTCCTGATCGGCCGCTCCCTTGAACATAATGTCATGAACCTTCGCCTCGAGGATGCTTGCCGTCAGGCGGTTGCGGATGTGGGCCTCAATTGGGACGACCTCCTCGAACAGGAAGTCGATGCAGGCCTGGGCAATGGGGGGTTAGGACGCCTGGCTGCATGCTTTCAGGACTCGCTGGCCACTCTCGACTTTCCCGCGATCGGATACGGCTTGCGCTATGACTTTGGCATTTTCAACCAGCGCATCATGAACGGTTATCAGGTAGAGGTGCCGGATGAATGGCTGAAGCTTGGCTACCCCTGGGAAATTTCCCACCCGGAATATTCCTTCCCAGTGCAGTTTGAAGGCCGTGTCGAATCTCGCCTGGGTCCCAAAGGTTCAGAATGGCACTGGGTGGATACCAAGCCGGTGGTGGGCATGCCTTACGACCTTCCCATGGTAGGGTATGGCGGGCACACGGTGAACACCCTCCGCCTCTGGTCAGCGAAGGCGGCGGCCGAATTCGACTTGGATGATTTCAATCGCGGTTCGTATGTGGACGCCGTGGCCAACAAGGTTTTGGCGGAGAATCTCACCAAAGTCCTCTACCCCAACGACAACGTGTTCGAAGGAAAAGAACTACGCCTGAAACAGCAGTACTTTTTCGTATCTTGTTCCATTCAGGACATCCTGCGGCGCTTCAAGACCGACGATAAGGATTGGGAAGAGTTTCCCCGCAAAGCCTTTATTCAGATGAACGACACGCACCCCTCGCTGGTTATCCCGGAGCTGATGCGTCTGCTGATCGATCGCGAAGGACTGGGCTGGGACCAGGCCTGGCAAATTACCACGGCATCCACTGGCTACACCAACCATACCATTCTGCCGGAGGCGCTCGAGAAATGGCCCGTCAAGATGTTCGGACGATTACTCCCCCGGCATTTGCAAATCATTTACGAAATCAACGCCCGGTTTATGCGGGATGTCGCTACCCGATGGCCATTAGAGGACGACCGCCTGAGCCGTATGAGCATTATCGACGAAACGGGAGAAAAATACGTTCGCATGGCTCACCTGGCCATCGTGGGCTCCTGTTCGGTGAACGGCGTCGCCAAACTCCATACCGAGCTTCTCAAGAATGAGGTTTTGAGGGACTTTGCGGAGTTATGGCCGGAGAAGTTCAACAACAAAACCAACGGGATCACCCCCCGGCGCTGGCTCCTCAGCGCTAATCCGGCGCTGGCCCATCTGATTACCGAGTACATCGGCGATCAATGGATCAGAGATTTGGATCAGCTTCGGAAATTGGAACCGTTGGTGGATGATCCCGTTTTTCGGCAACGATTCCGTGCCGCAAAGGGACAGAGCAAGGAACTGCTGGCGCGGCTCATCGCCCGCGAAACCGGCATCAACGTTTCGCCCCATTCAATGTTTGATGTTCAAGTCAAACGGCTGCACGAGTATAAGCGCCAACTGCTGCTGGTTTTTTACATCATCATACTCTATGACCGCCTGAAGAAAAATCCGGCCCTGGATATTGTTCCCCGCACGTTTATTTTTGGCGCCAAGGCGGCGCCGGGCTATTTCATGGCCAAGCTGATCATCAAACTGATCCACCAGGTTGCGGAAGTCGTTAACGGGGATCCTCAGGTTCGTGACAAGATGAAGGTAGTGTTTCTGCCGAATTACCGGGTGTCATTGGCGGAGAGAATTATCCCCGCCGCAGATCTGAGCGAGCAGATCTCCCTGGCTGGAACGGAGGCTTCCGGGACCGGCAACATGAAAATGATGCTCAATGGGGCGGTAACCATCGGAACCCTCGACGGCGCCAACGTTGAAATCCTGGAGGAGGTTGGGGAGGAGAACATCTTCATCTTCGGCATGAGGAGCGAAGAGGTTGAGCACCGCCGTGGCCGTTACAATCCCTGGGATGTGTATAATAGCGACGAAGAGATTCGGCGCGCCTTCTTGCTGATCGAAAAGGATTTTTTCAGCCTTTTGGAGCCAGGGATTTTCAAGCCGCTCGTCCAATCGCTGCTCGAGGGCGGCGACCACTACATGCTGCTGGCCGACCTGCGCGACTATATCCAAACCCAGGAGCGCGTCGATGCGGCGTATCGGGACCACGAAGTTTGGGACCGCATGGCTATTCTCAACGTGGCCCGCGCCGGAAAGTTCTCGTCGGACCGCGCCATCAAAGAGTACGCCTCCGAGATTTGGCACCTGGAACCTTGCGATGGCGTGAAGTTGGCAACGCAGGACTAGGTTTTGGGGGCTAGGTGCTGGGGAAAAGCGAAACTCGAAACTGGAAATTCGAAAATCGAAACTCGAAATTCGAGGCATGGGTCGCGAGTTTCGAATTTCGAATTTCCAGTTTCGAGTTTCGCTTTTCGAGCTTGGAGTTTCGATTCTGGCCTCTGTCGCCGTCATTGCCCGGAGAAAGGCCTTTCTAAAGCATGTGTCGCCGCCTCATTCTTGCCGTTTTGCTGGTTCCTATTTTTGCCATCAGCCTGCCTTTAGGGACGATCGGCGGCCCCCAAGCGGGTTCAGACACCGCTGATCAAGCCGCCATTCAGGAAGCCGCCAGTTGGATCGGGCACGAGGACAAGGTTGAAACTGAATATCACTACGTAATGACCTGCAAATTGCGTTTGCTGCTTTTCTGGGCCGGGAGTGATGACGTGGGCGGTGGGTACGTTCGCATTGGGAAGGCGTCTGGAGACGAGCAGCAGCAGATGATCCAGGTTCTTTTTGGATCAGACCCCGCCAAGGCCCCGTTGGCCATCAACCGCTGGGGCGCCGGGACGGAAGTCCTGCGCGGTGCCGACTCCGGTCAGCCGGTGGCGAGCGCCTTCTTTGGCTTTATGAAATCGTCGAAGGGCCAATCTGTGCTGGCGATGAAAAGTGAGCTTTCCAAGGAGAAGACCAACGGGAACCACCTTTTTGAGGGTATTATCAGTCGCGTGGACGACGGCCGGGCGCTTTCTACCACGGTTCCCTATAGCTCGAACCGGGATTTTGATGTGCACCAATACGCGGAGGCGGAAAAAGCGACATTGCAACAACTGGAGAGTAATCCCTCGCGCCATATTCGGAGTCTGGACGGCGCGGCGCGGAAGGCGTGTCCACGCGCGGGGGAGTTTTTGTCAACGACTTTTCAACTGATCGACGACGCGGTGGCTGGCCACACCACTCCCGACTCGCTTTGCTATATTTACAACGCCCACCACTACAAAGCTACCCTGCTGAGCGTTCATCCCGTCGAGGAAAAAAAGGTACACGTGACTTTACGCGGGAAGGGGAAAGCCTTCGACCAGACTTATCGCCATCTCCGGGAAGCGCACTTTGAGGTGGCGAACGACGACACAGGAACTAAGTCGTCATTTGATATCCTGCTCGGCACCGAGGGAAACCTGCGCGGCACTCCCGTTCAGATCCTTTATACCCCAAACTGGTGGTTCGAAATCATTCTCAACCTCGCGCCGGCTTCCCCGCAACCCCTCAACCCGGGGACATCTCTGCGGTAACAGGGTGAACCTGGAGGGGAGGTCCACACTGGTTCCCGCGAGTACGCGGGGAGAATAATTGACGGGAGTAAGAGGCATGACCAGGAGAAGGTTCTTGCAACAGGCAGGAGCCGCTGCTTCAGCTTGGGCCGCAGGTCCACGCCTTGACTTGGCCCTGCCCGGCACCTTACCCAATCCCGTGGGCTATTCCATCATCTCCTGGCCACCAGAGGAATTCCCCCAAGCCCTAGAGACCGTTTCTTCCCTCGGCTATCAAGGCGTGCAGTTGTTGGGTTGGGTGCAGGAGGCGTACCCAGGCAACAAGGCCACGGAACTCAAGGACCGG
>Ga0209039_10003618_pt1 | contig 11909 bp, 9 predicted proteins | sample BogFormECP12_OM1_FD_188238 | JGI IMG/M metagenome (GOLD analysis project Ga0209039, IMG submission 188238) | Bog forest soil microbial communities from Calvert Island, British Columbia, Canada - ECP12_OM1 (SPAdes) (version 2) | ecosystem: Environmental > Aquatic > Freshwater > Wetlands > Bog ...
GCCTGGATCGCCTCGACGTTCATCAACAACGTCCAGAACAACCTGTTCGCCGGTCCCTTCACCACCACCGTGTTCAACTCCGCCTCCACCCAGACCTTTGCCCAGGATATTCCCTTCTCGCTGACCTGCGGGACCTACATCATCTCCCTGGGAGTGAATTTCGGCTCCACGGGTGGTTTCCTGCAACAAAGCCTGGTGATCGAATCGACCGCCACCCTGACGCCGACGGCCACCCCCACCACCACCCCTACACCGACGCCGGTCCAGCTCATCCTGCCCCAGTTCATTCTGACGCTCAACGCCAACTGCCACCGCGGGCCGGGAACGAGCTACGACATCGTCACCTACGGCCTGAAAGGCCACGCCTATCGCATCTTGGGGGTAAGCGCCGACGGCCTGTGGTATTTCGTGGTCTTCGACCCCAACCTGGACTGCTGGATGGACGGCGCCTCGGGCAACCCGCAGGGCAACCTGAATATCCTGCCGGTCATCCTTCCGCCCACCCCGACGCCGGCACCCAGGAGCAAGCCGACCTGCAACGTCCTGAACGGACAAAACTGCTAAAACCCATTGATCTTTCTTCGTGAAGTTCAAAATCGACCTGACTGACCCCTGATTAAATCAAAGGGGCAGGGGACAAAAGAATAGACCTTCGGGTTCAGGGATGTGCGACCGCACAAACCAGCCGGGAGGTCTATTTATAATTATAGGAGTCCTGGATCGATGAGAAAGATCCAGGCCGGCAGCACGAATCCGAACGGCTCAGTCCGCGCTGCCGGCAAACCCTGTCCTTGTTTTTTGGGCAGAAGACAGGTCTCAGATGCCTGACCCCGTCCATCTCTCCTGCAAAAGAAATATCGCACCACATCTGCTCTGGTGCGATATTTCAAAGCTCATGCAGTGAAAGTCCTGGACTGGATCCCACAACCCTGGGAAGGCGATGAGCCCTCGCAGGGCGTAACCATTCGCTACACGAAACTCTTGATTCCTTACTGATTAATTGAACTTGCTGTTGCCCATCGGCCGCTCGACGCGCGGTTTGGCGATATTGACCTTGAGCGCATTGCCGGCCAGCGAGTAGGCGTTGAACATGCTGATGGCCTTATCGGCGTCCGCCTGATTGGTCATATTGACAAAGGCAAAGCCCTTGGACAGGCCGCTATCGCGGTCTTTGACCAGGTCCACCATGGTGACTTCCCCGGCTTGCGCGAACAGGGTCTTGATTTCCGCATCGGTGGTCGACTTGGCCAGGTTACCTACATAAATTCTGATTTCCATGCTGATACTGCTTTCTTCCGGCTCGGCCGGAAAATAAGATGACCGCCAGCCCATAAGTGGGTCGACGGCCAAGGTACGACAGAGATCCAGTTATCCAACTTCGCTGTTCAGTTTACCACAGTTTCTGCCCGCAGACGGAGCAGTTTAGGCCCGGGGAACTTCCGCTCCAACACACTTTTTGAACAGCCAGCTCTCCCCCTCCGATCCGGGTGGAGCCCATCAGGGATCGAGGAGGACCTCCTGGCTGAACAGGTACATTTGACCCCCGATCCGATCGTCGGCCTGGAAGATCACCAGCAATACCCGGGTCGCGGTGGAGACCGTATATGGAATATCCGTGCTGAAGCGGACGTAACTATCGTCCGCAGCGGGGGTGACGGTCAGCAGGCGGGTGCCGATCACCCCCTTCGCCTCGGTGATCAGTTCCATGACCAGGGGCAGATCATTGAATGGACGCATCGAGCCGGCCACGGTCAGCCGTCCGCCGCTGGCGACCGACCCGGGGGTCGGGAAATCCAGGACACAACGTTCCTTCAAATTCCCGGGCGGGTTGATCTCCTCGTTCCCATCGGCGAGGAGCAGCAAATGGACGGAATTGCTAGCCTGCGTGCGCCCGAATTGATCCTGGGTGCTGAGGGTCAACCGCCCCAGCTCTCCTGCGGCGTGGACCTCAAAAGGGATCTCCAGGTAATCATAGGTCCAGGTCAGCCCGTACGGGAGGTACACGATCTCGCGCACCAGCAGCCGGCCGTCCTCGCCGTAAAGCTCGATCGTGGCCTTATTATTAAACCCGGGTTTAATATAGGTACGCAGTTTGATCGGGGAAACCACCTTGGAGAGGGGCCCCGGGGTCAGGATCTGGATCGCGCCGGAATCGGGCGACAGCTGCGGCAAGGCGGTCCCTTCCGGCGTCGGAGCACTCTGGGACGGCAGCGGAATCGCCGTCTCCGTCAGGGTCGAGGTCGGTTCCACGGTCGAGGTGGGCACGAACGGGGTCGGCGAAAGGACCTGGGGGGTCAGCGAAGCGGTCGCTTCAAAATCGACCGTCGGACTGGGTTCAACCGTCAGAGTGGGTAACGGAGGCCGCGGCGAGGCCGTGACCAGGGCGCCCGGTGCCAGGCCGCAGGCGGACGAAACGATCAGGAAAAGGAAAACGGAGGCGCGGAGCAGGGGCTTCATAACGGTTGGGGAATCTCCGGCGAGGGCCGGGGCCTCGCAGGAGATTCTCGATTAAACCCCGTAGATCTCCCCATATTTGCGATTGAGGTATCTCAGGTAGGGCTGCGGGTCGATCCGGGATCCCGTCACCTGCTGCACCAGTTCCTGCGGTTCGAATTTTCTCCCGTGACGATGGACCTTCGCGCGCAGCCAACCGAGCAGCGCATCGAATTTTCCGTCCCGGATCTGGCCGGAGAGGTCGGGCAGGTCCTGATTGACCTTCTCCCACAACTGGGCCGAGATCAGGTTCCCCAGGGCATAGGTCGAAAAATACCCGATCATGCCGCTGGACCAGTGCACATCCTGTAAAACCCCCACGGCATCATTCGGGGGGGTGACCCCCAGATAATCCTTCATCCGGGCGTTCCACATTTCGGGCAGGTCCTTGACCGCCACTTTTCCTTCCACCAGGGCGATCTCAATCTCCATGCGCAGCATGATATGCAGGTTGTAGGTGGCCTCGTCGGCCTCCACCCGGATCAGGGAAGGCTGGACCTTATTAATGCCCCGGTAGAACCTGTCCAGCGATACTTTTTTCAGCTGCGGGAAGTCCGCCTGCAGGCGCGGGTAGAAATGCTGCCAGAAGGGCAGCGAACGTCCGACCAGGTTTTCCCAGAGGCGCGACTGCGACTCGTGCACCGCCAGGGAAGCCCCGTCGCCGAGCGGCGTGCGATCCAATTCAGGAGCCAGGCCCTGTCCGTACAGCCCATGCCCGCACTCGTGCATGGTGCCGAAAAGCATGGTGTTCAGGAATTTCGGGTCCACCCGGGTGGTAATGCGTACATCATTGACGCTGGTGCCCTGGGTGAAGGGATGGGGGGCCTTGTCCTGGCGGCCGCGCCGCCAATCGTAACCGAACTGGGTAATGACCGTGACCCCGAAGTCCCATTGTTTCTTTTCATCGAACGGCTGATGCAGGAAGGAATCGTCCACCTGGGGTTTCCCGGCGATGGCCTTGATCAACTCCACCTGCTTGGGGCGAATGGCATCGAAGATCGCCTGGACCTCGGCGGTCTTCATCCCGGGTTCGTAATCGTCGAGCAGGATGTCATAGGGGTGGTCGGTGGGCGGGAAAAAGGTGACATAACGCTGGGCCAGTTCGATGACCTTTTCCAGGTGTGGTCTGAAATGTGAAAAATCCGACTTCTGCCGCGCCTCCATCCAGGCCTGGTAGGACAGCGATTGGACCTGGCTCTGCTCCACAATAAAATTCGAGGGGATGCGCACGGCCTTGTCATAATCCCGGGCAGCCACCTTGATCAGGCGCGCCTCATCCGAATCGGGGTCCAGCCCGGCCGCGTACGGCTTGAGCTCATCGAGCAGCTTGCCGAGTTCGGGAGCCGTCCCCCGGTCATGGGCGATGCGTCCGAGGGTGCCGAGCTGGTTGCCGCGCGCCTCGGCCCCTTCCGGCGGCATGTTGACCTGTTGATCCCAGCCCAGCAGGGCAGCTGCACCCTGCAGGTCGACGATTTCGGCCAGGAGCGTTTTAAGCTTTTGGTATTGGGTATCCATTTCTATGGAAGACTCCTTTGATCATGAACCTTATTTAATAATAACCTGGGTTTTGGTTGGCGTCCACGTGCGCGTCGGGGTTGGCGTGCGCGTCGGAGTGCGCGTCGGCGTTGGTATTGGCGTAGGCGTCGCGGGGATCGGGCAGATGCCTGGCTCGTTTCCGGTCGGGATGAAACCAACCGCCCAGCGGCAGGTGTTGTCAACCTCATAAAGGGCTTTGAGCGGATAGTACTGCGTCTGCTCGACCAGCGGTGATCCCGCCTGCGCCTGGGTGAAATGGTCGTTGTAATCGAACCAGTCCGGATGGAACATGGACGGGTCAAACGACCAGGCGCCCCACAGGAACGGATTGGCATCATTGAACAGGGTTCGTTTGAAAGCGATCTGGACGCTGTTCGAACTGAGCTGGGAGATGCGGCCCCAGGCCAGGTCCGGATCGGTCCCCTTGCCCTGATCGAAAAGCAGTGTCTCGTAGCCGTTTCCCGTCTGCGGCGGGGGATCGGACTCGATCGGATGAAGGCCGCCGACATCGCGGTCGGTGTCCTGCCAGACCTGGACGCCGTCCGTGGACCAGCCTACCCCGGGAGCGTGGACCGAGATCAGGAAGTAACCCCGGCCATCCCGGTTCACATCGATCTCGATCGCATAGACTTCCGGCATGCCGCCTTTCGTCGGATCCTGGCCGACCAGGTCGATCGTCACATAGGACCAGGTGGCGTCCCGTGAGAACCGGGCAGATTTGATATCGAGATCAGGGTAGTAGGTGTTCATGGACTGGTCAAAAGGCCGCTCGAACAGACCAAGATTAAAATTCTCTCCCCCCGGGGCCCGATGCTGGGAAGCAAAGGCGGACGAATTGACATCCTGGATCTGACTCAGAAAGGAGGCTGGCGAGTCCGCGGGATGGGTGGTGTGGACGATCGCCGTCGGTGTTTCACTGGCCGCCTCGGGCAGCGCAGTAGCCGTCGACCCGGTCGAGGGCGCGAGAGTGGAAAGCGGCGCAGGGCCCGGGGAGCTCGGCACGATCACCTGCGGAATGTTGCAGGCCACTGCCGTAACGAGCAGGATCCCTGCCGCAAGACTCCATGCAAGAAACACACGCGACCTTTTCATGATTCTGCCTCCTGTCTCGGGATACTCCTAAAATGGGCCAACCCGCCTCACCTACCCGAAGGTCAGATCTCTGCAGCCTTCGTAAAACATGATTATACCTCGCCCCCCTTCATCCCAGATCAGCTGGGAGACTTCCGCGATGGAACATACCCCCCTGGAAGAAATCGACCTGCAGCATCGACCGGACCTCAAAGGTACCCGGAAAGCGGACCTGTTCCCCCGGCCGGTCCCGAATGATTTCGAGGACCTCGAGCTTCAGATCTCCACCTAAAAAAACTCCTGATGCATTAAACACCAGGAGTTTGCACTTTGAGGGTCCGGATTCCTCCCCGAGCGGAAGCGGTGCAGTTTATTCGTACCGCAGGGCGTCTACCGGCTCGAGACCCGCGGCCCGGTTGGCCGGATAGATGCCGAAGAACAGGCCCACCGCCGCCGAGAAGAGCGTCGCCAGAAGGATCGAGTTGATCTGGACGGTCGGGCTGAAGGGGTTCCCGGTGGCTGTGGCGATGCGTCCGATCAAAAGGGCGATCAGCCAGCCCAGGACGATGCCGATCAATCCGCCGAAAAGGCTCAAGAGGGACGATTCGGTCAGGAACTGGATCAGGATATCCCGCCGCCGTGCTCCGAGCGCCTTGCGCAGGCCGATCTCGCGCGTGCGCTCGGTGACCGAAACCAGCATGATGTTCATGATGCCGATCCCGCCGACCAGCAGGGAAATGGCGGCGATGCCGCCAATGAAGATGGTGAACACGCCGGTGATGGTCGTGGCGATCGACAGCACATCTTTTTGCGAGAAGATGGTGAAGTCATCCAGCCCGGGCTGGGTGCGGTGCCGTTGGCGGAGGATCTGGGAGACCTCGTCGGTCGCCTGCGTGACCGTGCTGTCACTCGTGGCCTGGATCAGCAGCTGGTCGACGGAATTGGGAATGGCGGACGGGATCAGGCGCGCCTGGGCCGTGGTGAAGGGCACAATGATGCGGCTGTCCTGGCTTCCGAATGAACTCCCGCCCTTCGAAGCGAGCACTCCCACCACCCGAAACGGCTGCTGGTTGATGCGCAGGGTGGCGCCGACCAGCCCGTCGTGCCGGCCAAAGAGTTTATCGGCGATGGCCGGACCGATCACGGCCACGGAGGCATTGCCCAGCAGCATGTCCTGGGTCAGGAGGCTTCCCTCGGTCACGGTGTAATTCTGCAGGGAGAAATAGGACGGGGTGGCGCCGATGATGGCGTTCCGGGTCGCCTTCCCGATCGTGGTGCTGACCTGGCCGCTGCCCTGGATGCTGGGAGATACGGCCGCCACATCCGGCGCAAGCTGGGGATTGGCGATGGCCGCCGCATCCGCCAGGGTCAAGGGACGCGGGTTCGTAATGTCCACGGTGTTGTTCCCCGGGGAGACGAAGAGCAAATTCGTCCCGATCCCGCTGATCGCGCTGGTGATCGAGGCCTGGGCCCCCTGGCCGACCGAAAGCATGGCAATGACCGCCGCCACGCCGATGATGATCCCGAGGATCGTGAGCCCCGAGCGCAGGCGATTCGAGTTCAGGCTTTCCAGCGCTTCCAGGATGGATTGGGCGATGTTCATACCGCCTCGACCATTCCATCCCGCAGATGGATGATGCGCTGCGTCTGGGAAGCCACCGTCGGGTCATGCGTGATGATGATCAGCGTCGTGCCCTTATCCCGGTTGAGGTCCAGGAGCAACTTGATGATCTCCTTGCCGACCTTGGAGTCCAGGTTGCCGGTCGGCTCGTCCGCCATGACGATGGCCGGGTTGTTGACGAGTGCCCGGGCGATCGCCACGCGCTGCTGCTGCCCACCGGAGAGCTCCGTCGGCCGGTGGAAGACCCGGTCCTTGAGCCCGACCGCCTCGAGGGCCTGCATGGCGGTCTGCCTGCGGCCCGAGGTCATCCCGGAATAGCGCAGGGGCAGCTCCACGTTGGCCAGGGCCGTGGTGCGCGAGAGCAGGTTGAAGCTCTGGAAGACGAAGCCGACCTTGCGGTTGCGGATATCCGCCAGCTGATCGTCTTTCAAGGCGGAAACCGCTTCTCCATCCAGGGTGTAGTCTCCGGAGGTCGGCAGGTCCAGGCAGCCCAGGATATTCATGAGCGTCGACTTGCCGGACCCGGACGGGCCCATGATCGACACGACCTCACCGCGGTCGATCTGCAGCGAGACCCCGCACAGGGCGCAGACCTCCACCTCCCCCATCACATAGGTCTTGACCAGGTCCCTGGCAATGATGACCGGTTCACCCATTAACCACCTCCGCCGCCGCCAAAGACCCCGCCGCCCCCGCCGCCTGTTCTACGGGTGAATAAAGTGGAGGGGGGATTCAGGATGATCTGATCGCCGACCTTGAGATCGCCGGAGAGCACCTCGCTGACCGTATCCGAGGTGGCCCCGAGCGTGATCGAAACCTGCTGGACAACTCCGTTGGCGAGGACGTAGACCACCTGCTCATTGTTGACCTGGCGCACGGATCCGTTCGGCACGAGCAGGACGTTGTCCAGCTGCTTCACGATGATCGTCACCGCAGCCGTCATGCCCGGTTTGACCTGGGCATCCGCGTCCGAGAGCTGCACCGTGACGGTGAAGTTCACCGCACCCGAGACGACATCCCCGGCCTGGGCGACCGTCACCACCGCGCCGTTGTACGTTTTCCCCTGGATGGCGTCGAAGGTCAGGGTCACCTTCTGGCCGATCTGGACACTGTTGATATCGACCTCCGAGACCTGAACGTCCACCAGCATCTTGGAAAGGTCGTCGATGCGGAAGGCGCTCGTTCCCGGCGCCACCTGATCCCCCGTGAGCCCGTCGACCTGCGTTACCGTGCCCGCGAAAGGCGAGCTGATCTGGGCCAGCTGAACGGTGGCGCGGGCGGAATTAACCCGCGCCTGGTCGGCCTGGATGTCCGTCGGATCCGGACCGTTCTGCAGCTTGTTCCAGGTGCGCTGGGCATCGGCCACCTGCGCCTGGGCCTGGGCGAGCTGTGCATCCAGCACGGCCTGGTCCTGGGGGGTATTATGTCCGGTATACCAGTCGTAGGTTGCGACCAGGTCATCGCGATTCTTGGTGGCGGCGTAAAGATTGGTGTAGGCGGCTGCCCGGGTGACGTTGTCGTAGGCCAGGTTGGAATAGTCGTTGTAGATATGCTGGAGTGCATTCACCCGCTGGTTGGCCAGGGTGATCTCCGCCTCCTGATTGATGATCGTCTGCGGATCGGCGCGCTGGGTGGTCTGGTAGGAATAATTCGACTCAACCGTATAAAGGTTCTTCTGGGCATTGGCCAGGTCCAGCTGCGCCTGGGCCTGGGCCGACTTGGTATGCAGCAGGTCGTCCAGCGCTTTCTGGGCGGTTGCCAGATCGGCCTGGGCCAGGATCACATTCTGCGGCAGCGAGGTGGGATCGAGAGCTGCCAGAATATCTCCCGTTTTGACCTGGTCACCGGGTTGAACGTTCACGGCGGCGATCGTGCCGGTCGACTGCCAGGACAGGGTGGCGGTCTGCCGCGCCCTGACCGTGCCGGTCGCACCGACCGAGGCGATCAGGCTGCCGCGGGCGGCGGCCTGGGTCTGATACAGGGCAGCCTGCGCCTGGCTCTGTCCCCGGGCCCTCAAAACGGCGCCGATCACAATGACCAGGACCACGACCCCCAGGATGATCCAGGTGCGGGTCTTGATCCCCTTCAACCAATCGATCAATTTCTTCATACGTACGTACCCTCTCTCCAAAAAGAATATTAATTCCAGGATCGGGCAGAATTAAGGTTTCCTGCCAACCCTACCCCCCGTAGCAGGCAGATCCCGGCCCATCCCGGGAAGTCAAGGCATGGGCATATGAGCCACAGCTATCCATTTTACCCGAGCGCCCATCAAAACGTGAGGCTAAAATCAGGGGTTCTAATGGAACTATTACATAATTCCCTTGTGATAATCGTCGCATCCAATGATGACATATAAGCCTGTATGACCGGGGGAAAAATGGTTATGATGATAACAATAGTAGGAAAAGGTTGGATAGGCTTAGAGGTGGCTATGCAAAAGATCCCGAGCGAGAACCTGGAAATCGACCGCAAGGCACGTGTCTACATGCCCTACCAGGATGTGGACCTGCGGCCATCCAAAGAACGCATCTTTGACGGCCATGAGGTGGTCATCCCCCTGGATGCAGAACGGGCCATGCTGGAAGCCTCGCGCTGCATCCACTGCCCGGATCCGGCTCCCTGCATGCTGGCCTGTCCCTGCCACAATGACATCCCCTCCAATATGTGGTTGATCGAACACGGACGGTTTGTCGAGGCCGCCCAGCTGTACCGCCAGACCTCCAGCCTGCCGGAGGTCTGTGCGCGGGTCTGCCCGCATGAGCAGCTCTGCCATGGATCCTGTGTACTGAACAAGACTCATGAGCCCGTCCTGTGCGGACCGCTGGAGGCCTTTGCGACCGACTACGAACGCCAGACGCAAACCGTGGCCATCCCGGCCCGGACCCCAAGTGAAAAAAAGGTCGCCATCATCGGGGCCGGGCCTGCCGGACTGGGCTGCGCGGAGATCCTGCTCGAGCATGGACACGCCGTCACCCTGTACGACGCCAAACCCGCCCCGGGAGGGCTGCTCGTTTACGGCATCCCCAGCTTCAAGCTCAGCAAGGAGGTTTTCTTCTCCCGCTGGAGCGATTTTGAGCGCTCCGGCGCAAAATTCATCCCCTCGACCCGGATCGGCAAGGACAAGACCATCGATGATCTTGTCCACGAGGGCTTCGACGCCGTCTTTATCGGGGTCGGCACCGGGATCGACGCAAAAATGGACATCCCCGGGGAGGACCTGCCGGGAGTCTACGAGGCGACCGACTTCCTGATGCGCGGCAACACCGATCTGAAACTTCTGCCGGAAGACCAGCGCAAACGGCCGACCGTGGGGAAACGGGTGGTGGTCATCGGCGGTGGCGACACGGCTTCCGACTGCCTGCGCACCTCCCTGCGCAGCGGCGCCGAGGAAGTCACCTGCCTGTATCGTCGAACCGAGAAGGAAATGCCCGGCGGCCGCAAGGACCGCCAGCTGGCGCGGGAAGAGGGCGCCAAATACCGCTTCCTGACCCAGCCGGTAAAATTTATCGCCGGCGAGGACGGCCGCCTGGCTGCCGTCGAGTGCATCGAAATGAAGCTCGGCGAGCCGGATGCCAAAGGCCGCCGGAAGCCCGTGCCGGTCGAAGGATCCAATTTCTCGATCGCCGTGGATACGGCCATCAAGGCCCTCGGTTACTGGCCGGACCCGATCATCGGGAAATCCACGCCGGACCTGGAAGTTCACGATTACGGCCTGATCACCGTCGTCGACCGCGAGACCGGCGCCACGAGCCGCCCCGGCGTATACGCCGGCGGCGATGACGTCACCGGGCCGGATCTGGTCGTTACCGCCATGGTAGCCGGCCGAAAGGCCGGGAAGGCGATCGATCAGTACCTGCAGGGGATCGCCTAGATCCATGAACCCGGACCCGGCCCTTGGCCGGACCACCCGGACCTGAAGATTGATTTCATGAAAATCGGGAGGCCGTAACGGACCTCCCGATTTTGATCGAGCCCCTGCCTCCCACGCACATCAGGACTCCGTGCGCTGGAAAAGACAACTAAGGGGTAAAGGCCCACCAGGTTCCGTTATCGGCAAAAGCGCCCGACGGGGGTTCCACCGCCTCCACTTCCCAATAGTAGGTCACGCCATGGCTCAGGCCGCTCATCGGGAAGCTGGCCGCATAGGTCACCGTCCAGGCCGAATCACAGCGGTTATTGTTGGTCGTATCATAACAGACCAGGTACAGCGCGGCCCCGCTCGAGGCGCTCCAGCTAAAGGTCACACTCGTCCCCAGGTTCCTCGCCCCATTGGCGGGATTGATCTTGCCAAAGGCTCCCGGCGCTCCCGGCGGCGAGGTGACGGTGGGGGTCGGGGTGATTCCACCCGGCGTCGGGGTGGCGGTCGCCGTCCGGCTGGGGGTCGGGGTCGGCTGGGTGGGCGTGATCGTCGGGGTGCTCGTCCGGGTTGAGGTCGGACCGGGCTGGACCGTGCTGGGTGCACCGGATGGGGAGAAACGCCACCAGCTTCCGTTGTCGGCAAAAGATGCGCCCGGCGGTTTCACCGCCTCCACCTCCCAGTAATAGGTCGCGGAGGGGCTCAGTCCATACACGCTGGCGCTGGTCGCATAGGTCACCGTCCAGTTCGTATCGCAGAGGTTATCGTTCACCGTATCGTAACAATATAGATAGAGGGCGGCCCCGCTGGAGGGGCTCCAGCTCATGACCAGATTCGTCCCTACCCCCCCGGCGCCGTTGGGAGGGGCGATCTTGTTGAAGGCTCCGGGTGCGCCCGGCCCCGAGGTGGGGGTGGGGGTGGGCGTGAGGGTGCTCGTCGGGGTCGGGGTCAAGGTCGGGGTCGCCGTGGAGGTCGTGCCCGAGAACGGGGTCGGGCTCGCGGTGACCGTGGCCGGGGTGTCGGAGGGGGTAAAGCTCCACCAGGTCCCGCCGTCGGCATCGGTCGTCCCGCTGGCGTTCACCGCCTGGACCTGCCAGTAATAGGTCGTCCCGGCGGTGAGGCCGGTGAGCGAGGCGGTCGTGGCGGGGACGCTCGTCCAGGTGCCATCACAACTCGAGTTGTTGGTCGTATCGACACAATACTGGTAGGAGGTCGCCGTGGCGCTTGCCCCCCAGGTGAGCATCTCACTGGTGGGCTCGGCGGGGGCGCCGTTCGCGGGGCTGATCTTGCCGAACGCCCCGGGCGTGCATGCGCCGGTCTTGGCGCTGA
>Ga0209039_10003619_pt1 | contig 11907 bp, 11 predicted proteins | sample BogFormECP12_OM1_FD_188238 | JGI IMG/M metagenome (GOLD analysis project Ga0209039, IMG submission 188238) | Bog forest soil microbial communities from Calvert Island, British Columbia, Canada - ECP12_OM1 (SPAdes) (version 2) | ecosystem: Environmental > Aquatic > Freshwater > Wetlands > Bog ...
GGCCACGCGCAACTGCCTGCGGTAGAGCTCCGTCAGATAATCCATTACCGGGTTGCTACGTTCTCGGACTCCCTTACGAAACAACGTGTTCGCCAGAACAGGCACGACGATAATCGAGAACATCAAAGCGCCCAGCAGGGCAAAGGCAACCGTCCATGCCATGGGCCTGAATAATCTGCCCTCGACTCGCTGCAGGGTGAAAATCGGCAAGTATGCGGTGATGATGATGGCGATGGCGTAGAACACGGGGCGCTGCACCTCGTGGGCAGCCTCCCGGATGGTTTCGCCGGTTGTTTTGGCTCCGCTACCGTTTTTGCGATGGCTCATGTGACGAACGATGTTTTCCATCATGACCACCGCGCCGTCCACGACCATTCCGAAATCCAGGGCACCCAGCGAGAGGAGGTTGGCGGGAATTTTGCTCAAATCGAGGCAGATGGATGCAAAGAGCAGAGAGAACGGAATCGTGAGCGCGACGATGAGAGCCGCGCGAACATTTAGAAGAAAGAGGAAGAGAATGACGCTGACCAGGATCATTCCTTCGGTCAGGTTATGCATCACCGTGTGCAGCGTTAAATGAAGGAGGTCGCTGCGGTCCAGCATGGGAACGATCTTCACGCCTGGGGGCAGCAGGCCGTTGTTAAGTTCGTCCACCTTCTTGTGAATCGCTTCGAGGGTGGGTTCTTCTTCTGCACCCTTGCGCAGCAGTACTGCGCCCTGAATCACATCAGGCTCGTCGATGATGCGCCCGTCCTCCATGTGGTTAGCTCTCGCCATGTGGCCCAGCCGGATCTTGGGGCCCTGGGTCACTTCTGCAATGTCCTTGACCCGAAGGGCCGTCCCAGTCTGCGTTTTTAACACGGTCTGTTCGATGTCAGATACGCTGGTGTATAGCCCGAGCGCGCGGACGTTCATTTGCTGCATCCCGAGTTCTACAAAGCTGCCGCCGGCGTTGATATTGTTATTGGCGAGTTGCTGCTCCACCTGGCCGATGCTTAATCCGTACGAGACCAGTTTGTTGGGATCGAGGCGCACCTGATACTCGCGCACGGTGCCTCCGAAATCGGAAACATCCACCACATTCGGAATGGATTTGAACTGCTTGACCAGAACCCAGTCTTCAATCGACCTTAGTTCCATCAAGTCGTACCGGGGATTTGTGCTTCGTAGCGTGTACCAATAGATCTGGCCCGTGGTGCTCCAGTCGGTGCCGATTTGAGGCTGCAGGTTTTGGCCAGCAGGGAGAGTGACCTGCGTGAGTCTCTCCAGCACCTTCTGGCGGTTCCAGTCGTTGACGGAGCTGTCGTCGAAGATCATGATCACGAACGACAGACCGAAGATGGACTCAGACCGCAGAAACGTCATGTGCGGCATCCCGCCCATCTGCATTTCGATTGGAATCGTAACCTGCTGCTCCACCTCCTCCGCGGAACGCCCCGGCCATTGGGTAATGACCGTTACGTAGTTGTCGGCGATGTCCGGATACGCTTCCACCGGCAAGTTGTGAAATGCGATGGCCCCCCAACCGATCAATAGGACGGTCACGGCCAGCACCACAAACTTGTTGTTAAGCGCAAAGTCGACGAGAGTGCGAATCATGGCCCGGTTTCTCTTTTACGGGTGCGTAATCTGGGTCGCGACGCCTGGTTTGCAGTCACTGAGTGAGCACGTGGTCCAAGACCAGAGCGTTCGTGACCACTTGTTGCCCCGGTTGGAGTCCCGCCTTGATCTCCTGCAAAGTCATGTTGTCTGGCAAAAGGTTGCCACTGACGACTTCCAACCGACGAAACTTCTTGTTTTCCGCAGGAACGAAAACAAAATCGCGATCGTGCATGTGCAGAATGGCGGATGCGGGGACAATGGTGTGCATCTCGGTGGTTTGCCCGCGGAAAGTGGCCTTCACGAACATGCCCAGGCGTAGGATTCCGGGATTCTGCACTTCAATTCGAACCTTGGCCGTGCGTATGCTCGGGTCCAGGATGGCGCCAATGTTGCTGACCGTTCCCTTGAATATGTGATCGGGATACGCATTTGGGCTGATCTCCGCGGTGTCGCCGATCCGGACGTGGGCCAGGTCGTTTTCGTACACGTCGCAAACAACCCAAACGGTGGACAAGTCGGAAATTGTGAAAGGATTTGAACCAAGAGCCTGCACGCCTCCGGCATTGGTGACCTGCTGGTCGGTAATCGTTCCTGAGATTGGCGCGTGGAGATCCACGTAGAAGTTCACCTTGCTGGGATCATTTCCCAGCAATCGGAGATGCTCCGATGTCGTTTCGAGGTCGACTTTCGCCTTGTCTTCCGTGTCCTGTGCAACCTCTAGATCGGCCTTCGCCATGGCGCCGTGCTCGTAAAGATCTTTCGCGCGGTCGAGTTGACCGTGAACAAGAGCCTCGTCGGCGACCGCCTTCCGGTAGTCAGAAAAACCTCCGGATACGTCGTCGCTTCGAACGCGCAGCAACAGTTGGCCTTTTTGCACAGTATCGCCGAGTCGCGCATAAATACCCACTACCCGGCCGGAGGCTAACGAAATAACAGGCACGTTGCGGGCGATATCCGGGTTAACCGCGCCGGTGACTACCAACTCCGGAGCCGTGGCACGTGCGATCGCCGCGGTCACCGGAAATTGTTCAGGGTTTTCGACCGTGAACAGATTCACGTCCGCGCCGGGAACCACGTTGGCAGGTGGTGGCGCCTCCGCCGACGGATCTCCCTGTGGTCGACTGCAAGCAGCGAGGGACAGAAGTGCGAGTGCCGAAGAGAGCAGGACAGCAACTTTCACGCATTTAAGTTTCATCACAAATTCGATCCACCGGGCAAAAGTTTGTACTTTTTTCGCGATCCAATCGACGCAGAGAAGAGAGACTCGCGGACCGGCGACGGAGTTCGACTCCGCTCCTGAACCGTCGCTGCCGCGGCATGCTCCTCCTCGGCCTTATGGAAAATAGAGGCTAAGAACCTAGAACATGACCATGAGGGCCATTCTGAGGCTTTGTTCATCCCTCCGGAGGTCCGGGCACCAGCCTGTCGCTGCTGCGACGCAGGTGTAGCCGGGAGTAGCGGATAGGGTCGGGCCCGGCGCGAAAGTCGTTCCCGGCACGAGTGCGCCGCCGCCGCTATTCTCGCCGCCGAATACGCCTTGCCCGCCGGTATTTCCGCCCGGAGGTGTGATCCCGCCTCGCCCAGTCCAATACGGCACGTTTGCATGGCGATAGCCATACTCCCAGAGGAAGGTGATCCACTGTTTGGGCATGTAGTTAAACGTGGCGGAGATGTCCCATCCTTTGAATGGATCTCCTGGGTTCTGCGTAAAGTAGGGCGTACCGGTGTAGGCAACCGCACTATTAATGGGTGGCGTCAGCACCAGATAGCGCCCTGGATTGTCCATCGCGCCGCCGCCTAGTGTGAACGCATACAGGTCATGCTTGAACCACCACCGGTTGTACGCCATCCACCCGGCAAACGTCTGTTTGTAGCTTGTAGCGGTGTTGTGGTGGCAGTTTACATTTTGACCCGGAGGGCCCCCGTACTCACATCCCAGATCGCCCGTGAAAGAGAACGCCATCCTATCGAGGAAATTGCCCGGGCGGTCGTAGTATTTGACTTCAACGCTGTCGTCGGTATGGATACGATAGCGGCCAAACTGACCATTGCCTGTACCCAGGGTATCCTGACCCATGCCGTAGTTGTTGAAGACCATCGCTAACCACGGCTTCGGCCGCCACATAATCTGTCCACCCAGACCTGGCTTGCTGCCGTACCTGCCGTAAGACTGCCATCCATTGATGATCCAGGGCTCAATCTTGAGCTTATCGGTGGGGAACCACTGGATACGTATCCCGTTGAAGAACCATGGGGTGTTGGATGACACAAACGACGGCTGGTAGGCCCAGTTGTCAAAGTTGTAATAACTGAACAGGCCAATGTAAGAAACAAAAATTCCCGCGTCGATATTGAGCCCGTGGTTCACATTGAAGTGGTATCCCCCCCATCCTTCCGAGATGTAACGGTATGCGCCTGCAAGATACCATTGGCCGCGTGCAGTGCTGGCGTCATTCCGAGGCGTGGTGACAGCGAACATCCCGTTCATGGTCAACACCCGCCCGCGAACGTTGTTCCAGTGAAAGTCGCCGCCGAAGCTGAGTTGCTCGAGCTGGACTTCGTAGGACCGAAAGATTTCCGATGACCCGCCCATGGTGTCATCGCGCGGGTGGTTGAAATCGAAGATGTAATGGGTGTCAAATCTGATTTCGGGAGTAAAGAACTTCGAATCCCACGGCTTGTCTTTTTCGCGGGAATTGCCGTTGAGCCAGGTCCAGTCGGCGTAGGCGAAAGGCTCGGCAGGTCCCTGTGGTGGAGGCGCGGCGCCGGTCGCGCCCTGTTCATTCTGCTGTCGCGAGGGCGGCGAGTAGAATCCGAGGATAGTTTTTGGCGTCGGAGCGGCGTCGGGTGCCGCATCCGGCGGGGGTGAAGACATCAGGTCCGCCATTGGCGCATGGTCCGCCGCCGTGCGCTCGCCTAGTTGGGCCTCAAGCTGCTGGATGCGTAACTTCATGACCTCCAGCTCTTTAGCGATGGCGGCGGTCGACTCCGTATTTACAGAAGCCGGCATTGAGGCCGGCGCCACCGCCGCGGTTCCCCCAACGTCGGCGGCGGACGCGTCGGAGCTCGGCGGATTCAGCCTCGCCACCTTTGCCGGGGCTTCGGGTTGCCCCCGTTGAATCTGGGCGTGACATTCGGGTACAGCGACAGCTAAGGCGAGTACCAAGGAGCAAGCCGCAACTGCTGGGTGCTTGGACAACAGACTCTTCATGGTTTTCACGTCCCGATCCTATTCTGGATCGCACATGCGATCCGCTTCGCTGATTGACGAACGCTGGCATGAGAAACTACCAGCTGTACCTTCTGACCCAACTCCCGAAATCAACGTGACCCTTCAGATTCGATCAAAGAGCTCGTAAAGATTCAGCAAACGAAATACAAAGAATCCGTAAAGCCCTCCGTTCTTGCGGAGCGCTCCTCGGTTCGCCTCGAGTGTGGTCCCAAGTCTCATTTCAAGGTCGATCACTGTGTTCGGAAGATAAAGGTTAGCTCGTGAAGAAACCGTGAAGGTTGCCATCAATTCTCTGACTAGGCGTTATAAGCAATGTGATTGCCCATTGTCGCTCATACAGTTGTGAGATTCTCGGCACCCTGCATGCTCTGTGCTTGTAATTCCATGCGGTGGCAGATGGTTACTGCAAGAGCAGTGACTATGCCTCAGTGCTCTTATGGAGCGACATTTCGCAGCTAGGAGCGTGTCCGAGTAATCAGTGGCGTGGCCACATTTTGCGAGTTCTGTTGTTCACGACCACAACAGCTTGTGGTCGAAACCGCCGATTTTGTATTACTCAGACACGCTCCTAGTCGCCGTCAACAGAGACCTTTTATGCCTTCTTCATCTGCTGACTGCTATGTTTCGGACAGAGATGACGAACTGGCGCTAGCGCGACATAAGTGACTGTTCCTGCAGAGCCTGTCTATGAAGTTGTAAGGCGCGAGTTATTGTCCTTGAGAGGATGACAGACAACAAATGAAAACCTTCGTATTCACTGGCCTGATTCTCGCTTCAATGGTGGCGACGGGTGCAGAGCACAGTTCTCAATCAACGCCAGCTTTATCGCAGCATTTCACACACAAGCAGGCGGTCCGCATGGTCGACACCGCCTGCACTCCGGAAGAACATCGTGAACTGGCTCAATACTTCCGACAGGAGGCTCAGCAGAAGAGAGAGAAAGAGCAGTACTACAGGGAAGTGGCAGCGACGTATCGGTTGCATCCGCCTCGCGTTGACGCTTACCGGAATGCGTCAACGGCTGGCCTTTACGCGCATCTGGCGGATGAGGCCTGGGACGAGGCTCTTGCCGATGATCGAATAGCGCAACTCCAGGACCAATTTGCGGAAGGCCTCGCGAAATCGACGAAATGACCGCTCCGTTTCGCTTTCCAGCAGCCAACTGTTGTTTAATGAATTAAGTTGTTGGACTGTTGGTTGCAGTCAGGAGAAAGTCCCGGCTCCCCGGTCGTTGCCGAAGACTCCGCGCGCAACGTGATTCTTCGCGAGAGTGCACTTATACTTCCTCATCGGAAGGATTTTGGAAGCGGTATCCAACCCAGGGCTCGGTGTGGATATATTTTGGTTGTGCTGGGTCATCTTCTATTTTCTTCCGAAGTGCTCTAACATACGCTCTCAAGTATTCGATCTCTTCGCCATACTCGGGTCCCCATACTGTGCGGAGCAGTTTGGCGTGGGGCAATAGCGCTCCCTGATTTCTCATCAGCAGGGCCAACAAGTCAAATTCAGTGGGTGTTAGGTGAATCTCCTTGCCTGCCTTACGCAGAAGGCGCTTGTCAAAATCGATCTCCAGGTCGCCGGCTAGTACCACGACCGGGCCTGCATTTTCGGGGGCCGCACGGCGGAGCACGGCGCGCAGACGCGCGATCAAAACCCCAAACCGGAATGGTTTTGTAATGTAATCGTCGGCGCCTGCTTCCAGAGCCTGCACCATGTCTTCCTCCGCATCGCGCACCGTCACCATTACGATTCCAACATGCGGCATTAGAACCCGCAGGCGACGGCATGCTTCGACACCTCCCATCCCGGGCATGTTGATATCGAGCAGGATCAGATCGAATGGACGCTGTCGGACCAGTTCCAAAGCCCGCTCTGCGCTGCCCGCCTCCTCAACCGTGAAGCCGCGAGCCGTCAGAGTGGTCTGTAACACCTTTCGCAACGGAGGCTCGTCATCGACCACTAATACATTGGATCTCGGTGTCATTGTCCAACTCAGTCTTTGAAATAGGTATCGTGAAACGGAAAGCGGTGTCGGCATCGCTTTCCTCATGTTTTTCCAGCTCGAGGTTGCCACCGTGTGCCAGCGCGATCTTTCGGGCCACGTACAGGCCCAGTCCCGACCCAGGAGTCTGGCTTCGCGCATTAACGCCTCGATAGAAGCGGTCGAAGATTCGGGCCTGCTCGGCGGACGAAATCGCACTGCCGTTATTCCACACACGAACAGTAACAGCTTCATTTGCAGGTCCGATGGAAACTCTGATGTCAGAACCGGGACGAGAGTATTTGCAGGCGTTGTCCAGAAGTTGACCAAGACCCAGCCAGAGCAGTTCCTGATCGGCCATCACGTCAACTCTCTCACACTTCAACAGGAGCAGCCGCCGGTCTGGCCAACGCGGGGCGTATTGCGACACTACGGATCTCACGACCTTCGCCAGATCGGTCAACTCCATCTGTGGTTTGACCTCATCCCGATCTAGTCGGGCCAAGCGAAGCAGCCGCGAGCTGAGTTGTCCCAGACGTGAAGCTTCCGATTCCACCATCTCCGCGAGTTCTCTTTGTTCAGGACGCAGCCGGCCAGCTTCTTTGAGGCCACCTGCAGCCGTGATAATGGTGGCCAGTGGGGTCTTAAACTCATGCGCCAAGGCATCGAGCACCGCTCCGCGAAACACTTCAGCCTCGGTCGCAGCCGCCGCATGGCTGGCCCGCCGAAAGGTGCGAATGCGTTCGATCATGACCGCCGCCAGCGCGGCCAATGGCTCGGCGGTTAGCTCGACATCCTGTAATCCTTCGAAACCAATAGCGCCTATGACCTCGTGCCCATTCTGAAGCAAGCGCACCGCAATGCCAGAATCACTGTCTTGAAAGTTACTCTTGGAGATGTATGCGGTCCGCGTCTTTTCCACCAGATGGTCGAGAGACTCTCCGTCGAGCTGAAGTTGCCCGGTGATGGCGTCAAACAAACACACCGCGCGCAAGTTAAACCTCGACTTAAACGGTTTGAGCAAGTCCGTGCCAATCGTTACGTCCGGGTTCGTGGCCAGCAGAGCTTGCGCCAGTTCGTACAGCCGGGTGGTCTCTTCTCGCTGACGCGCCGCTGAATCGGCCGCTTCGCGCGCCCGTGACGTCAAGCGGGTCACTATAAGACCTGTGACCAGGAAGGAAATTAGTGCTAAGGTGTCCGACGGATCGCTTACAGCGAGCGAAAAGAGCGGGGGAACGAAGAAGAAGTTCAAGCAAAGAAAGGCGATGACGGATACTACAGCAGACGACAAAAAATCACCAGTCAGAGACTGCAGCACGACAATAATCAGGTAAATGAAGCTTACCGTCGGGAAGTTGACATGAAACACGAAGCAGGCAACCGTCGTGATTCCTACAACAATACTGCTCGGGACAGCCTGAAGCACCGATTGCCAGGTTCCACGACGACCCCGCCTCCGCATGGCCTGTTTTGTGCGGCCCCGTAGATGCTTATTCGAGCTCTCGGGAGTTGTTTCCAACCGATCTCCCTCTAACGTATCTAACTGATTGTTCTGTCCGATCCTGCGTAGTAGTGGCGCGCATCATCCCGTTCGCGAGCATTGGTCTCGATTTCGAGCACTGCCAGACGCGCGGCAGAAATCATGCGATCGAGTTCGACAGCCGGTATCTCGTTCAGCCTCTGTAGCTCACTTCCATTCTCTCTCCGGGTGTCCGGCGTCAGAGCATCACGGTAGTGTACGAACAGCTTTGCAAACTGTTGCACAAATACTTCTTCGCTCGACATATTCACGCTCCTTCCACTCCGCGTGTAACCTACCAAATCCGTGGCCGCTCCCTCATCCTGCTAAGGTCCCTTTGCATCCGAGCGAGATCCCAGCGCTGCGCCGGTTTCGAACTTGGTAATCGGACAATAAAGCGCAAGGCGTGAAAAGACCGTGAAGATCTTCATTGAATTTTTGACTCGCCTTCATAAACTTTCCGATTGGCGTTTTCTGCCTTTTTGCTTAGGAACTTGATGTCTTCCGTAAGGCAGTGCCGGGTCGTTTTAGGAGCGTCCCAACACGGGGAGCCCGCCGAGACTGGCTCAGGATATTGCTCTCTGGAGTTAGCAATCCTGGATACCTCACTGTTCCTTGGACGATTGCTCGATGCGGCGGAGCCGGAGCTCCAATTCGCAGGACTTTGTGCGGATCCAGTTGGCGTCGGACCAGTCCTCGGGACCACGGCTGTTCCCTGCCTGGACTGCAGGAGCGGACGAGCCAAACTCGGCAGCTTCTTCCATCGCGTTGATCTTTGCCTCGATATTAAGCAACTCTTCAGCAAGTGTGGCCATGTAGACAGCGTCATCCGCATGCTTCCTTGTTATTAGCTTGGCTTCGACCAGCGCGGGGCGGATGACATATGAGGCAAGATGTTGCAACGAATTTGTCTTTGCAGTCGCCATGTTGCACCTCTGAAAGCTCAGATGTTGCGGCGCAGGAGAAATCACATTGTTCTATGCCACGGCGTAAAGCGCTTGAGCCCTGAGAGCAGACTCAAGCCGGACCCAAATCTCTCCCTTACCACGACTAAGTGAGACGGCCCGAGCCAAACTCGAGCCACCAGCAACAACTGTGTTAGCATCCCCACTCGGCTTCCCCAGGCTTTGCAAAGTAGCGCCGAGAATCGTTCTGCACGTGTGCGTTGGTATCCAACTCGAGAATCGCCAACCGAGCGGCCGCAACTAGGTGGTTGCGCTCGTCGAGTGGCAGCGAATTCCACGACGAGCTCTCCTGCTCCGCTTCGGGCGAAAGGGCTTCGCGGTAATGATGGAACAATCTTTCGAACTGCTGAACGAACACTTCCTGGGTTGACATATCTTCTCTAGCGCCTTCCTGCGCTCGGTAGATTAGAAGTCGCCGCACGTTAACATTGAATAAGCTGTGTATAAAGAGTTTGTAAGTTGCCCCTCACTTGTTTTGTGCTCCAGATTCCCACTCACCACTCGGGTTCGTTTTAGAAATGCAGCTGACTGGATGTAGCTCTCTGCCTGTAATCGTCGGGCCGGGCCTAATCGAGTTTCGTCGCACACAGCTATTCTCCAGATGGCCGGATAAGGATTCGCCGGCGACCACGCCTGCGCCCAACTCGGTGGGGTTGAACCGAAGCGACCTGCGTGGACCCTTACGAATGCTTTATGCAGTGCTTATTCGAACCTTAGGGGCGGTCGTATCCAATGATTTGGGTTGAGTGGTACTAACCAACGCATCAGACGATAGAACGTGAGCCCGGAGCCGAAATGTTCGTGAGCGTGATAATGATGTTGCTGTGCACTGCAGGTATCGGCTTTTATATACGGTTCCTCGTCGAGCTCTTCAAGGAACGCAAGCCTACCTTGACTGGTTATTGGACCCGTCTGACACTCGACACTGCCCGAGAAGCGAGTGCCGAGTCGCGAGGGCGAAATGAAACGATGACTCGCGCCGCGTGAGAACAGGTTCCAAGCCTGTCCCGATCGGAATAATCTCCGATCTTTTTCCAACCGAGATTTAAGTGATCCGCAATCCAATGGCGGCGAAACAAATCGCGGCAGGCTCAAGGGTCTCTGCTTCAGCCTGCAGGAGGTTCAGTGGAGTCATTAACGATTTCAGCGCCCGCTGACCGTCGCGTCGCTCTGTGCGGCCAAGTGCTCGACCACTACCGCATCGACAGTCTTGCTGCGCGCGGCGGGATGGCCGATATCTTTCAAGCGACCGATATGCGTACCAACCGGATTGTCGCTATTAAAGGCCCTCATCCAGAGTTGGCGGATGACAGCGTCCTCATGGAGTCTTTTGCGAGAGAAGAGCACATCCTGCGAAAGTTCGACCATCCCGGCATAGTCCGGGTCATGCGGGAACCGGGCCGCAGCCGTCCTTACATGGTGATGGAATGGGTCAAAGGCCGCGTCTTGCGTGACATTTTGGACGAGCAGGGTAAACTGTCAGCGGATCGCGCGGTCCGCCTTGCGTTATCCATATGCGACGCTCTGGAGCACATCCATCGCCGTGGCGTTATTCACCGGGACCTCACGCCAGAAAACATCATGGTGGACGGGGAAGATAGGGCCACGATCATCGACTTCGGAATTGCCCAGACGGTAGCTTCACGACAACTGCCACTCACGGCAGGTTCGATGACGGCTGGAACGCCCGATTATATTTCTCCTGAACAGGTCAAGGGGAAGCGCGGCGACCGCCGCAGCGACCTCTACGCGTTAGGAATCATTTTGTACGAGATGCTCTCCGGCGAACTACCTTTCTCGGGTCTCAATCCTTTGGTGGCCATGAATGCCAGATTGCTGAGCGGTCCGCCAGGTGTCCGTGCGGTGAGCCCTGCGATTTCTCCACAACTCGAGGAACTCATCTGTCGAGCGCTTAACCGTAACCCCAAGAAACGGCACGCCAGCGCCCGCGACTTCGCCTCAGACCTTTCGAATCAGTTGGAGGTCGGGACGCCAAGGCGTTTACGGACGAGACAGCAATCTAATCAACGCTCTATATCGAACCGAATCTGGCTCTATCTGGGATTGGCCATGATTCCGCTCCTTATCTTCGGGCTGTTGTTGCTCGAAGCACGACGAGAAGAGAGTTTCACTGACAGTTCGACCGGGGTCCGTCATTCTCTTGTCACGCAGGTGATAGAACAATCAGCGACCGAATACTCGCACCAGCAATCAGACCGTTGTGGAGTGCACCAGGATTCCAGGATTCCAGGCTTCATTCATCACGGTCACAGTCAGCCTGAGCCGCAGACCATCTGGAGTCGATCGCGTTCTATCCCCACGACTATCGCGCCATGGTCAGATGCTCCAGAATTGGCCCCAGCGCCAAGGCGGGAAAATAGCTGAGGGCAGAAACAATCAGTGCGGTAGCAGTTAGCAAGACGGCGAACGACCAGGAGTTCGTCGGCAGTGTGCCGGCACTATCCGGGGTCGGTTGCTGGGCGGCAAAAAGGCCCGCTAGGCCAAGCGCCGGAATCGCCAGGCCGAAGCGGCCTATCATCATGGTCATCGCCGTCGTCAGGTTGTAAAAAACGGTATTTGCGCTGAGTCCGGCGAAGTTCTGGCCGTT
>Ga0209039_10003620_pt1 | contig 11903 bp, 13 predicted proteins | sample BogFormECP12_OM1_FD_188238 | JGI IMG/M metagenome (GOLD analysis project Ga0209039, IMG submission 188238) | Bog forest soil microbial communities from Calvert Island, British Columbia, Canada - ECP12_OM1 (SPAdes) (version 2) | ecosystem: Environmental > Aquatic > Freshwater > Wetlands > Bog ...
ACCGCGAAGTACAAAAAACATTGTCGCCTCGCTCAAGAGACCGCTCTTCAACCGCAAATTGGGCATTTCTTTAGCAATATTTTTGGATAAAGTCCAGCTTAGGGGTTCAGTTCAAAATTGAGGCGGTTTTTATTTTAGCTATTGAGCTTTTTATCCGTACCTGCTCATGAACTTTTCCATGCGGCGCAAGGCCTCTTCGATTTGTTCGAAGGAGGTGGCATAACAGGCCCGGACAAATCCCTCGCCTCCGGGGCCAAAGGAATTCCCGGGCACGACCGCCACATGTTCCTCTTCCAAAAGTTTTTGAGCGAACACTTCGTCGTCCATGCCCGAAGCGGTGATGTTTGGAAACGTATAGAACGCGCCGCGCGGCTCGAAGGTCTTGAGTCCAAGCCGGTTCAAACCGCCGACCAGCAATCGACGTCTTCGATCATATTCGGTCACCATTTCATTCACGTATTGCTCGCCGCTTTTCAAGGCTTCGATGGCCGCATCCTGAGCCGTAGTCGGAGCCGACATAATAGTGTACTGATGGATGCGAACCAGTCCTTGGATGATATCCGCGGGCCCAGCCGCGTATCCAATGCGCCAGCCGGTCATCGCATAATCTTTTGAAAAACCGCCAAGCAGGATGGTGCGATTACTGATGCTGCCGCCCAGCGACGGGAAACAAACGTGTTTGAAATCGTAGACCAATCGGTCATAGATTTCATCCGATACAACCAGTAAATCATTTTGTTCCGCGATCTTCGCGATTTCCAATAGAACCTCGCGTTCGGCGACCGCGCCGGTTGGGTTCGATGGATAACCGATAAAGATGACCTTGGTGCGCGAAGTGATCGCTTTTCGAACCTCATCGGGATCAACTTGGAAATTATTTTCGAGTCGGCTCGGGATTTCAACCGGCACGCCACCTGCAAGAATCACCTCCGCTTGATACGAGACAAAGCACGGGGTTGGGATGATGACTTCATCGCCTGGGTCAAGTATTGCAGTGAACGTCAAATACAAGGCTTCGGAAACGCCCACCGTCGCAACGATCTCCGTTGCCGGATCATATTTCACGCCATACAGCCGCATTATGTTATCAGCAATGGCCTGACGAAGTGCCATCTTGCCATGATTGGATGTGTAATGTGTCTCGCCTCGTTGCAAGGATTGGATACCTGCATCGAGAATGAGCTTCGGCGTTGTGAAATCCGGTTCGCCGATGCCGAGCGAAATCACATCCTTCATTGTCGCGGCAATATCAAAGAACTTGCGAATGCCAGATGGTTTCAACCCGGCGACGCGCCTTGAAAGTCTGTGGATGTTAGTCAGTTCTTGCAAAGTTTGGGGATTGACCATTGAGCCTCCATTGCTCGGATGTCGTCGCGAACCGAAAGGGAATTGCCACACCGAAAGAACGCAGTGCACGTACTTCCTTGGGTTGTCCGCAATGACATTAGATAGGTTGTACTTGCCATTCATCGGGAAGTTCCCGATATGTCAACTCAAAAGCCGTGCCATCCGTTGCTTTGACGCGAAATCCTTTTTCGTTGGGGCCGCGCCAACGGGCGATGATTTCCGCTATCTCATAACGGCATCCCTCCCACGTCACTGCAAGGGGGCGTTCCGCAAATTCAGAGTCAGAGCGGCATTCGACAATATCCATCGTACTCGCTATTCTAGCTTCATCGCATAAAAAAAGGTAGTGACATTATCACTACCCTAACATGACAGAACTGTTATCTCCAATGTTCAACTGGAAGGATTCTTTTGCGCCGCTTCCATTGACCTTGGCTTGCTTGCCCACCATCGAGTTTTTCAGGGCTGTGTCCTTGATCTCACACTCCGCCTCGATGATGCTATCTTCAATGCGGCTTCCCACAATCTTACAGTTTGCCCCAATCGAAGCATATGGTCCAATCGTTGAGTCTTCGATTTGGGCGCTTTCATCAATGAACACAGGCTCGATGATTTTTACGCCTTTGCAGTTTGCCTTTTCGCTATTTGCGTTTTGGGTCTTATTTGAATTTCCTTCCAGCAAATACCGATTGGTCTCCAGCGTCGCCTCAATCGTTCCGGTGTCCAGCCAGGTTTCGACCTTTTCGACCCGCATCACGGCGTGACGTCCCAGCATAATGTTGACGGCATCCACGAGGAAGAATTCGTTCTTAAGTTGAATATTGCGCTGCATTTGTTCCTCGATGGCGGCCATCAGATTCTCGGCACTCTTGAAATAGTAACAGCCTACCACCGCAAGTTTATTATCCTTTGTCTGCGGCTTCTCAATTAACCTCGTTATCCATCCTTCCCTATTCCCCTCTGCCACACCAAATCGGCGCGGATCCTCGACCTCTTTGACCCACGCCACACCATCGCTCTTCTCGCGATCCAGAAATGAGAAGTCTGTTTCGAGAAGCGTATCCGAGAAACACATGATCATGGGGCCGGTGAGGTATTGCCGCGCCAAATACAAGGCGTGCGATTGTCCCTTCATCTCGCCTTGCACCACAAAATGCGACTTGAGTCCGGGATAATGTTTCGCGATGAAATCCGGAATCTGCATTTCTCCGAGATAGGGATCGACAATAAAGATATATTCTGTTCGGCCTGGATCGGGAACCGTTTTGAACATATCCAGCAGATAATCGAGCGCGGTTCGACCTGCCACGCCGACCAGAGGCTTCGGTTTGCTCCACGTATGCGGGCGCATGCGTGTTCCCCAGCCCGCCATGGGAATAACGATTTTTAAAGTTTCTGACAAGTCATTCTCCTCGGAGAGATTATCGGAAGTCTATTTTAACGCCAAACCTTTTCATATCTTTCGACAAAGGAGAACCCCTTTACCAATCGGAACAGTCAGCGCGTCGACGCGCGGATCGCCCTGTGCCTGTTCCACAAAGGAATTCAAATCATCCTTATGACTCAAAACGTTGTCGGCGGCCAGCAGTCCACCCCGTACGAGATTCGGCACGACCTTTTCGTAACAGTCGGAATAAATATCTTTTTCAGCATCCAGAAAACAAAAAGCAATTTGATGGGATTGACCAACCATTTGGCGGGCATCGCCCTGGACCAGCTGTATTATGTTCTCGATGCCTGCCGTGCGAAAAGTTTCCCTGGCAAGCTCAACTTTATTCGGCAGGATTTCAAACGTGGTCAACGGATCGCCTCGAACACGGCAGGCAAGTGAAAGCCACATGCTTGAATATCCGCCGCTCGTGCCGATCTCGATCACGTTTCCTTTTGGTGAGCTGGCACACAGCAGGGCCAGAAATTTACCCGTCTCAGGCGGGATCTGTCGGAGGCGTTCTGTGATCGGCGTTCCATTCGTCCGGTCGATAACGTCCCGCCTTTCCATTTCTTGCATACGTTGGAGCATCATATCAGGAACGTTGTGAAACATCATATACCTCTATACCCAAAATCCAAAAGCGGCGATGAACATCATAACCAGATTTAATTACCACTTTCCAAATTGTGGATGGCCCATGCCGGCTTGATATTCTTCCAAGCGTCGGCGGTGACCCGAAATGAGATTAGCAGGCAAAGCGCTGAGCGGAAAGAAGCGGATTTCTGCAATCTCAAGATCGTGTTCTCCACTGATTGTAAAGTTGGTGGAAAGGAAAAGGATATTGTGGTCGCTTTTCCATTCCTCGAAGTTGGTGTACGCGCCGACCAGACTTAAATTGTTTAATGTAGCTCCCGTCTCTTCGTGAGCCTCACGCCGTGTGGCTTGATCCAAGGTCTCGCCGCGTTTGACTCCACCGCCGGGCATGAACCAGCCATCCATATAAGTATGACGGACAAGCAAAACCCGATCCTTATCAATCATCATCACTCGCACGCCCACCGTGACTGGACGAAAGATGAAGCAATAGACTCGATATATCAGATAAATCAACCGCAACATTTAGCTGTGACCGAGAATGGGATGTGGTTGATAAAGTTCTTCCAGTCGTTTGATTTCTTCTTCCGAAAGTTTAATATCGAGCGCTGCAATTGCCTGATCTAAATGTTCCATTTTACTTGAGCCAATGATCGGCGCGGTGATATAAGGCTTGTGCAACATCCATGCCAAAGCAATTTGCGATCCCGTGACACCGCGCTCTTTGGCGACTTCGTTGGCACGTTCGGCAATTGTGAAATCTTCTTCGCGAAAATAGAGTTGGTCCGCGAATGGATCGGATTTTGAGCGTGTCGTTTCGCCACCTCCGCCGCGTTTGCGATTGCCCGCAAAGAATCCGCGCGCCATTGGACTCCATGCAATGATGGCCATGCCTTGGTCAACGCAGCAAGGAATCATCTCGCGCTCTTCTTCACGATAGACAAGGTTATAGTGATCCTGCATCGAAGCGAAACGCGTCCAGCCATGCAGGTCGGCGGTATATTGCGCTTTGGAAAATTGCCAGGCAAACATGGATGATGCTCCGATGTAACGAGCCTTACCAGCCTTGACGACATCATGCAGGGCTTCCATAGTTTCCTCGATGGGCGTGTTGTAATCCCAGCGATGGATCTGATACAGATCAACGTAATCCATTTTGAGCCGCTTGAGCGATTTGTCAATCGCATCCATGATATGTTTGCGCGAAAGTCCGTGATCATTGACATCATCACTCACCGGGTTGAAAACTTTGGTGGCGATGACAACGGTCTCGCGCTTGACACCAAAGGCTTTCAATAAATTTCCGAGCACTTCTTCGCTGGCACCGAGAGAATACACATCGGCGGTATCAAAGAAATTGATCCCCGCCTCCAGCGCACGTTTGACGAACGGCTTGGCTTGCTCTTCCTCCAAAACCCATTCGCGCCACTTCTTCGAGCCATAGGTCATCATGCCGAGACATAAGCGTGAGACTTTCATGCCGGTCTTACCAAATTTTACGTATTCCATTTTTCTCTCCTTTTGAGATTACATTACCTTTAAATTTGCAAGACTCGCCGCGAGTCTTTTGATGCCAACACTTTCAAACACCACATCCACGATCTCATCGTCATCCTGCATTTTGCTATCGAGGACGATGCCATCGCCCCACATTGGATGCATGACGCGCGTCCCGGCGCGGAATTTGCTCTCCACCACGGGAGCCGCCTTGAGCGTCCGGGATGAAGCGGCCCATAATGATTCAGACGCATGGTTTTTGAGTCCGCCCCCCGAGCGAGATTTGCCCACGATCAAACCTTCAGGCAAGTCATCCAGAAAGCGCGAGGGATAGGTTTCTTCAGCATAACCGCGTCCGCCGCGTTGAACCGAACGAACCAAGTAAAGTCGATCTTTCGCGCGCGTGATGCCGACATAAAACAGACGGCGTTCCTCTTCCATCTCTTCCGGCTCATCGAACGAACGGCTATGAGGAAGGATACCGTCGTCGAGGCCGACGATGAACACCGCGCCGAATTCGAGTCCTTTCGCTGCGTGAAGCGTGAGAAGCGTCGGTGCGTTGACTTCTTCCCTGATCGTATCTTGATCTGCAACCAACGCAACGTTTTCCAGAAACTCATCCAATGTCTGCGTATCAAATTCAACCGCGACGCGGCGCAATTCTTGCACGTTCTCCCAACGCTCTTCGCCCTCTTCTGATTCATCATCAATGTAGGCTTTGTAATTGAGATCGCTGACGATGTGATCAAAGAGTTCGGAAACGGTGAGTGCAGGTGAAGCCGCTTTCCAGTTCGAGAGCGACGCGCCAAAGTCTGCCAGCGCAATCACACTGCGACCCGTGAATTGATTCCAATCTGGGGAGTCGGAACCGCGCGCCAGATCCATCAAAACAAGCCCAGATGAAGTGTTGTTTTGACTCGCCACACTATGAAGCGTAAGCAGGGTTTTATCGCCGATGCCGCGCGGCGGAACATTGATGATGCGATCCAGGCTGGCTTCATCTGAAGGATTGTAAACGAGGCGCATAAAGGCGATGATGTCTTTGACCTCGCGCCGTCCATAGAATCTTTGTGCGCCGACCAGACGATATGGAAGCCGCGCTTGCAAAAATGCTTCTTCCAGCAAACGGGATTGTGCGTTGGTGCGATACATCACCGCGCATTCGCCCGGTTCAAAGTCACGGCTGGCAACCAATTGTGCGATGCTATCCACCACGAATGAGGCTTCACTATAATCATCCGGCGCTTCGTAAAAATAAATCTTCTCGCCCGCGCCGCGTTCGGTGAACAGATTCTTTTTGCGGCGATGAGGTGCGCGATTAATGACCGACATGGCTGCATCGAGAATGTTCTGGCGGGAACGATAATTTTGTTCCAGCAAAATCACCTGCGCTTCCGGATAGTCCTGTTCAAAGCGCTGCACGTTGCGCCAGTCCGCGCCACGCCAGCGATAAATGGACTGGTCGGGATCACCGACCACAAAGATGTTGTGATGCGCCGAGGCAAGGTGTTTCAATAACGTATATTGTGCTAAGTTGGTATCCTGGAATTCATCCACCAGCACATGCTCAAAGCGCCGCGCATATTTTTCGCGAACACCCGGATTGTCTTCTAATAAGCGCGCGGTGTACATCAGGATGTCATCGAAGTCGACCGCATTGCTGGCAACGAGTCTCTTTTGATATTCCACGTAAACGCGCTTGACCACTTCATCACGATAATTTGTGATCGGATAATCGTCCGCCGCGATTAATTCATTCTTAGCGTTCGAGATCGAACCATGAACGCTCACCGCCCGATACATCTTATCGTTGAGATTGAACTCTTTGATAATCCCCTTGACGATGCGTTCCTGATCGTCGGCATCGAAGATCACAAAGTTCGATTGGATCGGCAAATAGTCCGCTTCACGCCGCAACAAACGCGCACAGATCGAATGGAACGTTCCCAGCATCATTCCCTGAGTCGCATCGGCACCCAGCAATTTCTCGACGCGCGTTTGCATTTCACGGGCGGCCTTGTTGGTAAACGTCACCGCCAGGATGCGATAAGGCCGGATGCCTTCGTTCGCAATCAAATATGCAACGCGCTGAGTCAGCACCCGCGTCTTTCCAGAGCCAGGGCCAGCCAGCACTAATACTGGTCCGTTCCCTACCGTGACGGCTTTTCTTTGTTGCGGATTGAGTTTGTCGAGGAAATCCATCACAGTCATTATACGCGCTCTGGCGGGGTCGATGACCCCGCCAGAGCCTGTTTATTCAAAAACCACCATCATAATTCCGAGGTGCAGTTCGGGCAACGCGTGGCTTTGATCGGAATCATGGTGAAACAGTGCGGGCATTCCTTGGAACTTGCGGCGGCGGCAGGAGCCGGTTTTTGCAAACTGCTGATGGCTTTTACCATCAAGAAAATGACAAAGGCGATAATTAGAAAGTCCACCACATTTTGAATGAAATTGCCGTATGTCACCTTTGCGCTGCCAACAGTGAATGCCAGACTCGCGAAATTAATTCCGCCGATGATGAGACCAATCAGCGGAATAATGAGGTCATCCACCAGTGATGTAACGATCTTGCCGAACGCGCCGCCGATGATGACGGCTACTGCCAGATCCATCACATTGCCCCGCATGATAAAAGTTTTGAAATCGTTTAACATTTCGTTCTCTCCGTTTACTGGAAATAGTGTGAAGAATAGCTATTCTACTTTTGGGAGGATGGAATGTCAACGAGGAGGGTTTCAGGAATTGATTCGGGTGCACCCAGCGTTTTCAAGCGGCGCATCTCCGGCCAGATGCGGGCAACGGATAGCACCACCAGAATGGTTCCAATGCCGCCCCCCACAACCGACAGCACCGGACCGAACACAGCGGCAGTCAAACCAGATTCAAAAGCACCCATCTCGTTTGAAGTGGCAATGAAAATATTGTTGACCGAAGAGACCCGGCCGCGCATCTCATTCGGTGCATAGGTCAGCATCAACGTCGCACGGATCACCACACTGATATTATCCAGCGCACCCAATAGAACCAACATGGACACCGAAAGCCAGAAGGTGGTCGAAAGCCCAAAGGCGATGGTAGCGATTCCAAAACCGGTGACTGCCAACAGCAGAGTCCGACCGGCGTTTTTCATCGGGGGCAGATGCGCCAGTGCGAACGCCATGATGATAGCTCCAATGGACGGTGCCGCGCGCATAATACCCAAACCTTGCGCGCCGACATGCAATATATTCGTGGCGTAGATCGGAAGAAGCGCCACCGCTCCACCGAATAGAACCGCGAACATATCCAATGTAATGGCGGCGAGAATCACCTTCGTCTCGCGCATGAAGCGGATGCCTTCCTTGAGCGAATCCAGCGTGGCGGATTTGCGCGCCAGCGGCAGGACGCGCCCTTTAATCTGGCTGACCAGAACGGCAAAGGTCAGAGCGGCAACGGCATCGAATACATAGATCACATCGACGCGATTCCATATCGCGACAATCACGCCGCCGATGGCTGGACCCGTGATCGAACCGAATTGCCAGACACTGCTGTTCCAGGTGGCGGCTCGTGAGAATAGTTCCGGCGGAATGGTTTCAGGCAGAAGCGTGGACGAAGCCGGATCGTTGAAGGCGCGCGCCAAGCCGATGCCCAGCAGACAAGCGTAAACCAGCCACAGCGGGCCTTGATAATACGAAAGAGCGGCAAGCCCCAGCGAACAGAACGCCAGGCCGGTCTGTGTGATGATGACGATGCGACGACGGTTATGTTGATCAGCAACATGACCGGCTGGCAGGGACAATATTAAGATGGGCACCACCTGCACCAGGCCGACCATGCCCAATGCCAGCGCGCTGTTCGTGCGAATCCAAAGTTCCCAGCCGATGGCAAAGGTCAGCATTTCACTGCCAAAGGTGGTGATGAAGCGTCCCGCTTCCAGCAGGCGGAAATCGCGATAGCGCAAGGCGGCGTATGCGTCGTGGGAAGCGACCGGTGTTGATTCTGGTTCAGAACTCATTTTTTTTCATATGATGAAATAGTGGGGCTATGATACCATTCCTGCATGATTCATCAAGATTACGTTCATCTGCTCCAACCTGCGGATTTGAATCCCGGCGGCACATGGGCAGACCTCGGTGCCGGTTCCGACGCCTTCACGCTGGCATTGCGCGAGCTGGTCGGACTAAATGCGATGATCTATGCCGTGGATAGAGACCGCGCGCGGTTGAATGAATTGGAAGGAGCTTATCGTGCGCGCTTTGGCGATACGAAAAATCTACATGTGCTCGCCACCGATTTCTCCCGCAGCTTTGATTTGCCTCCGCTGGATGGAATTCTGATGGCGAACTCTCTACATTTCTTCAAAGATAAGGAAAAAGTCTTGCGCCACGTGCAGGACTTTCTCAAGCCGGACGGTATCTTATTGCTGGTCGAATATAACGTGGACTCGGGCAATCCCTGGGTGCCGCATCCGTTGTCGTTTGAATCGTTCTGTGCGCTAGCACCACGTGCCGGTTTCAGCGTTCCGCGTTTATTGGCAAAACACCCATCCAGTTTCTTGCATGAGTTTTATTCTGCATTTGCCATTGGCAAATAAAGTCGTCATTCCCCAATTCTTGTGAACAAAAATTCCGAAGCCTTGTGACTTCGGATTTTCTTCATCATCCGGCAACCGCCTCGAATGCGACTCGAACCGCAGCCGCTGATTGGGCTGTAAAGTTCAACTTTTCAAACCCAATCACCTTTCCGGCGCGGTTTTTCATTAATACGATCCCTTCGCCCGTTTCTTCCGCAAAATATTCATCAGCAGAGTTGTCAAACCAAACCGTAAGCGTATTTCCTTCACGGTCATAATAAACTTTTACTTGTGCCATATTTGTACTCCTTCCTTGATCGCGTCTGTTGGATAAGTCGTGATCAAAAAGCCTTCTTCAGCTGTTTGTTTGGAAACAGCATATATCCATCGCTTCTCTCGCTCTGCTTTATAAAACAAGTAAACCCATTCATCAGATTTGCTCTGGCGAATTTCGTCGGGCTGTTCTAATGCCCTTTTGACATCATCTTCGCGCCCTGTCATGGCGGGGTGTTTGGTGGTCACGATCAACTTCTAGTAACCTATCGCCACGCGGACTCGAAAGCCAAGCGGGGTCATTGCATCAAAGAGAATATCTTCTTCGTCAGACATGGTTCACTGTCATTATTTACCCGTTTTCTATTGCCTAAACTCCCACGTGTGCAAGCGCCTTGCAACTTCAAGTCCAAAATGAACGTATAATATGGATGACTCACAAGGTTTATTTATGCAAGGATGGCATTATGCGCAGATATAAAAGATACGGATATGGCCCGCGACCTTACCGCCCGTGGCGGTCTTTCCGCAACGCCTTCTGGTTGATCGGACTGGCCATCCTGTTTTTCTGGGGACATTGGTGGCCCGGCATTCTAATCCTGATCGGCTTGAGCATCATTTTCGAAGGGCTCTTCAGGGGAACTGCATCGCAGTGGCCACAGAACCCTCCGCCTCCGCCTGTTGACCCAATGCCCATGCCAATGCCGATGTCGCCGCCTGCTGCGCCTGTGGAACCCATCCATCGCACGGACTTGCTGCCCGGCACCTGTCCGCATTGCGGAGCACCAATTCGTACCAGCGAAGTCAAATGGACAGGCAATCAATCGGCTTCGTGCGGATATTGCAGTTCCAACCTGCCGATGAAGAAGTCATGAGCCTGGGTTTTGAAAGTCGAACAAAACATTTCTCCCTGAACAGGGAGAAATGTTTTGTTAACCCCATTGCCCGCTTCTTCGATTTATAATTTGCCGATGGCATCCTTCATACATATCATCGTCTTCATATTGGGACTCGTCGTTGCGGTCCTGACCGTTTCCTCGGCCATCTCCACTTTCGTATTGCCGCGCAGTACCCACAGTTTTCTGAACAGTTTGGTCCTGCGTCTATTGCGCAAAACGTTTAATTTCATCTTTCGCTTCGTCAAAACCTATCAGGGCCGGGATGCGATCATGGCTTATTACGCTCCCATCGGTCTGATGCTGCTCCTGCCCGTCTGGTATCTGCTGATCGCACTGGGTTATGGCGCCATGTATTGGGCGTTGGGCATCGGCAGTGTCATCGGCGCATTGCAACTGAGCGGTTCATCGTTATTCACGCTCGGGTTTGCTCCGCCGCATGGGTTTTGGATGTCCGCATTTTGTCTTTCAGAAGCCATGCTCGGGTTGATCATGGTGGCGTTGTTGATCGCCTATCTTCCCACCATGTATGCCGCGTTCTCGCGGCGTGAGCAGGCGGTCAATATGCTCGAAGTGCGTGCCGGCTCTCCGCCCTCGGCGCTGGAGATGCTGATGCGCTTTAATCGCATCCAGGGACTTGAAAAGCTCGCCGATTACTGGCGCACCTGGGAAGGTTGGTTCGCGGATATCGAGGAGAGCCATTCCACACTTGCGGCGCTGGTCTTCTTCCGTTCCCCGCGTTCGGAGGCTTCGTGGGTTACTGCGGCTGGGACAGTGTTGGACGCCGCCTCTTTGACCCTTTCCGCGGTGGACGTGCCCTATGAACCGTCAGCCGCGTTATGCATCCGCGCTGGTTATTTGGCCCTGCATGAAATTACTCATTCATTTGACATCCCGCTTCCACACAGCCCGCACTTTCCAGACGACCCCATCAGCATCAGCTGGGCGGAGTTCGATGAGGCGGTGACCCGACTCGCTGCCGCTGGACTGCCCATCAAAGCGGATCGGGAACAGGCTTGGAAGGATTTCGCTGGCTGGCGCGTGAACTATGACCGCGCGTTGATTGAATTATGCAAGTTGGTGATGGCGCCTTTCGCTCCGTGGTCGAGTGATCGCATCGCGGAGCGCCCATTCGTTCCAACGAAGTGAAATGGACGGGCGCACGGCTTCATGCGGATATTGCAGTTCGAACTTGCCGATGAAGAAGATGTGACTACTCCCCACGGCTAAAGCCGGGAGCTTCTAAGGATTAGAACCTATGCGATATAGCCCTAGCGCAAATGATATTTCTACCACGTTGAATATG
>Ga0209039_10003621_pt1 | contig 11901 bp, 10 predicted proteins | sample BogFormECP12_OM1_FD_188238 | JGI IMG/M metagenome (GOLD analysis project Ga0209039, IMG submission 188238) | Bog forest soil microbial communities from Calvert Island, British Columbia, Canada - ECP12_OM1 (SPAdes) (version 2) | ecosystem: Environmental > Aquatic > Freshwater > Wetlands > Bog ...
CAAAACTCCTGAAACATGGCAGCCGCGTCGTGGGGGCTGTCGGCTTCCACGTGCTTGACGGAACGCCCTACATCTTCAGGGCAAAATCCGTCGTGCTCGCGCTCGGCAACGGCGCCAACCGTGCCACCCATAATTCTACGGGCAACCCTTACAATACCTGGCACAGCCCTTACAATACGGGAAGCCAGTATGTCCTCGCCTATGACGCGGGGGCAAAACTGATTAACATGGATCTGGGACAACAGGCCACGCTCCTGCCCAAAAGCTACGGCTCAGCGGGCATGAACGGGATCAACGCCATAGGAGCCCATGAATTGAATGCCCTGGGAGAGCGATTCATGGGAAAGTACCACCCCATGATGGAGAACGGTCCCAGAATTTTTCAGATCATGGGTACACATACGGAACTGACGGAGGGAAAGGGTCCCCCCTTCCACATGGACATGAAACATTGCGATAAAGATGAGCTCCGTCATCTTCAGTACGTGCTGATGCCGGGTGATAAGGCCACTTTCCTTGATTACGCGGAACAGCGGGGGATCGACTTCGCGAAGTATCCCATGGAAGTGGAGCTGTCGGAGATTGAGCTGGGCGGCATGCTTGTCACGTCCGATACCTTCGAGTCCACGGTTCCGGGACTCTACAACGGCTGTGTCTTCTATTCCTTTTCCGGGTCCATGTGCAGCGGGTATATTGCGGCAACCGAGGCATGCAAAGGCGCATCGAATCTGCAGGAAAAATTGCCCATCGACAAGAAAGAGGTTGCTGCCGAGTTCAAACGAATGTTTGCACCGATGAAGAGGAAAGGCGAAGGGATCGATTACAGGAGGTTTGAACTGGCAATACGACAGGTGATGACCTACTACATGGGGTTTGTACGAAACCAAAAAGGCATGGAGACTGCCCTGGAACGGCTCGAATTCATAGAGACTTATATGGACAAGCTGCAGGCAAAAGATTTTCGCGAACTGATGCGGACGAACGAGTCGATCCATCTTCTGAAAACGTGCCAGCTCGCGACAAAAGTTACCATGGAACGAAAAGAGACCGGGCGGGCTATCTACCGGCGCAGCGATTATCCCGATCTCAATCCCGAATATGCAAAGACGGTGGCTATATGGCAGGAGGGCGGAGAGCCCCTGCTTGCCTGGCTATAGAGGAGAGAACAATGCCCCCTAAATTCAGCAAAGAAATCACAGAAAAAATTATATATCCTGAGAGACCCGACTCCCAGCCGAGAACCTCACCCTGCGAGGCCAACTGTCCTGCTGGTAATCCGATTCAAAAGTCTCATGCCTTGATAAAAGAGGGGCATCTGGAAGAGGCGCTCTCGTATCTCAAATCCCGAAATCCTTTCCCCGGCATCACCGGGCGTATCTGCGCACACCCTTGCGAAGAGCAGTGTAACCGCGGGCAGTACGATGAAAAAATCTCGATTCGGGGTTTGGAAAGGTTTGCCGCTGACCGGGCGGACCTGACCAGAGTTACGAAACCTAAGAGGCGGGAGCCCACCGGCAAGAAATTGGCCATTATCGGTTCCGGACCGGCTGGAATGACCTGCGCCTACTTTTCAGCCCTGCTCGGCCACGCCGTCACTGTTTTTGAATCGGCGCCAATCCCCGGGGGAATTCCCCGGACCCTCGTTCCCGATTTTCGGCTGCCCAAGGATGTAGTCGACAGGGAAATGGGCCAGGTGCTCGAACTCGGCGTGCAGGTCAGAACGAACACCGCCGTGGGCAAGGACATCGGGTTCGATGATATTCTCAAGATATTCGATGCCTGTCTTATCGCTACCGGTACGTGGAAGGCGCGCCAATTGAATGTGCCGGGAGCTCACTCTGCCCTTTCCGGAGTGGAATTCCTACGGCAGGTGAATCTCGGGCGAAGAGAACCTATCGGCGACAAGGTCGTAATCGTGGGTGGCGGCGGGGTTGCCTTTGACTGTGCCTTTACGGCAAAGCGGCTCGGCGCTCGTGAGATTCACGTGATCTGCGTGGAGGGCGAGGGCACCATGTGCGCCACTGGCGATGACCTTATTCAGGCCCGGGCAGAAGGCGTGCAGGTGCATGGTTCCCGGATGATCTCGAAAGTCCTCGAAAAAGGAGGAAAGGCCGTTGGGGTTGAGTATTTCGAGATCACCGCTTTTGAATTCGATGAGAAGGGTTCTCTTAAGGTAGTCCCGGTCTCCGACACCACGCAGGTGCTGTCTGCCGATACGGTTTTTTTGGCGGTCGGCGTGGAGCCGAGCCTCGGGTTTCTCCCAGGAACAGGCGCCTTTCACTTCACGCCGAAGGGAGCGCTCGCGGCAGATCCTGAGAGACCGATGACCTCGGTCGCAGGCGTTTTTGCTGCCGGTGATGTGCTCACAGGCCCTTCCACTATTGCCGGCGCTATCGGGAGCGGCAGGCGGGCAGCCATTACCATCGATGGCTATCTCAGCGGACGAAACTTCCTGGAGCCTGTCAACGTGCGCATCGGAGAGGACGGTTGTCTCGCGACTGAAGCATCGTTGCCTCAGTCTTCTCCGCACATCGTGACCTTTGAAGAGATGATGAACGTGCAGTTCTTCGAGAAAAAAGGCCGCGAGGCCACGGGCAAACCTGCTCACGAGACCTCGATCAGTTCCTTTGAAGGGCTTGACAGGGGATTTGCAAATGATCAGGGGCCACCAGAGGCGGGCCGTTGTTTACACTGCGGCCACTGTACCCTCTGCGGTTGCTGCGTGGAAAACTGCCCCGGCTTTGTCCTGACCATGACGCCGCAGGGACCGCAACCGACCTACTACGACGAGTGCTGGCATTGCGGGTGCTGCCGGATTGCCTGTCCGGGCGGAGTGGTCTCTTATAAGTTTCCACTCAACATGATGGTATAGGAGAGCACAAACTGTGATGCGGTTTCTGCGCGATCCACTTTGGCTGGAGATATTTTTACGTTGACAAAAAAACCGCTGTGTTAGAAAGTAAAAATGACAACTCGAGGAGGGCGGGTATGGAGAACAAACGCTACGATTTCTCACCCCTTATCACGAGAAAACCTTTTAAGTTGCCCAACCAGGCACGCGTGGCGCTTTGGATAGGAATAAACATCGAGCATTTCGATATAGGGTTAACCAATTTTGGCGGCGTTGGCGCGATGGCATCGGCGCCGCCAAACGTCTTCGATTACGCACCTAGAGACTACGGAAACAGGATCGGCCTCTGGAGGTTCATGGAGGTTCTTGACAGACACGGCATCAGGGCGTCCGTACTCCTTAACTCGGAGGTCTGCACCCATTACCCCATTATCATTGATGAAGGGAAAAAGCGGGGCTGGGAATTCCTCGGTCACGGTACAACCAACTCCATCCTGCTGGGCAGCGGGATGGGCGAGGCCGAGGAGAGAAAGATTATTGCTACCACCCTCGATGTCATTGAAAAGGCCGCTGGGCAACGTCCTCGCGGTTGGCTCGGGCCCGCACTGCAGGAAAGTTTTGCCACGCCTGATATTCTGGCCGAACACGGGGTGAAATATTTATGCGACTGGTGCTGCGACGACCAGCCGTTCCCCATGCACGTGAAAAGCGGGAGTATGATTTCTATGCCCTATTCTCTGGACCTGAACGACATCCCGGCTTTCATCGGCCAGAAGATGACCGCCCAGCAGTTCCACGAAATGGTCAAGGATCAGTTTGACACGTTATACAAAGAAGGTGCTGATCAGGCCCGCGTCATGTGCATTGCATTGCACCCATTTCTCATCGGGATGCCTTACCGGATCGGCTGGTTGGACAAGGCGTTAACTTACATAAAGGGGCACGCGGACGTGTGGGTCACGACCAGCGGAGAGATAGCGAGCTGGTATTATGAAAAGTACCTGGGCAAGAAGATGTCCTGAGGAGGCGATCACACGTATGCATTTTGCCTGCGTGGCGGGTTTATAGCCCCCGGAGGAATAGATAGCCAACGAAGCTAAGGAGTGTGTACATGAAAAAATGGGAGGCAATATTCACAGAAGCGGACAGGGCGCTGTTGAAGACCTATGCCGGGACAACGCGGCAGCCGTTCGGGAAGAGACCTGCGTTTATCATCGTCGATGTGGTGAAGTCGTTTATCGGCTCAAAGCCGAGCGACGTCCTCGAAGCATCGGAGGAATACCGGACAAGCTGCGGTCAGGCAGGATGGGAGGCTCTTGAGAATATCAAGAAGCTGCTCGAAGCCTTCCGAGCCAAGAAGTTGCCCGTGATCTACACGACCGTCGATCCCGTCCTGGGCGCTTTCGCATGGGGTCCTGACAAGAGGTCGAGCCCTGAAGAGTACAGACAGGCGAAATGGTCCTCGGATGCCTGGGAAATCGCCGAAGAGATCAAGCCCCTGGCCACAGAGCCTATCATCAGGAAGACCAAAGCCAGCGGCTTCCTGTTCACGCCGTTGGCGCCGATCCTTCACACCATGGGAGCTGACTGTCTCGTTATCGTCGGTACCAGCACATCCGGCTGCGTGCGGGCGACAGTGCTGGACGGCCTGTCACACAAATATACTGTGTTCGTGGTGGAGCAGTGCACTTTTGACCGTTTTGAACTCTCCCACCTCGTGGCCTTGTGGGATATGAATTCCAAGTACGCTGATGTCATAGACATGGACGAAGCTCTCGACTATCTCGCCAGGTTGTGAGCAGGAGTAGACACGCAGCAAGCACGCTCCGCATCAGTACTCGGCAAAGACTGCAAGAGCAAGGTGCGGTGAGGAAGAAACATCTTGACATGGTATTTCGAATCCACAATAATTGAATAGAATCGAAGTAAAGCGGCGTAGTAAAGCGGCCGTAGTGCAGGCTATAACTGACTGATAACATCTAAAAGGGGGGTGTAATCATGAAAAGACTACTTGTATTAGCGATTGCCTTGGTTTTTGCACTATTGTGCGGTCAAGGGCTCCAGGCAAAGCCAATCATCATAGGTGCGGCGACCGACACGGAGATTCTCGATGGGTTTGCGACGGTCCGCGGTTTGAAGCTGGCTGTCGAAGAGATTAATGCGGCGGGAGGCGTAAAGGTCGGAGCCGAGAAAAGGCCGTTCCAGGTGGAAACCATGGACACGCGCGACTGCGATGCCGGCGTGCCCGTGAGCGAGGCATTACTGGTCGTTGAAAAGGTCATACTGGACAAAGGGGCTGACTTTATCATCGGTCCCAGCCGCTCGGAAGCAGCCCTGGCGGCTCTCAGTCTCGTGTCCAAATACAAGAAGGTCTACCTTTCCACGTGTGGCGGATTAAGCCCTAAATTCCACAGCACGATCGCGGAAAACTACGACAAGTACAAGTACGCGTTCAGGATCACCGGGGAATCAGGCTATATGGCCCAGGAAGCCGTAGATATGTTAACCGCCGTCAATGCCAAGTACGGGTTCAACCGGATGTTTATCATTGTCCAGGACGTGGCCTTTGCCAGGGCCGGGGGAGACGCTGTCGCAGAAAAGCTGAAGGCCAAGGGGTGGGAGATTCTTGGCAGCCAGCGTTATCCTTCAGGGGCGACCGACTTCTCGGCTGGATTGCTCAAGGCGAAAGAGACCAGGGCACAGATTCTTTTCATCATGGGAGACATGCCGGAACTGAGTATTCTTGTTAACCAGTGGAACGACCTGAAGATTCCGGCCTTGCCTTTCGGGAATTACATGGGTCCCGCAATGGAGCCCAAGTTCTGGGAAGTCACCAAAGGTAGGGCGGCGTATACGGTCGTCAATCTCGTAAACGCAGGTAACGCGCCATCTAACGCCACGCCATGGACCATGAAGTTTTACAAGGCGTATCAGAAGAAATACGGCAGCGAGCCCGAAGGCTACGGAACAGCCAGCGGATATATGGCCCCTTACGTGCTCAAGGATGCCATCGAGCGCACGGGGTCCTTAGATTCCGACCGCCTCGTAGATGCCCTCGAAAAGACAAGTCTGATGGGAGTCTACGGCAGGATAAAATTCGATCCGAAGTCACATCAAATCATCCCGAGCCTCGATCCTGAGCAGGGTGCGGTTGGAACTATTTTCCAGTGGCAGGACGGGAAAAGAGTGGTCGTCTATCCTCCCAAGATCGCGATGGATCAGTTGAAGTTCCCGCCTTGGATGCTGGATTACTGGAAGATCAAGAAGTGAATGACAGAAGTAGTGCTTGAAGTCCATACAGGACCGGAACGCGCCGAGAACCCGGGAACCACGTGCAGATCCTGATTTACGGCCTGATAAACAGCATGCTCTTGGTCCTCATGGCAGTGGGCTTCGCACTGGCCTACAGCGTGAGCCGTGTTCCCAACTTCATGCATGGTGCGCTCTATGTGTTAACCGGGTATCTCGCATGGGTCTTCCTTAACCGCATCGGTCTCGGCTACGCGCCCGCGGTTCTCCTCGCCATAGCGGTTGTGACGTTCATCGGTTGGGTAGTTTACCGGGTGGCGGTGATACGCGTAAGAGGGATGCCGGTTTCCGAGATCATTGTCACCTTCGCCATCAGTCTGGCAGTGCTCGAGTTCGTACGCTGGTTGGGCCTTCGCGGCGCCACGTATGTGCTTCCTGCATTCTATATAAAGACAATAACTCTCGCCGGGGTACCCGTCGATTTCCAGCGCATCGCCGCCGTGATCGTTGCGGTCGCAATTGTCCTCGTGCTATGGGTTTTCACCCACTATACGAAGATAGGGCTGGGGTTGAGAGGCATCGCTCAGAACGAGCGCGCCGCCCTGATGCTGGGGATCGACTCAGACCGGGCAGCGACGCTTGCCCTGTCGCTCGGTTCGGCGCTGGCGGCTGTGGCCGCGATCACCATAATCCCGATGGGCAACATTAACGTCGCCGCCGGTTACGATGTGCTCATTTACGCCATAGCTGTCTGTATCTGTGGAGGGTTGGGCAGCTGGACAGGAACTATCCTTGCCGCCTTTATCATTGGTTTCGCTCAAACGGCGGTCGTCTATCTCGTGGCTCCGCATCTTTCGGTTGTCGTCTCCCTGGCGGCCATAATTCTGATTCTGATCTTTAAACCGTCCGGTCTCTTCGGTCGACAGAAAGAGTTGGAGGAGAGGGTCTGAATGACAGAAGAGGTGATCCGGCGTAAAGAAAGACTCGACCGCGGAATCAAGGTCCGCTCCGACACGGTCTATGCGGTCTCGTCCTGGAGAGAGATCCTTTTCCTGCTGGCTCCGAGAGCCGGCCTGATCTTCGTACTGCTCATTGCTCCTCTCGCGGTGCCGAGCCTGTACTGGCAGAGGGTGATCTGCATCATGGGTGTCTATGCCCTTCTGGCCGTAGGATTCGATTTCCTTGCGCATTTTGTGGGCCTGGTCAGCCTTGGCGGCGCACTGTTCATCGGTGTCGGCGCTTATCTGACCGGATGCCTCAACCATTATTTGGGCCTCCCGCCCGTGTTCGCGATCTGCATCGCAACCGTAGGCGGAGCCTTTATCTGCACCCTGATTCTCTTACCCAGCCTGCCCTTGAAAGGTGTCTACTTTGCCATCATCACCTTTGCTTTCCCGATCATGATCGAACGCATCATAGTCGCCGCAAACATCTTGGGCGGCACGGACGGCATTCCCGGCCTGGACGTTTTCTCCAGCACATGGCTCAGTCAATACTCGATTCTTGCAATCGTCCTGCTCTCTCTTTTCGGACTTCGCAGGCTCGTGAACGAAGACGTCGGCGTTGTGTTTCGAGGAGTGAAGGATAACGATCAGGCGATCAGGGCCTCGGGCTTGAACGTCACCTATTACAAAGCCATGGCCGTATTCCTCTCCGCCATGATGGGGTGCTTCGGAGGTGCGTACCTGGCTCACCTCTATGGGTGGGTCGGCACGTCCTTATTCTCGCTCGACTTTTCGGTCTTCCCGCTTGTGGCGACCGTCGTGGGCGGTCCCGGCACATTGGCGGGACCACTGCTGGGATGTATGATCCTGGTTCCCATTTCAGAGATGCTCCGCGCTTTCGGTGCGCTGCGTGTCGTGATTTACTCGCTCATCATGGTTCTCTTTATCCTTTTCTGGAGCGAGGGCTTGCTGAATTGGGCAAGACGGAAATATGAGCAGTTTGAGCATTGGGTAAGGGTCTGACCATGGAAGAGCCATTACTTCAGATTCGAAATCTCTCCAAGTCGTTCGGAGGCGTGGCAGCCGTGAGTGACGTGAGTTTCGATCTGTGTAAGGGTGAAGTCCTCGGGATCATAGGGCCGAATGGTTCAGGCAAAACGACCCTCCTCAATCTTATCACGGGTTTCATTGCGAAGGACCACGGCACTGTCGTCTTCGATGGGACGGATATCACGAGGACGCCGGCCCATAAAATAAGCAACCTGGGCCTCGTTCGGACCTTCCAGATAGTCAGACCTTATGTTACGATGCAGACTTTCAAGAATCTCATTCCCCCGCTGTTTTCCCCCCGTGTCAAACATAGCGAAAGAGGCAAACTCGGCGACAGAGATGCCGTAGCGATCGATGTGCTGGAGGACGTGGGTTTCGAGCGCGACGCTTACGTGCCGTACAAGCTTGCCGGCAGCCTTCCGCTCGGATACCTCAAGCGGCTGGAGCTTGCCCGATGCCTCGCGATGAAACCTCTCGCAATCTGCTGCGACGAAGTCTTCTCAGGGTTGAGTATGGCTGAGATTGCGAGCCTCCTTCCTCTCGTGGAAAGGCTTCAGTCAGAAGGTATCACCATCATCATGATCGAGCACAGGTTGAGAGAGCTCTTCCGGGTGGCCGGCAGAATACTGGTCATGAATTTCGGGGTAAAACTCGCTGAAGGCCCACCGGCAGAGGTCATGAAGGATAAGAACGTGAGAAGGGCGTATCTCGGGGAGGAAGTCAAGGTATGACACCCGAGGCTCCAACCCTGCTCTCGGTCAAGGACCTGCTCGTCTTTTACGAAAATGCAATCGCTGTCAACAATGTCAGCCTTGAATGTCAGACAGGCAAGATAACAGGGGTCTTCGGCTCGAATAGCGCAGGGAAATCAACATTGATGTGGACCATCTCAGGGATCATCGTCGACATGAAAAAGAAAGAACAGATGAAAGGCGGCGAGAGGATCATCTGGTATGGCGAGATGACATTTGGCGGAGAGGATATTCTCTCGCTTAAACCGAGTGAAAAAGCAAGAAAGGGCATTATACTCTGCCCGGAAAGGCGGCTCATTTTCGCCGAGAGCAGTGTCCTGGAAAATTTAAAGATCGGAGGTTACCTCGCAACACGGAAACAGGAACGAACGACGTTGGATTACGTATTCACGCTTTTTCCTGAGCTTATACGGATCAAGAGACGGCAGGGCGGATTCTTAAGCGGCGGAGAACAGCAGATGCTCGCCATCGGCCGTGCGCTTATGGCTCAGCCCACATTGCTGCTTCTGGACGAGCCCCTCCTCGGGCTTGCTCCGTCTGTCGAGGTACGGCTGGCTCAGGCGATCAGGGAAATTAACAGAGACCTCGGTATCACCGTGCTGGTAACAGAGCAGTATGCTCGGCCGATCATTCCTATTGTTGACCACTGTTACGTCCTGGAGAACGGCGGTGCCGTGTTTGCAGGCACACCCGATGAGTTCAAGAATAGCCCCGACGTTATGAATGCGTACTTCGGCGGACTGTACGATGCCGAGGAGCCCATATGAAGGGGTATCAGTCATTAGATGAGCAGGTCATAAGCGGGTTCGAGCGTATCGCCGGGCATTGTCCGGATGACATTGCCATTATCTTCCTCGGCAAGAAATTCTCCTATGCCGAGCTGAGAGAGCTGATCTACCGATTCGCGACAGCGTTGAGCGATCTGGGAGTCAGAGACAACGACAAGGTCGCCATCTATCTGCCCAACTGTCCGCAGTGGATCGCCGCATACCTGGGAGCCCAGAAGATTGGCGCCATCCCTGTCCCCATTTCTCCGATCTACACACCGTATGAGATCAAATACATGCTCAATGACTCCGGGGCAGAGACCATCATATGCCAGGACACCAACTACGGATACGTGAAGGAAGTCTTTCCCAGCACGCCGCTCAAGAGGGCGATCATCACAAATCTCATCGATCTCCTCCCATGGGCTCGAAGAATGGCAGGAAGGCTATTTGACAGGGTCCCTCACGGCGTGGCGATGAAGGGTGAGCAAGTCTTTTTCTTCAAGGACCTCGTCCGGAAATATCCGGCCACTCCGCCGCACGTGGATATCAATCCGAGAGAACACCTGGCGTATATCCTCTACACCGGCGGAACGACAGGCGTGCCCAAGGGGGTGCCCGGAACTCATACCGGCATGGTTTCCTATATTCTTGATCTCTACGATGCAATCGGACCTTACATTTCTGAAGGAAAGGAAGTCTTAATTCTCGTCAACCCTCTCTTTCACATTATGGGTAAGGGGACATTTATGGGGATTGCTCTCTCCATAGGCAATCCCACCGTGATCATGCCGCTGCCGCTGGTTGACGCCATCCTGGACGCAATTCAAAGGTATAGAGCCACCTTGCTGCTCGGAGTTCCCACGCTCTACCGCATGATCCTTGAGTGCGACCGGCTGGACACGTATGATCTATCGTCCCTGCGACATTGCTGGAGCGGGGGGGATGTGCTCCCGGCAGAGGTCTTTACGCGATTTCGAAAGTTCACCGAATTTCCCATTCGACAGGTGTACGGTTCCACGGAGACGGGCCATCTTACGTTCGGCACGACATCGAAGGAGATAACGGCAACGAGCCTCGGCAAGCCTTTCCCTTCGAGGAAAATCAGGGTCGTGAACAGCGACACGCTGGAAGAGGTCCCAAAGGGCGAGGTAGGAGAGCTGATCGTCTCTTCGCCATTTTTGCGACCCTACCACAACAACCCGGAAGAGACTGCCCGCTCTTTCGTGGAGATCGACGGCAACACGTGGTATCGGGTAGGCGACTACGTGAGGATGGATGACGACGGGGAGCTCCACTATGTGGACAGGACAGCGGATGTCATTAAACATAAGGGGTATAGAGTCTCCGCCTCTGAGATAGAGGCCGTTTTGCAGGACCATCCCGCGGTTATCGGTGCCTGCGTTGTCGGCGTGCCTGATCCGAAAGTGGGTGAACGGATCAAGGCGATTGTGGTTCTGAAGGAGGATGCACGGGGCGTCGGTTCGCAGGAGCTCACTGCTTTCTGCCGGGAAAGACTCGCTCCCTACAAGATACCTCAGTACGTGGAGTTCAGAGACATGCTCCCGAAGTCAAAGGTAGGAAAGTTGTTGCGGCGCGAATTGAGGGCGGAGGAACGGCGGAAGTCTGAAAAGGTGAGAGCTTAGTGAAGATGGAGATCATCGAGCTCGACCGAAGCCGGCTGACGGAGATAGAAGGTCTGTGGAAAGAGTTAAATGCCCATCACGCCCAAAGCGCGTCGAACTTTAAAGGGTATTTTGACACACTGACCTTCGAGCAGAGGATCAGACAGTTGCTGCATAAGGAAGACTTGTCGCTGTTTGTCAGTTCAGATACGGGTGAATATGTCGGCTATTGTATCGTTACGACTGAGAGGAGCAAAGGCGAGATCGACTCCATCTATGTAAAGGCAAGCCACCGTGGGCAAAAAATAGGTCATCAGTTGATCACGCGTGCCATGGAGTGGCTTCGTGCGCATGACTGTTCTGAAATAGTTATCTATGTAGCCGAAGGCAACGAAAAGGTTCTTGGCTTCTATGAGAAATACGGTTTCAAGAAACGCTATACTGTCATGGGAACGAGTAAGGAGAGGTGATCCAATGGAGAAACTACTTATTCGCCATGCGGAGCCGTATGACTATCAACAGGTCATCGCAGTCATCGATGAGTGGTGGGGCGGGCGACGAATCGCCAGCATGCTGCCGAAACTTTTCTTCGTGCACTTTCGGCCCACCAGTTTTGTGGTCGAGCACGACGGTACAGTTGTGGGGTTTCTCATCGGATTCGTC
>Ga0209039_10003622_pt1 | contig 11900 bp, 19 predicted proteins | sample BogFormECP12_OM1_FD_188238 | JGI IMG/M metagenome (GOLD analysis project Ga0209039, IMG submission 188238) | Bog forest soil microbial communities from Calvert Island, British Columbia, Canada - ECP12_OM1 (SPAdes) (version 2) | ecosystem: Environmental > Aquatic > Freshwater > Wetlands > Bog ...
AAGCACTTTGAGCCTTTGAGGAACAGTTTCATTCCCTCGCGGCGGCAAAGGCGGCATACTGCGTCTTTGTACCGAGCCAAGTTACGTTCTCCTTATCGGACAGAGCCTGTCTGCCCGGCTATCGATCGGTTTACGGGCGCTTGGCGGCCTTTCGTCCCGATCGGAAATCAGTGATTAGTGGTTAGTGGCTAGTTAATTCCTAGCGATTCCACATTCCACGCGTAAATCGAAAATCAGTTGTCAATGGGGGTCAAGCCTTTAGATGCATTAACCCAACCATTCGACGCCAATCGCCGTCGTCTCAAGAACCTGTGCCGTCCCTACGGGACTCAGATCAAATTTCGCTGCTTCTAGACCCTTCGTCTCTTGGGCGGACGGCAGCCGTTGTGCGGCACCGGCGTGACGTCGCGGATCGAGCGCACGTCCAAGCCGGAAGCGGACAACGCACGCACAGCCGATTCGCGTCCCGAACCCGGGCCGCTGACCCGCACATCGACCACACGCATGCCATGGTCGCGCGCCTGGTTGGCGGCGTTCGCGGCAGCCTGCTGCGCCGCGAAGGGCGTGCCCTTGCGCGATCCGCGGAAGCCCAGCGAACCGGAGCTCTTCCACGACACCGTATTCCCAACCGGGTCGGTGATGGTGACAATGGTGTTGTTGAAGGACGCCTGAATGTGCACCAGTCCGTTGGGAATGTGCTTGCGTTCCTTCTTCTTGAACTTCTTGCCGCTCTTGCCTTTTTTGTCCGCTCCAGCGGACCCAGCTGGCTTCGCCATGTTCTATGTCTTTCCTGCTGCTTTCTTCTTATTTGCCACCGTGCCCTTACGCGGACCTTTGCGGGTGCGGGCATTGGTGTGGGTGCGTTGTCCGCGGACCGGCAGGCTGCGGCGGTGACGGAACCCACGATAGGAACCGATTTCGATGAGCCGCTTGATGTGCATCGAGACGTCTTTGCGCAGATCGCCTTCGACGTCGCCTTCCTGCTCGATGACCTGGCGAATGCGATTGACCTCGTCTTCATTGAGGTCACTCACCTTCTTGTCAGGCTCCACATGGGCCGAACCGACAATGCTCTTCGCGCGCGAATTTCCGATGCCGAAAATATAGGTCAGCGCGATAACGATGTGCTTGTTGCGCGGAAGATCCACGCCTGCAATACGTGCCATAGTTGCTCCAAAACGGCAACTAGCAATTAGCAGCTAGCTGCCCGTTGCTCGAAACTTCTGTACTCGTCTTCTAGCCGCTAGTAGCTAGCTGCTAGTCGCTTCTTTACCCTTGCCGTTGTTTGTGCTTGGCGTTTTCGCAGATCACGCGCACTACTCCGTGCCGGCGAATCACCTTGCATTTGTCACACATTTTCTTGACCGATGCCCGTACCTTCATGATGCCGTTAGTATCCCTTCACAACCTTGTCATCCCGAGCGAGCCGCTTAGCGGCGAGTCGAGGGACCTGTTTTTGTGCCGTCCCCACGGGACTCAGCTTTTCAATTTAGCCACACCCAGCACCCCGCTTCGCTCCGTGCTGGGCTAAACTGTTCCGCGCCTCCGGCGCCGGCGGAACGCCGCTTCAGGCAGTGGGGCTATCTGGGACTTGTAAGTTACCTTGACCAATTTCAACCCGGCAAAGAACGCGCCTAGCACTAGGATAAAACTTTGCCAGTTCGATCAATAAAATCCCAATTCCCATGAGTGTCACTGACAACTGACTACCGGCTACTGACAACTATTTATAGCGATACACAATCCGGCCCCGGGTCAGATCGTACGGTGAAAGCTCCACCGCGACCCGGTCGCCGGGAAGTATGCGAATGAAGTTCTTACGCATTTTGCCCGAGACATGCGCCAGAACCTGGTGCTTGTTCTCCAGCTCCACCCGAAACATGGCATTAGGCAGGGGCTCAACGACCACCGCCATCACTTCAATCGCGTCTTCCTTACTCATTCAACCCCGAATCAGAAATTTTCAACCTTGCATGTGAAAAGCTGTGCCGTCCCTACGGGACTCACTTACCTTTTTCGCTGCCTACCCAGCGCTTCCGCGCTGGGCTAAAGTGAGCCGCCCCTTCGGGGCTCAGCCTCCCGCTGCGAAGCATCCACGCGAATCCGGTAAGTCTTGTCACGCCGTCTGATGACCGCGGCGTTCTCTTGCTTCACTTCCGTTGGTTAGTCGTAAAGTGGCCAACTTTTTCTCACTAGCCACTAGCCACTGACCACTACTCCGTCAAAATCATCGGCCCGTTTCGGGTTACGGCAACACAGTGCTCGAAGTGGGCGCTATAGCTGCCGTCTTCGGTCACGGCGGTCCACTTGTCGTCCAGCACTCGCGTGCCCGGCTTGCCCAGGTTGACCATCGGCTCGATGGCCAGCACCATGCCGGCGCGCAGCTTCGGGCCGTGTCCCGGAGTGCCGTAGTTCGGCACTTGCGGGTCTTCGTGCAAGTGCGTCCCGATGCCGTGCCCGACAAATTCGCGGACCACGCTGAACCCGTTGGCTTCGACGAGCTGTTGCACCGCCGCTCCAACATCACCGACGGTATTTCCCGCTCGCGCCGCTTCGATTCCACGCAACAGCGACTCGCGGGTCACTTCGAGGAGCTTCTGTAGCTCTGGCGAAACCTGGTCGCCCACTGGGACAGTAATGGCCGCATCGCCGTAGTAGCCGTCCAGCACCACACCGCAATCGAGTGAAACAATATCTCCTGCCTTCAACAAGCGCCGCTCTGAGGGAATGCCGTGTACGATCTCGTTATTCACCGATGTGCAGAGCACGCACGGATAATTGAAATAGCCCTTGAACGCGGACTTCGCGCCCAAATCCCGGATCGTGCGCTCCGCTACGCGCTCCAGATCCATGGTGGAAACACCCGGTGCAACCAGTTCCTTCGCCGCATCCAGTACCTGACGCACGATGCGCCCACTACGGCGCATTTTGTCGATCTCCGATTGCGACTTACAGACGATTGACATTCTCGAGTGCACTAAACGTTTGCGCCGCCACCGCTTCTACCGGCTGATCGCCATTGACTTCGATCAACCTGCCGCGGGAGCCGTAATAGTCCACCAACGGCAGGGTCAACTGCTCGTAGGCTTTAAGGCGCTCCGCGATGACCTCTTCCGTGTCGTCCCGGCGTTGCACCAATGGGATGCCGTCAACATCACAAATGCCCTGGACTTTGGGAGGCTGGAAATAGACGTTGTAAATCAGCCCGCAGGTGGGACAAGAACGACGTCCGGTAAGCCGTTGCAGCAATTGATTATACTCCACCACAAGGCGAACCACAACCGGCGGCGCACAGGCCTGCCGGCCCAGCGCGTCCTTACCTGCCCGCATCTTCTCCAAATGGCCGTCCAACCACTCGGCCTGCCGCAGCGTGCGCGGAAAGCCGTCCAGAATGAATCCACGAACACAATCGGCCTGCAGCAACCGGTCCGCTACCATGTCGCAAACCAGCTCGTCGGGAACCAGTTCCCCGCGGTCCATGATGCCCTTGGCCTTCATGCCCAGTTCCGTCTTGCGGGCCACGTTGTCCCGCAAGATGTCTCCGGTGGAGATCTGCGGGATGCCAAAGTTCTCAGCGATCAGCTTGGCCTGCGTTCCTTTGCCTGCGCCCGGCGGTCCCAGCAGGATAATCGGACCGATCACGCGTTCTTTCGCTTTGACACTCACGGCTGCGGATGTCTGTGCTCCCATGTCTTAGTACCTCGGACCAGAACATCGGTCCTTTCTAGCAACTAGCAATTAGCGGCTAGGAAAATTCCAAGTAGTTGCAGCTAGTTGCTAGTCGCTCGTTGCTAGCTGCTTCTTACCACGTCGACCTGCGCCCGCGAATACGTCCACTGCGCGGGGTAAATCCTTCATAGTGCCGCATCACCAGTTGCGACTCGACCTGATTCACGGTATCCATGGCCACGCCGACCACGATCAGCAGGGAAGTGCCACCGAAATAGAAGTTCACTCCCAGACCGTTGGTCACCCACGCCGGCAATCGCTCAAAGAATGCTCCGATCACGCCGGGCAAGTGGTTGAGGTGAATACCGGTGATCATCCATTCGGGAATGAAGGAGATCAGGATCAAATAAAGCGCGCCCACCAGGGTGATACGCGTCAAAATATCGTTGATATAGTTGGCCGTGCGCGCGCCGGGACGGATGCCGGGAATGAAGCCACCGTATTTACGCATGTTGTCCGCAACCTCGTTGGGGTTGAAGACGATGGAAACGTAGAAGTACGCGAAGAAGATGATGCCGACCGCGTAGAGCAGCGTGTACATCGGTTCGCCCCAGGCCAGCGCGCTCAGCATGCGGTCGAGTACGACGCTCTTACCCTTGAACATCGCGCCCGCCGTCTGCGGCAACGTCAGCACTGACGAAGCGAAGATGACCGGCATAACGCCGCCGGAGTTCACCCTCAGCGGCAGATGGGTTGATTGTCCACCCATAATCTTGCGGCCGACGACCCGTTTCGCATACTGCACTGGAATACGGCGCTCGCTGCGTTCTACGAAGACAATGAACGCGACTACCGCGATCATCAGCACTACCAACAGCAGGATCGCGGGGACCGTGAAAGCGCCCCACGCCTGGTTCTGCACTTTGTCCCAGAGGTCAGCTACGCCGCGCGGCAGCCCTACCACAATGCCGGCGAAGATCAGCAGTGACATGCCATTGCCCACGCCACGCTCGGTGATCTGCTCGCCCAGCCACATGATGAATACGCTGCCTGTGGTCAGGGTAAGCATCGTCATCAGGATGAAACCCGGGCCGGGGTTGTTAACGAAGGCCACTCCGCCGCTCATCGTCTGCCGCTGCAGCGTGATGGCGATACCCAGAGACTGCACCGCGCTCAGCAGCAGAGTGAGATAGCGCGTCCACTGGGTGATCTTCTTGCGCCCCAGCTCGCCTTCCTTCTGCAGCTTGGCCAGCGGCTCGTAGACCACGGTCATCAACTGCAGAATGATGGACGCCGTGATGTAGGGCATGATGCCCAGCGCGAAGATCGTCAGCCGGCGCAACTGGCCGCCGCTGAACAGGTCAACGAAGCCGAGGAAGCTGCCGCGGTTCTGGTCGAAGAACTGGGAGAGCAGGTCGGCATTGATGCCCGGCGTCGGAATGTGGCCGCCCAGGCGGTAAACCGCCAGCAGCCCAAGCGTGAACAGAATGCGCTTGCGCAGATCAGGAACGCGAAATACGTTGGCCAACTTCTCAAGCATGGAACAAAAACCTCAGTTGCCGGTTGTCAGTTGTCAGTGGCAGCGAGTCAGGCTTTAACTGACGACTGGCTACTGACAACTTCCACTTTGCCACCGGCCTTCTCGATCTTTTCCCTGGCCGACTTGGAAAACTTGTGCGCGTGCACGCTGATGGCGCTCGACAGCTCGCCCTGTCCCAGCACCTTCACCAGAGTGTTCTTCGACCGGACAACGCCCGCTTTGCGCAGCACCTCGGGCGTGATTTCGCTCTCACCCAGGCTGCCCAACCGTTCAAGGTTCACGACTTCGTATTCGGTCTTGAAGATGTTAGTGAAGCCGCGCTTGGGCAAACGGCGATGCAACGGCATCTGGCCGCCCTCAAAGCCGCGCATCATGCGCGAACCGCTGCGCGAGCGCTGGCCTTTGTGGCCGCGGGTCGAGGTCTTGCCCATGCCCGAGCCCATGCCGCGGCCCACTCGCTTCTTGTTCTCCGACGCTTTTCGGGGTGCACGTAAATTGCTGAGATTCATCTTGTACCTGTTTCTGACAACTGTTACTTAACCACCACAACCAGGTGCGGTACCTTGGCAACCATGCCGCGGATCGAAGGCGTATCTTCACGCTCGATCACCTGGTTCAAGCGGGTAAAACCCAGACCCTTGACTACCAGCTTGTGCTTGACCGGCGCCGCGATGGCCGACCGCACCCACTTGAGCTGGATCTTTGTGCCCGGCTTCGCCGCCGCTGTTTCTCTCTTCTTGCGAATCCGCGCCATATTAAAGCTCCTCGACCGTTTTACCGCGCGAGCTGGCCACGTCTTTGCGGTCACGCAATCTACCCAGCGCGTTGAAGGTGGCCTTGATTACGTTGTGCGGGTTGGTGGTGCCGATCGACTTGGTCAGCACGTTCTGCACTCCCGCCGAAGTCATGACCGCGCGCACTGCGCCGCCGGCAATCACGCCGGTTCCTTCCGGGGCCGGCTTCAGCATAACCATACCGGCGCCGTAGCGGCCGAGCACCTGGTGTGGGATCGAGGTCTGGGTCAGGTTCACCCGCAGCAGGTTCTTCTTGGCCGACTCGATCCCTTTACGGATCGCCTGCGGAACTTCCTTCGCTTTGCCCGAGCCGTAGCCCACGACACCGGAGGCCGGATCGCCCACCACGACCAGCGCCGCAAACGACAGGTTCTTGCCGCCCTTGACGACCTTAGTGACGCGGTTGATAGAGACTACCTGGTCCTTGAGCTGATACTGGCCAGCATCAAGCCTTTTTTTCACTATTGGCATTAACTTTTTCGCCCTTCGCTTTTCGCTAAGTCGCTAGATGTTGCAGCGCACCACCAGCCACTAGCCATGTTCTTAAAATTCCAGCCCAGCTTCGCGCGCCGCATCGGCCAGGGCCTTGACGCGTCCGTGATAGAGATACCCGCCGCGGTCGAAGACTACCTTATTGATACCTTTTTGCTTGGCACGCTCGGCAATCAGTTTTCCGACTTCTTTGGCCGAGCCCACGTTTCCGCCCGTCGGGCGCTTGTCGCCCTTGATGCCTTTGGCTTTTTCCACCGAGGTAGCCGAGACCAGGGTGACACCCTGCGCGTCATCAATTACCTGGGCGTAAATGTGGTTCACCGAACGATAAATATTGAGCCGCGGCCGTTCGGGCGTGCCCAGGATCTTCTTGCGGATCCGGGTATGAACTTTCTGCCGCGTCTGGTCTTTCGAAGTCTTGGTAATCATTTTCTCGCTCTTCGCTCTTGGCTCTTCGCTTCAGGCTCTTAGCCTTTAGCTATTAGCATTAAATTCTTGCTGCGCACGAACTAGCCACTAGCCACTGACCACTAGCCACTATTTGGCTCCGGTCTTGCCAACCTTCTTCTTCAGCCGCTCGCCGGTATAGCGCACGCCCTTGTTCTTGTACGGATCAGGCGGACGCAGCGAGCGCATTTCGGCGGCCACGAATCCGACCTTCTGCCGGTCAATACCGCTAACGGTCACGTGCGTCTGCTTGGGGTCAATCGTCACTTGAATGCCGTCGGGCAGGGGATACTCAATCAGGTGCGAATATCCCAGCGTGAAGACCACGGTACTCTTGCCCTTCATTTCAGCGCGATACCCGATGCCGACGATGTCCAACTCCTTGCTCCAGCCCTTAGTGACACCTTCCACCGAATTGTTGACCAGAGCCCGCACCAGGCCGTGTATAGCGGCTTTGGAATCGTCCTCGCGGACAACCACGAGGTTGCCGTTGTTCTGTTCCAGCTTCACTCCGGATGGCATATGCGTAACGACCTCGCCCTTCGGACCCTTAACGCGGATGGTGTTGCCTTCCACGGCGTAGGTCACGCCCTTGGCCAGCGGGATCGGTTTGTTCCCAATTCTCGACATAATTCGCTCTCAATTACACCAATAATCCGTTTGTCATCCCGAGCGAGCGAAGCGAGTCGAGGGACCTGCTTTTCGCGCGCCCGGAAGCGCTCATAGCGCTAGTAAATCTCACACAGGACTTCGCCGCCGACGCCTTCTTTGCGCGCCTGCCGTCCCGTCATCACACCCTTGGGCGTGGTTAAAATGTTGATCCCCAGTCCGCCGAGCACGCGCGGAATATCGGTATGTCCGACATAGACGCGGCAACCGGGACGCGAAACGCGCTTCAGGTCCGAGATGGGCGACGAATTGTCAGGACTGTACTTCAAGTACACGCGCAGCACCTTGCGGCCCTCTTCCTCTGTCGCCTTGAAGTTCGCGATATAGCCCTCTTCCTTGAGAATGCGGGCCATCTCGACCTTGAGCTTCGAGTGGGGAACGTCCACCTTCTGGTGGCGCGCCTTGATGGCGTTACGAACGCGCGTTAAGAAATCCGAGACCGGATCGGTCAAACTCATGTGCTTTGTATCTCCTCAAACTAGCGACTAGCCACTGGCAACCAGCCACTGACTTACCAACTCGACTTCGCGACCCCGGGAATCTCGCCCTTGAGCGCCAGCCCGCGGAAGCACAGACGGCAGATGCCGAATTTGCGCAAGAACGCGCGCGGACGTCCGCAGATGTGGCAGCGGTTATGCTGGCGCACCGCAAACTTGGGCTTCTTGTTAGCCTTAGCAATACTGGATGTCTTAGCCATTGTTTCCTTTTTTATTAGCAACTAGTAACTAGCAGCTAGCAGCTAGAGCCTTCCAACTCAAACTTAACTACCGACTACTGTCTAAACGGCATGCCCATATGCTTCAACAAGGCGCGCGCTTGATCGTCGTTACCGGCCGAAGTCACAATCGTGATGTTCATGCCCTTCAGTTTCTCGACCTTGGAGTAATCAATCTCCGGGAAGATCAACTGATCGCGCACGCCCAGTGTGAAATTGCCGCGTCCATCGAAGGACTTGGTCGGCACGCCCCGGAAATCGCGTACGCGGGGCAGCGCAATGTTGACCAGTCGGTCGAAAAACTCGTACATGCGGTCGCCGCGCAGCGTTACCATCACACCGATAGGCATTCCTTCGCGCACCTTGAAAGCTGCGATGGACTTGCGCGCCTTGGTTACCACCGGCTTCTGCCCGGTGATCTGTCCCACTTCGGTGGCCGCCGGGTCGATCAGCTTGACATTCTGCGTCGCGTCGCCGACGCCCATATTCACCACAATCTTTTCCAGCTTCGGGGCAGCCATAGGGTTCTCAAGGTTGAACTCCTTCATCAATGCCGGGAGTACTTCCTTGAAATATCGGTCGCGCAAGCGCGCCGTCTCACGATTGGTAGCCTTCGGCCGCGCCGGCTTGCCACCCGCCTGCTCCGCAGCCACTTCCATCTGCTCGGGCTTGCCTTTCTTGGCCTTGCCCTCGCCGGGTTGCTGCGCCTTCTGTTTCTTCTCGTCTGCCATTCTCTGCTTCTACCTTTCTCACGGTTTCGGGTTTTGCGCCGGTTCGTGAGTCTTAGCGGATAGTGGTCAGTGGATAGTGGATAGAAAAAACTCTGACCACAACCTCTGGACCGTCGTCCTGAATTCTTCCAAGCAAACTAGCCACTATCCACTAACCACTAGTCACTATTTTTCCAGCGTCGCTCCGCACTGCTGGCACGTGCGCACATGACGGTCACCGTGCTTCTCGTGGCGTACGCGGACGGGCCGGTTGCAGGAAACGCACATCAGCATTACGTTGCTGATGGAAATCGGGCTTTCCTGCTCGGCGATGCCGCCCTTGATGTTCTTCTGCGGATTGGGCCGCACGTTCTTCTTGACCATCATCACGTGCTCCACCAGCACCTTGCTCTCATCCGGCATAACGCGCAGCACCCGGCCTTGCTTGCCCTTGTCGCGCCCGGTGATCACCCGCACCTGATCGTTGCGGCGAATGTCTACACTCTTCTGCATCTTTCTCCTCAGCAGCCAGCAATTAGCAACTAGCTCTTTTCCTGCCGTCAGCGCCTCAGCATTCACCTGGTTACTACAACTAGTTGCTAGCTACTAGTTGCTAGTTGCTACAGAACTTCCGGCGCCAGCGAAACAATCTTCAAAAACTTCTTCTCGCGCAACTCCCGGGCAACAGGACCGAAAACGCGGGTCCCAATGGGCTCGTGCACATCGTTGATCAGCACCGCCGCATTCTGGTCGAAGCGGATATAGGTGCCATCGCGACGTCGATGTTCCTTGCGCGTGCGGACAATTACCGCCTTCACGACCGTGCCCTTCTTGGCGGTGCCATCGGGAGAAGCTTCCTTCACCGAGGCCGTCACGACGTCGCCCAGGTGGGCGACCAGGCCGGTGGAACCACCCAGCGGCAGAATCATCTGCAGCTTGCGCGCGCCGGAGTTATCGGCGACATCGAGCATGCTTCTCATCATCACTGCCATAGTCTGTCTCCTTGCCTCGCCGTCTGTGCGGCGTTCACATCAGCTACCTAGCTGACGACTGGCTTCTCCTCGACCGGCGCTACCAGGGCCCCGCGCCGCACGATTTCCTTGAACTGCCAACGCTTCAATTTCGAGAGCGGCCGCGACTCTTCGATCTTGACGACATCGCCGAGGTGCGCCGCTCCGTTCTCGTCGTGCGCATAGAACTTCTTGCTGCGGGCAACCACGCGCTTGTAGAACGGGTGCGCCTTCTGCCGTCGTACTTCGACCACAATGGTCTTGGCCATCTTGGTGGACACGACTTCGCCAATCAGGGTCTTGCGGCGGCCGACCGACGTTGTTTTGCTGGTTTCAGTTGTTTCGGTCATGACTTACTTTGTCTCCGTCGCAGCCTGCTTAGCCGCTGCTCTTTTCGTTTTCACCGCTTTCGCCGGCGCCGCCGCTTTTCTTACCGGCGCCGCGGCTGCCGATTTCGTCGCGGAAGCTCCGTTGCCGGCGGCCAATTCCTTCTGGCGTTTCACCGTTTGAATGCGGGCAATGTCCTTCTTCAGCTCGCGAATCTTCTTCAGGCTCTCGGTCTGTCCCATCTTCAACTGGAACTTCATCTTGAAGAGCTGGTCAGACAGCTCGCGCTGCTGATGAAGCAGTTCGGCATCGGTTAGATTGCGTATCTTCTCTACATTCATGGTTCGAATCCTTGTGGGGCCCCCGACAAGCGCCGCCTTTGCGCTTGTTGGGGCTGTTAGTGCACACCTTCGCGCTGCACAAACTTGGTGCGAAGCGGCAGCTTGTGCGAAGCCAAACGCATGGCTTCAGCTGCGTCGGCCGCAGGTACCCCTTCCATTTCGAAGAGGATCTTGCCCGGCCGCACGACCGCAACCCAATGGTCCGGCGCGCCTTTGCCCTTACCCATACGAGTTTCAGCCGGCTTCTTGGTCACGGGCTTGTCCGGAAACAGCCGGATCCAAATCTTGCCGCCGCGCTTGATAAAACGCGTCATGGCCACGCGGCTGGCCTCGATCTGCCGGTCGGTAATCCAGCCTGGCTCCACCACCTTGAGGCCGAAATCGCCAAACGACAACTGGCTGCCGCGCCAGGCCTTGCCCGCCATGCGCCCGCGCTGTTGCTTGCGGTACTTCACTTTCTTTGGCATCAACATAATGTTCAGACCCGCGAAGCCGAAGCTCCCGTCTCCAAGTTGTCAGTTGCCAGTTCTCAGTTGTCAGTGCTGAAAATGTGTCTTTTTCTGATAACTGCCAACTGGCCACTGACAACCGCTCTTAAAACGCTCCGGTTTGCACGCCCTGCGCTTCACGGCGGCGCTCCCGGTAAATCTCGCCCTTATAGACCCAGCACTTCACGCCGATCAAACCGTATGTGGTGTGGGCTTCGGCGAAACCGTAATCAATATCAGCGCGCAGGGTATGCAACGGCAGGCGTCCCTGCAAGTACCATTCGGAGCGCGCGATTTCGTTGCCATTCAAGCGGCCGCTGACGCGGACCTTGATACCTTTGCAACCGAAGCGCAGCGCCGAATCCACGGCCTTGCGCATGGCGCGGCGGAAACCCACGCGCTTCTCCAACTGCAGCGCAATGTTTTCGGCCACCAGTTGCGCATCCAACTCCGGCTTGTGCACTTCCTGGATGTCAACATAGACATCACGATTAGCGCGCTTCTGGATGTCCTGCTTCAGCTTGTCGATCTCCGTACCCTTGCGTCCGATGATGATGCCCGGACGCGCGGTGCGAATGATGATGCGCAGCTTGTTGCCGGGACGCTCGATCTCGATCGAGCTGACGCCCGCCGACTTGAGCTTCTCTTTAAGCTCAGCCTTCAGCTTGACATCTTCCAGCAACAATTTGTCGTAGTCA
>Ga0209039_10003623_pt1 | contig 11893 bp, 7 predicted proteins | sample BogFormECP12_OM1_FD_188238 | JGI IMG/M metagenome (GOLD analysis project Ga0209039, IMG submission 188238) | Bog forest soil microbial communities from Calvert Island, British Columbia, Canada - ECP12_OM1 (SPAdes) (version 2) | ecosystem: Environmental > Aquatic > Freshwater > Wetlands > Bog ...
AATCGTTAGTTCTTCGTCTTTCCACACTTGCATCTCCCGCCCGCGTTGACGACGGAACGGCAGGAAGGACAAGTCACGGGATCGTTATCATAGTCTGCCCCACGTGGCTCTTTCTTCTCAATCCCTTTTACCGGTCGAGCCGGATAGTCTCGGATGTCATCCAGTGTGTCCTCGATCCCGGCGAGAACCAAGCAATCGAGAAGAGAACCCTTCTTCTTGCTGCCCTTTTCCTTGACCTTGACCGCTTCTGCTTCAGCGTCTTCCTGCATCTGCTGCTTGCCCAACACCTTGGCAGCGCAGCCGAGCAAATCGTATGCCCGGAAGATCGCTTCAACCGCTTCGCGGACCGCACGGGTGTCGTTCGTGTTGGTCAAGTCCTTGGCGTCGAGGTACATCTCCTTGAGCTTCTCGGAAAGTTTCTCCACCTTTTTGAGTGCGGTGCTTGCCTTGGCGCTCTCGCCGGCGGATTTCGAACTGCCGTTCAACTTGATGGGAAGCGTGGTCTCGGTGCGGTCGAGTTTGGCGGGTGCCTCGTCTACCAGCTTGTCGGCTGCCGCTGCCTCGGGCAACTCGCCTTCCTTGACTTTCCCGGTGTCTTGGTCGGTAGAGAACCCGGAGCCCTGACTGCCTGCGGCGGACTTGGCGAACCGGTCGGCAAGGTCCTTGTACATGGCCGCCTGGGCTTCTTTCCAGCTTTCTTTCTTGTGGTGTTTGTAACCTTTGTCCTTCATCCACCATGCGAGCGCCCAAGGATTGTCGATGTCCTCGTCCTTCTTCATGTCCTTGACGGTGCCTTCCCATCCCTCGGGGGCGACGGCGACTTTCTCTTCGGCTGCTTCCTTTTCGACTGAGGCTACGCTGAGCCCTCCGAAATGACTCATATCCATCTCCTCTTCCATGGGCTCCTCGTCGTTGTAATTTACCCAGTCCAGACGTTGCGGGTCCCAAGTCTTCTTATCGTTCGGGCATCCCGTCTCGTGGCAGTTCATGCCCTGGAGATTCATCATCTCGCACCGGTCGCAATGAGGAATGTTTGAATCCATACCTTCTTCAAGTTTCGCAGGCCCAGGATCGAACTCACCCAGTCCCGGTTGATGAATAGCTGTCTTTGCAGCGGCGGACTTGGGGGCCTCTGCCGGGACGACCTCTACGGGACGACCCTTCAGGGTCCTGGCGGCCTCTTCGACCAATGCGAGGGCGGCCTTGTCGTTCATTTCCACGTCGGCCAACGACTTGATGATCTTGGAAAGGGATTCGCTGGACATCTGGTTCGGATCAACCGGGCTTCCTGGTGCGGGGGCGGCGGTCGGAGCCGGTCCAGCTGGCGCTATCGGGGCTGCGGGGCGGGTGGGTGCTGCTGCTGCTGCTGGCTGTGCAGTCTTCTTCTGCGCTGCCAGACGGGGAACTTCGGCGGTCTCAGGCATCTTTGCTTCGGCTTTTTCGTCCCGGTCGGTTACCCAAGCTTCGGAGCCGCTTAGGGCTAGCTTCCTTCTACGGGCTATCAGATTGGATTTCATCTTTGTCTCCTAAACATCCACCGGGGTTAGAGGTGGTACCAAGGCCTGGGCTCTCAATGCCGTCAGTGCTGTGCTGATCGCGTTCTGCATGGCCGTCCACCACGCCTCGGCGGCGGCGGCGGGGTAAGGGGTGATGCAATCCAGCGGTCCCTGCCCACGGAGATGGTGTTGGCGGTCGTGTTCCCACCCGAACTCGGGAGGATGGGCATTGGGATCGTGCAAGGGCGGCGTGCTGGGAAGCGCCGTCATGAACCTTACCGGCTTGGCCGACAGTTGAGTTGTGATCCCGACATAATATTGAGAGGTCGGAAACTGGAAGGTAAAGGTGGCCGGGGGACTGGAATTCGGTACGGATGCGACGAACGTTCCGGTGCCCACCAAAGAAACTTGCGGATCGCCGAAAGCGGCGATGTTCGCCTTGTCGGTGGCGTCCGTTACATCCCCGATGAATAGGGCCTGGATACGGATGCTGATGACGCCGTTTGCCTGCGTAACTACCGGATTGATTTGCATTCTCTACCCACCTATTTATGAGGAGGAAAGCGGTTGCTTTCCCCCTCATGGTTTTACAGGCTTGTGGTGACGGTGAAAGTCACGCTGATGTAAAGCAACGAGAACATGGGCTTGAAGGTTACCGTGACATCGACCGTGGTAGGATCGGTCGGGTCCTGGATGACGGACAAGTTCTTGTACCCGCTGATGATTTGGTTGTTGAGCAGGGAGTTCAACCGAGCGAAACTGACCACCTGGATGTCGGTGACCAGACCGTCCACCAGCTTGCGACCGATGAACTGTTTGAGGTCGGCACGGAACTGCTGGCGGACGTAGTCCGTAACAGTCGTGCTGGTGGGCTCGCTGGTGATGGGGTTGCTCGGGTCCGTGGACTTGTAGTGCCGGATTTGGAGAGCCCCGTTGTTGTTGAGCAAGCAGACCAGACCATCGGCGGCCATCAAGTTCATGGTTGCGTCGTCGTATTGAACGAGCAACCGGCTGAACCCGGTGAGGTCCTGCTCTGTCAAGGTCGTAGCCACGTCGTTGCTCGGGTTGACTTCCAAGCCGGCCATGGCGGCTGCCATGAACGATCCGTCAACGGCGTACTCGATGGCAACCCCGGTCTGGGAGTTGGTCAGGAGCACCCCGGCAGCGGGCATTCCGATTGCGATCATGCGGGCGTTGGCGAGAGCGCGAGCGTTCGCACGGGCGGTACTGGAATCGGTCGTGGTGCTGTAACCCACGAAGCCGATTGCCTCGCCCTTGTACCTTGCAGTCGCCTGGGTGATAAGCTGGCGGCTGAGGAACTGGTGGACCGTCGTGCTGGTGCTCAGGGGGCAGATGACCGACGCCTTGAAGTTGGAGCCCGGCAGCGCTGTGGTAAGAGTCTGAATGGCGCTGATGAAGCTTCCGTCAGAGGCGATGTTGAGTCCTGCCTGCTTCGGCACCTGGATGACGCCGAACTGCTGGGCACCGTTCTGGGTCATGAACTGAACCCCGAGAGATACCCGGTTGACCGTGCTCGGTTGACCGTAGGCGGCGAAGGCGTCTGCGGCGTTGGTGTAGATTTTGATCGCCATGTCGGCGGTGGTCTTGTTGACGGTGAAGGTCACGTAGTAGAACTCGCCGATGGCGGGCTCATTGCCGGACTTGTTGAAGGTCTGGATGATGGCCGTATCGCCCGAGTTCGCACCGAACGTCGTGGCCACCTTGGTGCGGAGACCCTGGATGGCGATAAGGTTGTTCGGCTGGGCGGTGCTGAACGGATAGTAGACCGACCCGCTGTAACGAGGCGTCCCCTTGCTGACGGTAAGAGTGAGAGTGTCGCCAGGGGCATACACATACTGCGGTGAAGGCAGAGTCGTGTATCCGTAGTTCAGGGCTTCCTGAGGAGCGACGATGGTGAATCTCAGAGCCGTCAAAGCGTCGATGTACGTCTGACCGAGGTATCCAGTGCCGCTGGAACCGAGAGAACCCGCCGAAGAACTGACGGTGAACTTGTTGGCTATGGCGACATTGACGCCGTTCGTCCCGTTCAAGAGGTGCTGGGCGGCGGAGGTGGATACAAGGGTCGAACCGGACCCGGAAGCGATGACGAAAGTTCCGGCGGCGGCGACGTAAACCGGGAACAGACCGACGACCTGGGAGATGGTCAGTGACCCGTGGATGGTGATGACATTGCCTGCGACGGTGGGGTTGCCCTGAGTCGTGGTATCGAAAGCGATCTGGATGGCATTGCCGCCCGAACCTGGGGTCTGAGCGGTGAAGGTGATGCCCTGGGTGGTTAACATTGCCTGCGTGGCGTTGTTGACGGTCGTCTGATTGGAATCGCTGGCGAAGGAAAGCGTTACGACCTCATCAACGGCTCCGGGCTCGGCGAACAAGTCGCTGAAGGCGCTGGGGAACACAATGCCAGTGCTATTGAAGTTGCCGTCGGCCACGCTGGTCGCACTGACATAAGCCAGGGGGAGAACACGTCCGGCTTCGTCGGTGAGGGTGTAAGTACCTTGTCCGGGAATTCCGGGGTTGACGACCTGCACGGTATAGGTATGATCGTTCAGGGTGTTGCGGTAGTATGTGGCGAACACCTTTTGTCCGGCTGCGGGGGCTTGGTAGAGAGTGAAGGCTCCCGTGGCACCAGAGAGGGCGATTACCCGTACCGCACCGTTTGCCAGGGCTTGGGCGGCATCGAGTCCGACGTAGACGAAGATCAAGTTAGGGTTGTCGGTTGCAACGGCACGTCCGCTGCCATCGACAGGCACGTCTTGAAGGGTGAAGTTGAGGTTCTTGCCGTTGGCAACGCCGGTTACCGGTCGGAGGTAGACGATGTCGTCCACCAAGGTGGTGGTAATCTGCGTCGGACCGAAGGGGGTGAAACCGGTGGTGTTGACCCCTGAGGTAACGATGTCCGCCGCTCCCCATATGATCGTTCCGTTACCGTTGGCGTCGGTCCCGAGGGAGAAGTCCGTGTCCTGGATAAAATCGCTGCGATCAGGTCCCAGACCGACCTCAGTGACGCTGGCCACATTGCTGGCCGGGAGCAAGTCGAAGGTGTTCTGGTAGGTGTTGGTGAAATAAGAGAAGGTCAAGGTCGAACCTGCGGCTACCGGGCTGGCGAGTGTAACCAATCCGGCCGCTCCGTTGACTGCCGAAACCGGCACGGCTGCGCCGTTTACCTTGGCGGTGACCTTGGTCACGTCCGTGGTGACGACTCCGCCGTTCGTTCCGTCAACGATGGGCACATGCTGGACCTTGAATGTCGTGTTGCTGTTCGGACCCGCTCCGCCAGTAAGATGATGAGCAACGGGCGGCGACTGAACCGTGAGAACTCCGGTAGGAGACCCGTTGACCGGGAAGGTCGCAGTGAGGTAGCCAGCGTCGAGAGTCGGGATTCCGGCCTGGACCAAGTTGTAAAGGTCCGTGATGGTCCTGATGCCGCCGCCGACCTTGCGGATGTCGATGGTGATGGCATCCGTGCCCGCTCCGCCTACGGCGAGAGCATCGACCACGCCGGTTCCCGGAGGAGAACTCAGCGTGTCGTCAAAGAGTTCTACCGAGATGGCGTTGTCGATTGCGCCAGGGATCGTCGTGCCGATGGTAAGGGTCCCACCAGTGCTGTCGGTGATCAACAGGGTCCCGAACACCGGGACTTGGTTCGAGTCGTCCTCGTTGACGATCTGCGTGTCGGTCCTCTTGAAGAAGTACGTGATGTCCACGTTCTGTCCGGGGAGGAGGAGTTCCTGGGTGGTGAAGGCACCGGTCTCGCCGTCGAGGGCGATGACCGTGACTGGGATTCCGTCCGCCACGACTTGAACAAAGCTCGGATCGTCCGTCACTTGACCCTTGCCGGTTCCGGTGACCACCGGGAAATACGTGGTCTGGAACTGATTCTTGATGGTCGTGACCTGATCGGAGATGTTCTCGTTCACAGCCTGTTCATCGGCTACCGAAGAAGAGCCACGGTGAAGCTCGACGTTGGACTGAATAAAGAACTCCTGTCCTTCGCCGATGATGACCGGGACCCGTGCCGAATTGAAAAGGGGCTGACCGCCGCCGCTGATCACAACGCTCGAATAGACTCCGGGAGGTGCGTAAGAACCAAAAAGTGCCATGGTGTTTCTCCTTAACGGCTTCCAGCCGCCATAACTTTGCTTTCATTAAGGAAGGTGGAAGTCTGTTTTCTATCTTGTCAGAATCGTTCTTGAGCAGACTCGGGGATGGTCACCCCAGTAAGTTTTGCTCCTTTGAGAGGCTGGAAGTCATTGACGCTCACCGCTTTGAGCGCTCGCTCGCCGGAAGACAGACGAATCTTGTCCCGGTTCTCCTGGCGTTCGTGTATCTTCTTCCACCGTTTTTCCGCGTCCGCTCCGACTACCACGTCAAAAGAAGGATTGGACATATTGGCAGTCGCCACGGCCGGGGCTCCCGTCATTCGGTAGACGCATTTCCCTTCGCAGGAGGCGATTGGACACGGGCGGTCTTCGAAAGTAGCCGATGCCATAGGCATGATTTCTTCCAGGGCCATCGAACACCTGTCGCACTTGAAAATGTATGAAGCCATATGTTATTCTCTCCTATATAGGTGAAAAGGAAAGTCGTTTTGCTCGGGTGTTACGACTTTCCGCTTCATAATCAGGAGAAAACGATGGAAACTTTGAACCAAGGGAAAAAACTGGGACCGGGAGACCTTGCTATCCTGGTGAGGGGATCGAGGGGGGAGCTTCTTGACCCCGCTTTCATATCCTTCTCTATATTCCAAATCACAGACAGGGTGCCGACAGGTAGTCAAAGGGCTTATGACTTTGACCTGGAACAACCGAACCACATGGGAACGTCGGACCTGCCCGAGGACAACCTTACTCTGGTTCTTCCGCCTCGTATGGTGCCCGGTCGGAACTCGCGGGGAGCCTACTTCCCCCCAATCGTGGTACCTACTCTCTGGAAAGGCGTGTTCCGCTTGGTGTGGTACGTCATCCAATACGAGGGGCAGCCCGAGAACCGGGTCTTCGAAGATTTCATCGTCCAGCCCATCGACCCCGCAAGCGGTTCGTTCGAGGCGACGTCAACTATCATTGCGCAAAGACCCGTCACCAAGAGCAAGTACGCCCCGGCCATTATGTATGTCCGGGAACTGATCTCGGACACCAACCCGGACCGCAACTACCATTTTCGCCCGCCGACGCCGGGCAAGGTCGTGGCGGGATACACCTCTCGGGTAGGGTACATCTGGACGGACCCCACCATATTGCGGATGCTGGACATAGCCATCGCCAAGCTCAATACCTGGAACCCCAAGAATCTGACCGGTTATACCCTCGACAATGTCCCCAACGACTGGGGCAAAGCTGCTGCTTTGGGAGCAGCGGCATCGTGTTTGAGCGCCGAAGGCGCACGGTGGGCCGCCGACGAATTCAGCTACAGCTTAAACGGTGTGAGTCTGGACATCAACAAGTCCCAGCTATACATGTCGTTGGCTCAAACCTATAGCCAGGAGTTCACGGAATGGGCTCCGCTCATCACAGCCATTCGTCCGTACAGCGCTGGGTTACGACAACAGCGTTGGTTGTTGGGCTAGATAACTAATTGATTCTATTATAGTTATTTGAAACAGGAGATTGTCCGCACCGCACCTTGGGATTATCCGATATTCAAAACCTTAAACAGGTGTAGGATGATAACAGAACTGCTCGTTCTTAATTCAAGTTTGTGCGGAAGTCGGGACCTCCTGTGGATGGACGACCCGGAAGCTACGCTGGGATACAACATCTACCGGGCGCACGATTACCCTCAGGATTGGAGGAAGCTCAACCCCGGAGTCTGGAAAGGGCGCTTCTGGCGGGATCAGGCCGCACTGGAAGAAGTGACTTACGAAGTACAGGACGGGGATTGGGTGGACAAGGGAACCACGGGAAAGTGGGGTTTCAAGATCCCCGAAATCCCCTACTCCGAAATCGTGTCGGCGAGACCGAAAGTCGCCAGCAGTCCAGACGATGTTTCGGTGAGGCTGTTCGACTTAAGCGGCAACTTTGTCCATGTGCGCCCCATTGCGGTCATCGCTCTGGATCAGACGATATGGCTCCCGGCAGACATCTCCTTGCCCAAAGGTGGGGCGGTGTCCGATCAAGCCAAGGTCTTTACCGATCAAGTCGGCGTGACCAACTACGCCGGGATAACGAAGTTCCAAGTCGCCTATCGGAGGCTGGCCAACTACGTTGACATCTACCTTTCCATGACACGGCAGTTTTACACCGTGGTGCCCGTGGGTGAACGGGGAGAACTTCATCCTCCCGGAGCACTAGGAAGCCGGATAGTGAACACCCAGGAAGTAGACAATATCACATGGGAATACGCGGAAATGATCAACCGCAACCAGTGGATATTCGAACAGGTCGGAGAGCCCGCCTACGTCCTGTTCAGAAGGACAAGAGGCGAACTCTGCGGCTGCGTCCGACCGGAATCGGGTATCGGTGCTCCTCGGACCGGATGCAAGTCCTGCTACGAGACCGGAGTAGTAGGGGGCTATTACGGTCCCTACGACATCCTGTACGTCCCGCCCGATACGGCGCTGTCCCGCGAACTTGACGAAGGCGGCGGCATCAAAGCGACCCGCGAGTCCCGGAGCTACCTCACCAACACGCCCTTGATCCAGGACGGCGACATCATCGTGAGAAGGAACGGGGAACGGCTGGTCATCCACGGCGTGACGTACAAGCAGCCCCGTGGCATACTGTTGCAGCAGGACTTCGGCACCGAACTTCTCAAGCCTGGGGACACCCGTTACCTCATCCCTCTCAACACCGGACTGCCGACGCTCTACAATCCGGTCGTCCGGGACAACCTTTTGCAGGGAATCGACCCCCAGCACCCGAAGGGCGACGGGGAGCCGTTCTTCGACGTAAAGAATCAGTCCAACAAGCAGCCATGGGAAAACGAAGTGGTGGCTCCTGTCGGCAGGACCGTGACATTCGCCCGAATCCTGGGGTCACCAGCGAACGTAAACAATAAGAAGTATTGATTTTATGGGCTATCTTTACCACTGCACGTCCGCAGACCGAGTCCCTGCCATCCAGAAGGGGGGTCTCAAGCCTTCGGAGGACCCGCATTGGGGCGGGGACCTCGGAGAGCGCTCTTACGGAAAGGTGTTTTTTGCCACCTCGCCTGACGGTGCCTATTACTACGGAGAAATCGTTTTCAGGGAGAACCTGGAAAGTTACGGCATGGCTTTTCCTCCTATATTACTGAGAATAAAGACTCAAGACCTCAAAGATGCCGTGAAAAGCCAGGACAGCGACGAACTTTATGTTCAACGGGATGTACCTCCCCAAAAAATCGAGGTTTTCTGGCACGGCTGGAAACCGGTGCAGGGAGCCGGAAGAGACTACTGGGAAGACATGGGCTACCGGCTGAATGAAGACGAAGATGTGTACGAGGACTGGGAAGGCGGACAGTTTGGAAGCATGAACGAGGTCCTTGAGAATGCCAAGAACTTTACCTTAAAGACTGCCGCTATGTCTGAAGAACCCAAGCCCACCATTTTCTTCGTCCGCCACGGGAAGACGGAACGGAACTCCGAGACCGGAAACTCTCTGGACGGCAAGATCAGGGGGTTTGACGATGTGCCTCTTGACAAAGAAGGAAGGAAGCAGGCAAAAGAGATAGCCGGGGAATTCAAGGGCATCAGGGTGGCGGAAATCTACACCTCGGACCTAAGCAGGGCCAAAGACACCGCCGAGGAGATCGCCAAAGCGACGGGGGCCAAACTCTATGTCCTGCCGCAGCTTCGACCATGGGACCTCGGGGAAATGCAAGGAATGACGGTCAGGGAATGCGTCAAGGAAATGACAAGGCTTCAGGAAAATATAGAGGAGCCCGCTCCCGGAGGAAAATCTTTCGGGGAGTTCTACCGACGCATCCAGAAAGCAATCGCTTGGCTGAAGGAAAGAGCCGAGAAAACGAGGGACATAGGTGCCGTTGTTGTGGTGACCCACTCCCGCATCCTGTTGTCCATTCCCTGTGTCCTGTCAGACGGGGACCCCACCACCGTCCCCCAGGCGGGCGGGACACCGACCGGGCGGGCAGTGGAAATCCAGAAAGAAATGGACAATTGGGCGATGAAAACCTTGGAAGACGAGGAAAAAGAACAGAAGAAAGCAAGCGAGATAAACGGCAAATTCTACCATGTGACTGAAAGAACCGATGCCAAGGATATCCTCAAGAACGGATTCATCGGCGGATGGGGGGATGTCGGATACGGGGTATACCTTTACGACGACCCATTGGACGCCATGGATTACGCCGCCAAAGGCGGGTGGGATGGCAGTCTTAAGGACCTGGTCATAATCGAAATTTCCACCGCCGAAGCCCGAAGAGTCCCGGTCATGGATCAATCATGGGAAGCCAGCGATTACGAGAATATGTATTGGCATCCTATGGATGAAAGCAACGAAGAAGAACGATGGAAGCCACGAATGAAAGTGACCAACAAACAAGCGGCGGAGAATCAAGACTACCAAGCTCTTAAGAGAGGAACGTCCATGAATGCAGCCGAATTGACCGAAACGCTAGCTAAGACCGCCCGAGTGCTTTGCGAGGGAGACCGCCCCGTAGCCGACCAGGGATTGCAAGCCTTGGTAGGCGACCCATCGGATGCCAGGACTTCCACGTTTGCCCAGTTCAATCCCAATCCTGGGACGATGCAACTCCCCAACCCCCTATCCCCGATAGAGGGCGACGAGATTTTCTTCGCCTATATGTTGCCCGGGGCTGTTTTTCAGGCCCACGACGGCAGCGAATGGAACATCCTCTTCTACGACGGTGCCGACTCGATTCAGATCGAGAACCGCTGGTATCCAAGAATCTCCTGGTACGTTTCCATCGGCGACATCCGCCGCTCCATCCATCAGTGGATAGAGCCCATTACGCAAACAGTTCCGCCACCACCACCGGGAGTGGATTACTCCGCCTTGCCCGTCAAGGTCATGGATAAAGAAAAGAACCAAGGGGACATCGACCAGTTGGAAGACTCCCCTGGAGCCACCATAGGCGGGTGGTAAAAACTTTAGAAACCTATGCTTAATACTTGTCCCAACTGGTATTAAGCATAGAGGTGAGTTTTGATTCAATCAAAAGATTCATGGCTGTCCCAATCCTGGGGCGAGCTACGTTTGGACCCAAACCAAAAACTCCCTAATGAATGGGGACACGGCTCCCACATAAGACTATCCTTCCTTTGCAAATGCGGAAGATCAACAAAACACATAATGAACGATGTGGGCAGATGTACGACTTGCGGAAAATGCTCGTTCAAATCCAAATCCCATTGGTTGACCCAGGAATGGGGAGGGATAAAACTCGGCCCGGAGCAGCGGCTCCCAGATGAGTGGGGCTTGCGATCCGGCATGAAGTTTTCTTTCGTGTGTCATTGCAAGCGCAATTTCCTTTCCAGGATGTGCAATGTAACCAATGGAAACACTACAAGCTGTGGAAAATGCTCTTTTCTGCCAAAGTCCTACTGGGCCGCCCAAAAATGGGGGTCGCTTACCCTGGACAAGGGTCAGCCCTTGCCGGACGAGTGGTCGCCGAACTCTACCAAAAAATTCGTCTTCGTCTGCGATTGCGGTACTCCCGTCTCTTTAAGAATGAATAGTGTAACTACTGTAAATTCCGTTAGTTGTGGGAAATGCAAGTACAAAAGTCGGGAACATTGGCTGACCCAGAAATGGGGCAAATTGACATTGAGTCCAAACCAGGAGTTGCCGGAAGAATGGGGTCCTGGATTGGAAAAAAATTTCGTCTTTGTTTGCGACTGCGGTCAAACGACCGCACCTTCAATGTCGGATGTATCCAGACACGACGACAAGGGGACATTGTCCTGCGGTTGCATCAATCCTGGAAAATCCCGATTCTCCGCCGCCTACGAGGTATTTGACTTCGTCAAGACTATTGCTTCCGACGCTGAATTTTCTTATTGGTTCGAAACCCCAGATGGAGAACGAAGGGAATATGACATCTACGTTCCTTCCAAAAAGCTGGCCATAGAGTACCATGGACTGCATTGGCATTCGGAAAAGTTCGAAGGGAGGAAAAGGGACAGGGATAAGTTTTTATTGTCCGGCAAGAAAGGGGTACGTCTTATCCAAATCTACTCTGACGAATGGCGATGCAAACGAGAAATCGTCAAAGCCCACATCGAGGAAATCTTGGCTCCAAGAAACGGTGCTAGGGTAAGACCTGTGTTCGAGATGCTAAGAACAACCCCGTCGTCCGTCAGAAAATTCCTCGACCGGCACCACTACCTTGGCGCAGCCGGAGGCTGCCTGACGATTTTGGCCCGTCATCCCAAGTCCAAAGAAATCATAGGGGTATGGGTCTTCATGAAACGAGAG
>Ga0209039_10003624_pt1 | contig 11891 bp, 6 predicted proteins | sample BogFormECP12_OM1_FD_188238 | JGI IMG/M metagenome (GOLD analysis project Ga0209039, IMG submission 188238) | Bog forest soil microbial communities from Calvert Island, British Columbia, Canada - ECP12_OM1 (SPAdes) (version 2) | ecosystem: Environmental > Aquatic > Freshwater > Wetlands > Bog ...
ACTCTCGTTCGGTTCGCTGTGCGCCCACCGCTCAGTAAACCCTCGAGGCAATGCATCGGCCTATACCCCGGCAAAACCGGAAACGGTAGCGACTCCTGATCCTACTGTTTGGGACTCGTTCGGCGAGGGTCTCCTGACCCCGCCGTTCGGGACTCGTTCGGCGAGGGTCTCTTGACCCCGCTGTTCGATTGACCCAAGGTCCCCACCAGAATACCTCGGCGTCCTGCTCGGGTATGTTGGGTCGGACATCAAGAAAGGATCATGCAGTTCAGGCTCGGGAACTGGGCAAAGCCTTTATCGAAGGTCACCAGCTTGCGTCAAGGTGGTGGAAATGGACGTCGAACGCCAAGGCCAGCCACAGATTGATGTCAGGCAGGAACATCGTCCTCTTCCAGGAACTCCGCAACGCGCTGGCCGGTCAATTGCAAACTCCCGGGGCGCCGGGATCGGACGAGAGGGAACTCGATCCGTTGCTCACCGACCGGCTTTGTCTCGGGCGCAGCATCGGAGGAAACGATCACTTCCGTGCCTTCCGGCAATCGGAGTTCGCCCTCCAGGACCACGACGCCATTGTGGACGCGACCATGGATTTCCATACCCGCATTCTCAATCGTCTTGTCAACTGAATCAAGACCACCCTTTGTTTCGTTGAGGTCAATCGATGAGCAACCCGGAACAGCGAATCACCTTTAGGGCCGGCTTCCACCTGGCGTGAGCAAGTCGTCAGTTCGGCACGGTTGATCTACGAGCCTTGACCTCAAGGCTCTCGCTCCACGCCCCATGCCGCCGGCCGGAAATTGGCTTTATTTTTCTGGCTCGATTCCGCCCTGGTTGGTCTTAAGTCACAGCATGCCAACGATTAACACTACTGACACTGCGAGCTAATTGGCTTTGTTCTGACACTTTTCCATCATCGCCAGCTCCCTCTCTTCGCATTCACTGGCCACTTACCACTGACAACTGGCCACTGTTCCCGTGCCACTGTTCTCCCGCCACCCGCCACTCGCCACTCGCCCCATGCCGCCGGCCGGAAATTGGCTTCGTTCGGCCGGCTCGATTCCGCCTTGGTTCGTCCTAAGTCACAACATGCCAATGATTAACACTACGAGCAAATTGGCTTCGTTCGGGCGCTTTTCTCCTGCGGCGCGATGTCCCCGCTTCGCAAGAACTGACCACTGACCACCGGTCACTGTTCTCGTGCCACTGGCCACTGCTCTTTCGCCTCACGCCCCACCAGCGGGGTCAGGTCGTGCGCAGACTGTTCCCCGCTGGCTACTGCCATCCACCGACCACCGAATTGGCAAAGACCGAACGGGGCCCGATCTCGACGAGCGGCCCGTCCATAGTCAGTATGTCACCGAAATTCAGCATGTTGCCGAACCAGGCAATTTCTTCGGACAAATCCATCCATTTCTCCCCGCTCGCCGCCGCCCGACCATGGACCATTCTCTGGTGAGCGGATGGCGCCGCCCTCGTTCTGGCACCAAGGAACCGTGGATGGCCCCTTTCGCCCCCCCAAGTCCCTGCCCCGGTTGGGCCGTAGACGAGCCCCGCGGGGGTCGCTGTACCTGTACCCACGGCGTTGATCTCCTACTACCATGGAAACACCCTACCCGACGCCCAGCGCCTTGAACACCGCATCCACCGGGTCGGCGTAGAAGCTCGTGTGGAACTTGGCAAACAACTCGCCTGGCACGGACGGGATGTCACGAACGCTCGCCATGGGCAAGAGGATACGCTTCGCACCGGAGTCGAACGCCACTTGTAACGAGTCGGCGAGGTTCTCGACCGGCACTACGTTGCCCCCCAGGCTCATGCTTCCCAACACGACTAACTGGGACTGGAGCGGCTTCCCGAGCACGCCTGAGCACAGGGCCACGAAGGTCGAGAGCGTCAGGGCGGTTGTTGCCCCGGTGTTGTGCAATTCGACGACGTGGAGGTGGCAGTCGTGATCCCCGGGTTTGATCGAGGCGCTCACCCTTGAGGCGTTGGCCTTGAAGTAGTCGAAGCCGACCTTGATCGCTTCTTTTGCCGCCGTGTTCGAGCCCAGCCCGCTTGTCTTAAGGGAGCCGCTGCCCGACGTGACCTGGGTTTCGATCCGGTAGAGACCCAGGTGCCCGGCACTGCCCGTCGCCACCGTGTGCAAGACCCCCGGATGCAGGGGCCCGTCCGGGATGAGGGAGCCGCCTCCCTGCTCGGGGACGCTGATGAACTTTTCCTCCATAGTCCCCTGGTCGGTGAAGGAGAAGTGAACGTCGTAGAACTCCATCCCGCCGATCTTCTTGAGCTGCTCCTTGACCCGGCGGCGGGCTTCCAGAGCATATTCCAGGCAACGCCGGACTGCTTCCTTGTCGTATTCCTCATTCGGGTACAGCAGCTTCAGCATGCCGGAGACGGTGTGCTTGACGGCGATAGTGTCCCGCTGGTTGAGATCCCGGCCCAGCTTGAAGTGCTTGTTGATCGCATCGCTGAAGTTCCGCTTCCGCATCTCCCGCAGGAACTCGGCCAGGTAGTCCACGATCAGCCCGAACTGGTTTGTGAAGTACTCCGGTCGCATCTTGGGAATTTCCCAGCCGGGGATGTAGGCGTGGAAGCGGTCGAAGAACGCCGAGTCGATCATCGCCTCAGGGAACGGGGAGAAGAGATGGCTCGTCTTGACCAGGGTGTCCACCGGCTGGTTGATGTTTCCGACGAAGACCATCGAGGCGTAGGCGTTGATGGCGTCCCGGCCACGGGCGAACGAGCCCGAGGCCATGTAGTCCTTCATGATCTGCACGCCATCCTTGTCCTTGAAGCTGATTCCGGCCACCTCGTCGAACGCCACCACGTCCCAGAGCCCGACCAGCCCCACGACCCGGCGTGCCATGTTGTAGAACAGGTTCGCTACCGTCGTTTGTCCGCCGGAGATCAGGATGCTGTTGGGGCTGATCTCCTTGTAGATGTGGCTCTTGCCGGTCCCACGAGGTCCAAGTTCACAGCAGTTGTAGTTGTTCTCGACCAAGGGGATCATCCGGGCGAGCAGGTGCCACTTGACCCGCTGCGGGAACTGGGTCGGTTCCATTCCCGTTGATCGGAGGAGCACATCGATCCATTCGTCCTCCGTGAAAGCCCGACGACCCTGGAACAACTCTTCCATGTCCATGTTGGGCATCTGGATCGGCTTCAAGTCCTGGAGGACGAACGGCGAACCTTGCTGATTCTCCTCGAAGAAGTACTGGAGGGTGATGATGCACCAGATCCCGCCGACGAGCAACTTCTCGAACCTCTTGACGGTCCCGCTCTCAACCTCGACGCCCTTAACGCCCAAATTCGATAGCAGCGCCTCGTAAACGTCACGGCGCTCGTTGAGCGAGACGGTCACCTTGTCGATGATCTTGAGGCTGCCGCGCTCCCGGATCAGCGACTTGACCTTCTCTGCCTCGTCCGGGCGGACATAATTCTCGGCAAGCACTTGCTTGACGGTCTTCAGCCCCTCCCGGATGACCTCCTCATCGTTTGACGCACAGTAATTGCCCAGGAGGTACTCCAGGACATAGACGGGGACGTTCGCCCCCTCCTTGACCAGCTTGGTCAGGTCTTTGCGAACCACCCTCCCGGCGAAGTGCTGATTGAGCAGATCGTCCAGGCTGCGGCCATTCGTGCTTGTCGTTGGCTCAGAAATCATCGTGGAACGCCCGATCGATCACGACGGACACACTCTGCTGCTCGATGCCGGTTTCGGCGTCCCCCAGGACCAGACGGTACGGCGTGGACTTATTATACATCCGATCACGCAGGACCAGACTGACTGTCTTCTTCCGCTCGTCCATGTTGCCGGACGTGCTGTCGAACTTCAGGGTCTCGATGTTGGTCACGGGCTCCTCGCCCTCGTAGACGGCCACCTTGAGGGTCGCTGGCTTCACCCGATCGCTGATTGGCTCCATCTGGAGGAACTCGAAGCGATAGCGGTTCGTCGTAATCCGGTGGTTGGCACCAAGGACGTGGACAACGACCGGCTTGACCTTGGTCTCCTCGGCTGCTTTGCCCTTGATCTGCTTGACCGTGATCACCGGAACCACGACCTCCTGGGGCATCGTGCCGCCATGGACGTAGCGAGCGCCACCTACGAAGTGGAAGCGGTTCACGCCGCGAGGGATCAGGAACTCCATGTCCCCGGTCGGAGCGGCGGTCTTCGCCGTCCAGCCGTGCCAGACGCCCTCCAGGTGAGGCAGGTGACGCCCCAGGATGTACCGCTTGTTGAGGATGACCGCCCCCTCGGGCTTCTCATCGAGGTGGCTCTTCTCCGGCTCGCTAGGGGCCGATTCGGAGAAAAGGAACCCGTGGTCGGCGGTGACCAGGATGTAGGTACCGTTCAGGTTGTTCATGACGTAGCCGACGATCGAGGCAACCTCGTCGATGGCACGCCGCACCGCCTGAAAGGTCTCCTTTTCGGTCTTCGCCTCGTCGCCGGTGGCGTCGATCGTGTTGTGGTAGATGTAGACGACCTGCTTGGTCTTAACGAGATCCCGCCCCTCCTCTTTCTTGAGTGCGAGAAGCTCGTCGGCCTTGATCGCCAGACCCTCTTCACGTGCCAGGACTTCGTTTCGCTGGAGGAGGCTGGCGGTCGCCATGCCGTCCACGAGCACGTCTCCGGCGTCTGGCTTGTAGCCAAGCGTCCTGTGGGGCAGCAGGGCCGCCATGCCGAGGGCGGTGTACGAGGGCAACACGCCGAGTTGCGTGCTCAGCTCCGCCTGAAAGCGGTACTTGCCATTGAGTTCACGTGCGAGTTCCTGGGCGGCTTCGTAGCGGAACCCGTCGCTGATGACGACGAACACCCGACGCCGATCCGCCTCCTCCAAACGGGGTCGGACAAATTTCTCGTAGAACCGCTCCTGGCTGGGCACCCGCTCGATCTGCCACTTCTCCAGGAGCGGACCCACGAACTGCCCCCATGCCAACGAGAGCTTCGTAAGGTACCAGTGGGTGTATACGGCTTCAATCGCCTCACGGAGCGGCTTCAGCAACCCCCAGCCCTGCGCCTCAGCTTGGTCGGCTGCCTCGCAGACCAGCCGGTAAAGCTGGTCGAAGCGGTAGAGTTCCTTCTCGTAGGCTTGGTATAGGGCCCGTGCCGACTCGAAGACGAAGCCGCCCGAGTACAAATTTCGGATCGCGTAGAAATCGGCAGCGGCTACCAGGGCGTCGTAGGCGGCGTGAAGGGCTTTCCGGGGGATCTTGGACCAGCCTACGCTCGTCGGGCTCGCCCAGTGCCCGCCTTGCCTCCGGGAAGCGATTACCCGGACTTCGTCGGCGTTGATGGTCTGGGCGGTCGAGGTCACTCGATCCCGGAGACTGCGGACGATCGCCTTCTCCACGTCGAAGAAAGTCATCACGTCGATCAGGGCGTCGAGTTCCCGGCTCTGGAGGTGGTCTTCCAACTTGATACGGCGTGCGGTGTCGGCGACGAGCCGGTCGTAACTGCTCCCTTTGCTGGCACTGTCCCGCCACTGTGCCAGGCAGACGATCACGTTGCGGCGGCCGGACGTGGGGAGGACGAGATTCTGAAAGGCGATCGGTACCTCGCCCTTGAGGTGGTGCGCGAAGTCGGTCACGAACATGCGGATGAGCAGGTTCCGCAGGCTGGGGATCTCTTCGGAGTAGCCGAAGAGAGTCTTCGCCGCCTGCCAGAACGGGGCATCCAGGTCGAACTTCTCGACCTGCTCCCAAGCGGGGGGCGGCAGGTCGAGGTCGAACTCTTGGCCCGGCTCCGTCTCAGTATAGGCGTGGAAGAGCGTGCGGAAGATGGTGAACCACTCAGGCTGGTCCGCCTTCGCGACCACGGCGATCATCTTGCGGTCGAGGTCGGCCTCGGTGTCGTCGGCTGCGACGAAAGCCTGGAGCTTCTTCAGCCGATCCTTGTTGTCGCAGAACTTACGGCGCTCGGAGAGGTGCTGACGGAGGTGTTGGCGGGTGAGCCCCAGGTCGTCGAGCAGGAGTGATGCCCGATCCGCACGGAAGCTGCGGGCGTACAGGCGGATGTCGAGGAGCCAATCGTCCTCGAAGTCGGGCTCCTCGGTGGGGGAGTACAGCAGGAAACGGGTCGAGGGTTCGTCACGCTCGATGCGGATCTTGGCTTCCAGCGCCCCAACTTGGTCAAGGCGGATCGTGCTTACACCCTCCAGGTACAAGAAGGGGAGAACCGCCAAGAACTCACGGTCGGGGTCGTTCCAGAAGACGATCCGGGCCGACTCTTCGTTGAAGATCCGTTCGAGGATGTCGTTGATTCGATTTGAGTCCATCGAACTCGCTTTCGGCGAGGGCCCCTGAGGTATTCCTTCTTCACACGACTTCTTCGAGACGCTCACGGAATGACAAGAAGCTGGGCATCGTGATGCGATGGCAATCGATCGAGCCGTCCTCGATCTTGCTGAGCAGGAGTTCTCCGGTCGCCGGCTCGCCGAGCAGCCGCTCCAGTTCCCCCTTGAGGGAGTTGGGGGAGCGGTCGTTGCCGGAACGGTCCTCCAACGGGTCACAGGCTGCATAAGGGTCAGCCTTCAAGGCGCAGATGATCCAAGCCTCGGACTTGGGCTTCGGGATCATGGGAACGCCCCGCAAGAAGTCCTCCTCGGCGAAGCCGTCCAGCATGGATTTCCTCTTGTCCGGCCAGAGACCTCGCCCGGCTGAAGCCGTCCCGTCCGAGTCACGGAAGAGTACGGCAACGACATCATCATACCGTTCGGCCCCCTTGTCTCGGGCGAACCTCGCCAGGAGTCGGGCGGTGTTGAAGAAGTAGCGAGTCTCCTTTGGCACCTTCGCTCCCGGCAATGCGAGCATCTTCCTGGCCGACTTCAACTCGTGGCCCCGAGCGGCGACATCGTGTTCGGAGACGTAGCCGCAGCACTCTGACTCAAGTGGCGAGTAACCGTGGCGAGACTCGATGATTCGATCAGCAAACACTGTCATCGGCCCGTGATGGTACTGGTCGCCCTCTGCGATGAGCGTGCCAGGCAGACCGAATCCGAGATCCGTGGCTCCTTCGCCACTGAACAGGAAATACATCTCAGCGGCCCTCCGGCATCTGTTCAATCTCTTCGCCGAGCAGCGTTAGGTTCGTATCGACGAACGCTTCGCCCGGACCCATGACCTCCAATTTCTTCGCCAGGGAGGGAATCTTAAAGAACGGGACTGCTTGCGTGTGTCCATCGGTTGTCTTGTACAAGTACATCACCCCGGCCCGGGCAACCTCATCCTCCAGGTAGTTCAAGATTAACGGACTGTGCGTCGTCACCAGGACCTGCTTGGGCGTCGTCGTGAGCAAGTCGATCACGAACTCGACGAGTTCCGGATTGATGCCGTTCTCAATCTCGTCAAGGAGCACAAAGCGATGATCCGAGCCCAGTTCGGAGAGAATTGCGGTGAGTCGCAGCATGCCGTCGTTGATGTGCCTGGCTTCCGTAGTCAGCTTTTTGTCTCCGAATCTCTCCTGGATCTCCAGGAGCTTCCAGCCCGATCGCAGCGACCTCACATTCATAGTGTCTAGGTGCTTGTACACACGCTTCAACTGGTCGCTGAGGTTGGCTCGCCTCTCCGGACCAAGCTCATGCAAGAACGAGGAAAGCCTCTTGCCGCCAAGCCCGAGCGATCCGCTCGAGTCTCTGGTTTTTTGGCGGAGTTGTTCAGGAGAGAGGAGGTCGAGTGAGCGAATGTTTTGAAGGAATCGCTTGAACTCGACAATCGGGCCAGGCAGTCCAGTATCCTTGAGCTGGGAGAGGATGGACCCCTCGTAGCTGAAGTCGATTTGCTTCTCGGCTGGCAACTGAGTGACGAAGGGTCGCCCTCCGACACGTACACCCGAGTTGGGGAGGGGCTGGTGGATGCTGTACGTTCCATCCTCGACGGCAAGCCCCGTTCCACTGATCGAGAGATGCTCTGAGGTGCAATAAAGTTTGGTCGTGTTGAAGCTGCCCTCCCAGGAGCCGTACGCCTGGTCCCAGTCATCGACGATCTCCACCTTGAAGTCGATGTTTCTCTTGGTACGAAGGCGTGAATTCAAGTCTCTCGACTGCCAGGTTCGTTCCCTGAGCCATTCCTTGATGTCTCCCCGGACCTGTTGAGCCAGGAAATCGATGCACTGAAGGACGGTGGACTTGCCCACACCGTTGAGGCCGATAAGACAAGTGAACTTGGCCAAAGGGAGATCGAAATCGATCAAGGACTTGAAGTTATCGATGTGAAGTTGACGAATTCTCATCGGAGTCTCGGCCGAAATTCAAAGAGTTTCATTCTTCCGTTGATCCCGTCACCGCTCGGACCTCGGCGAGCAGGTCGCCGAACTTGCCGTAATTGACCTTCACGCCGTCATCGAGGTCGAGGGCGATCTTCTTGTCGGCGTAGTGACGCAGCTTCTCATCGTAGGCGTGTAGCTCAGCCTGCTGCTTGAGAAGCGTCTCACGCTCCTTTTCCAGCTTCTTGCGTTGCGCCGTGGAGGTGGCGGCGGCAATGTCGCCAGCGAGTTGATCGATGCGGGAGGCGATCATGCCCTGAAGAGGGATGACGTACTCCGTTCGCATCCGGGAGAGCGTGCCCTCGTGGTGGCGGTGCAGGTAGACGAGGCACTGGAAAGCCCGCTGCTTGCCGCTGGAGAACAGCCAGTAGATCGGCCGCCGCTTGTAGGTCTGGAAGTGGTGCTTGTGGAAGCCAGTGGCGAGGTAACGGCGGAGCGTGGCTCGGGGCTGTTCATTGCTGCTCGGGCCGAGGCTGTCGGCGACGAACTTGAGGTCCTCTTCGAGGTGCTCCTTCGACCAGACCACGCCCAGGAACTCTACGAACCGATTGGTGGCATCGTCTGCGAACCAGGCGATCTCGGTGACTGGGACGATGCCGTCTGGATCGGCGGGGAACGTCCGGTACTGGTCAGGGTCAAAGCCGACGTTGCCGCCGTGAGCGTAGATAAGCCCCGGCTTATCGAGGCTGTAGCGGCCCATCGTGCAGCCGAGGGCGTAGGAGACCAAACGCCTAGTGTCCTCTTCTCGGTTGGGGCGAGAGATAGTGATAAGGGCGTCCGAGACTTCCGGGGATAATTCTCTCTCAAGTCCATAGCTTCCGATGAAAAGGCGATTGTTCTCCCTCTCCAGTTCTTGCATCCTCCTGAATCGTGCTAGACATTTCTTGTCGGTGTTCTCCTGCGCCTGCTCCAACGTGCCGGAACGATCCTCCAATACTGGGAGAAACTGAAAATCCCATGAAGTCTCGAAGTTATCCCACTCAATAGAGGCAAGCTGGACGCATTCTTCCACGACTTTCGTCACATCGTCGCTTGGTTCAGTGAATGGCAATTTCTTGATCTCGCCAACCGTGAAGTGAACGGTTGGATTGAGGATCGACATCAGGTAAGACGAGACACAAGAGCAAAGAAAACCGAGCACTTTCACTTCAGTTGTTGATTCAGGAAAGAGCATCGAGCCAGTGTTCTCGAATATGAAGCCACCCCCCAGCGACCTCGCAGCAAGTGCAGAAAGCCCAACATCGGTCCACGTAACGCCCGATTTGAAGAACCACCCTCTGCTGACCATTCGGTAGCCTTGGTTCCGGCCCGTGGCCACGTCTCTCTTCATATCACGACCGTCTTCTTCAAAATTGATCACATATTCTCTGTTACCATACCATTTACGAAACACGCCTCCTTTGTTGTAGGGATACCACTTGTTTGCGGGCGGTGTCGTGGTGCCTTCGTTTCGGTAGGGCAAGATGCACCGGTTGCGTGCAACCTCATGCCAAAAGCGAAGGTACTTTTCTCCATTCCCTGTGCTCATGCCTTGCCGCAGGCTGCAAACCTCTGAAATCGATGGATGATTCCTGAACAGTGAACGAACCGTGTTGGAGACCCAGTACGCTACTGGAGTTCCAGGTATCATCCTAAAGTTATGTGTAGTTGAGGCGACCCTCGGTTCTGCGAAAAATCGCCGCTCCATCTGCTCATTGCTGCTAACAGTATCAAGTTTTGTGAATAGCCGTTTGAATATGCCTCGGTATGATGGAAGTAGCCTGTTTTGCAGCACGAAACTGCAACTCAGATAGTCGGTGCCAAACACGCCTCTGCCGTTGTGTATGAGTGAATCAAATGTAAAGCGTCGAAGAATCTCATCACGCATAGTTTCAAAGGATGAGAGAAACATCCAGTTAGGAATGGTAATCATGCCAACAGAACCGTTCGGCCCGGCGAATGCGGCGTTCCTCTGAATAAAGCAGGCGTATAGGTCGGCCTTGGCGTTTGTGTAGTAGTTGTTCACGAAGTCTTTGAGGAAGGCGTTGAAATACTTGCTGCCCATATACGGCGGGTTCGCCACCACGCAGTTATAGCGACTAGAAAGCATCCGTGTTTGCTCGATAACCGGCAAGAACTTCGCCGCCGTCCGGCTTGCGATCTCGCTCGTCTGCTCAGCGACTTCTCGGCACGTCGCCTCAATCTGCGGCAATCGTGCGGCGAGAGCCGGTGGAACCTGGATGAGCGAGCCGAACGTCTTGGCATGCTCGAACAGGTCCACCAAGGCTTTCACGTCAGAAAGAGAGACGACCGGCAAGGTGTTCGCCGCCGATGCCGCTCTGGTAAACAGGTTGTCTTCGGTCTCGAATAACAACCCCGGCGGAGGGGTCTCCTTCGACGCCCGAACACTCAATGCCGCCGCAATGTCCTCGGCGTCCATACCATCGGTCTGGACCAGCGCCCGGACATGCGGCTGGATGTTCTGCTCCAGGGTCCGGCGGTCGTCGGCCCGTGCCTTCATCAGCAGGGCGAACGCGGCAAGCTGGGCGGCACGGTCGTCAATTTCCAGCCCGAACAGGTTCTTGGTCAGGATCAGGCGGGGGATATCCCTGGATCGGTAGCCCCGCTCCTGGTAGATCGCTTTGAACAGGTCGTAGGCTTCGACCAGGATGTGCGCTGATCCGCACGCCGGGTCCAGGAATGTGATCTCTTCGGGGTTGAGGCTCGTCGGCGTGATTGCCCTTAGCTGCTCCTGGACATCGGGTGTCTGCTCAGCGGGTTCGATGTAGTACTTCATCTGTCCCTTGAGCGGCGACTGCGGGTAGGTCGCCAGCCAGAGCCGCCCGAGCGTGTTCTGGACGAGGTAGCGGACGATCCACTTCGGCGTGAACCTCTGGGTGGCAGCCGGGATGTCGGCACTCGCCACGACGGAGCCGATGACCGCCTCATATCGCTCAGAGATGTATGCCTCGTAGAGCCAGCCGATAATCTCCACCTCCTGCCAATCCTCCTCGTCAATCCCCGCCACGAGCGTGCGGACGATCGAGTCGGTCTGGAGCAGGTTGTCGGGCAGGAGCAGTTCTGTCTCGTCGTCGATCCGCTCGAAGAGGAACGGCATGGCGTCGTGCAGGGCGTTGCACTGGCCGATCAGCAGCTTGCGGTAAAGCTCAGACTCCCGATTCCCGGCCAGCTTGAGGTCGATGACCGTCTCCCGCCTCAGCCCGGGCAGCTCGACTTCTTCGGCGTGCTCCACGATCTCGGGAGTGTTCCGACCCTCGGAGTGGCTCAGGACACGGAAGCCGTGGTCGAGGTAACCGTGCAACTCCATGTAGCGGATAGCGACCAAGCGGTTGAACCACGTGTAAGCCATCGCCTCCATGACGTGATCGAAGCCCTCGTGAGCGACCCGCTCCTTCAGCCGCTTCCGCAGCGCCGCCACGGAACGGGGATACGGTCTGCCGGCGATCAACGCCACGTCACCCTGCTCGACGACCGGCTGGATCTTCTCCTTCGTGAGCCCATACAAGGCGGCACGGTCGGTTACCGCACGGATAAAGTCCCGGCGAGCTTGCGGAGCGTAGGCTTTGATCTTGTTGCGGTTCATCGGTCAGGGGCCTTACGACACAGACCATGGGAGCGAGCCGGGGCGAGC
>Ga0209039_10003625_pt1 | contig 11891 bp, 9 predicted proteins | sample BogFormECP12_OM1_FD_188238 | JGI IMG/M metagenome (GOLD analysis project Ga0209039, IMG submission 188238) | Bog forest soil microbial communities from Calvert Island, British Columbia, Canada - ECP12_OM1 (SPAdes) (version 2) | ecosystem: Environmental > Aquatic > Freshwater > Wetlands > Bog ...
CAGCCACGCGATGGGAGCCCTCGATCTGGGCCTGCGAGGTGATCTGGCGGTTCTGGATGGTATGGTAATCCCCTACGTGTGTGACACTACGCGCAATCTATTTCATATCTGGAACCATTGCTTCCCTGACATGGCCAATGAGTTCCTCCGCCTACCCAAAAGACTGGATTACTCGAAAGCCAGGGAATACCTTAGGGCCGAGTTCGGCCGGTTCAAGGACGCGATAGCCAAAATTACCGGCCGCAAAGTCGGTCATGAGGAGTTGACGGCAAGCATCACACTCTACAACAAGAACCGGGCAGCACTGCGGGAGGCCTATCAAAGGCAGCGATCACAACCTTCGCTTTGGACTTCGGAGCGAGTTGGGGTTCTCCTTGCATCAGCTTTGCGAGCACCGCGGGAGGAACATCTCACGTGGATGGAAAGCCTGCCTTGGGATGAGGGCACTATAGATAGCCGAGAGCGAATCCCCGTATACGTAAGGGGAAAGGTTTGGGACCCGCCAGGGGTTTTGGATCTGCTTGACAAACTGGGCCTCCTCGTGGTGGAAGACGAAATGGTTACGGGGCTCAGGTCCATCGCCAAAGACGCTGAAGTGAACGGAGATCCTATCGAAGCGCTTGTGAATCGCCACTTCGCCTCGACCCCTTACGCGGGCTACCATCTGGAGCCCGCGCAAATCGTGGGTGACTTTCTGAAGAGGGTGAGTGCGAGCGGAGCCCAGGGCGTTGTTTTCCTGAATCCCAAATTCTGTGAGGCGGCCGGCTTCGACACACCGGATTTTCAGAAAGCCCTCGAACAAGCGAACATCCCAAGCCTGGTCCTTGAGACATCATCGCGAGGGGGTTCCCTCGAACAAGTACGGTTGCGACTCGAGGCCTTTCGGGAGATGATTGCCGGTGAGGTGTTCTGACAGTTCACCCGCCTTACGGAGGATGTACAGATGGAGCCAATCGAGGCCCTGAGGGCCCTCAAGCAAATAAATATCGACTACTATGGTGCGGCCCATATGGCCAAGGAGAACGGCAAGTTCATCGCATACGTGAACGCGTTCACGCCTGTGGAACTCCTCTATGCTATGGATGTGATCCCAATATATCCGGAAAACCACGCAGTGATAATCGGCGCCCGAAAGATGTCCCCGGAACTGGCTGCTGCGGCAGAAGGAATGGGCTATTCCATGGATCTCTGCTCGTACGCCCGCTGCGACCTGGGTTCCATAAAGACCGGTGTGAGCCCGACGTGGGGCCTCCCGAGACCGGATCTGTTGGTGATCTCAAACAGCCAGTGCGGGACCCTCACCAAATGGTTCGAGGTACTGAGCCGGATATATTCGGCTCCAATGGTCCTGATTGACGTGCCACAGTCCGGCAATGGTGAGAAGGACGTTGCCGCGGAGAGATACGTGCGCTCCCAACTGGAGGACCTGGTGGGCGTCATCGAAGGTATAACAGGCCGAGGTCTAGATCAGGACCGCCTGAAAGAGACCATACGCCTCTCGCGAGAGGCATCCGGGCTATGGACTCGCGTACTGGAGTTTGGTACAAGCAAGCCTTCGCCCATGAGCGTCTTCGACCAGTTCATCTCCATGGCTCCTATAGTGGCCCAGAGAGGCACGCAGGTTGCCGTGGATTTTTATTTGTCATTGGTCCAAGAACTTGACGAACGCGTTAAGAGAGGGACCGGAGCATGTGCAAATGAAAGGTTTCGGCTGTTCTGGGACAATCTCCCTATTTGGCCGGAACTGCGACGCCTCTCCCAATTTCTGGATGAGCGCGGAGCTGTACTGGTTACCTCTCTCTATACGTGGGCGTGGGCTAAGCTGGCTGTGGGAGAGGATGATCCTGTCAGAGATTGGACCGAGCAGTACCTTTACGCGGCCAACCTGCACTTGGAGCGCAGGATAGACCAGTACGTAGAGGCGGCCGAGCAATTCAATCTTGATGGCTTCTTATATCACTCCAATCGGAGTTGTAAGTTTGTTTCGCAGGACATACCCGAGGTACGGAGTTCCGTGACGGAGAGAACCGGAATACCCGGTGTCATCTTGGAGGCTGATCATAACGATCCTCGCCTCTATTCCATCGAATCCCTGGAAAGACAGATGGAGAGCTTCCTGGAACTCCTGGCTTCTCGTAAAAGAGACACGGTATGAAACAGTCTTGTTTGTGTCCGGTGTTTGCCCCTATCCGGTACTGTAGACCTCCAACAGCTCCAGTTGCGCGTCCGGTGATACCAATCTTATATTAGCCTCAATCCCTTCCAGGTGCTGCCGCACCGCCTGCGCACCAATACCGGGGACAGCGTAGACCGTAAACAAGACTCTTTTGGTGGCCGCGGTGATCATCGTACGCCTGTCTGGGCCGTAGATCACGCTGGAAATGATGGCAACAGAGTCTGCTATCATCATGTCGCCGGCCTTCAGTACCTGTTCTTGGCCGTTCATCCGGATGTATTTTTCATTCCCTTTGGCAGTTTCAAGTTTCAGCGGCATCTGGACCGTGTCTAGGTCGTGCCCTGCCGTGAGTAGCATGTTCCTCAGCTCTTCCATAAACATAGCTTCAACCAGAGCCGCTACTTGTGGGATAGGCTTACCTTTGAAAATCACGGATTCCAGTTGCTGAACGACATGGTACGTTTTCTTAAAACGCTTGAAATAGGCCTGGTAAGCTTTAATCGGCCCCAAAGATTTCAGAGAGTCAGGCTCTTTGAACAGAGTACGGAGATCGGTTTCTAATTCCTCTTTCTGGTAATCCAATTCGGGGTGACGACTGGGGTTGATGACGTTACACATGGCCAGGATTCCTGCATGAGCCCCTGGATAGGCCTTCTTCCAATCGTCCGAGACTCTGAACATTGGATTCCTCCGTGGTTAATGAAATCTCCAATGAAGTGATACCACACCACCCGTTATATCAAGATTGGGTCTGTCGGGTAAGGAGAGTGAAGACTTTGCAGAAAACAAAAAAGGCCGGGAACTGTGAGGGGTTGGGATTCCCGGCCCAAAAAAAGCTTCTTCCGAGGGATAAGAGACGGAAGACTTGAATCCTCCGCCTCTCCGTCGACCTTTTCCTCCATGACGAAGTCCCGCTTCCACGGAGTTAGATAGGATGGATTAGTGAAATGCCCGTTTGCCTGAGTCTCCCTATATTGCTTTACGGGACCTTTTCACCGCGATGGGTTTAAGCTTGACCCACTACACTGGTGTTGGGGCGAGGACCCGAATTCTCCAGCTTTATCTCTTCGATGATCGAGGCAATTTCGGCATGAAGAATTTCCAGTTGCCAGTTGAAGTAGATGTCCTCACCAAAGTCCCGGAGTAGCCGTTTTTGTGCGTTTATATAGTCCCTAGGCGAGACCGCGCCTGAAAAAACATGAATAGGATTGATAAGGGTTGCTATTACTTCTTCTTGCCGTTCAGTGCACTGTTCCAGTTTATCGCTGTTCTGGCTCATGATGCCTTCCTTAGTGTTTTTCATGCCCTCTCCTTCTGCAACCCAAGTGCCAAATCACGGCAAAGCCATAAACAAGGCTGATATTAATCCTTTACAACGATGCACGTCTCATCGTCCCTATTTGCGCGCGTTCGGAATTGGACACCCCCTCTGCTCACCTCTATGTTAAGAACTCAATCTTTGCATGGCGTTACAGCACTGTCCACAATCCGACATGACCGTCGCATTTCGCGCGGCCTGCCATCCCAGAGGAACATTTGACCGATTTCGCTATTTTGCATATAATGACCCCGAGAAAAGCTGAAAGTTCAAAAAAAGATACAAAATCCCTATAGATAGAGAGGATACCCCATGATGCCGGGTCCTTGGGAACTAATTCTCATTCTTCTCATTGTCGTTGTGGTCTTTGGTGGCAAGAAGATTCCTGAAATCATGGGAGGAATAGGCAAAGGGATCAGAATCTTCAAGAAGTCCCTGGAGACAGACGAACCGCCGCCGCCTCAAACAACACAGTCCGGCGAAGTCCCGAAAGAGAAGGTTGAACCCAAGTAAACATCTCTGGCAGCCGGACCCAGCAATCACGAACATCCGTTTTGCACAAAGGAGTGGAAGCGCATCCTGCCAGCGCGTAGGGACTGGCTTGCGTGGTGCAAGAAGTTGGCTAATATGATTTCACACCAGATTGTACAGTTTGATGAACAGCCTGACTACGGCATGTAGTTGAAGAACTTTGACCGCCAGCCCAGCAGGATGGCAGGCACGTTGTCCATGAAAAAGAAAGCTTCCAATTCAGAGGGCGCGAAGACTCTCGGCGGCATCTATTTGTTTTTTGGCGACGAATTCCTCGTCAAAGAGCAAGTGAACAAGCTTGTGGTCGATTTCCTTGATCCTAAACTCCGAGCCACCAATCTGATGATCTTTGATGGGGTCAGTCTTGACGCTGCTGGCCTTCTATCGAATGTACGCACCCCATCTCTTTTCGGCGGGCCACGCGTGATCGTGATAGAGCAGACGACGCTCTTCATGGGGCGTACCGATGAGCGCAAACTTGCTGCCAAAGCCATTGAATCCTGGAAGGCCGGTGAACGGAAAGCGGCCTTTAGAGCGATGGGCCAACTATTGAATCTCGCCGGTTTGGGACCCGCGGACGTTCAAGATGATCCCGAATGGGTAAATCAGATACTTGGAGATTCGGCCAGACCGGATGAAAGAGCGACGCTGGCACGTTTGGCAGAGGCATTTCTGGAAGGAGGCCGGGCGGCCGGGGTAACGGGAGACGAGACGCTGGTCGAGGAGTTGGTTCTTTCCTCACTTCCCGAAGAGACTGTCCTGGTGTTCACCGCGCCTGCGGTCGACAAGCGTAAAAAGATCTTCAAAACTGTAGAACAGCAAGGACACGTCGTTGAGTGCTCAGTTCAACAAGAAAAGTACGGTACTGGACTTGAGAAAGGCTTCTTTGAAGAGCGCGTGCGCGATGTGCTGAGCCGAGCGGGCAAAGAGATAGCTCCAGAGGCTATAGAAAAGATGTACTCCCGTTCCGGTAAAGAGATCAGGCAACTGGAGAGCGAACTGGGAAAGCTGATCGGATATGTGGGGGAACGCCGAAAAATCACGGGCCCTGATGTCGAGGCCCTGTTTTCAGATTCCCATGAAGCGGCATTCTTCGATCTGAACAATGTGCTACGGACCGCGGATATCAAGCGATGCCTCCCTGCACTCCACGAAAATCTAAAGCTCGTTTCGCATCCATTACAGACCCTTGCTTCGATAGCCACTGAGTTCCGGAGACTCATGGTGGCACGCGAGATGTTGTTCACGGTATTTCGGTCTTCATGGAAGCGGGGGATGACTTACCAGGGCTTTCTCCCGGTCCTTAAGAGGGTTCGTGAAGAAAATCCAGGCATGACGCATAAAGCAAAATTTAGCCTGCTGGTGATGAAGGATTATCCTCTCTATTTATACCTGAAGGATGCACAGAGATTTCCCATGGAAAAGCTTACCCGGATTATGGAAGCAGTTCTCGAGGCGGACGTGCTTATGAAGTCTTCAAAACTGGGCGCCCACGCGCCGAGAGCCATCCTGGAGAATCTCGTACTGACAATCTGCACCCCGGCGGATAGTAAGGCTGACAGAGAGAAAAAAGCCGGATAGACCTGGAAAAGATCTGAAAATGAAAATAGGACGATCTGTTGGCCTGAAGGTGGCCTCATTCCGGTGCTTATTTTCGTTTCAAGATTCCTCCCTTTGAAGTAGAGTAATTAAAAGCGCGTTCCTGCAATCTTCTTACTCAGAAAGCGGCTACAACATTGACAACAGAAGGGCTACATTCTAATATTTTTAGTCTTTAAATAGTCTCATTGTTCAACCAGAACTACTCTTTCCAATCCAAGAGGCCGTCATGAACTACAAGATCGGAATCGACGTAGGAGGTACTTTCACCGATTTTCTGCTCACTCGCCATGACGGACAATTCCGCACTTACAAAGTGCTTTCTACTCCCAAGGACCCGTCTATAGCGACCATGCAGGGGATTTCCGAGATGGCCCAGGACGAAGGGATGGCTTTGAAGGATTTTCTGGCTGCGGTTGCGGTGATTGTGCACGGCACAACCGTTACGACTAACGCTGTCCTCACGTACCGCGGGGCCAAGACGGGCCTGCTGACGACCGAAGGTGTGAGGGATGCTCTGGAGATGAGGCGGGGAATACGTGAAGAGCAGTACAACAACCGTTATTCCAATGTCCTACCCCTAGTCCCGCGCTATTTCAGGCTACCAGTCTCCGGTCGCCTTGATTATGCAGGCAAGGAGATCATGCCGTTGGCGGAAGAAGAACTGCGGTCTCAGACAAAGTTTCTTAAGAAAAATGAGGTCGAGGCCGTTGCCGTTTGTTTTATGAATTCTTTTGCAAATCGAGACCACGAGCAGCGGGCTGCAAGTATCGTCAGGGAGATAATGCCCGACGCGTACGTCTCGGTTTCCACTGAAGTACTCCCCTCTATACGATTCTACGACCGGGTTTCGACCACTGTTCTCAACGCCTATGTGGGTCCGATCCTCCGACGATACTTGCAGAGCCTTCTCAAGAAACTCGATGACGCGGGCTTTCCCAACATACTTTTGATAATGCAGTCTAACGGAGGCGTAATCTCGCCCGATTTTGCAATGGATCATGCTGCGACGACTCTGCTGTCCGGCCCCGCAGGAGGACCTGTGGCTGGAATAGTGTACGCGGGCATACAGAATTACCAAGACTGCATAACCATGGACATGGGAGGGACCTCCTTTGATTGTGCCCTTATCAAGGACGCCAACCCCTTCACCACCACCGTGGGTGAGATCAACCGGCTTAGACTGGCTCTCCCCATGCTCAACGTGGTGACTATCGGCGCAGGGGGCGGCTCTATAGGTTGGATAGACGAGGGTGGGCTCCTGAAAATGGGTCCGCAGAGCGCGTCATCCGATCCTGGTCCTGCGTCGTACGGACTTGGCGGTGAAGACCCGACCTGCACCGACGCGGATCTCGTTCTGGGATACCTGGACCCCCATTTCTTTGCAGGTGGACGTATACCTCTCCATGCGGACCGCGCCAAGAGGGCAATAGAGGCGAAGATCGCCAAACCCTCGGGTTATGACCTCTTTGAAGCTGCGGCCGGTATGTACCGGGTGATCAACGTCAACATGGCCGCGGCCGTCAGAGAAGTAGCTGTCAAGCATGGCCAGGACCCGCGGGACTTTCCCCTGGTGGTGGCCGGTGGCGCTGGTCCTAACCACGCGTGTATGATCGCTTTGGAGTTGGAAAACCCCGTGCTTATAGTGCCGCGGGAGTCTTCAATCTTCTGTGCTGCGGGCATGCTGATGTCAGACCTCAAGCATGACTTCGTGAGGACCTATGCGGTCAACCTGCAGGACGCGGAGCCTCAGGTCTTCGGGCGCCTCTTTGACGAAATGAAAAAAGAGGGGAAACAGCTTCTGATCTCCGAGGGAATCAAAGAGTCTTCCATCGAGTACCGGTATTCTCTGGATCTCAGATACGTGAAGCAGTATCACGAAGTAGGTGTAATGGTCACGGCGCAGGAAGTGGACAGATTTGATATCAGTTCCATGGCCCGCAGATTTCACCCCGCGCACAATGCTCTTTATGGCTATTCCCTGGAGGATCAGGGTACCCCCATAGAGCTGATAAACATGCGTCTCGTCTGCATTGGCAACACGGACAAACCTGAATTCCAGCAGCAAAAATACGCCGGCGATGACCCCTCACGGGCCTACAAAAGAAGCCGCAAGGTTTATCTACCGCTTCAAAAAGAGTTTAGAGAAGTGAGTGTTTTCGACGGGTTGGCCCTCGAATTCGGCAATCACATAGAGGGACCTGCGATTATCGAGCAGGTCAACACTACGACATTTGTTGCGCCCGAATTCAACGTCCTTACGGATCGCTTCGGTAGTTTCACGATGTACCTCAAGGACTGCGAGGAAGAAGTGAAAAGGAGGATCCTCTCATGAGCAATGAGATCGACAAGGTACTGGTCTCTATCCTGCAGCGTCGCCTGAAGTCAATTACTGAGGAGATGAGCATTGCATTGACCATGACGACAAGGTCACCCATCTTATGCGAGGCGAAAGACTTCGTCACCGGCCTTTACGACGCGAGAGGGAAAATGCTGGAGCAGACCGAGAACCTTCCCATCCTCTCTTTTTCTCTCGGACCCGTCTGTGAGTACATTGTCGATTACTTCGGCCATGAGATCTATCCAGGCGACGTGATCTTTCATAACGACGTCTTTTCCATGGGAAATCAGAACAACGACGTGGCCGCGTACAAGCCGATCTTTTATGATGGTATCCTGGTGGGATGGGCGGCTTGTAAAGGCCACCAGGCCGACATTGGCGGCGCTGTCCAGGGCGGGTACAATCCTAATGCTGTGGAAGTCTGGCAAGAGGCTCTACGCATACCGCCGGTCAAGGTTTACGAAAGAGGCAAACTGCGCAAAGACGTGTGGGACCTGATTTTTGCCAATATACGCCTCGACATAGTGGCCGAAGACATGCGAGCGGAGATTGGCTCCTGCGTGGTCGGAGAGCGCGGACTAACAAAGATAATAGAGCGTTATGGGCGCGATGTCTTCGAGACTCACAAGGAATACCTCTTTGACTCGACGGAAAAGATGATGCGATCGGAAATCCGTACTATTCCCAAAGGAGTTTATTACGGCGAATCCACCTGTTACTTTGACGGCAAAAACCCCGGCTCCAAGTATCAAATTAGAGTGAAGATAACGGTAGACGATGGTGAGATTACCTTCGACTATTCGGATACGGACCCCCAAACCACAGGCTTTGTCAACGGAACTTACACGTCAAGCGCATCGGCCACGATTCTAACCTTTCTCCAGATGGTCAACCCGGACATGCCACACAACGACGGGATGGTGAGGCCTGTCAAGATCGTTATCCCAGTGGGGACGATACTCAATGCCGCATATCCTGCTGCCACCACGTACGGCAATCATCTCTGCCCGAACAATGCCGACGCGATAATGAGGGCGCTGGGGCCGATTATCCCGGAGCGAGTCACCGCAGAATGGAACGAGCTGTTATGCTCGCTTACTACGGGCATGGACCCACGTAAGAACACCCCTTACGTGGATATTGGCTTTATGGGGCTAAAAGGAGGCTCGGGGGCCATAGAGGGGGTGGACGGTTACGACCATATCGGTATGATTGACGCGTCCGGCGGAGTCCTGGATCAGGATTACGAAATGTTCGAGCAGCAGACACCTCATCTTTTGGTTAAACATGAATACTGGCAAGATTCTGCAGGGCCGGGTCAGTGGCGCGGAGGACTCGGCGTAAAGACCGAGTTTGTTATCGGTTCTGATCACACAAAAGTGGTGACCTTCGGGGACGGAGACGTAGAACCGGCCCGCGGATCTATGGGCGGTATGGAAGGCACTTTAAACAAGATCGAGCTGACCTATCCCGACGGAAGGGAGTATCTTTGCACGACAAAAGATCTGGTCGAGGGTGTCCCCAAAGGGACGATTTATTTTCAGCAGGCGGGTGGCGGAGGCGGATACGGCGACCCATTTCTGAGGCCCAAGGAGAAAGTCGCTGAAGAAGTCCGAAATGGGATAATCTCTTTGGAGGCCGCGCGGAAGAATTACGGAGTAGTAGTACAACCGGATACTTTTGCTGTGGATGAAGCTGAAACTCAAAGACTGAGATCGTCACGGCCGGTCAATCAGGCGTGATTGCATTTATGAGAGGGAGCAATTCTGGATGAGAACGTTCATGCCCGGATATTCATCCTACGAAGAGATGGCTGAGATCCAGCTTAAGGGCCTTCAGTGGACGGTGAATCATGCGTACAACGGATCGCCTGCATATCGCAGAAAACTTGATGATTCGGGGGTCAAGCCCGGAGACATTAGGACCCTCGATGATTTGAAAAGACTTCCCTTCACTACATCTAAAGACCTCGCGGACGGTTACCCGTTTCCTCTCTTGTCCGTTCCAGTTCGCGATGTAGTGCGGCTGCATGCTTCTTCCGGGACTACAGGCAAGAGGAAGGTGCTTTGCTATACCCGGAACGACATCGATGATTGGGCGCATTTTTTCGCTCGATGCTACGAGATGGCTGATTTGACCACCGAAGACCGAGTGCAGATTTGCGTTGGTTACGGCGTATGGACCGCGGGTGTGGGCTTTCAACTGGGGTGCGAAAAATTCGGCGCACTGGCGGTTCCTGCTGGACCGGGCAATCTCGATATGCAAATAGAATTCCTTATGGATTTCCAGAGTACGGTTATGTGTTGCACGGCATCCATGGGATTGTTGCTCGCTGAGGAGGTGGATAGGCGGGGTGTGCTAAACAGGCTTCGGCTCAAGAAAATGATCTATGGTTCCGAACGTTCGTCGGACTCCATGAGGCACAGGATAAAGGGTCTGCTCGGCCTGTCCGATATGTACGACATCCCTGGAATGACCGAGCTCTATGGCCCGGGCACGGGCTTGGAATGCTCGGCCCATGACGGCATGCATTACTGGGCTGACTATTATATTCTGGAAATACTCGATCCCGACACTCTGGAGGCGGTACCGGAAGGTGAAGTTGGAGAGATGGTCGTGACCACCCTGCGAAAAGAAGCCGTGCCGTTGATTCGTTATCGGACTAGAGACCTCACAGCCCTCAAACCTGGTCCTTGCCCTTGCGGGCGATTGCTACCCAGGCATGACCGCATCCTTGGCAGGTCCGACGATATGTTTATCGTCAGGGCCGTCAACATCTATCCCGGACAGATTGACAGCGTCCTGAGCAACGTCGAAGGCATTGGTAGCGAATACCAGGTTATGATCGAGCGCAGCAAAGGGAAGGACACCATGATTCTCAAGGTGGAGCGAGCCCGAGACGCAGATGCCGGTTCGGACGCTCAAACTGCCGCGGTCGTCAAGGAGATGCTGAGGAACAAGGTTCTTGTCACGCCGGAAGTTGAGATAATGGACTACGCCTCCCTGCCACGCAGCGAACGCAAGACCAGGAGGGTATTCGACAACCGAGAAGTCTGAGGGGGCCTGGTCCCAGGAGAACACATTATGGCTACTGATTTCACCTTTGCCTATGGCTCGAATATGAACCGTTCGGACCTTCGTTCGTGGCTGGAAGCGAACGGGTACGATTCTTCATTGATTGTTGATGCCAATCCTGCGACGCTCGAGGGGTATGATTTTGTCTGGAATTACTATTCGCAAAAGAGAAGCGGCGGCACTGCCAATCTCGAACGCAAGGAGAATTCCACCGTCTGGGGACTGCTCATCGAGTTTGAGTCTTCATTGCTGAAAGCGTTTGACAGGAAGGAGGGGAATCCTTTCTTCTATTCGCGAGGAGAAAAGCGAGTTGCTGTTCGTCGTGATCGAGACGGGGAGACGGTTTTCGCCTGGCTCTACTTGGCAAAGCCTAACAGGGACGGCAGAAGAGATGTGTGGCCGACACGGCCGTACAAGAAAATAGTCCTTGATGCCGCGATTTTTTGGAAATTTCCTGAGGATTATGTCGCTAAGATTAATGGCTGGGAAACGCAGGACTAGAGGGACATCAACCAGGCCTCGTGCCGGCATGCGTTCAAAAAAATTATGTCGAGAAGGATATAATGTCCCTGCGAGGGCGCCAGCCCGAAGCAATCTTAATGCTCTCTGCCTGTAGCCCGTGCCGGATTTCTTGACTGATTTCTTGCGCGTCCATCCAGACGCGGAACCCAGATCGGTGGGACAGGCATCTTGCCTGTCCCCACCAAGTCGTTCTGATATCGGACATTACTTTTGGCAATAGATGTAGATCCAGGATACAGCTATGCTTCCTTTCCCCAACTTGCTTCCCCGAGTACAGGACCGGACGACGAGGAAGAATATGCCTCGGAAGCTACCGGATCAAGCGTGGT
>Ga0209039_10003626_pt1 | contig 11888 bp, 11 predicted proteins | sample BogFormECP12_OM1_FD_188238 | JGI IMG/M metagenome (GOLD analysis project Ga0209039, IMG submission 188238) | Bog forest soil microbial communities from Calvert Island, British Columbia, Canada - ECP12_OM1 (SPAdes) (version 2) | ecosystem: Environmental > Aquatic > Freshwater > Wetlands > Bog ...
TGTTGCGCGCCGACCAGCGACCTCAGTTGTTCGATTTCAGTCGTCGCAGGAGATGACTGCGCAATAACGGAAAGTGGAGTTGCGAGCAGAACCGTAGCAAATAATAGGAAGAGAACTTGGGATTTCACGGTGCCTCCTTTTGCGGACCCCACAAATAGCGTGGAGACAGCGTAGGCACCGAATGCGACTGACGGGTAACGGGGAGGTCAACAATCTGTCAATTGCGACGAAGACTCCGCCCGCGGCGCGGGCCAGGATCAGTCCTCAGGCTATGAGGCGCTCTGCTCATCATTTCGCCAGAACGTATTGTCCGAGCCTGAGCGCGATTCGATGAATTTCAGGTAAATAATCGCGCCTTGGGCTTCACGCAGTGTTTCGGCGGAGCATATTCACTTGATCTGCAACCATCCGGCGAATTCTAATGCGAGTTTCCATGACCTTCGACCAACCCACAATCGCACGAACCACAAGTACCTCATCCCTGGTGTTCAAACGCCTCGATACATACTTCCTGTTTCCTTTTGCGTTGGACAAGGAAGCCATTCAGGAGGACCATCCGCAAGCTTGGCCCGGAAAAACACGATGGATCGATGGACTGGATTCCTGGATAGCCGGCCACAGCGGTCGCGATGCGTCGCGGGGCGTGTCCGGCCTCGGAACATGGAAGCGATCAAGCTATTCGCAGTTCGATCTTGACTCTCCCGCCTATTCTGACATGCTTTTCTTCCACTCGATTGTCCGGCACGTCTTCTTCGATACCAATATTGGGCGTCATCCCGACGATCAGGAGAACCAGCTTCGTTGTTACACAATAGATTTGAGCCAGCCAACCCGGCTTTGGTTTGAAGGTAGCGACGCACTCGGCGGAGGGGCGCGCGCGGAAGTTACCGACTTGAGGTTGTACCTTTCAGCTCAGGGTATTGGTGTTTTATCCATTGGTGTCTCTGCCGACGCAATCGATGCAGAGCAGGCACTGTGGATCAACCGGCGGTTACGGAAGCTGTATCCGGTCAACGCTGACAGTGTCCGGCACGGACTAACTCCAAACTGGCTCGCGCTCCGCCTGGAACAAGGATCGCGGGTGGAAACCATCTGCGAGGAGAGGTTTGAGCATCCCGCGATGGTGGGCTTTTATCCGCCCCTGGCCAATACTGTGAAGGGCCTGTTGTATTTCGCCGATTATTCGCAGGAAGAGTATGAACCGGTGCTCGATGAAAACATGCTTGTGTACTCGTACGCTGAACTCGACACAGGAATGATTTCGACGGCAGGGTCTTCCGCCGCCTTTGAGAAGACAGTGGACGACTTTCTTTTCCTCGGCCACAAACATGCCGAAGCAACCGAACACTCGTCTGGCGATTCAACGACTCTCTTCGGCTTTACGACCCACAGCTGTTCTGTTTTGAGGTTGTGTTCTGCCCCGACGAAGCAACCAGAAGCTGGCGATCGCCGGCGCGCTGTTGTTGCTGTCCAGATGCAGAATGAACTGGAAGTGGATCGGGCGTTCCACACCCGCTATTACCTGATGGCTGTAATCGCCTTGTTCTACCGCGCCGTGCTTCTGGATTTCAGCGAGCGCGGTGCTCTGGTTTCAAGGCGATTGCTGCAAGACCAGCAGAGTGGCAGGCTGACGCTGCCCAGCATCACCATGGTGAACGAACTGCGCACGGAATTCCTCAATTTCAGCAGCTACTGGCATTTCGATGACGTCTCCAGCAAGCAAACGGACAATGATCTGTTTCGCCGGCTGTGTGGGGAGTACAAGATTGCCGACATGAAGGCGGTTCTGGCGGACGAGTTCAGACACATGGCCGAGTTCGTTTACAACTTCTATCAGTTGAGAAACACCGAAGCCGTCAACCGGCTGGCCGTTCTGAGCCTTGTTTTTGGCGGCGGCGCTGTGTTGACCGGGTTTTTCGGGATGAATTTCGGCCGCGAGTTTGGCCACTTCTTCTTCGAGGGCGAGAGTGGCTGGGGGTTTGGCCACTACTTTATGGTTGTACTGGTTTGTTGCTTCGTTTTTGGGTCCCTCGCGCTCGGAACCTACATAGTTCTGCGGAACTGGCGTGAATATTTCACGATCTTGAATCCGCCGAAGAAGGACAGGTCCTCCAGCAGCCTGAAACGCGACCGGTGATTTTTCAACCTGGCCAGCACAACGCAGCGGAATGACCAAGTGCCATGCCATACGCTGGCGGCACTATATCGCGAACCGTAAGGCGAACATGCGCAGTGTGGTTTAGGATGCGAGATTCAGCGATCGTCATTACGCTTTATGTCTTGCTGTGTCTCGCGGCTGCTCCGCAAACTGCGCTTGCCCAAGAACCGACGACGAGCGATCCACAGCTGCGGCAAGTCTCGTCCCAGCCACCGGCGACCGCTACTCCTTCGGGAGCGCAGACCACGGTGCCTGCAAAACCCCGTCCCGATGATGCCCTCGACAATCCAGTGCTGAAACAGGCGGACGAAGAAGACATCATTACCTACATAGAGTCCCACGTCATGTTCAAGTACAACCATGATGAGTACGATGGAGGCGCCAGCGGCGAGCGTGTGCGGATCGATTGGCTTCAGGCGTTTGGACCTGCGAATCGAATGGCAGCGGGAATCGAACTCCCTTTGATCCACTTTAATGGCAGCAACGGCGAGCCAAGTGGCAGCGGACTCGGCGACATCAAGCTGGAATTCCGCGGTATGCTCGGCAAAGGCTTTTGCCATGCGCGCGCCGCCGGATATCTCGACTGGGATACCTACTATGACTTCAACGCTAGCGAGTACGCGCAAGCCCTGAAGGTGGGACTCGAGTTTCAATTAGACAACAAGGAAAAATGGGGTCTGTCGCCCTATTTCCAATTTCCGTTGAATCACTTTACCCGTATAACGGAGATTAAGAATTCTGTCGGCATCGATTTGAGTTACAACTTCTGAGCACGCCGTCTTTCGCAGTCGAGAGAGTGTGTGTGATCGACTGGAATTGCGCTGCCCTGTCGTCTGGGTGTTTACTGCGGCTTTCCAGTGTAGTGTTCGGTCGAATGCACAGCGGCGTGATCCTCCGCCGACTCCAGATGCGTGAACACTTCCGCAGGCGTGCTGAGTTCAGATGGCAAGCGTTCTTCCAGCAGCGTCGCCAGGCGATGCGCTTCGCCGACGGCCATGGAGCGCGGGAATAGCAGGTGTACCTCGATCAGTTGCCGGTATCCGGTGGAACGGAAGCGCACACCATGATATTGCAATCCCAAATCGCTGCAGATGGCATCCAGCTTGTCACGGATTTCCTTTCCAACTTCAGGATCCGAACGGTCAAGCAAGCCCACAGCCGAGCGCCAAACCAGGTGCCCGCCGGTCCACAAGATATTGATCGCAACCGCAATCGCCAGCAGAGGATCGAACGGCTTCCAACCGGTCAGCATCACCAGGCCCAGCCCAGCCACCACTCCGAAGCTGGTCCAACTGTCGGTCAACACATGCTTGCCGTTCGCCTCCAGGATCAGTGACTGGCTGCGCCGACCCATGCGCATCAGGTACCAGCCCAATCCTGCGTTGAGGAGGGCAGCCGCCAGCACCAAGAGCGCGCCCGCCCCGAGGTTCTCGAGATGCAGGCCGTGAATCCATTTCTCGATGGCGGCGTAGAGAATGAAGATGGCCGCCAGAATGATCATCGCGCCTTCAAATCCGGCGGAGAAGAACGCGATGCGCTCATAGCCGTAGAGAAATTTTGGCGCTGCCGGCTTGCTGCTGAGGTACAAACTGAAAGCGGCGAACGCCACCGCAACCACGTGAATCACCGACTCGGCCGCATCCGACAGGATGGCTGCCGAGCCCGTCATGAAGTACGCCGCCATCTTGCCGACCAGCATTACCACTGCGAAGGCGAGCGAGATCCGCATTGCGAAGCCCATGGCGCGCAGTTCAGCTTCGTCACGGTGCGAGGCAATCCGCCGGAACGGTAACCCCGTGATCTCCGTCGAGTCGGATTCGGGCGTTTTCAATTCATTCACGGTGTACGTCCTCTCTCGCCATCTTTTGAAACTCGAGGACTCGACTATGTTTCCACGAACTGAAGGCGTAGGGATGTGACGACACTCACAGGCCACCGCGACAGTGCCCGATGTCTGTGTGCTCGAAGTTGTGCGGATTCATACCACTGTAACTCTGCGAGAATACGATGCCGTAATATTCGCTTCCCGAGGCACATTTCCGAGCCAGACTTCCCTCGCAGTCCGGCATGCCCGTGGCGATTCCGCAAACCGGAGAGACTATGAACGACACACACGCCCTGCAATCCCTCATTGATGAGCTGACCGGGCTGCGCGCCGAGATGCTCCGTCAGGAAGCCGACCTCGAAGATCGCATGGGGGAGATCTGCGACGAGCATCGCGAGAGCGCGCGCAATCTTGTCCACTACATCGCGCTTCGTCGTCACGACATTCGCGATCTGCAGGAAACGCTCACTGCGCATGGTTTGTCTTCGTTGGGACGGGCCGAAGCGGATGTGCTTGGCGCGGTGGATGCCGTGCTGCAGGTGCTGGACAGGCTAGTGGGCGATCAGGCGTCGGCCGAGCTCTCCAAGAATTCCGGCGAAGGGTTGAGCCATCGCGGATGGGACCTGCTGGAACGAAACACCGACGCATTGTTGGGCCCATCACCGAGGGACCGGAACGTGCGGATCATGGTGACGATGCCTTCCGAGGCCGCGAGTGACTTCGGGCTGGTCAGAGATCTGCTCCTCAACGGCATGGACGTCATGCGAGTGAACTGTGCGCATGATGGTCCAGCCGAATGGGCTGCGATGATTTCGAATCTGGACAGGGCGAAACTGGAGACCGGGCGCGAGTGTCGCGTCCACATGGATTTGGGTGGCCCCAAGCTTCGCACCGGACCGCTTCAACCCGGCCCGGCCGTCTTGAAGTACCGGCCCCGGCGCGATGCCTACGGACGGGTCATCTCTCCTGCTCGGATATTTCTGACGCCCGCGCGTAGCCCCCAATTGCCATCGGCTCAAGCTGACGCGTGCTTACCAGTTCCCGGACCCTGGCTGGCCAAGCTAGGTCGTGGAGACCGAATCACTTTTAAGGATGCCCGCAGCGCCTCGCGATCCATGCGCATTACGGAGGTCGATGGAAAGAACCGATGGGCGGAAGCCGACTACACCACATACGTGATTCCGGGTACGCTTTTGCAGGCCGTCTTCTCCAAGTCCTCGCCTCATGCCGGCAAGAAACTGCAGGCGCGAATCGGGGAGCTGCCGCAAAAACCACAGTCGCTGGTTCTTCGACAGGGTGACACGCTGGTGATCGCACGGTCTTCGGTGCCGGGTAGGGGCGCCATCTTCGACCAGTTGGGACGGTTGCTCAGTCCAGCAATGATCGGCGTCGCGCAGCCCGATTTACTTGAGCATGTGCTGGTCGGCGAGAAGATCAAGCTCGATGATGGGCAGATTGGTGGAGTGGTTCGGGCGGTCGACGACGACAAGCTTACGGTCGAGATCGTTCAAGCGCGTGCCAAAGGTAGCAGATTGCGCGCCGAGAAAGGCATTAACCTTCCCGAAAGCGAGCTGCGGGTTTGCCCACTCACCGCCGACGACATCAGCGCACTAGACTTTGTCGCGAAGCACGCGGACATGCTGGGCTATTCGTTCGTCCGCACTGAGTCCGACATTCGCGATCTGCAGGCGCGACTGCAGGCGCTTGCAGCCGAAAATATCGGAATTGTCCTGAAAATCGAAACCCGGCAGGCGTTTGAGCAGTTACCCTCCTTGCTGCTGGCGGCAATGCACAGTCCCAGAATCGGAGTGATGATCGCACGCGGGGATCTAGCCGTCGAGTGCGGTTATCAACGGCTTGCCGAAGTGCAGGAAGAAATCCTATGGATGTGCGAAGCGGCACACGTTCCCGTCATCTGGGCGACCCAGGTGCTCGAGTCTCTAGCGAAGGAGGGCGTCCCGTCTCGTTCCGAAATCACCGATGCTGCCGCGGGAGTTCGCGCCGAGTGCGTGATGCTCAACAAGGGTCCATATATCCAGAAGGCCGTGCGTGCGCTGGATGACATTCTGAAGCGCATGGAGGGCCACCATCAGAAGAGCCGGTCAACCCTGCGAAAACTCAGACTCGCTGAACTGTTCCAGCCCTCTGATCAAAATGGCAAGCCTGCGATCGTGGCCTCTGTCAGTTAATTCCGCTTCTTGGAAGCTCGCAAAGGCAACCCGAGGAAAGCTGATGTCAAGTCGGGCGGTTTCAGTTTCCTTGACGGTGCCACTCTTGCCGCGCTTGTACCTTTGTCCGGGACCTACTAGGCGTCGGCTGAAGTTTCGTTCAGTGAAACAAGTGCCACGGAAGCGTAGCTACCGTGATTCGCGTGTTGTCCCCAGGAGGAGAAGAGTCCGAATTGCCTCAGGCCGGTTGTTGTGCAGTATGTAGTGGTACCATCGGCTTTCAATCAGCTCGGGTATTAATACCGTGATGTGCCGGTCTGGCATCTCGGCCTGCTGGCTCAAGGCGTAGTCTACGATCGGCCGTACAACGAAGCGGAACGGCGACTTCAGGATAACCAGTTCTGGTGCTGCTAGTCCTGCTTTCTTGGCCGGCAATTCCACCACCCCACTCCATCGCGTGCAGAGGGTGTCCGTGTCCCGGCATTCAACGTGCACCACCTTAATGTCGTTCGACAACGACCACGCAAATCGAACCGCCTTTTCCGCCATCACACTCCACCGTTCCAGGGGGATGAGGACGACCGGAGGGCGCTTCCTCGAACACTCGCGAATCTTCCACTTTGCGAATGGTAAGGAGAGTCCGGTCGATGGCGACTTCTTCATCGGGTCGGCGGATTGGATGTATCGCAACCTCTCCAAACGCATCGAGGTGGTGACTCCAGCCCTGGCCCCCGGTCCCAAGGAGAGACTTTGGGAGGTCCTCGACATTTGCCTGCGCGACCGTCGACAGGCGTGGATCCTCGGAAACGACGGCACTTATTCGCGGTTGGCACCCGACGATGACTCCGAAGGTCCTGAGGGTGTCGGCACGCACCAGACGCTAATGGACCTGACCCGTAGCCGTGCGGGCGCTAGGCTCTGCTTCAAACGGCGCGGGTTGCAGGTCCGCCGCGGGCCCGGCCCCAAACCGTGCTTTGCTCAGTTATCGACATGCTTTTAACCGCGGTGCAAGGAGTCGGGCATAGCTTCATGGCAGCGCGCTGGGGAACCATGAGCGAAGTCGCGCGATGGTACGCCGATAAACAGCAGTGCAGCCGCCTGTACACCCGTGGCCCATCGCTACCCAGCATGCCAACTTTGCTCATCTCAGCTCCACAAATTCGGACAGCGGCACGTGTCCCCTAGATAAGTCAGCACACTGGGTGGGGTCCAGGAGGTTTCAATGTCGGAGCTTGCTGCTACCAAGTTGGCCAATGAGCTCATCAGAAAGACCGAGAGAACCGATCTTTCTGTCGATGCACTCGTACAGTCGTTCCTCGACAATCTGTTTTTCGTCCAAGGCCGGTCACCTGAGCGCGCCACGCGAAACGATTTGTACATGGCGCTCGCGCACTCTGTACGCGACCGGCTGGTGGAGAGGTGGATTTCGACCGTCCAGAATTACCACGCCCAGGACGTCAGGATTGTCTGCTACCTCTCGGCAGAATACCTTACCGGGCCCCATCTTGCCAATAACTTGATCAATCTCGGCATTTTTGCGATGAGCGTTGGGCGCTTAAGGCCGAGCATCCTCGCTGCACCCTTCGAGCCTCCGACCACCCATTCCGTTTCCTTGAGAGCTTTCAGAATGTATTCATATTCCGTCTGGGCCAGCGTTCTTGGTTCGGTTTGGACGGATTGCTCCGACCCGTCGGGCGATGGGCTTTGGCTTTCACGGTAGATTCCTACCAGCATCTACCAATTCCTTCGCCTGATCGCTCACACCCCGTAACACGGAAAAACACGAAGGAACCGAAATGCTTTCTCGTTGGCCGACGCTTCCGGCAGAACCGGCTCACACCTCCAACGCAGGTCGCCAAAGAGAAGCCGCTGCACTTGTCATCCCGTCGGTTCCAGATCGGGTCAGAAGGGGCAGCGAGCTTCAAGCCTTCCGCAACTTCTTCATTCCGCGCCAAATCCAGTTCTTGACATTGCAGATTGCAATAGTATGATTGCATATTGCAATATGAAACTGGGTGAGAAACTACGCTACCTGCGGCTGGTCGAGGGCACCCTGCGCGGCCGTGACCACGAAATGACCCAGCAGGAATTGGCCCGCGCCCTGAAGAAGGAACTGGGACGAGGCTTGAGCCAGTCCTACCTCTCGCAGATCGAGAGCGGCGCGCGGCCGCATCTGACCAACGCATCCCGCATGCTGCTGGCACGTTTCTTTAAGGTGCATCCCGGCTATTTGGTCGACGATCCGCAAGGTTTCCATACCGAACTGACAAGCGATTTGCGCGCCACGGAAGACAGGCTCGACTTGTGGCTCATCAACGGGGCGGAACAGTTTGCCAGAGATGCGGAACTGAGCCAGGCGTTGTTAGAGGTGGCCCGATATCCGGAAACTCGCAAGTGCCTGGTGTTGCTGGGCGCCATCCTGGAATCTCCCGAATTGGTAGAGCGTCTGAGCGAAGTGCTCAAGCCGACTGGAGAGAGTGCGCGATCGAAGGCTAAAGCACCGGCGCCGCGCGCGCGGGGAAAGAACCCGGTGGGAGCAAGTGTATGACGTGGGCTCTGTTTTATCTGGCATGTTTTCTGATTGGCGTGTCGCTGAGTGTCCTGTCGTTTCTCGGTGGAAGCTGGCATCTTCCGCACGTGCATCTGCATGTGCCCCACGGGGGAGGACACATGCACGTTCCTCACGCTGGCGGTGCAGCGCATGCGGGAACGGGACAGGACGCCGCGATGCCGTTTGTAAATTTCGGCACCATCATGGCGTTCCTGGCGTGGTTCGGCGGATCGGGATACCTGCTTACGCGCTATTCGTCGTGGGTAATCGCGCTGGTGTTGGTGGTCGCGACTATTTTTGGACTGGTGGGCGCGACCGTAGTGTTCTGGTTTGTCGCCAAGTTTCTAATGGCGCATTCCCGTGAATTGGACCCGGCGGATTACGACCGTGTGGGCGTGCTGGCGCATATCACCAGCCCCATACGTGCGGGGGGCACCGGGGAAATTACCTTCTCACTGGGTGGCACGCGCCAGGTTTGTGGTGCCCGCGCCGAGAACGGCGAAGCGATGCCGCGAGGGACCGAAGTAATCGTCACCCGCTATGAGCATGGCATTGCCTATGTGCGGAAGTACGAAGAGTTGGCTGGGGACACGGCTGAGAGCGCGTAGCTTCCAGCCGGTCGTGGAAGTAAGTGAACGATGGTTTCTGGAAGTAGCTGAGAGCTGACGGCGATGGCTGGCAGCTTGCCTAAAGGAGGCGTATGGGGTTTCACATTCCTACCGACGTAGTGGTGATAGTGTGGGCGGTCATTGCCGCCACTGTCCTCATCATCGGCATGTTCACCAAGCTGTACCGGAAGGCCGGACCGAACGAAGCACTGGTTGTTTATGGCATTCGCGGGCCGCGGGTCATCAAGGGGCACGGCACCGTAGTCATGCCGATGGTCGAGAACTGCCGCGAGCTCTCGCTTGAGCTGATGTCGTTCGATGTGGCGCCGCAGCAGGACCTCTACACCAAGCAGGGCGTGGCGGTGACGGTCGAAGCCGTGGCGCAGATCAAGGTCAAGTCCGATCCTGAGTCGGTCATGACCGCGGCCGAGCAGTTCCTCACCAAGGCCCCACCGCAGCGGGAAGCACTGATAAGACTGGTGATGGAAGGGCACCTGCGGGGCATCATCGGGCAGCTAACCGTCGAGGAGATCGTGAAGCAGCCGGAGATGGTTGCCGATCGCATGCGCTCGACCTGCGCGGACGACATGAACAAGATGGGCCTGGAGGTGATCTCGTTCACCATCAAGGAAGTGCGCGACAAGAACGAGTACATCACCAACATGGGCCGGCCCGACATAGCGCGAATTAAGCGCGATGCTGACGTGGCCACGGCGGAGGCTGAGCGCGACACCGCCATCAAACGCGCCATCGCGTTGCGCGAGTCGGCCACGGCCAAGGCGCAGGCGGACCAGGAACGTGTTGCAGCGGAAACCGCCTCTCTGGCCCGGCAAGCCGAGGCACAGCGCGATCTCGACGTGAAGAAAGCCACGTACCTGGAAATGGTCAAGCGCCAGCAGGCGCAAGCTGACAAGGCCTACGAGATTCAGACCAACGTGATGCAGCAACAGGTCACCGTCGAGGCCGTGAAAGTACAGCAGGTGGAGAAAGAGCAGCAAGTCAAGGTGCAGGAAGCCGAAATTCTGAGGCGCGAGAAAGAGTTGATCGCGACGGTGTTGAAGCAAGCGGAAATCGAGCGGCAGCGCATACAGACGCTCGCCGAGGCGGAACGGTCGCGGACCATGGTCGAAGCCGAAGGCCGGGCGAGCGCGATTCGCGCGCAGGGCGAAGCCGAGGCCGAGATCATCTTCAAGAAAGGCGACGCGGAGGCCCGCGCCATGAACCTGAAGGCCGAGGCTTTCCAGGAATACAACCAGGCAGCCGTGGTGGATAAGCTGCTAACCGGTCTGCCGGATGTGGTGAAGGCACTGGCAAGTCCGCTCAGCAACGTCGACAAGATCACCATTGTTTCGACTGGTAACGGCAGCTCCGCGGGCATGCACAAGATAACCGGCGACATCACTGAAATGGCGGCGCAAGTTCCAGCTCTGTTCGAAGCGCTGTCGGGAATGAAGATGTCGGAACTGCTGGGCAAAATCCGGACGATCGGCGACACGACGCCCAAACACGACACTAAGTTGTTAAGCGAGGACAAAGACAAAACCGCCGACACGACCACGGGGCAGTGAGTCGTTGCGGTGGTTCGCGAAGCTCGTCTTGAAATGAACGCTGCCTGCTTCGAGGCTGAGTGCGGGCAGCGAGAGAATAGGAGCTGGTTATGGCATTACTGGATCGTGTAGCAACGTTGGTGAAGGCTAACCTGAATGACCTGGTCGACCGGGCGGAAAATCCGGAGAAGATGTTGAAGCAGGTCATCCTCGACATGGAAAACCAATTCATGCAGGTGAAGACCCAGGTGGCTATCGCCCTGGCTGATCTGCACCTGCTCGAGCGCAAGAAAAAAGAAAATGCGGAGAAGCACGCCGACTGGATGCGCAAGGCCGAGCTGGCTGTCGATAAGCAAGATGATGAACTGGCGCGCGCCGCATTGGAGCGGGCGATGAGCTTCCAGCAGCTTACTGAAAGTTTCGATCAGCAGATCGCGGACCAGGAGTCGCAAGTGGAGTCTCTGAAGTCCGCGCTGAAGAGGCTGGATACAAAGCTGACCGAAGCCCGTGCCAAGGCGGAGATGCTGGTGGCGCAGCACCGGCGTGCGCGGGCGGCCCGACGCGCTGCCGATGCCCAGGAGGCGCCCGTCGGCGAGAATCGCACGTTTGAACGCATGCGCGCCAAGGTCACGCGCGAGGAAGCGATAGGGCAGGCCACCGGAGAGTTGCTGCGTACCAGCCTCGAAGGGCGCCTGGAAGCGCTCGACCGCGAAGAGAAGATCAATTCGCTGCTCGAGGACTTAAAATCGAGACGACGCCTGGGCGCGTAAGTAGAAGCGTACGGCCCCTCGCGATCCGGTTCCACAAGCCGGTCTCGCGGCCGCGAGACGAGCTGGAGTTTCGCTGACCCTTGGTGCACGCGGTCGCAAAACCACGGCAGAGCGGTCTCCCGATGGTGACGTGTGCCATGACAGGAGTGTGATTTCCGTCACCGCCGAAGCGTGCTCTCATTTCATACATTTAGGATTATGGCTACACAAAACAGGAACGATCGCACGGCATGGCTGCAAGGGCCCTCTGCGCCATGCGAA
>Ga0209039_10003627_pt1 | contig 11887 bp, 9 predicted proteins | sample BogFormECP12_OM1_FD_188238 | JGI IMG/M metagenome (GOLD analysis project Ga0209039, IMG submission 188238) | Bog forest soil microbial communities from Calvert Island, British Columbia, Canada - ECP12_OM1 (SPAdes) (version 2) | ecosystem: Environmental > Aquatic > Freshwater > Wetlands > Bog ...
CTTGCAGATATCGCCGCAGGGCATCCTGCCACGTGGGCATCGCAATCCCGTAGGGCTGCAGGCTTCTGGCAGAGAGAACCGAGTAAGCCGGACGCGGCGCGGGACGCGCCATTTGCTGAGTGCTGACCGGCCGCACCTCCGTGACCAGTCCGGCGCTCTTTACAACTTCGCGCGCGAACTCAAACCACGAGCAATGGCCGGCATTGGTGACATGCACAATGCCGCTCGCACCTTTGCCGCACAGCTGCATGATCGCCCGCGCCAGATCCAGGGAATACGTGGGGCAGCCGTGCTGGTCGTTCACCACGTCCAGCGCCGGGCGGCTCGCCGCCAGCTTCAGGATCGTGTCCGGGAAGCATTTGCCGCCCATGCCGAACATCCACGCTGTCCTCAGGATGCAGCACTCGGGAAGGACTTCCAGCAACCGGACCTCCGCCTCCGCCTTCGAACGCCCGTACACACTCTGCGGATTCCTCGCATCGCCAACTTCGTAAGGCGAGGTCTTCGTTCCGTCGAAGACATAATCCGAACTGAGAAACAGGACCTTCGCGCCGGCCCGCTTCGCAGCCTCGGCGACATTCACAGCTCCATCACGGTTCACGGCGAATGCCAGCTCCTGATTGCTCTCGCAGCCATCCACATCGGTATAGGCGGCCGCCAGGACAATCCAGTCCGGCCGGTTCTTCGCAACGGCCTCGCGCACTTTGGCTGGGTCGCGGACGTCCACATCCTCGACGCTGAGCCCCACGACGTCGTCTCCAGTCCACTCGCGCATGAGTGCCTGGCCCAACAGGCCGGAGGCGCCAAAGATCGTTACTCGCATGGTGTTGATTTCTCTTTCCTTGCTCGAAGCTCCTACTCGAAGGTCTCGGCATCGCGGAAAGCGACGCCGCGCTGGTCTTTCGGGGATATGACAGGCTCGCCATCCAGTTCCCAGTTGATCTTCAAATCCGGATCATTCCACGCCAGGGTGCGCTCGTATTGCGGAGCATAGTAATCGGTGGCCTTGTACAAAACGTGTGCCTTGTCCGAAGTTACGCGGAATCCGTGGGCGAAGCCCACCGGGATCCACAGCATGCGGTAATTGTCCCCGGACAGGCGCACCGCCTCCCATCGGCCAAACGTCGGGGAACTGCGGCGCAGGTCCACGGCGACATCCAGGATCTCGCCTTCGATCACGCGTACCAGTTTCCCCTGCGCATGCTTGATCTGGTAATGCAGACCGCGCAGCACATTGCGCCGCGAACAGGAATGATTATCCTGCACGAACCGCTCCTGGATGCCCAGTTCCGCCAGGGCGCGCTCATTGTAGCTTTCCAGAAAAAATCCCCGCGCGTCGCCGAACACGCGCGGCTCGAGAATCAGCAAACCAGGCAAGGAAGTCGAAGTCTTCTGGAACGCGTCCATCGCAGGCCGGGCCTCCGGGTGCACACTCATTTCAGAATACTTTCTCGGTCAGAAGCTGCAGCAGGTACGCGCCGTAGCTGCTGTTCTTCATCGTGCTCGCGATTTGCTCCACCTGCGCCGCGGAGATGTAGCCGGAACGGTACGCAATTTCTTCCGGGCAGGCCACCATCAATCCCTGCCGCTTCTCGATCGCCTGAATGTAGAGCGCGGCATCCATCAGCGATTCATGCGTGCCGGTATCGAGCCACGCCATCCCGCGCCCCATCACCACGACATCCAGCTGTCCATTTTTCAGATAGGCCCGGTTAACGTCGGTGATTTCGAGTTCGCCGCGCGCGCTCGGCTTCAGGGACTTGGCGATCTTCACCACATCAGAATCGTAGAAATACAGGCCAGTTACGGCATAGCGTGACTTGGGATGCTTCGGCTTCTCCTCGATGCTCAGCGCCCGGCCGCCGGCGTCGAACTCGACCACGCCGTAGCGCTCCGGGTCATGCACGGGATAGGCAAAAACGCGCGCCCCGCGGACGTTCTGCGCGGCTTCCCGCAGATCCCGGGCCAGATCGTGACCGTAAAAAATGTTATCGCCCAGCACCAGAGCGCAAGGACTGCCGGCCAGGAACTCCTCGCCCACGATAAACGCCTGCGCGATCCCTTCGGGCTTGAGCTGCACCCGGTACTGCAAACGAATCCCATACTGGCTGCCATCGCGCAGCAACGCCTGGAACTTGGGGACGTCGTCCGGAGTCGAGATCAAAAGGATGTCGCGAATCCCCGCCAGCATCAGCGTGCATAGCGGGTAATACACCATAGGTTTGTTATAGACGGGAAGCAGGCTCTTGCCCATCGCCTGCGTTACCGGATACAGCCGTGTGCCCGATCCTCCCGCAAGAATGATGCCTTTGTAACTCGTGGTCTTCATCATGATCGCCTGTCGTGAGCAGGCACTTGATTGTAATAAAAAAGGACGGGATTCGCCCGTCCGGGGTGCGATTAAAGCTGCAGGCTGCTGATACTATTCGCTGGATGAATCCTGCGGCTTCGTACTTCGCGTCCGGCGAGTCACTCTACCCCGGCGCGGGCTTGCTCGTGCTGGCAGTCGCTGTCACGCCGTACCTGCGGCGCCCGTGGCTGGTGCTGTTGGGCAGCTTAGCGACTTGGCTGGGACTCGCGATGATGGTAATGGCTTCTCCGCCTTTTCTCGGGTGGGTGATCGCAGCCTTTCTGGGGACTTTCCTTCTGTGGCTCGTCGCGTCGAGGCGGAACCGCACCGGGGTCATCTGGCTTCGGTCGCGAAAGGCCGCTGCCACCACCCTGCTGGCGCTACTACTGGTGCTTTCGGCGATGGAACTGTTTCACCGCCGTATGCCGACCGTAAAAGGCACCCCCGCCGACCACCTTGTGGTGATTGGCGATTCCATATCCGCGGGCATCGATCCGCGCGTGCCCACCTGGCCCTTGCTTCTACAGCGCGAGACCGGGATACCGGTGAAGAACTTATCTCAACCCGGAGCAGGAGTCACCGAGGCGCAAACAATGGCGGCAAAGGTTACGCCGCAGGACACCGTCGTCCTGATCGAGATTGGTGGGAACGATCTTCTCTCGGGCGTATCTTCTTACGAGTTCGGGCAAGCCTTCGACTCGCTTCTCAGTAGACTGGCCGCCCCCGAACGTACACTCGTGATGTTCGAACTGCCCTTGCTCCCGCACTGGATCTCATACGGTCGGGTCCAGAGGCGCCTGGCGAAAAGATATGGTGTCTTCCTGATCCCGAAACGTTACTTTACCAGCGTGCTCGGCGGAGCCAATGCCACTTCAGACGGATTGCATCTCTCTGACGTTGGAGCGCAACGGATGGCAACGCTCGTAGCGGAGACCCTCTTGCCCGTCCTGAAGCCGGCGAAGTATGGGGTCTCCGAAACTCGCTGAGGGAATCGCAGACTGTCAACCTCTTCTATCCCGCGCGGCGCTCGCCGGCAGCGCTACCGCCGGCGGCTCTTGCCGCCAGCTTCTTCGGCGCCGCTTCCACCTCCTTCCACCCCATCATCTCGAAATACGCTTTCTCGATATCACGGCCAATCTGCTGCCACTGATATTGCTCCCGGATCCGCTTCTTCGCCGCGTTCCCAGCCGCCTCGCGCACTACGGGGTTGGAAATCAGGAAGCGCAGCCTCTCCGCCAGATCCGCCGCGCTCCCGCGCCGAAACGTGAAGCCGGCGCCATCCACGACTTCGCGATTCTCCGGAACATCGCTGGTCACCACGCACAAGCCTGCGCCCATCGCATCGAGCAGCGCGAGCGACAGACCCTCCAAATCCGAAGGCAGCACGAACAGCATGGCATTGGTCAGCAGCTCGTCGAGGGCTTCGCCGGAGACCCAATCGAGCATGCGGATGCGCTCGCTGGCGTGCCGGCGCAGTTCCTGGCTGTACTGGTCGCAGTAGCTCGAAGCGCCAGCCATCACCAGCTGCGCATTCGTTTCGAGCCGTTCAAATGCCTCCACCAGCAAATGGCAACCTTTCTCGGGCGAGAATCTTCCCAGGAAGAGGATGTAGTTTCCCGGCTCGATCCCCCAGTCCAGAGTCTGGCGCGGCTCCTGCCATCTCCGCAGCACTCCGCCGTTGGGCACGTAGAACGCTTCTATTCCGTGGGTTTCCCTGTAGCGCTGTTGCAGAGCCTGCGACACCACCATGGTTGCGTTGGGAAATTTCACCGACGCCCGCTCGCCCAGCCGCAACACCGCCGAGGCCACGCGTCCCCACTTCTTTCGTTGCCAATCGAGCCCCTGCACAGTGACGGCGGTTTTGGCTCCCGCCAACCGCGGGAGAAACGAGAACAGCGCCGGCCCCAGGGCGTGATAGTGCACAATGTCATACTTCTGCGTCAGCGCGTGCGCCGTGCTCACCAGCGTGTGCACTACGGTCTCGAGGTGCTTGGACCGGATGGTTGGCAGCCGCACCAGCCGCATGCCGTGGTATTCCGCAACGCGCGGCGTGAAGTAGGTGCGGCAGTAGACCGTGACTTCGTGCCCCATCTGCGCCAGCAGCTGGCCCACCTCTTCGTAATAGGTCTCGATGCCGCTGTATTTTGAGATCACGCCCCGGCCACCGATGAATGCCACCCGGAGTTTTCGAGCGGGCATGGGAACGTCTTCAAGGGAAAGACTGGTCGACGGCCGCGCTGACTTTTTCCAGGGTGCCTCGGTGGTGGTGGTGACCAGGGCTTCGCGTCGCTTGGCCCTTGTCGCAACCAAGCCTTCGTACAGGGACAGCAGACGCTGATAATGTGCCTCGGGCGTGTGGTGCTGCCGTACCAGTTCCCAGCCCGCGCGCCCCATGCTCTGCGCCAGTTCAGGTTTCGAATTGAGCTTCGCGATCGCGCCGGCCAGTGCATTAGTGTCTCCCGCGCGATAGAGAAGGCCGGTCTCGCCTTCGTGAACCAACTCGCGCCGCGAACCCAGATCCGACGCCACCACCGCGCGGCCCTCCGCATAAGACTCCAGAATGGTTTTGCCCAACGTCTCGTAAGCGTGAGAAGGCAACACGGTGAAGCGCGATTGCGCAATCAAGGAGTCTCGCTGCTCCGGCCCCAATTGCCCAGCGAATCCCACGTTGGCGAGGCCCAGAGAAGCTGTTAACTCCTGCAATTCCTCGCGCTGGGGCCCGTCCCCGGCGATGATCAGACGCGTTTGCGGAAGCCGCGCGATCGCCCGCAGCAGATCGTCCACACCCTTTTCCACCGACAGACGGCCGAAGTACAGGATCGGCGCATCTTTGGCAGGCTGGACGCGTAAGCCGTGGGCCGGCTGAAAATGCGGAAGCACTTCAAACTTCGCGCCGTCCCAGCCGTGCTCGACAAACTTGTTGCGCACAAACTGGCTGGGCGCCAGGAACAGGTCCACACATTTCCGGTACGTGCCCAGCCAGCGATGAACGTAAGCCTCAGCCATCAACGTGAGGCGCGCGCCCATCCCCGGATAGCACCGTGGCCGCAGCGCATGCCAGAAGGCGCCGCCTTTGCACGCTTCGCAAACTTCTCCCTGCGACAGCAGGTTGTAGCTTGGGCACAAGAGCTTGAAATCGTTCAGGTGACAGACGACGGGAATGTTCTGTGCTTTCAGTTCCCACAGGATGGAAGGCGACAAATGATGGTAGATATTGCGCACATGCGCCACATCCGGCCGAAAGTCTTTGATCATCGCAAGGATACGGTGGCGCGCCTCGAGCGAATAAATCAGATGTCCGGCGCGCCGCAGCTTCTGCCAGGGCCCGGAGTCTTGTTTGAAATCAATGGGCGGCACGAAATGCCGGTCGTAGGGAGTCGGCGCGCCGCGCGGGTCAGCCATCGCAAACAGCGCCACTTCGTGGCCGTGCGAGCGCATCAACTCCATCAGTTCGAGCAGGTATACTTCGGTGCCGCTGAAGGGATAGTTATATTTGTTGCAATACAAAATTCTCATGGGGAAGGCTCTCTGTCTGCGCGACGACTCGCTCGAGGAATAAGTCGGCGAAAGATTCCAGGTTTTTCTTTCGGTTGAAATTGTGGCGGACCTGCACCCGGGCCGCGTGCCGTATCCAGTTCAGCTGGCTGGCGTCGCCGGGCAGGTCAGGATCACGCACGCCTGGATGAAGATGAGGATGATTCTGGGCCTGGATCAACGAACGGATAAAGAGCAGCCGGTCCAGCAAGTCGTCCAGCGATCCGGCTTCGTACAAGAATCCGGTTTTGCCCGGGATCACGAGCTCAGGAATCCCAGTGATGGCAGGCGCCAGCACGATATTGCCCCGTGCCATCGCCTCCATCAGCACCAGTGGGATTCCCTCGCTGCGGCTGGTCAGCATTACCACGTCGGCCCGGTCATAGAGGGAGTCCATCTGCTGGTGGGGCACGTGCCCGAGCAGCGTTACTTGCTGATCGAGGCCGTGTTTCCGAATCAGCGATTGGAGACGTCGCCGCTCTGGGCCGTCGCCTGCGATCGAGCACTCAAATTGCACGTCGCGCACTCGCAACTGAGCGCAAGCCTGGAGCAGGAAGGCGTGATCTTTTACCGCACACAGCCGCCCCACGGCCAGCATCGTGAATTCAGCGGCGCGAGTTGTACGGTCGGCAGGAAGCGGGTCGCGCCGCTCGCTGACTTCCACTCCCAGCCGCGACACCACCACCTTCTGCGGCTCTACTGCGGGGTAGTGCTCCAGGATGTAGCACCGGTTGTACTCCGACACCGTGAGGCAGAAGGTGCAGGCGGCAAGCTTCGGGTCGAGATACGCTTTGCGCAGGAGCAGGTCGGATCCGTGCAGCGTCATGCTGAAGTCCACGTTCAGCAACCGCGCCGCCACCATCGCGATCCACGACCCGAAATATCCATGGTGTACGTGGATGTGCTCGATGCCGCGCCCCTCAAGCCACACCGCGTAGCAGGCGCCCATCCAGGTATGGAGCAGAGCCTTAGCCCGCTCGAGCGGGCCCTCCGGGCCGCGGAAGGCGATTCGCCAAAGCAATGGCGAAACACGGTTCCACCGGCGAATGCAGAGAAGCAAGGCTTGGCACAGAACGATGACGCGCAGCGGCTGCAGGACAATCTCCGGCGCGCAGGCGCCGTCCGGAACCGCTTCTTCTTCGTCTTCTTCCAGCGCCGCTGGCCGCCGCACGCTCCCGGCAATGACGCGAACTCCCCGCCGCCGCAATTCCTGAATTTCGTCACCCACGTATAGTTCGACGGGAGAAGGAAAAAGATTGGCCAGATAGGCGACCGTCAACACAACCCGGAAGCCCGCGCCCTCCACCGCTGCCCCGCCAGCATTCCCGCCAGGGTGAACAGCAAGCCGTTCACGAACTGATAATTCATGACCACCACCGCGGCATTCACCCAATACACTCCCAGCAGAATCGGCCACAGACGGTGAAACTCGGCGTCGAGAAAGCCGCCACGCTCCGCGGCAGGCACCGGCCCTCGTCCCAGCCGCCACAATTCCCACATCAGCCACAGGTACAAGGTCAGCCCTACGATGCCGTCCTCCACCAGCAATTCCAGGTAGGTGTTGTGGGGATAAAGCACCTTCTCCTTGTACCCGCTGACATGCCGGGGCAATTCGGCCGGCATCTGGTTGAAGCCCCAACCGGTCAGCGGCCGCTGGAGAAACATCTCCCAACCGCCGGCATACACGGCCTGGCGATATTCCACCGGCCCCAGTTCCTGCAGCCGGTCGCGCAGCGTTCCATCCAACTCATTCGAGCTCAGACTTAACGCCAGCCCCGCTCCGGCCACGAGAACGATCCCCAGGCCGGCGCGCCGCAGCGTGCGGTTGCCGGAGAAAAAGATCAGCGCCAGCACAGTGCCGGCAAACGAAACCCAGACCGCCCGCGTCATGGTGGCCAGGATCGCGATGGGCACCGCCGCCAGCAGCAGCACCGCCTTCAACCCGCGCACGCTGCCTCGCCGGTACGCGTGCACTGCCAGAAGTCCCAGCAGGTTGAGCGACACGCCGTTGGCGACCGCCTGCAGCAGCGGCCCGCGCGCCCGGTCGGCGTGGAAGCCCAGGCTCTCGTCAAGAATGAATCGGGGAAGAATCAGCTGATGAGCGCCCACCAGAAATGCGATGGCCGTGAAACTCAGGTAAGCCAGCACCAGCAGCGCGAAGATTTCAAATTGCCGGAACTGCTTTTCCCCGGTGAACACCAGCCTGGCCAGGTGAAACAAGGTAAAGGGAACAATGCACTTCGCCGCCAGCAAGCACCAAGTCTCGTTGTCGAATGACCGGCCAGACACGCTGACCAGCGCTAGGAGCGTGAGACCGATCATGGGCCACGTGGCTCGCTCCATCACGAACAGACGCTCGCGAAAGACCACGGCCTGGCCCACGACGCCGACCACCAGAAGTGCGAACGCCACGCGGTCTATCTCATAGAAGCGCACGTCAGGGTGGCGGAGAAGCATCGCTGTGAGCGCTGCCAGAAACAGCAGCGTAGGGGCGGCCATCAAGGCCTGCAGTGGCCGCAGAGCCAGTTTCGTCGCGCCAGCTGCGAACGACGCCCACCCGTCGCATCGTGCCGCTGGCAGCGCAATGGCTTGCATCAATCCCCGCTCCCATGCACCACGGTCGAGACCGTCTTCAGCAGGATGCGCAGATCGGATTCCAGGCTCCAGGTTTGGATGTATTCGCGATCCAGTTCCATGCCGCGCTCAAACGACGGATCGCGCCGCGCCGTTACCTGCCAAAGTCCAGTCATTCCCGGCGTCACGTCCAGCCGTGCCAGGTGCCGGATTTCATACGCGGCGAGATCGTCCAGGGGATGCGGCCGCGGCCCCACCAGGCTCATGTTGCCCCGCAGCACGTTCCAAAGCTGGGGCAGTTCATCCAGGCTGTAACGCCGCAGAGAGCGCCCCAGCCGGGTGACCCGCGGATCATCGGCGATCTTAAAAAAAGGCCCTGACCTCTGGTTGTTCTCCCGCAGACTGTCCTTTAATGCATCCGCATTCTTCACCATGGTGCGGAACTTGTAGCACAGGAACGGTCTGCCCTTGCGCCCGGCCCGCAGGGCGCGGTACAGCACCGGACCGGGCGAATCCAACGTGATCAACCCCGCGATCATGGCCAGAAGCGGCGACAGCATCGTGAGCGCGAACCCAGCACCGGCGACATCCACTAACCGCTTCAACAGCAGCCCGGCCGCCGGCAAGCGCTCGGCGTGCAGGCAAATGACCGGCAGATCCCCGACCCGTTCCACCTCGTCCTCGGCCGGCTTGCACCCAAACAATTCCGGAACGATCTCCACATCCAACCGCAGACGCCGCGCTTCGCGGAGTACCTCGAGGGTCAGCTTGCGGTCATGGGGCGCGGCCAGAATGACCTCGTCCACAAATTCCGTGCGAGCCAGGCGGGCCAGATCGCTCACCCGTCCGATCACTCTGTCGCCGAGCGGCCTTTCGTTGTCGAGGAACCCGCACACCACGCGGTCTGCCTCGGGATGCTCCTTTACATACGAGGCAACGCGCCACCCCACGCTGCCCGCTCCCACAATGAGCACGTTGCGCGCGTCGCCGCTAAAAGTCCGCGATTGCCCTTGACGCCTTTCGCTCTGCCACCGCCAAGTCCACAGCGCGCCAAAGTTCAGCCAGCCAACTGCGCAGATCAGGGCGCTCGTGGTCCATGCCGCGCCCTGCAAGCCATAGGCAAAGCAGAGCACGGCACTCGCCCACAGAACCGACTTGCCGAGAATTCGCGCCTGCCGCCGCAGATTGCCGCCCTCGGCATACAACCCCTCGGTATAGCCCAGCAGCGTGATCAGGGCTGCATGCAGCACCGCCATACCCAGCCAGGAGCCGGGTGTGCCAGCTGCGAACGCGCGCATGTGCGGGAAGAGCGTTCTCAGAGGTGCCAACAGTGCTCCAGTCAACAGCCAGTTCAGCCCTACCAGCACAAAGTCGGCCGCAGTGGAACGCAGCCACTTCCACGCCGTCCGGTTCTGCAACGGACCCGGCAGGAGCAGGGCGAGCGCGTTGTCGGAAGGGTGAGCCGGTTCCGGCCGCGGCATTTCCGCAAGGTTTTCTGCCTCGACTTCCGCGGGCTTCACGGACCGAGGCAGTTTCTTCCCCACGCGGAGCGCCGGGGCTTCTCCGGGAATCAACCGCTCCAAACCGGTTGTCTGCCGTTCGCCCTGCCTGGGATTCAGAAGAGGGGAAGACACTTCAGAACGCTTTCTACTCAGATCAAGTCCACTTCGTAGCCCTGGATTTCGATGGCCAGCGAGCGCTGGATAGACTCAATCGAAATCACCAGCTTGTCTTTGTCGCGCTGCGTCAGAAGGCCCTCTACGCCGTGCAGGCAGCCGCCACGAATTCTCACGCGTTGCCCGGCCCGCAAGAACGGATGCAAGGAAAACGGCACTGCTTGCGCCAGGAGCAGGCGCAAGTCTTCGATCTGCTTTTGGGGCACGATGGCGGCGGTCCCGGCGAAGCTGACGAAGCCCATCACGCCGCCCGTCTGCAGGACCAGCAAGCGCAGCCCGACGGTACGAGCCGAATGCACGAAGGCATAACCCGGAAACAGCGGCACCGTCACCAACTTCTGGCGGTCGCTCCACTCCCGGTTCTCCCTGCGCAAGGGCAGAAAGACTTCCATTCCCTTGCTTGCCAATTGCGCTGCTACTTTCTTCTCAAACCGATAGCGCGTTTGTAATGCGAACCACATTGCTGCCTCAGGCTCTGGCGAGATCCCGACTCTGGCCGCACTGCTCATCGGTGCTTTTCGCTTTCAGAAGCCATAGCTCCGCTCATTGAGTCCCGCCTCGGTTCCTGGCTGCTTTTCCACAGACGTTCCAGTCGTCCTTTCTTCTGAGACGTCGCCTACAATCGCCGGTAAATCGCTTCCGGGATGGGAAACATTCTGTCGCTCAGCACAACTCCCAAGATGCGTACTTCTGCCGCTTCCATTGCCGCCTTGATCTTGCGGGCTGCCGCCCTCCGCGTGTGGTGCGCCGACAACACCAGAATGATTCCATCGGCAAACTGTCCCATCGCAGTTGCGCCGTCCGATTCTCCGGCAGGCGGCGCCTGCACGATCGAGTACTCAAACTGCCGCCGTACCTCGCCCAAGTACGAATGCAAAGAACCGGCCGTGACCGGATCACCACCGTTCTCCGCGTCCGGGACGAGCCACAGGTTCGCGCGCACATGGGCAGAGATCTGTCGCAGGGGCATGCTGGCATTATTGAAGCTGCGGCTCGCCGAATCTTCACGTTGTGCATCCGCTTCTTGTAGCAGGCGCGGATATCCGCCCACCACGGCCACCGTCGCCGGTGTCTGCAGTGCCAGGGCTTCTCCCACGGACCGGCAGAGACCGCGCATGTCCGTCTCCGGTTCCAGCGCGCTGCACACGACCTGCCGCACCGGCCGTGCCGCATTCGAGAAGAAGACTCGTCGCACCAGTCCCCGAATCTGCTGCTGAGCGAAGCTTTCCGGGCTCCAGCCTGCCGGCTCGCGCAGCCGGTCCAACTCCGGCCGCACAGCGTCCCGGACGGCCGCCGGCGTCTCAGCGGGAGACCGCAACACCTTCACGCCCATAACTCCTTCTGTCATGCCGAAATCCTGCCCGGCACGCCTCGGGGGAGCGAGGCAAGCACCGGCGCCTCCAAATACGCCAGAACGTCGTCCGGCGTGCGGAAGGCCGGGTCCAGATGATCGGCGGCAAATGCGGCTCCTGTCCCCGCGGCCCCGGCCGCAACCAGCCCCGCCAGCAACACCGTCCAGGCGGACCACACGGGCAGCGCCGGTGCCACCGGTTGCTCCGCGATAGCCACATTGACGATGCCGCGCTGGTCGAGCGCATCCGCCATCCGCGCCTCTTCCCGCTTCTTCACGTACAGCAGGTAGTTGTCCTCCGCCGCCTTCTCGCGGCTCACGAGATCATCCTGCGCGATCGCGTCCTCACCCAGTTGCCGCGCCGTAATCCGGCAGGCCGCTTCCTGTACCGCCGTCGCCGCC
>Ga0209039_10003630_pt1 | contig 11884 bp, 11 predicted proteins | sample BogFormECP12_OM1_FD_188238 | JGI IMG/M metagenome (GOLD analysis project Ga0209039, IMG submission 188238) | Bog forest soil microbial communities from Calvert Island, British Columbia, Canada - ECP12_OM1 (SPAdes) (version 2) | ecosystem: Environmental > Aquatic > Freshwater > Wetlands > Bog ...
TTGCAGCTGCTCTATTCTCAGTCGCTTTGTTCTCGTTCGTGCGAGTTGTAGCTGCTCTGTTCTGAGCTGCCTTATTCCCGTTCGAGCGGGTTGCAGCTGTCTTATTCTCAGTAGCCTTGTAAGGTGCTCCCGCCTGTCGGGCCGCTACTACACTATGGCCGCTAAACTCGCCGGGCTTCGCAGTGGCGGCGATTGCCGGCCGGCCATGATTCACGGACGCCAATAGTTCGTGGTTCTTGCCGGCGGCCTGTTGATGATCTGCTTGTGCCGCTGTTGCCTGAGTGTGGCGCTCGTGTGCCGCGGTCTCTTCCCCTGCGGTCGGGCGGGCGCTGATTCCACCTCGTCCGCCGTTGTAACTCACATGATTGAACGCGGTGTTGTTGATGACGGTCTTGTTGTAAACATTGTGAATGTTCGTGACGTCCACGTTATTCACCGAGCGGTTGTAGTAGAAGCCTCCGTTGTTCCAATATCCGCCTTGATAGCCGATGCCGCCGTAGCCGAAGCCGTAGTTGACGCCACCGTAGAAGCCGACATGCGGACCCCAGTAGCCCTCATTCCAGGCGTAGGAGTTGTTGCCCCAACCCCAATAACCAGGTGTCCAGAGGAAGCCAACCTCGGGAGCCATCACCCACGTGCCCGGTACCCAGAAGTAGCCCTCATCCCCATAGGACCAGTAGCCTGGCGTCCACAAATAACCGTCGGCGGGGGCCATGGGTTGGCTGTACACAGGGAGTGCGGGCGGAGCGATCGTGATCGCCACGCCGAACTGCGCGAACGAGACGGCCGGTATGGCCAGTATCAGGAGCGCTAGCAACACTAAACGGATGTTACGCATTTTGAACCGCCTTGCCAGATCATCCTTCGATTGCCCGGTTGGACCTTACCGCTGCGGGCTGCGTGGAGTAAGAGGCGACGCGTCAAGCGTCAGAAACAAGGATTACACGGACACACTGTCAGGTCTGAGCACTACGGCTCACTTTCGGGAATGTGGCAATTAGGCTGCTTCGAGAATGAGCCCGAGACGTGACCATCCCGTCGTACCTGATATGGAATGAGGCCGAGAATGGAGTTGAGCGCGGTAGTCTTGCCCGCGCCGTTGGGACCGATCAGTCCGAGGATGCGTCCCTCTTCGATCCGCAAATCGATGCCGTCGAGCGCGACGGTTGTGCCGAAAGCCTTGCGCAGGCCGCGTGCTTCTATGCATGCCATGTCTTCAGCGCTCCTCCTTGGGGCTTAAATCAGGGGGATTTGAATCAGCGGGATTCGACCCGGCAGGATTCGACCCGGCGGTTCTCGACGGTGCGGCATCGGGAGACGCCCCGCGGGTTGCGCCGTTCAGGAGATCTTCCGCCGTCAGGCCGAGCCGCTGAATGGTGGCGTGGACCCGCGGCCATTCTTCCACAAGAAATTTCTGGCGCTCGCCCCGCAGCAGCAGCTTGCCTGCGCCCGATCTGACAAACATGCCGAGACCTCGCCTCTTCTCGACCAACTCCTCGTCCACCAGTTGCTGATAGCCCTTCAGGACCGTGAGCGGATTGACCCGATATTCCGCCGCGACATTGCGCACCGAAGGCAGCGGATCGCCTTCCTTGAGCACGCCGTCGAGTATCATCGCGACCACACGGTCGCGAAGCTGGCGGTAAATCGGCTGACTGTCGTTCCATTCACGGTCCATCAGGTTTCCTAATCGCCCTTAAGAGATACCGTCCGCTACTGCAGACGCTTCAGGTCGAAGTGCGCGTGCATGGGTTTGTCCCCTGGCATCATGTAGATCCAGTCCTCGATGTGATGGTTGCCGTCGATGAGGGTGAACACGGAATGATACATGTGCCCGAATTCATTGCCGCCCGAAAGATCGACAAAATCGAATTCGACCTTCTTCCCGTCCGGCGAGGCCCGCGCCACCATGCGGGGCCGATTGCCGGCGTCGCAATAGTGGACCAAGGTAAGGTGGTCGCCGTCCAGGTAGAACATGGTGACAGGATGGTCGTACTTGGTTGCATCCAACGGCGTTCCCGCTTCCTGCATCTCGTGCACGAGCGCGTTCCCCCTGGAAGTCACGCGCAGCGAGACTTGAACGTGCGCATTGTTGCCGCCCATGGCATCCGGCGGGTCGGTTGTCACGACGCCTTGCCAGGTACCCGCCAGGTTTTTTAATTGGTCGAAAGACTTTTGCGCTTCCGACTTCGGGACCGACGGTGCGGCGGTCTGGGCAAAAGCCAAGGTGCAGAGCAACATCAGAAGCATAGGCAACATCAAGCGAACGGATTTCATGTCTATTCTCCTTGAGAGTTCATTTCTTCTTTGCTCTCGGCCAGGGTCATTCGCTGGTCACTTCCGGGCAATCAGCTCAATAACCACTGCGTAGTATACTGTTATACTTAACTATACCACTATTCACAGTGTCAAGCCTCTTCTTGCAGATTTCTTTGACACGCCGCCATCAGATTGACAACAAATGGCTTACGAGCATGACAGGGGTGGGGCCAAACCGCATTCCACTTAGAATGGGGAGTCCGGACCGCTTGGCGAACGGCTGGATCGCTCAGACGCGCATGGATCGCCGCGCACTGATCGCTCTGTCTCGACCATGCCCACTACATTTCACGTCTTCCCATGCAGGGCTTGCAGGAGGGTGTGCCGCGCTCGGCAACGTATATGATGGCTCACTTGTAATGAAGTCGAAGCCGGGCGGAAATTCCGGCGGCCTAATCCAAGGAGACCCCCGACGATGGGAGCGGCAAATCTTCCGGCGGTAAGAAAAGAAGAACACGGACTTTTTCCAGCGGGACACATCTTTCCTTTCATTCTGGTGACGGCGCTGTTCTTTCTGTGGGGAATTCCCAATAATTTGAACGATGTCCTGATCCGGCAGTTCATGAAGTCGTTTGCGATTAACCGGTTCCAGGCGGGGCTGGTGCAATCGGCTTTCTACCTGGGGTACTTTCTGCTGGCCATCCCCGCGGCTCTGCTGATGCGCCGACTCGGGTACAAAGCGGGATTTGTGACTGGGCTGCTCTTGTACGGATTGGGATGTTTCCTGTTCTGGCCGGCAGCGCTGAGCGGAAAGTACCTTTTTTTCCTCATGGCGCTTTTCGTGATTGCCAGCGGTCTTTCGTTTCTGGAAACTGCCGCCAATCCTTTCATTGCACAACTGGGAGATCCCGAGAGTTCGGAAAGGCGTCTCAATTTCTCGCAGGCCTTCAACCCGCTGGGCTCGATCACCGGGGTCCTGATCGGCACCGTATTCATTTTCTCCGGTGTGGAATTGACTTCGCCGCAAATTGACGCGCTCAAGACCCAGCACATCTATGACGCCTACCTGCGATCCGAGACGCTGCGCGTGGTCAAGCCCTACCTGTTTCTGGGAGCGTTCACCGTATTCTGGGCGCTGTTGATTCTGCGCACGAAGTTTCCGGCCATCCAAAGCGAGCATGAGGCCAGCAAAGAAGATCACGGGCACTTCGGAGACCTTCTTGGCTACCCGCATTTTCTGCTGGCCGTCTTAGCCCAGTTTATGTATGTCGGCGCCCAGGTGGGCACCTGGAGCTACTTCATCCAATATGTGCAGGAAGCGACGCACCGGCCCGAGAAGTTTGCGGGCTATTTTCTGACCGGCACGCTGGCCGCGTTCGGAATCGGACGGTTTCTATCGGCTTACCTGATGCGCTTCGTGGCTCCGAGCAAGTTGCTGGGCACCTATGCGGTGGTGAACGTGGCGTTGGTCGCGATCGGCGTCTTGCTGCCCGGCTGGGTGGGATTGTGGGCGTTGTTTCTCACCAGCTTTTTTATGTCGGTGATGTTTCCGACCATCTTCGCCCTGGGCCTGAAAAGACTGGGACCGAACACAAAAATTGGCGGCTCGCTCCTGGTGATGGCCATCGTGGGAGGAGCCGTACTAACGCCCGCCATGGGCCTGATGTCCCAGAGCTATGGCATCGCTCGAGCCTATCTGGTCCCGCTCGTAGCGTATGTTTTCGTCGCGGCTTACGCCTTTGCGGGAGCCCATATTCGTCCGAACGCGGCGCTGGACCCGTTGCCAGACACTGCTCCCGGAACGATTGGAATACACTGATCAATCAACTCTGCCCATGAGCGCCATTTTCACCAGCATCCTGTTGGGCTTGACCGCGGCCGCGGCCAACATCTTCGGCGGAGCGATTATCGTGCAGCGCCACTGGGAGCGCCGCTACCTCCGCTACTTTGTCGCGCTGGGCGCGGGCTTCATGCTGGCGACCGCCATTGTCGAGATGATCCCGCAGAGCATCGCACTGCGGGGAAAGCCGGCGGCGTGGCTGGTGCTGCTGGGGTACCTGATCATTCATTTTTTCGAGCACACGGTCACGCCGCACTTTCATTTCGGCGAAGAAACGCATCGCGACGAGTTTATTCATTCCCATAAGAGTTACTCGGTGCTGCTCGGACTGGTGATTCATACCTTCTTCGACGGAATCGCCATCGCATCCGGATTCCTGGTTTCGAACTGGCTGGGCTGGCTGATTTTCTTCGCAATCTTTCTGCACAAAATTCCCGAAGGATTTACCGTGAGTTCGGTCATGCTGGCCAGTGGCCGCAGCCGCGGCATCGCCTGGGGAGCGTCGGTGGTTCTGGGCGGCTCGACCCTGGCGGGAGTTTTGACCATGGCGCTGTTTCGCCATCATGTGGGCGCGGGCCTGCCGTTGGCGGCGGGCGTCACCATCTACGTCGCGGCCTCCGACCTGGTTCCCGAAGTCAACAAGGAACCCTCCATGAAGATGGCGCTGCTGGTCATCGTGGGCGCGGGATTGTTCTTGCTGCTGGACCGGTTGTTTCACGTGTGACTCCGCCCCGGCTGGCGGTGGTGTCCTAATTTGCCCTTTTCACCACGGAGCCACGGAGAAAACCTCAAGCCTGGAAAAACGAGAATGGGAAGGGGTTGCAAGCAGTTGGGTTTCTCTGTGTCTCTGTGACTCTGTGGTGAAAAAACTAAATTGCTCCGCTACCCGGCCCGCGGTTCTGTGCCCAGAAACGCGCATCTTAGGGTAAGATAACGGCTCGCCTATGACCGCCGTCCTTTAACTTTGTCGCCTGCATTTCCTGAGCGAAACCTGCGCCGCCGTGCGCGTGCGCTTGCCGCTCTTCGCTTCCCCTTTCGTGTTATCTGCAACCAGAAAGGATTTCTGACATGCAATTCCTCGATAAGGCGTTCGCTCGCCGTCTTGAATCAGGCGAGGAGATGCCGCAGGTGCTTTACGCGCGGGTATTTCAGAAGACGCGGCCGGAGGTGGGGGCGGCAGAAGAGGCAGTCTGCGGCGGCCACATGAGCTTCTGCGGCCTGGGATCGCCTGTGGGACGGGCGGTTGCCCTCGGGCTGGATCGTCCCTTTCATGCGGCCGATCTTGACCACGTCGAAGCGTTCTATCGCGCGCACGGGGCTCCGGCGCAGGTAGATCTGTGTCCCATGCACGAGCCGGCTGTGTTTGAGATGTTCAAGGAACGACGCTATGGCATCGCGGAGCTGAACAATGTGCTGTATCGGAAGCTGGACGCGGATGAAAAGTTTCCCTCCCCTCCGCCGGGATGCGAGATTCGGCGCGCTCAGATGGAGGAAGCCGACGTCACGGGCGCGATCGTCGAGAGTGCGTTTTTTCCCGACGGCGCGCCGGAAGCGTTTCGAGGACTGATTACGCCGCTCTACCAGATGGAAGGGGCGCTGGCTTTTGTCGCGAGCGTGGAGGGCAAGCTGGCAGCGTGCGGGACGGGGCTGGTGATTCCAGAGCACAGAATGTTTGCCTTGTGCGGGGCGGGCACGCTGGCCGACTATCGCGGACGCGGCCTCCAGACTGTCCTGCTGCGAGCCCGCATGGCGGCAGCGGCCGGGGCTGGATGCGAGTATGCGGTGGTCGTCACGCAGGGCGGCACGACCTCGCAGCGCAACGCCGAAAGGCTGGGCTTCCGCGTGGCCTATAGCAAGGTGACAGTGATCAAGCAGATGGAGGCGTGAAGTCGCGGTAAGGCAGCGGCTGCTTCAGTTGTGGACCGGACCTGGGTGTGGCGCGCGAGTCGAAGGGCATTCGCCCGCCCAAGCAGTCGACCGCGCGGGCGAGAGCGCCCGCGCCACATATAGCCCCCTACGCAATCGTTTTGGGTTCGATCCCATAGGCTTCCACCCACTGATCATGGGTCTTCTGCGTGGCGGGCCATTGAAAGCAGAGGCCGTACCCGTCTGGATCCTTGAACCACAACTGCTTCATGCCATAGGGCGCGACTTTCGGCTGGTTCACGTTGAGGCCGTGCGCGCGAAGGTGTTTGTAAGCCGCGTCGAGATCCTCGCATCCGAAGAACAGGCAGGTATCCTCATGCGCGGCGACGCGCGCCGGATCGGGAGCAGGCGGCCGCTGGTCCGCTTCGTAGGCGGTATTGAGCATCAGCTCCGCGCCATTCAACCTGAGTCCAGCCCAATTGCAATTGTCCCCGGGCTCAGACGTGGCCCAAACATTAAACCCCAACACGTCGCGGTAGAAGCGAATCGCGGTCGGCATGTCGAAAACCTGCAGTAGTGGAGCGATGCCGTGAATGTCCATGCGCGTACTATCCTCCTTGGCTTGGCGGGAAAATATATCAAAAACCGGAATCCCTTGACGATTGGATGCACTCGGCCCTGCGCGGTAAGCTGGGGACCTTTACCAGTTGATTCGCGGGAGGTCGCTCAGATTCAGAAGAGGAGCTGCGATGAATGTGGACGAGATTCGCAAGTACTGTCTGTCGTTTCCCGAGGCGACGGAGAAACTGCAGTGGGGCGATGCCCTGTGTTTCAAAGTTCGGGCGAAGATGTTCGCGGTGTTGGGACTGGATCAGGTGCGACTGACCTTCAAGTGCGCGCCCGACACGTTTGCGGAGCTGATTGAGCGTGAGCACATTCGTCCTTCGCCCTATGTGGGACGGTACAAGTGGGTGCTCGTGGAGCGGCTGGACGCGCTGCGCAATGACGAGGTGAAAGATCTGATCCGGCAGTCGTATGAGATGGCCGAGGCCAAGGCAACCCGGAAGACCCGAAGACGACCAAACCATGGACACAGGAAGATCGGTACGAATTTGAGGAAATCTGCGAAGAGGAAATCCGGTAGGTCGAGTGCGCCCAAACGCAAACCCTAGGATGCCAGCCTCGGCCCCTGCTGCTGGCTTGATTTGACTCTGCTTGCCGCCGTCGGCTAGCCTCAAGAGTCCCCGGCAATTCGGGATACCTTCAACCCGCATGCAATCCCCGCATAAAACCTTGATTTTGCTGCTGATGGCGGCTCTGGTCGCTTCTGCCGCAGCTTCCACGCGCCCAGTTCGAGCCCTGCACGGCATGGTGGTGAGTGCAAACGAACTGGCGTCGCAAGCGGGCGTGGATATCATGCAGGCAGGAGGCAACACCGTAGATGCCGCAGTGGCAACCGGATTCGCACTGGCGGTGGTGCATCCGGCGGCAGGCAATATTGGCGGCGGCGGGTTCATGCTCGTCCGCATGGCTGATGGCAAGACGCATTTTCTCGACTACCGCGAAAAGGCTCCAGCGGCGGCGGCGCGCGATATGTACCTGGACGCGCAGGGCAACGTGATCGAAGGCGCCAGCGAAATTGGCTACAAGGCAATCGGCGTGCCGGGATCGGTCGCGGGCATGGTCTATGCCGAGCAGAAATGGGGCAAGCTGACGCTGAAGCAAGTAATGGCGCCCGCTATCAAGCTGGCGCGGGAGGGATACGCGCTGAGTTGGGACGCGGCCGAAGATCTGCATGACAGTTTCCTGGCCAAATTCCCCGAGTCGAGGCGGGTGTTTCAGCGCAACGGCGACTACTACAAGCCGGGAGAGATTTTCCGCCAGCCCGATTTGGCGCGGACGCTGGAGCGGATTGCGGAGGACCCGGATGACTTCTATCACGGTGCCCTGGCGCGGGAACTGGCCGCGGCCATGCAGAAGGGCGGCGGCCTGATCACGGCTGACGACCTGGCACATTACGAAGTGAAAGATCGCGAGCCGGTGCGGGGCACTTATCGCGGATATGAGATCATCAGCGCGCCTCCGCCGTCTTCGGGTGGAACCGTGCTCATTGAATCGCTTAATATCGTCGAAGGCTACGATCTGGCGAAGCTCGGAGATCGTTCGGCGCAGGCGGTTCATTTCATCACCGAGGCCTTCCGGCGGGCGTTTTTCGATCGCGCCGAGTTTCTTGGCGATCCGGACTTCACCAGGATTCCGGTAGCGCAGTTGATTGACAAGAAATACGCGGCGGCCTGGCGCGAAACGATTGATCCGGCGCACGCCAGTCCAAGCAAAGACCTGAAGCGGCCGGCTGTTTTCAGTGAGCTGGAACAATATGCGGCGGAACATCCGCCAGCAGCACCGCCCCGCGAGTCCCATCACACCACGCACTATTCTGTGGTGGACGCCGAGGGCAATGCGGTGGCGGTGACCACCACGATCAACGACTGGTTCGGGTCGCGAGTCACGGCCGACGGGCTCGGCTTCCTGCTGAACGACGAGATGGATGATTTCTCGGCGAAGCCGGGCGTACCCAATGCCTATGGGTTGCTTCAGGGCGCCGCGAACGCAATCGGGCCGGGGAAGCGGCCGTTGTCGTCCATGACCCCGACCATTGTGGTCCACGACGGCAAGGCGGTCTTGGTGCTGGGATCACCCGGCGGTTCGCAGATAAGTACCATCGTGGCCAATGTTCTGATGGGTGTGGTGGACTACGGAATGAACATCCAGGAAGCTGTGAACGCCCCGCGTTTCCATAATCAGTGGATGCCCGACGTGGTGAGCGTGGAAAAATGGTTTTCGCCCGACACCGTCAGCGCGCTACAGCAGATGGGATACACGGTGCAGATCGGGCTTCACGAAGGTGAGGAAGTATCTCCTTACTGGGGTGATGCCGAGTGCATTGCCATTGATGAGAAGACCGGTGAGCGGCTGGGAGCCAGCGACGGCCGGCATAATGGCAGGGCTGTGGGATACTGAAAGGCAATTGTTGAATGCTGATTGTTGATTGTTGAATGAAACCGGGCAAGCTCGGGTTTTTGGGCTTCATTCAAAAATCAACAATCATCAATCAACAATTCTCTTAGGGACATTGCATGGTAAAAGCGGTTTCCACTTATCTGTTCGTGAAGGAGCGGCTGCACCCGGGCATTCTGGACGGGTTGGCCCGCAGCGGCGTCGAGGCGATTGAGATTTTCGCGGCCCGCCAGCATGTCGACTATGCCAACCGCAAGGCCCACGTCAAGGAACTCGCTGACTGGTTCCGCGGCAGCGGCATTCCGCTTAACTCGGTGCACTCGCCGCTCTATGCCGACTACGAGTGGGGCCGCGCCGGAGCTCCGCCGGTGAACGTGGCGGCCACCGATCGTGCCGCGCGCGTCGAGGCCATGGACGAGATCAAGCGCGCCCTCGAAATCGCCGAGCAGATTCCCTTCCGCTTTCTGGTGCAGCATGTGGGGACGGGAAACGAAACCTTCTCCGAAAAGAAGTTCGAAGATGCCATGACTTCTATCGAACACCTGCGGGCGTTTGCCAAGCCTCTCGGCGTGCGGATTCTGCTGGAGAACATTCCGAACGAGCTTTCCACCCCGGACAAGCTGGTCGAGTTGATCCACAGCGCGCATTTCGACGACGTGGGCGTGTGTTTCGACTTCGGGCATGCGCACATTATGAGTTCGGTGCGCGAAGCGTTCGAGATTTTGCGCAAGCACATCCGCTCGACGCACGTGCACGACAACTCCAAAGACAAAGATTCGCACCTGTGGCCGGGACAAGGCACCATCGACTGGAAAGAAGCGATGGAGTTGCTGCGCTCGGCGCCGCAGACGCCGCCGGTGCTGCTGGAACTCGAAGCCGACGAGAAAGTGAACCCGCTGGAAAAGCTGGGGGACGCGTTCGGAACGCTGGAGACCGCGTAAGTTTCAAGGTTTCATAGTTTCAAAGTTTCAATGTACTTGATGGTGCAATTTTCGGTGGAGACCTTTGAAACTCTGAAACCCTGAAACTTTGAAACCTGATTTCCTATGTCTTCACCCATAACCACCATCGCAGAAGTCGGCCAGCACGAAGGCCAGTCCGTCGTCATCCGCGGCTGGCTCTACAACCTGCGCGAGAGCGGGAAGCTGCTGTTCCCGCAGTTTCGCGACGGCTCCGGCATTATTCAAGGCATCGTGCCCAAAAGCGCGGTCCCACCCGAGGTGTTCGAGGCGGTCAAGACCCTCACCCAGGAATCGAGCGTAATCGTCGAAGGTAAAGTCCGCGCCGACAAGCGCGCGCCCAGCGGCTACGAGCTCGATGTGGCCAGTGTTCAGGTGGTGCAGCGCGTGCCTGAGTCGGACCCCTATCCCATCACTCCCAAAGAGCATGGCACAGATTTTCTGATGGAGCACCGCCATCTCTGGGTGCGTTCACAGCGGCAGGCGGCGATTCTGCGGGTCCGGGCGGAAATCATCAAAGCCGCGCGCGATTTTTTTGATGGCCGCGGATTCACTCTGACCGATCCGCCCATCATCACCCCGGCTGCCTGCGAAGGCACGACCACGTTGTTTCCTGTCGATTATTTCGAAGAGCAAGCCTACCTCACGCAGTCGGGCCAGCTGTATGTGGAGGCCACGGCGATGGCGCTGGGCAAGGTGTACTCGTTCGGCCCGACGTTTCGCGCGGAGAAGTCAAAGACGCGGCGCCATCTCACCGAGTTCTGGATGGTCGAGCCGGAAGTCGCTTACGCTCAACTCGACGACGTGATGGAGCTCGCCGAGGGACTGATCAGCTTCATCGTAAAGCGCTGCCTGGAGCGGCGGCAGGCTGACCTGAAGACCATCGGACGTGATATTTCGAAACTCGAAAAGATCGTGCCGCCGTTTCCGCGGATCAGCTACGACGATGCGGTGAAGAATCTGCAGGAAGGCCACGCCACGGGCGCGCTGGAGTCGAAATTCGAGTGGGGCGGCGATCTCGGCTCGCCCGATGAAACGTATCTTTCCGCGCAGTTCGACAAGCCGGTCATGGTGCATCGTTATCCGGCGAAAGTGAAGGCGTTTTACATGGAGCCCGATCCGCAGCGGCCGGAACTGGCGCTGTGCGTGGACGTGCTCGCGCCGGAGGGCTATGGCGAAATTATCGGCGGATCGCAGCGCATGGCCTCGCACGAGTTGCTGCTGCAACGCATTCGCGAACATGGCCTGCCGGAAGAAGCATTCAAGTGGTATCTGGATCTGCGCAAGTTCGGCAGTGTCCCGCACGGCGGCTTTGGCATGGGCATCGAGCGGGCGGTGGCCTGGATCTGCGGTCTGGAGCACGTGCGCGAGACGATTCCCTTCCCCAGGATGCTGTACCGGCTGTATCCGTAGGAATTGAGTAATTTGGTAATTGAGAAATTGTGCTTCCAGCACGAGGCTCCTAAATTACCCAATTACTCAATTACTCAATTAGAGGGGGGACTTCATGAAAAAGGTAGTTTCTTTCGCTCTATTGCTGCTGTTCCCTCTGCTGGTCTGCGCTCAACAGCAGCTGGCCGGTACACCCGAAGTTCCGATTGAGAAGTGGACCGGAAAGACGATCATGCTGATTGGCGCCCATGCCGACGATGACGCGCTTTCTCATGGCACGCTGGCGCTGCTTCAGTCCCACGGCAATCAGATTTACATCGTAACGTTGACGACTGGGAATGTCGGGACGCAGGATCCGAACCTCTCACGCACGCAGCTCGCTCAGATTCGCCGCCAGGAGGAATTGGCCGCGCTCGGAGAGCTGGGCATTCCGGGCGAGCACTACATCAATCTGGGATACGACGACGGGCTCCTCGAATTTGAAGATCGCAAGGCGGTGGTAGAGAATCTGGTGCGCTGGATTCGCAAGCTGCGGCCCGACGTGCTCATG
>Ga0209039_10003632_pt1 | contig 11881 bp, 9 predicted proteins | sample BogFormECP12_OM1_FD_188238 | JGI IMG/M metagenome (GOLD analysis project Ga0209039, IMG submission 188238) | Bog forest soil microbial communities from Calvert Island, British Columbia, Canada - ECP12_OM1 (SPAdes) (version 2) | ecosystem: Environmental > Aquatic > Freshwater > Wetlands > Bog ...
GATGAAACATCATTGAATGGGCCATCTAAAATCGGGCGCTCAGTGCCATAGCCCTGGTTGTTCAACACCACCACAATTGGATTTAAATTATAGCGCGCCGCTGTCGAAAGCTCGATGCCGGTCATTTGAAAGGCACCATCGCCAACCAAAACTAATGGCCGCAGGTCGCGATTGCTCATTTGCGCTCCGATACTGGCAGGCACAGCGAACCCAAGTGACGCATAATAAGCAGTTGCGAGGAATTGAGCCGAGCGGCAGGTCACCAGATCCATGGCACCGTAAAGTGCATCCCCCACATCTGAGATAACTACCATGTTGCAGTCCAAAAAAGCGTTGATTTGCTGGAATACTCGTTGCACGGTGATTTTTGCTCCGGTTTTTGAAATGTAGCTATCCGATAGTAAAACGGGTTTTTTCCAATCAAAAACGCAGGGGTGGATTTCTTGTTCAAGTAGACCCTGCAAGAAATCCTGAGCAGTCACAGTTTCATAAGTATGGTGTGCAATGGTGATTTTTTCATTCGAGATAAAAATAATTTTTGATGGGTCCAAATGGGCACTATATATGCCTAAATTGACATCGGTAAGCAAAGCTCCTACCAAAATAAGGCAGTCGCTTGTTTCGACGTAATCGCGTACTGCTTCATCACCCAGCGCACCGGCATAAACGCCCATGTAGAGAGGATGAGTTTCTGGGACAGCTGATTTGCCAGAAATCGTGACGGCCAACGGAATTTGGGTATTTTCAGCAAATCGAATGGATTGTTCGTGCCAACCAAAACGATAACATTCATCGCCCATTAAAATGACGGGCCGTTTGGCCGCGTTGATTTTATTTACCGTCTCCTGGAGGGCTTCTTTTAAGGTCTCCGGCTCACTCTGGACTTTTACTAACCCGGGTTTTTTGTTTAACCTGGCCACCTTATAATCTACCATGTCGCGCGGTATCTCAATGAAACCGGGTCGTTTATAGCGTAGCACAGCCTCGATGACACGGTCAATCTCCAATAAAGCCGTGTCTGGATCGCTCAAATCGGCTGTTGCAACTGAGATCTGTTCAAATATTTTCATTTGAGTGTCAAACCGGTTGGATTTATGATGAAGCAGTTGGTTTTTCACCCTTTCTCTAGTGCCTGGGGCGCCGCTGATCACCAGCACGGGTACCTGTTCGGCGAATGCCTGTGCGGTGGTATTCACTACTTTTAACCCTCCCACTCCATAGGTAACACAAACAACCCCAAGACCGGTCAAACGGGCATACGCATCGGCAGCAAACCCGGCGCCCTGTTCGTCGGAAGTATTCACTACCTGCAAGGGGCTATCAACCATTTTCTTAAAAAAGCCCAGTACATAGTCGCCGGGTACACCAAAAACATGTTGTACGCCTTGAGCCAATATTTGCTCGATCAGATAATCACCAATCCCGATCATAGACTCCATATAAATATCCTCCGAAAATTAATTATCAAATGTTTATAAAAATCTATATTGAGAACATTTACGATATTAAATATCCAGTATCAGGTTATCATTAATCTTGCCGGCAAGCAAGCATTTTTAATTATCTCTCTCCAAAAAAGGTTAATTTTGCCGGCAAGCCGGATATAGGAGGATATTCTAACTAGCCGATACCCATAATTGGCGATAAAATAGCCATCTGTCGACATACAGGAAGGTATTTTTTCCCACGAACACAATCTTAGAAAATACTTTCGTTGAGGCAATCATGGAACGGTATGCGATCTTCACTTTCGAAACGAGCGTAAAATCATATGAAACCGATTTTCAGGGAAGTTGGAAGCCGGCCTGTTTAATTCAAAATTTGATTAAAGCAGCATCAGACCATGCCAGTCTGCTTGGCTTCGATTATGCCGTTCTTTTAGAGCGTGGTCTGGTATGGGTGCTGGCGAGGCTCAAAATTCGTTTCTTTGAGATACCAACCCTTAAACAAGCAGTCACCATCAAGACCTGGCCAAAGGGTATCGAACAAAAATTATTCTTCATGCGCGATTTTGATGTCCGCGGCGCCGATAATCGTCCACTGGTTACCGCCTCTCTTGCCTGGCTGTTAATGAATCCAAAAACGAGGCGCATCCTTTCCCCGCAGGCGCTGGGCGGAAGCGTGCCAGATAATGGCGGTTTAAGCTCCCTAGATGAACTACTCGAAAAAATTGAGCTGCCCGATGGACTGCTCGATCAGTTGACAGTTAAAGCCAACTACAGCGCGGTTGACCTTTTAGGCCATGCCAATGCCGCCCGCTATGTTGAATGGGTTTGTGATTGTTTTCTGCAGGAACAATACCAGCTCAATCGTTTAGATTGGTTGCAGATCAATTACAGTCATGAAACGAAACCTGGCGAAACCCTCTCGATTATGACCGGCTGCGCCAACGACGATCCATTCCAATGGTTCATTCAAGGCACAAATCAAACCAGAGACCTAAAGGCTTTCGAGGCGGCCCTGGGCTGGGTTAAACGCTAGAAAACACCTATTTATTACAATCATCACCCAACAGTGGCTCTCAATATACGATAGGAACCGTTTGGTATGATCTGATATGGTCCACAGCCAGCCGGCACCAGGGTCGTTTCTAAACGATTGAGTGGGATTTTCCAACCGTCGCCTTCGATATGGATGCTGCCATGCACAACTGTCAATGTATCGAAAGATTCACCGTGCCGATCTAATACAATTTTATTTAATTGGGCAGCTAGAGTCTCTAATTTAAAATATGGACAAGAGATAATATTATAAAGACTGCCATCGGGCAGCTCCGGCAAGGGTAAAAGCTGACTAGTCGCCTTCGGATCAACCACTGCAAGACTTTTTTCAATATGCAAAGGCCTTTCCTTGGTGTTCGGACGGTTCCAATCGAACACTCGGTAAGTTGTATCAGAGCTTTGTTGGATCTCATAAAGTAGCAAACCCGGTCCAAGTGCGTGGATAGTCCCGGCCGGGATAAAAATACTTTCGCCGGCGTGTACTTGCAAGCGCTGCATTATCTCCACTACCGTGCCAGAGCGTATTGCTTTTTCCAGGTCCTCTTCAGAAGTGCCTGGGCGTAACCCGCACAAAATCTCGGCCCCCGTTTCAGTCTCAAGAAAATGCCAGGCCTCAGTCTTACCAATGAAATTTGGGCCCTCCAATTTTTTTGCTTGTTCATCATTTGGATGTACCTGTAAAGAGAGCCATTGGGCGCAATCCAGCAGTTTGATCAGCAGAGGAAAGCGCAAACCGCTCGTTTCAATTGCATGTTGGCCCAATAAACTTGCGCCATAATGTGCCACCAGATCTGCAAGAGTGCGTCCGGCCAGCGGGCCATTGGCCACCTCATCCTTCTCATAAACCACCCAGGCTTCAGCAACCGGCGATTCGCCCGGTTTTAAACGATTTCCACCCCAAACGTACTTGCGATACTGAGGTACAAGCAATATTGGTTGGTGAATTGGATCCATTACATTTACTCACTTTCGATACAACCAGTCCGCCAAAAATAAAAATGAGATCACAACGGCTGAATAGATAATAAATTTTTCATTTATATAGAATAGATTTTACTTGATTTCCTGCACAAGATTATTAATGATTCTCTATGAATAAAAAGTCCTCTTTCGCTGTATTATGAATTGAATATTATTGCTTTATTTCAGATAGGTGAATAATGAGCGATCCAAACTATATTGAAATCAGCAAGACTCTAACCAGTGCATCCAGTCTGACATCGATTGAGTGCCATGCTTTATTAAAAACCGAGATCGTTTATGGTCAAACCAATATTGCGGTTATAACGTTGGATCAAGATGGCAAAATAACATCCGATATCTATTTGGAGTTGATGGATGGTAAATTGACCCTTTATGTCTGGGATCAGGCCCATATCGATGGCAAATCCCCCATCATTAAGCAGCTACTCACCGAAATAAAATGTGATTAAGACTTATCTGACGCTGGGAGCAATTTTCTTAAGCATCGCTAATAATGCCGCAGCAGCCTCCTGAGGTCCAATACGCTCTTTTCCGGTCACACCCAATTGGGTACGCATTTGCCCAACATAACAGCCCTTTTCAAAAAATGCCTGGAAATAGCGCTTAGCGATTTCTTCGTGTAGATCTGGATATTGCTCAGGCCCAAAAATATTGGCAAAATAGGTATGCACCAGGCCAGTGGTACTGGTTGTACCTTTACTCATCACATTACCTGCCCGAAATACCTCGATAGCTTCCTGCGGGGTGGAAAATTCTTCGAATACCGGATGATCTTCATCTACAACTTCATAGTTGTTAGCATACAGTACAAAATCCACGTTGAAACCCTTGCTGACGTTATAGTAAGTAGTAACCGGTAGAACTACCCGTGCATTGACCTGGTTAGGGTTCATAATGATGGTACGATCGATCTGGCCAAAAGCGTATCCCGGCTGTAAATCGTCCAGACGTACAAATGCACCGGTTTCCGTTCCATAACCCAGGATGTCACCATCCTTATTGATATCGATAGAACCCATGTCATCAGCAATAATAATCACATCTTCCAATTCCTCGGAAGCGCTGGTGCGCAGTGCTTCCAAAGTTTCGGATTTTCCTGCACCGGTATCTCCCATAACTAAGATTGTAAAAGCCCCACTATCACGAATCATCAGATGAAACATGGCACCATGAAATGGCATCCTGCCAGATTTCATCATCTGGATATTATGCAGTGTCAAAATCATCTTCTTTAAATAACCAAAATAATCGTAATTCTGGCTCCCGGGAACGGCGCCCACTAGAATTCCATTTTCTTCGTCATCAAAGAAAACGGTCTTATATTTCTTGGAGACCGGCATTTTGTCTTCCGGGATACCGAAAATGCAAATCGCATCCGGCTTGCGTTGCAGGTCCGTATCATCCGCCAACTCGAATAGGTTACACAAGGAAAAATTCAATTCAAATTGAGATACCGAAAAATAAACCATCACCAGCAGAGCACCAACCTTAGCTGGATAACACAACCATTCATCACTATTTAAGTCGATGGCATCGATCGGGTTTGTATAAATACGTTCAAATGAACCGGTGCGTTTATTAATACCAGATGTATAGATTAATGGTGGATAGATCAGCACTTGACGGATAACCGACAGATGACTTAGTTTTTCGGCATAATGTGCCGGATATTTATTTTGTTTTGGCAAAGCAATTGCGGCAATCTCGGCTCCAGCTCGTACCTGGCGGTAAATGCGAGGGTGGTTGCCGGTAATATTTTCTTGCACATCGCGGTATGTGCTGCGAATAAGATGGGTCAGATGTTCAATAGTGGAATTAAAAGTGCGGTAGGGCCTTTTATCGAATTGATCACCAATAGAATCACATACAATCAGTCTTTGCAAATGACGCCAATAGTTATAAAGGTATTCAATAAAATCATTGAATAGAATGCGATCTTTAAAAAACTGCTCAGAACCGTTCAAAACTTTGGGTACCAAATCACCATTCAGACGTGTTAAGAAATGCAGTGTTTCTATCAGCAATTGAACATCACTTTCGGTGATGTCCTTATGATCGAAAATTCCAATCAATTTTGAATTGCGTTTTGAAAGATCATCGATACAACGCGTTAATACTTTCCGAAAGACAATACTCGAGATCAAATCATCGGCATTATCGCACAGTCTATCCTTCAACCGAAGAATAATTTTCCCATCAAAAATCTGAAATGAATTGATATCCATAACAATTACCTCAAAAAAATTCCATATATTTTACTTCATAATTGGAGCTTTATAACAACAATTATGAAAATTATAGTCAATTAACTTTGGTCAATTGGTTATGATAAAACCGAAGCACATCTGGAACCGATCGAATCAGGTCGGTCATTAATGGCTTGGCAGAGAGGAATAAATAAAATGAAAACTCTAATCTTTGATGTCTGTAAATTAAATATAGGTATTGTTATAATTTATGTTTATTATTAGTAATTGCAATCTTCTCAAACTTGAAAAGTTTACATGCCTATTGAAATCGAAAAACTACTCAATGAGAGTAAATCAAAAGAGCAAGCGGGTGAAATTAACATTGCTATAGACCTTGCGCAGGAAGCACTACAACTTTCTAAACACGATAACCTGATCGACCTCTATACGCAATCGCACGTCCAACTTGCTAATCTTTTCGCGCGGACAGGCAAGTATTTTGAAGCTCACGAAATTGCTGATGCAATACTCAAGGAAAATGAGAACAATCATGAAGCTGTGGATGCTTTAATTATTCTTGGGTCATGCTCTGCTCAAACCGACAGCCTGGAAGTTGCCGAAGAACAATTTCAAAAAGCAGCAGATTTAAGCCGAAAATTGAATTACTTACAAGGGCTGGCAGACTCATTACATAACATGGCCAGCTTAGTTTATCTAACTCGGGGTGAATTTAATCTGGCGCTTTCTGTCGTACGCGAAGCAGCCATGCTAGATGGGGAAGAAAATACCCGCTATTGGGGTACATCATTTCTGCGAGCATTTATATACCAGATATTGGGTAATCGCCGCGAATTTAGAAGCGCCCTGGATGATCTGTTGCCTTTTGTTAAACCTGCCACCCAAATCGCTGGTGCATATTATATGCTTTGGGGCAGACTGGCAATGGATGAAAATGAACTGGAAAAGGCTGAGGAATATCTCCGTCTGGCTTTGCGTATTGCTAACAACATCGGCGTACCTGATCTGAATATCTGGATCAGGATGGATTACAGTCGCTACCATCGTTTGCGCGGTGAGGCGCCCATCGCATTATCTTGGGCTGATGATGGACTTCGATTTGCCAGTCGAACAGGCTGCCGGTATCTTTATGGTCAAGCCCTCCTTGAACGAGGTCTGGCAACCTGGCAAGCACAGGAATTAAGAAGCGCAGAAGAAAATATTTTGGCAGCCAACCAGGTTTTTACACCATTTAAAGCGGCCTACGATCAGGCCAGAGCAACTTTTTTACTGGCAGCGATATATCATCAGCAAAAACGACCAGAATTAGATGAAAAGTGGGTTGAAGCAGCCAGGCTAATTGTTAAAGGTGGATATGCCTTTATTTTGGAACAAGATCGCCCATTGGCTTTTCCTTTGTTAGCCAACCAACTCCATAGTCATAAAACTAATTCCAGAAAAATGGCTGAAAACCTTCTGGAGCATTTATCCAAAGTGCCACCCCCTCCTTTAAAAGTAAACGGCTTAGGTCAATTCGTAGTCTGGCAAGGGCGGAGGCGAATTCCCGATCAAATCTGGCAGCGTAGAAAGGCCGGTGAGCTTTTCCGATACTTAATTTTGCGTCACAGCCACTCTGCCAATAGAGAAGAGTTGATAGAAGACATCTGGCCGGAACACACAAATTCTGCTACACAGGATTTATTCCATCAGGCAACTTCAACTTTACGCCATATTTTGGAACCCGATCTACCGGATAAATTTCCTTCTAGATATCTGACGGTCGAAGGGGATCGGGTTTTCTTACGATTACCACCTGGCTCCGTTGTCGACTTTGAGCAGTTTGAGCAAAACCTGAATCCTGCAATAAATTCCCGCAGCATAGAAAACTTAAAAAATGTGATCAATGGATACACAGGTGCTCTTTTTCCATCCGACCAATATACAGATTGGACTATCAGTCGGCGCGAAAGACTTTCTGAGCTATATGTTAGAGGATTGTTGGCTCTGGGTAATATTTATCTGGATCAGGGTAATTTTTATGATGCATTGGAATGTTCACGCCGTATATTGCAACAGGATATCTGGAATGAAGATGGCGTTCTGCTCGGTATGAAATCTTGCATTGGACTGCGGGATATTCCACGAGCCATGCATATTTTTATGGATCTCGAGCGAACGCTTCAAAATGAGCTCAAAATTGCCCCACGAGATGATATTCGCTCACTGGCAAACCAATTAAAACAAAGCTAAGTAAATTTAAAATCCATCTTTTCCACAATTTTGAATTTAATACAAAACAATGGGGTGTGTCAGTCATCTGTCAGACGGATGGTTTATTCTATTTATTGGAGTAAACAACATGCCAAAACAATCTAAATTTTTATTGAATATTATTTGTGTTAATGATCATGTCAACGAAGAAATCCGAGGAAAAATTCAATGTATTTCTTCTGGTCAATCTGCAGTATTTACCGATATTAAAGAAATGAACAAATTTATCCTTAATGAAATTCATACATCGACCGGGGAGATTGAATCAGAGCAACTCGAAAAAGGAGATACATCTATAACAAGCTGCATGGATCAATATCCTGTAATTGATTATTCGAAAGAAAAATAAAAAACCGGCACAATCAATTCCTCTAGACATTTCCCGATCGGTGCGGTCAAAGGGGAGCGCACTGAGGAAAAGCCCCGTTTTATTTCTAAAACGGGGCTTTCTAATTAATTGGAAACTTTATAGGTCGTTATTTTTACATAATCAGGTTTTTGCAAAAAAGATTTGGCTTAAAAACGACCTGTTTACTTGATTAGTAATTTGGCCAAATCCAAAAACTCAGTCCATTCTTCTTCAAAAAAATGAAGCGTTACACTATTTAATTCCAGATGATATGTAGTCTCGCCGTCTGGTTCATCAGCACGCCAGGCCAGGTAATTATCAGTTTCGGCCAATGTTTCAGTCTTGGGTTCGGGCATTGCGCTCATCATATGCTCCTTTTTTAGCGGATATATTTATTATCCCACAAGTACCGTTCAACTGCACGTTTAATATCCTGAAATTTGGCTAACTTGAATTAATCCGTAAAACTTTATGCATCCAGCCAATAAAAATACTCCAACAATATCGTAATCGCACCTTCAGCGGAACAGAAGGTGTTTCAGGCTGTTCTGATTTCAACTCTTCCCAAGGATCCATATCAAATAATTTGCGTAGGATATAGTCCAACAACAGCTTTAAAGTTGCCACGACTGGTGCTGCCAACACAACCCCGATAAGCCCCATTAAATTGGCTCCGATAATAGCGGCGATCAACACGGCAGCTGGATGGACTTTTAGTGTGTTTGCCATTAAACGCGGGGTGATAAAGCTGTCAATAGTGTTATCTACCAGGTAAGCAATCCCTACAATCAAAATTGCATAAACGATCGAACTCAATCCAAAAATCGTTGAACCCTGAAAATAAGCTACCAATCCATAGGATGCCCAGGCGATGATCGGACCTACATAAGGGACAAACCGGGCCAACCCACCAATCAAAGCCAACCCAAAATAATAATTAACACCCATAAGGCCCAAGAATGCCGTGTAGAAAAGGACAGTCATTGTAAAAACAATCAATTGGTTGCGTAGAAATGCGTTCCAAATCCGGCCAAGTTCATATTTCATTCTTTGCAAGTCTTGATCGTATCCAGGAATATGAATATTAATCATCTGCTCAGGTTTACCCTGGGTTTCCGTAAGAATGAAGTAAGAAACAATGCCTATGAATATAAGCCAACCGATCGTTGTTGCCGCGCTAGCAGCTAGAGTACCTACTAACGAACCTACCCGAGAAAGTAGTGTCTGCACGATCCCAAGCAGTTGGTTTGATAAAGAGACCAAATCTAAATGGGTCAGATCTATTTTGAAAAGTCCAATCTTGATTGGATTGGCAATAAGCTGATTAATGAAATTTGGGATACCATTAATGATATTTTGAAGAAAATAGACTAAATTTTGGACTTGTTGGAGCAAGGCTAAACCACCCCAAGTCAACAATCCAATCACGATCACAATCACTATCAAATAAACCAGGGTAACCGCTAAACGCCATGGCAGCTTACCCTTTAAATGCAACCCCTCCGCCAATGGATAAATCAAGTAAGCCAGGATAAAAGTTAATAACAGCGGTCCTAAGATACTACTGAAACTGATGAGCAGCCATGCGACAAAGGCAACAAAAGCTAACCCAACGACGATTTTTACCGTACTGGACCAACGTGGTGATGAGCTGTTATTGATGTCAGACATATTTCCAAACCATCAATGTTATTCTAGTCATAAAGTCCATTTTATGCAACTAAATGTTTAGATTTTCTTAAGATGCCTGGATTAAAATAACTGAATGCGTACTTGGATACGATACCTGGTGCTGATCATTCTTCTGGTAAAGCCGCATTTTGGCTCTACGTATTTCCAGGCTCTCGATTTGCCCCCCAATCAGCCTCCCAATGGTTTCACCACCCGCTTTCATCCGGATGGCAGCCTGCAGGTGGGTGACCTTATCAGCCTGGATATGTACGCTCCAGCAGGTAAGGATCTAAAAGACAGCTCCCTCGAAGTTGATTTGGAAAGCTCGGGATTGGAAAAATTAGGGGATGCTCCATTCACTTTCGATTCAACAGGTGTTTATCACACCATTTTATTGTGGTTCTGGGATACACATGGATTATCGCCAGGTTCTTACAATCTGATATTTATTATTCATCCATCCGGTGAAAGCTGGCAAGATACCGTCCAACTTCAAAATAATCCGAACATAATTGGAAAAGAAGGTTATTGGGCAACTGCCGATAATCAGTGCTGTGAAGTCCACTACATAACTGGCACAGACGCAGAAAGAGATCTGCCGTCAATTCTAAAAATCATTGACAAACAGGCCACACTGGTAGAAAACCAATGGGGTGTCACACCTTCAAAGAAATTGAAAATCAACCTGATACCGCGGGTATTAGGAAATGGCGGTTTTACAACCGATGAAATCTCAGTCACCTATCTGGACCAAAATTATGCTGATTGTTATTTTCCAATCATTATTCATCATGAGCTTGTTCATTTATTAGATCAGACACAAACGGGCAAAATTCGACCTTCGATTCTGGTCGAAGGCGTAGCGGTCTATCTGAGCGGAGGACATTATAAATCTGAGCCTTTAATTCCCCGTGCTGCGGCTTTGCTTAATTCAGGCAGTTATATTCCAATCAACATTCTGACCGACAATTTTTATAATCAACAGCACGAAACGAGTTATCTTGAAGCAGGTGCATTAGTTGAATATCTGGTAAAGATTTATGGCTGGCAGGCTTTTATAAATTTCTACCATGATATTAATCCGGTACAAAATGGCAGCCAATCGCAAATATTGAATATTGCCCTGCAATCACATTTCGATATCAATTTAGAACAATTGGATGATCGCTTCACAAATGAACTCTCCAAAATTCAAGTAATCCCCGATTTGCGAGACGACGTTCGCCTGACGATACTTCTTTACGATGCCATACGGGCTTATCAACAACAATATGACCCATCGGCTTACTTCCTGAGGGTCTGGATGCCTTCCCCTTTACAAATGAGACAACGTGGAATTGTGGCAGATTATGTTCGACATCCCATTTCGAATGAAAATCAGATGGTCGAAACCCTTCTGGTTTCAGCCGAAGCTGCGCTTAACGCTGGAGATTATCAAAAAACCCAAAAGATAATCGGAATTATTCAATCCCTTCTATTACATGCCCAATCATAGTTTTAATAAATTTTGGGTAGAAGTCTCTACCCAAAATTTAAATTTTACGCATTAATTAAACGAAACTGTCTGGCAGCATTATTACTGCGTACAAAGTCCGGCCAGTCTAAAGATTGGTCCAAACACTGAACACCAGGAATTAGTTTGATCCACAATCAATAGTGCCACTACGCAAACACAAATGACTAATAAAATGGCTACAATGATGACAATTGCCCACGGGAAATTCTTTTTGGGCGCATCATTGGTGCCCTGTTCAGGGGGCATAGGAACCTGACCAGCATAAGCAGGTTGAGATGGTTGTGGAGGTGGCGGCATTGGTGCTGGTTGGTAGGGTTGCGGTATGGCCTGAGGTACAGGTTGGTCCGGAACTGGTACACGTGCAGCCGCGGATGCCACAGTTGCGTCTGGGTCTGATTGAACT